>Ga0172382_10000047_pt1 | contig 182505 bp, 165 predicted proteins | sample Leawel138RmetaG_FD_122245 | JGI IMG/M metagenome (GOLD analysis project Ga0172382, IMG submission 122245) | Leachate microbial communities from a municipal landfill in Southern Ontario, Canada - Leachate well 138R metaG | ecosystem: Engineered > Solid waste > Landfill > Unclassified | place... | reverse complement strand
GAAAATCGTATTGACAACTTTGCAACTTTCAGAAGCAAAGCGAATTTACACAGACGGTTTACCCAATTATCTTTACATAATTGAGAGAAAGTTGCACAAAGTAACCCGCTTTGGAACCAATCAATAAAAAGTATTGACTTTCAGCAATTAAGCATTCCTGAATTTCCATACCCGATAGGCGAAAAACATTCCGGTGCAGGGAATGATGATGTCCAGCGGCAAAACCAGACCGACATTTCCGGGCGAAAAATTCTGATAGGCAATCATTTCATAGATATGACCGCCGGCAGCGCCCAAATAAAATACAACCGGCGCAATCAGTGCCGCCAGACGAAAAGAAAAATCTCTTTTGTATGCCATGATCCCGGCAATTCCCATTCCGAGACTGGCATAACCCACTTCGGCCTGAAACGGACTGTCTTCCCAGCCGATAAAACCGGCAGCCATTTCACCAAAAAACACATGAAATACAAAATTCACCACATTGCACCAGCCAATGCTGTACAACATAAATTCCGCAAAATAAATTTTATACCGCTCGCCTTTTGACAATGCATAAGCGGATCTTCTGATTTTGATAAATGCGATCAGCAGCGCAAGAACAAAAAAAACAGCAAAGTAATTGCTGATGATAAATCGAATGATTGTTTCCATAAATTTAATCATTTATTTTGTTAATATTTTAAGACCATTTTGTCCTGTTTTATAATAAAAAAAGAGCAAACATCTATCCATCAGCATTGTATATAATATGTAAATATAAAATTATTTTGAAATAAATAATCAAATATTCTCAACCGAACCGGCAAATAAATTTGGAACCTAAGCGTCCGGCGGTAAAAAATTGACCGCTTCATCTCCCGAATCTTTTCCATTTTAACATCAAAAAAAAGTAATTCAATACATTTTTTTTATCTTTGATTCTTCGGTCAAACCAATACACACATAATGAGAAAGCTAATTTTATTATTTTGCATAGCCGGCAGCATGATTGCAGGCGCACAACAAATCACTTTGGAAAATATCTGGGGCGGAAAATATTATGCGCCCGGTCTGTTCGGCATCAATTCGATGAATGACGGACAACATTACAGCATTCAGGAAAAGGATGGAATTTATAAATATTCTTATAGTTCTTTTGTCGATAAAAAAGATTCAAAACAATTGATTGTCAGCGGGAATTATGATGAATATTCATTTAGTTCCGATGAGAAATATATGCTGCTTGCCACCGAAAGCCAGCCGATTTACCGGCATTCGTTTTTTGCAAAATGGCAGGTTTACGACACTCAAAATAAATCAACAAAATCAATTTTTGACGGAAAACTGATTCAGGAACCGACATTTTCACCCGATGCTTCAAAAGTGGCGTTTGTGTTTGAAAACAACATCTATTTTCAGGAAATAGCCACCGGAAAAGTTACGCAGGTAACCAAAGACGGCAAGAAAAATGAAATCATCAACGGGATTTGCGACTGGGTTTATGAGGAAGAATTTGGTTTTGTCCGTCATTATGACTGGAATGCGGATGGTTCGGCGATTGCGTTTGTTCGTTTTGACGAAACCAGGGTACCCGAATTTTCAATTCCAATTTATCAGAACAATCTTTATCCGTACGAAATGCGGTTCAAATATCCGAAAGCCGGCGAAAATAATTCGGAAGTCAGTCTCCATATTTATGACCTGAATTCCGCAAAAACAACAAATGTAAATCTGTCTTCGGTTCAGAATTATTATATTTTTAAAGTAAAATTCACAAAAGATAAAAATACGCTGGCAGTACTTACCTCCAACCGCCATCAAAACAAAGTAGATGTGAATTTTGTGGATATCAAAAACCAAAAAGTCACCAAATTATTTACCGAAACTGATGATAAATGGATTGAAACCGACGATGTTACGCTTGAATTTCTTGATGACAACAGCTTTTTGTGGGCATCTGAAAGAGACGGAAACCGTCATATTTATTATTACTCCAACACCGGAAAATTAATCAATCAGGTAACAAAAGGAGATTGGGAAGTAACGAATTATTATGGATACAATCCAAAAGACAAAACCGTTTATTTTCAATCCAATTCCTATGACGGAAAAAGAATTTCAACCGAAAAGTCAGTCAATAAAATCAATCTCGATGGCAAAAAACAGGTTATGCTGACCGACCGTCACGGAAGTAATTCGGCACAGTTCAGTAAGAGTTTTGACTATTTTATCAACCCGTTTTCTTCGACCACACAGGCAAATACCTATTATCTGAAAAGCGGAAAGGAAAATAAGGAACTCGCTGTAATTAAGAACAATGATGAGATTGCCGGCCGTTTGAATGCGGATGGAATGGGAACTAAAGAACTGACCACGATAAAGGTAAACGGCAATGATTTGAATGCCTGGATTATCAAACCCAAAGATTTTAATCCAAACAAAAAATATCCGGTTTTGATGTATCAGTACAGCGGTCCGGGTTCGCAGCAGGTTTTGAACACTTGGCACAGCATGAATGACCAATGGTATTTTATGCTGGCACAAAAAGGATATCTCGTATTTTGTATTGACGGCCGCGGAACCGGCGGAAAAGGAGTCGCCTTCAAAAAACAGACTTATCTCGATTTGGGTAAAATGGAGGTCGAAGACCAGATTCAGGCGGCACGGGAAATCGGAAAACTGCCGTATGTGGATGCTTCAAGAATCGGAATCTGGGGATGGAGTTATGGCGGATTTATGGCAAGCAACTGTATTTTCAGAGGCGGTGATGTGCTGAAGATGGCGATTTCGGTTGCGCCTGTTACCAACTGGCGTTATTATGATTCTGTTTACACCGAAAGATTTATGCGAACCCCACAGGAAAATGCAAAAGGTTATGACAGCAATTCGCCGATTACCTACGCAAATCAGTTTAATGACAAAAGGAATAAATTCCTGCTGATTCACGGAACAGCGGACGACAATGTACATTTCCAGAACAGCATGGATTTGTCAGAAGCACTGATTCAGGCCAACAAACAGTTCGATATGATGGTTTATCCCGACAAAAACCACGGAATTTATGGCGGTGCCACCCGTTTGCAACTTTATACGCTGATGACGAATTATATTCTGGAGAATTTGTGATTCACCAAAGCGGATTGGGGATAGGGTTCGCAAATATACCAACGATTATTAAAATGACTCCAAAATAGGATGGCGAAATAGATTTCATTTCCACCACCCCTCTAAGCCTTGGGTTTGTGGCGTGGGAATTTCATTGCCCTATGCGTTGACCTATGCTGAGGGGATGAAAGGCTTTCAACCTTTTTTAGTTCTCGTTTTAAAATATTAAGGGAAGAGCCTTTTAAGGTCATTTTTTTATTTTTATGAAAGTTGATTCTTAAAATATTGCTCAATATCCTTTAAAAGATTACCGTCTTCTTTAAATTTTGAAAGCCTATGATCGTCATCGGTTTTAAGAATGACCACATTTTCTTTTTTGTAATTCAGCAACCATTTTTGATCAATTACTTCATCGTGTTCGGGAACAATTATTAAAGCATTTTCGGGCTCAGTAATTTGAATCAGAGACTGTTCAATGTTTTTTGCAAATTCTCCGTTCCAAATCCGTTTTGAAAAATCAAGCAAAGGACTGGTCAGAATCAGAATGGGTGAATTCCCTTTTTTAAGTAATTGTTTTCTAATCTGATATGCAAAATTTGCACCGGTGGAATCTCCGAATAAAATCGGTTTCTCGTCATTCTCAAGTTCAGAAACAACCTCTTCCAAAAGCAGTGGAATATCTGAATTCGTTTTCCAGACTACACATTTCATCTGAAAATTTTCACCAAAATATTCTTTAAGTTTGTGATATTTCGAAGAATCTTCACCCGAACCGTAACCATGAACAAAATAAAACTTAGGATTTGTCATTGCTTTTAGATTTCATTGTAAAGTTAAGGTTTGATAACGTCAAAACATGTCGTTAAAAAGGGTTTTCATATTAAATTTACTAATTATGTTTCAGAAACATTATTGTTGATAAACATAATAATTAAATGGAACAAAAAATAAATAAAAACAAAACCACCGAAAATATTTTCAATCCACAAAAAATGATTGATGCTTATCAAATCTAATATCCTGGAATTTAGGTAAGCTCATCTTTTAAAAATAAAATTCGAATATCTGATAATTTTTTTTATTTTTGACGGGCTTGATTTGTGAGAATCTTTTTTGAAAATCATTTAATTTAAATAAAAAACCTGTACATATGAGCGACCTTTCCATAAAAAAAAGGCACCCAAAGGGTTTGTATTTTTTGTTTTTCACAGAGATGTGGGAACGATTCGGCTACTATTTGATGCTGGGGATTTTCGTCCTTTACATGATCGATGTCGATCGTGGAGGAATGGGTTTTCTGGACAAAAATGCGGATGATATTTTCGGGACCTTTATCGCTTTGACCTACCTGACCCCATTTTTGGGTGGATTTCTTGCTGACCGGATTTTGGGCTATGTCAAATCGGTTTATATAGGCGGCACGCTGATGGGACTCGGTTATCTGACACTGGCTCTGCCCGGATTGGCAAGTTTCTATGTGGCACTCGGACTGATCATCGTCGGAAACGGACTGTTCAAACCCAATATTTCAACGCTTCTGGGGAATTTGTATTCCACCGAAGAATACAAGGAAATGAAGGATTCGGGTTACAATATTTTTTATATGGGGATCAACATCGGTGCTTTTGTCTGCAACATCATTGCTGCATTTATGCGGAACAAATTCGGCTGGGAGGCAGCCTTTGCAACTGCCGGCATCGGTATGTTTGTCGGGTTGATCGTTTTTTCATTTGGTCTGAAACACTTCAAACAGGCAAATGAAATCAAACCCAAACAGGAAGGAGATATTGGCCTGGGCAAAGTGCTGCTGTATGTATTTGTTCCTGCGATCATTGTCGGGCTGATCGGCTGGATGATACCGGGCAATATACTGGGCAGTGACAGTACAGATGCATTTATCTTTGCATGTATTCCTGTTGTGGCATTCTATATTTCGCTTTATGTCAGAGCGAACAAAATCGACAAACGTCCGATTGCAGCACTTCTTGCCGTTTTTGCAGTCGGTGTAATGTTCTGGGCGGTATTCAAACAAAACGGAACCGCACTGACGCGCTGGGCAAAATTCTATACCGAGAGATCGGTCTCAAATGCGGTTGAGAAACCATTGGCAGATTTGTATCTGGTCGAAGAAATTCCGTATCAGGAAAGTGAAACTGCGATTTATGACGATCAGTACAGAGTGGTAAGGGATGACAATGGCGACATCGTAAAAGAAGTCGGAAAAGATGTCTATTTCACCAATATGAATCCCGAAAAATTACCCGAAGAAGGAGATATGGTCTATTTGATCAACACCGAAATATTTCAGTCGGTCAATCCGGCATGGGTCATCATACTGACACCATTGCTCGTCTGGTTTTTTATCAGGTTGAGAAGTCGGAACAAGGAACCGACCACTGCCGGAAAAATCACACTCGGACTATTTATATCCGCGCTTTCCTGTCTGGTAATGGTTGCTGCGGTCTATATCGGCGAAAACGGAGCGGTCAAAGTCTCACCCTGGTGGCTGATCGGCTGTTACGGAGTGATCACTTTGGGTGAACTCTGTCTGAGTCCGATGGGTCTTTCTCTGGTTTCAAAACTCAGCCCACCAAGACTGACTGCACTGATGATGGGCGGATTTTTCCTGTCGACTTCGATCGGAAATAAACTGTCGGGCGTATTGGCAAGTCAGTGGTACGGATACGAAAACAAAGCCAATTTCTTTTTGGTAAATTTTATACTTTTGATGATTGCAACCCTGTTTGCAGTTGCAATTTTGAAATGGCTCAACACCATAATGAAAGAAAATAATGTACATTAGCCACCAATAAATTAACAACAACATGAGCGACACAACTATACAGAAAGGACACCCAAAGGGGTTGTATCTTCTGTTTTTTACCGAAATGTGGGAAAGATTTTCCTACTACGGAATGCGGGCGATTTTTGTCCTGTATATGATCAACGGACTCAAAATGGCAAGTGATGAGGCTTCCAATATCTACGGAAGTTACACCGGCCTGGTTTATCTGACACCACTTTTGGGGGGTTATTTGAGTGATCGTTTTCTCGGAAACCGGAGGAGTATTGAAATTGGAGGTATCCTGATGGCTCTTGGTCAGTTTTTAATGTTTTTCAGTGCGTCCACATCGGGGGCACCTGCAATTACATTTATGTGGGCCGGTCTCACAGCTTTGATTATTGGAAACGGATTCTTTAAACCAAACATTTCAACTATGGTCGGCCAGCTCTATCCCGAGGGGGACAGAAGAGTTGACAGTGCCTTCACAATTTTCTATATGGGGATCAATCTCGGTGCGTTTTTCTCACCCTTGATCTGTGGTACACTTGGCGAAAAAATCGACTGGAAATGGGGCTTCTTTGCTGCGGGTATCGGAATGATTATCGGCGTGCTGCTGTTTATGTATGAAAAAAATAAAGTATTGCACGACGGCGAAGGAAAACCAATTGGAATGCCGGTTAAGAAAATGGATGCCAAAAACATTGGTTACCTGGTTGGTGCGGTTGCAATGATTTTCTTCTTACTAAATTTCAAAACCATGTTCACAGTCAATTGGGATGTAATCGGTTGGGTAATCTTTGGATCAATGATTGTTGTACCATTAATCATCATAACTGATAGAACACTGACGAAAACTGAGAAAAGCAGAATTTGGGTGATTTTCATACTTGCATTTTTTGTGATTTTCTTCTGGGGTGCCTTTGAGCAGGCGGGGGCTTCTCTGACTATTTTTGCGGACAAACAGACCGACCGGCATATTTTCGGATGGGAAATGCCGGCAAGTTATTTCCAATCTGTCAACCCTTTGGCAATCATCGTACTTGCTCCAATATTTTCATCATTCTGGCTTAAACTCGGAAACCGGGGAATGGAACCATCATCGCCAAGGAAAATGGCATTCGGTCTCACATTGATTGCATTGGGTTATGCTTTGATTGCATTCGCTGTACACGGTGTTGGTGCAGATACAAGAATCAATATGTTTTGGCTGTTCAGCCTTTATGTAATTCATACAATGGGGGAACTTTGTTTATCTCCAATCGGATTGTCAATGGTTGCAAAACTTTCACCGGTAAGATTTTCATCGTTATTGATGGGAACCTGGTTTCTTGCAAACGCTGCAGCCAATAAATTTGCAGGAACATTGAGTGAATTGATTCCCACAGAAGAAAAACCGGTAACCTCTTTTATGGGATTCGGTATTTCAAATTTGTATGAATTCTTTATGGTGTTCATAGTTATGTGTGGTATTGCTGCGGCAGTTCTGTTCTTGCTCAGCGGAAGACTGCAGAAAATGATGGCTGGAATTAAATAAAAATTTAATTGGTAATTATAACGAACAGGGCTTGGATACATAGCAAGTCCTGTTTTTCTTCTTTAATAATAGGATACATTGCATAAAATAACAATTTTTTTAATTATTACAAAATTATGCAATATTTCACATTATTGCTTAGAATGGTAATATTCGGATATCTCAAAAGGTTCAAAGATTGCCAATGCCCTGTTTTTTATTTTAATTCAATAATCATATTGGTTGATTTTGTAAAAAAAACAGCCGCCAAGGTATAACATTCAACATTATTTATAAATTTGTGAGGTTGTCTTCAAAAAAGAAGGCAACCTCTTTTATTATGCAGACACTTGAACAGATTCACAATTTCAAGGGCAAATACCCAAAACAAATATGGTCACTCTTTTTCTCCGAAATGTGGGAACGATTCTGTTTCTACGGCATGCGGGGAATGCTGGTAGTCTTTATGATTTCACAGCTTGAGTTTGGTGAAAAGGAAGCCAATCTTCAGTACGGCGCCACCCAGGCATTTGTTTATGCCTTTACATTTATTGGCGGTCTGTTTGCCGACAAGATACTCGGGTTCAGAAAATCTCTGTTTTGGGGCGGGCTGATGATGATCATCGGAAGCTCGCTATTGGGTTATGATCCGCATAATTTTTTCTTTATCGGACTCGCATTTATCATCATCGGAACCGGATTCTTCAAACCAAATATCTCGACCATGGTCGGTGAACTGTACAAAAAGGGAGATCCGAGACGGGATGCAGGATTCTCGCTTTTCTATGCCGGAATCAATCTCGGTGCTTTTTTGGGCGGTTACATCTGTGTGGCGATCGGGAAGGGTTATATGTTGAGCAGTGTGGTCCCCGAAGACAAAAGATGGAATGTTGCTTTTGCACTGGCAGCAGTGGGAATGGTGATTTCACTGATCAATTTTCATTTTACAGAAAGACATCTGGGACCAATCGGACTGCAGCCCGGTCATCCGGATGCAATCGTAAAAGCAAAACCAAAACCCAAATGGGTTGAATATCTGGTGTATGTGGGAACGCTTGCCATTATTCCGCTGATTGATCTGATGGTTTCCAATCCGGAATACACCGACTATTTTATGTACACCATCGGGCCGGTAACCCTGATTTATCTTTTTTGGGAAATGTCAAAAGTTTCCGAGAAAGAACGAAAAAAACTATGGGCTGCACTTATTTTTATTGTGTTCTCAATTCTGTTTTGGGGAATTTACGAACAGAGCGGCGGCTCACTCAGCATTTTTGCACAAAAGAATCTGAATGACAAACTGCTCGGAATGACTTTCGACCCCAACGGAGTCAACAATTCGGCAGGCGCATTCTTCATCATTGCACTGGCGCCTCTTTTTGGTCTGATGTGGATCTGGATGGCAAAAAAGAAAATCGAACCAAATACCATCATCAAATTCGGTCTGGGATTCATCTTTCTCGGCCTTGGTTATTATCTGCTGTTTTCAACCAGACTGTTTCACGTGGCAGGAATGACATCGCTCGATATTTTCACAATCGCACTACTGGTCATCACCTTTGGCGAGCTCTGTTTGTCTCCCATCGGGTTGTCGATCATGACCAAACTCTCACCCGCCAAAATGCAGGGAATCATGATGGGTATGTGGTTTCTGGCATCTGCATACGGTCAGTACGTGGCAGGACTGATCGGAGCAAGCATGGCGGAAGCGGATGAAAACACACCTGCCGTCACCCGGCTGATGACTTATACCGACGGATACAAAATGCTGGGAATCTATGCGCTGATTGCAGGCGTGGTTCTGATACTTTTGTCACCCGCAATTAAAAAACTGATGCAGGAAGTGAGATAAATAATACGACACCAGATAATTAATAAAAAGAATTAACGGACAATTTATATGGCAAAAAACGATTCGATACAGGAAACCGAATTTACGGGAAATAAAAAGACATTCAAAGAAACCCTCAAAGCGCTCAACGGAACTTTCTGGACCGCCAGTGCGATGGAACTTTTTGAACGCTGGGCATGGTACGGGATTTACACCCTTTTCGGACTGTATCTTGTTGGTTCAACCGATGCCGGCGGACTTGGATTCAATCATATTCAGAAAGGCGCCATCATGGGTAATATTGTTGGGATTTTATATTTCCTGCCATTATTTTTTGGCGAAATTGCTGACCGTATCGGTTACAGGCTTTCACTGATTATCTCATTTGTCATCATGGCCATCGGCTACTATTTTTTGGGCGAAGCTCAAACCTATGGCAGTGTATTAGCATTGTTTCTGCTGGTAGCAGTTGGTGCAGCACTTTTCAAACCGGTCGCTTCCGGAATTGTTGCAAGAGTAACCGACGAATCAACCGGAACAGTCGGTTTTGGCGTTTTCTATATGATGGTGAACATCGGCGGATTCATCGGCCCAAGCATGTCTTCGGTACTGAGAACACATTTCGGCTGGAAAATTATCTTTATTCAGGCAGCATCTGTAATCTTTATCAACCTGTTGATTGCGCTGTTTGTATTCAAAGAGCCAAAAATTGAAAAACCAAAAGAACCGCTTGGAAGGGCGCTCATAAATTCAATTCTAAATATCTTCAACGCACTGAGAGACATCCGGCTGAGTCTGCTGCTTTTGCTGATGGTCGGTTTTTGGACCATGTTCAACCAGTTGTTCAATACACTTCCCAATTTTATTGAAGATTGGGTGGATTCAACTTCAACAAGCGCATGGTTGAATGAACATCTTCCGTTTATTGCAAGCGGACTGACACAAGACGGTCTGGTCAAACCAGAGTGGTTTACCAATATTGATTCGCTGATGATTATTTTTTTCCAAATTTTCATTTCGTATCAGGTGACCAAAATGCGTCATATTTCTGCAGTGATCCGTGGTGCGATCATTGCCAGCATCGGTGTAGGACTGACCTTCTACCATCACAGCGTCTGGTTTACAGTAATCGGAACCATGATTTTTGCAATCGGCGAAATGATGTCAAGCCCAACGGTTTCTTCATTTATTGCTTTGATTACTCCCAAAGGCAAAGAAGCATTGTATCAGGGAACTTATTTTCTTCCGGTGGCAGCAAGTTATTTTGTGACCAGTTTTATTTCGGGTGAACTTTACCAGTCATGGTCAGACAAGCTGAGTCTTCTGCAAAAGGAAATGGATCATCGCGGTTTGGAAATGCCCAAAGTCATTACAGAAAATCAATTTATAGAAGACGGCGCAAAGGCGCTCAATATGCCGATTACAGATTTTGAGAATAAATTTGGTCTGAAGGTCGAAAAAGTCGACTGGGCTTCGGTTGGCGATTCATTCAGAGAATTTGCGGCACAAAAAGGAATCGATGTTTCAAACGTAAGTCTGCCGTTTTCAAAAAATGAATATTTCTCTTTGGCAGAACAAAAACTCGGAATGGATCACTGGCAGATGGTTGAAATGCTGTGGAACACTTATCATCCCAATAAAATCTGGATCGTTATTTTCGGTATCGGAATCTTTTCTGTAATTACACTCTGGCTTTATGACCGATTTATCATCAGAAAGAGAGAAAAAATAGGAGAAATCGTTGAATAAACTATAAAATAAGGGCTTCGCTTGAGTGAAACCCTTATTTTCTATTTCAAATTCTCAATAAAGTTTGTCAGAAATTATTCTTTTATACTCGAATTTTTCATATAAATTCAAATTTTATCGAATGAAAAAGAATCTTCATTCAACTTTCGGTTTTTCCCCCATATAAAAAATCAGCTTTCCGCCTTTCATAATATCAGAATGATTCAGCCGAAAGTCTGTAATTTCTTTTCCGTTCAGCAGTATTTTCTGAACATAAATATTTTTCGAACTTTGGCCGATTGCTTCAATCACAAACCGATTTCCGTTTTCAAGATTCAAAACCGCACGCTCAACCGACGGGCTGCCGATGGCATATTCTTCAGAACCCGGTGCCACCGGATAAAAACCGAGCGAACTCAAAATATACCAGGCGCTCATCTGACCGGTATCATCATTTCCGCCCAAACCGTCGGGTGTCGGTTTGTACTGCATTTCCAGAATCTGTCTGACCCTCTGCTGCGTATTCCAAGGCTGTCCCGCCCAATTGTACAGATAAGCCACATGATGTGCCGGCTCGTTGCCATGTACATAACCGCCGATGATTCCTTCGCGGGTGATGTCCTCTGTATGTTCAAAAAACTCATCCGCCAGATGCATCGTAAACAATTCATCCAGTTTCCTTGCAAATCTCTTTTTTCCACCCATCAAACCAATCAGTCCGTCCGGATTGTGTGGAACAAAAAATGTATAATTCCATGAATTCCCTTCGATAAATCCGTGTCCGTCGGTTTCAAGCGGATTGAAACCTTCAGTAAATTTTCCGTCCTGATTCTTGGGCCTCATAAATCCGATTGAAGCATCAAAATTGTTTTTCCAGTTTTCGGATCGTTTGATAAATGTGTTGTAAATATCTGTTTCGCCAAGAAATTTCGCCAATTGCGCAATTGCCCAGTCGTCATAGGCAAACTCCAAGGTATTTGAAACCGAAGTCGGCGTTTTCTCATCCGGAATATATCCTTTATCCAAATATTCACCCAACTCCAGATAAAACCGTTTGTTGGCAGTTTCCACACAGGCATCCAATGCAGCTTTGGGGTCACCGTCAAAATTCCCTTTGATGATCGCATCCGCAATCACACTCACACTGTGATAACCGCTCATCGTCCAGTTTTCATTGGCATAAGCAGACCAGATCGGCAGCATTCCGACCGAAAACTGATCATAATGTTTCAACATCGATTTCACCATTTCATTGTTCCGTTTGGGCTGGATTATATTGAAAAACGGATGCAGTGCCCGATAGGTGTCCCACAATGAAAAAGTGGTGTAATTTGTAAAATCATCCGCTTTGTGAACATTTTGGTCCAAACCTTTGTATTCGCCGTTTGTATCCATGTAAACCGTCGGATTGATAAAAGTGTGATACATGGCGGTGTAAAAATTGGTTTTCAAATCTTCTGATCCCGATACGATGATTTTATTGAGCTCTTTGTTCCATTCATTTTTTGAATTTGATCTGATTTGTTCAAAATCCAGATTTCCGGTTTCGGCTACCAGATTTTGAAGCGCATTGGCCTGACTGACCGGTGAAATCGCAAGTCTGACCTCAATTTGTTCATCTTCTTCGGTTTCAAAATCAAAATAAAGTTTCATGTTTTTTCCGACCATTTCAGGAAAATTCCGGGTCTGATCAAATTTCCGCCAAAAACCCCGATAAGCAGTTTTTTCATCATAATTTTTCTGACCATAGGATTTGATTTTTTTTGAAAATTGAATGGCAAAATAAACCGTCCGATTTCTTGCCCAGCCGTTGGTCTGTCGATAGCCCGTAATGGTTTGGTCATCTTCAATCCGAACAAAGGTCCAAATATTTTTTTCGGGATAATTGTAAACTCCAGCCATCAGATCAAAAATCAGATGCGCATCTTTTGTTTTTGGAAAAGTATATCTGTGAACCGCCACCCGTGTGGTCGCAGTCATTTCGGCCAAAACATCATAATCAATTAGTTTCACCCGATAATAACCCGGTTCTGCAAATTCATTCTGATGTGAAAAACGGCTTCTGTAGCCTGAATCAGGATTTTGAGCCGTTCCGGGATTGAGTTGCAGTTCACCCACAGTGGGCATGATCAGAAAATCACCCAGATCAGAATGTCCCGTTCCGCTGAAATGAGTAGCACTGAATCCGGTGATGGTTTTGTCTTCGTACCGATAGCCCGCACAATATTTATAAACTTCCGGATTGTATTTCCCGTTCAGTTCATAAGCGATGGTATCGGTTTCGGGGCTGAGCTGAATCGAGCCGAAAGGCACTGTCGCACCCGGATAGGTATGACCCATTTTCTCAGTGCCGATCAGCGGATTGACATATTTGGTCAGATCATTTTGTGCTTTTGAAAAAATCGGAAAAATAAATACAGCCAACAGAATTAATGATTTTTTGAAATGATGATTCATAATGATAGTATTGATTTTGGATGTAACAAATTTAGTTTTTCAATTTTTAAAAATCCAATTGATCAAGGTTTTCTTCCAGTTTCAAAACGCACAGATGATTGATTTCTTCATTGTCACCCGAACCGTCACCACCAGTTTCGGATAATCGTCGTCAACCATTTTCAGCGGCATCTCGATCAAACTTGCCGATACAGCAATTGGTTTTAAAATAAATCCTAAATCGTATATTCGCTTATTCTTTGAATTGAATATATGGATTTGAATTCTTTTGTCATCACAACAATACTCTCAATTGCAGTCCTGGCACCGATTGCAGCAATGTATGCGGTCTCTCTGATCAGAAAAGGGAAATACAAAAAACACATCAGGATTCAAAAAACGATTTTCTGGATTTGTATGGTCGCTGTACTCCTTTTTGAAGTTTATATCAGAATTTCGGGGGGTTCGGGCAGTCTGATCAAAGAAAGCATATACACCGACACAAGTTTTTTCAAACTGATTCTCAGAGCCCATATTGCAGGTGCTGTACTGACTTATCTGCTTTGGATTGCGATGGTTATCATTTCGAGCCGAAAATACAAAATGGCAAAAAAGCTGCCGGGGAGTTTTTCAAAAGCCCATAAATCGCTCGGTTATTTGGTGATTTTTGGTTTGTTTTATACCGCAATCACAGCTTTGGTCGTTTGTGTTTTTGCATTTTTTCTTTGATTCATTCAAGTCATTTTCTCCAAAAACAAACAAAGCGCTTTGTACAATTGTTCATTTTCATTAATTTGCCCGTTTAATTTTTGAAAAATGTCAAAGCAGTCACACGAAAATCATTTTTTCGATACCCACGTACTGGGGCATCCGTCAGGTTTATTTGTATTATTTTTTACAGAAATGTGGGAACGTTTCTCATTCTACGGAATGCGCGCCCTGCTTGTACTTTTCCTGGTCAGCGCACTTGGAATCGGTGGCTGGGACTGGCCGAGAGAAAATGCTTTGGCTCTGTACGGAACCTATCTCGCACTGCTTTATCTGACACCCATCATCGGCGGGCAGCTGGCAGACCGGTATCTCGGTTATCGGAAAGCTATCATCATCGGCGCACTGATTATGACGCTCGGTCATGCAAGTATGGCAATCGAATCAAACAAATTCTTTTTGTATCTCGGATTGTTCCTGCTGGTGATCGGAACCGGATTTTTCAAACCGAATATGACTTCGTTTATTTCAATTCTTTACAAAGGTCATCCCGAGAAAAAAGACGGCGCTTATACCATTTTTTATATGGGTGTGAATGCCGGAGCCTTCCTGGGCATCATGCTTTGCGGTTATTTGGGCGAGACCGTCGGATGGAGCTGGGGATTTGGTCTAGCGGGAATTTTTATGCTGCTCGGTCTGCTTCAGTTTTGGCTTGCACACAGCATTTTTGGTGATGTGGGTCTCGCACCGAAAAAACAATTTGAAGAAAAGTCCGAAGGAGAAACAGATGTTGAAACCTTAAAATCAACAAAAGAACATGACGAGGAAAAATCAAATCCGTTTACACTGATCGACAAAATCATAATGGTGCTGGTCGGACTGGGCGGACTGACTTGGGTGATCAACGATCCGCTTTCAAAAATTGCAAATATCAATCTGCTCAAATTTGGAGAAATTGATTTGTCAGGACCGACGATTACGGTCGCACTGTTCCTGTTTGTAATTCTGCTGATTTCAAGAGTGGTCAGATTCAGTCGGATCGTCAGAGACAGAATGCTGGCTGTGATGGTCATCGCATCACTGATTATCTTTTTCTGGGCTGCATTTGAACAGGCAGGCGGTTCAATGAGCATTTTCGCAAAAGACTATACCAACCGGGTGCTGTCCGGAAATTATGCAATGGCATTTGGAATCATCGACATCATCATCACAGTCGTTCCGGTGGCGATCATTTCGTATGTGCTTTTTCTGCTGTTCAAACAGACTTACAAAAACTATCTGGCATCAAACCTGGTACTCGGATTCAGTTTCTTAATCATCTGGGGACTGATTGTTTGGAAGATTTATGCAAATTTCAATACTTATTCATACGAAGTGTCCTATCCCGCTTATGAAATCACCCAAATCGGCAAGGATGGAAAAGAAGTTAAAACCACAGTTGCGCTCAATGCGTTGAATGCTCCTGACGAAGAGGCGGTGATAAAAGAAGAGACCGCGGTGATTCGTGCGTTGGAAGATTTTCAGCCACAGCAGTCGGTTCATATCATCGATCTTGACAAAAAAGGAAATAATTTCAAATTGATCGATGAATTAAAAGCTGGTGAAATCAAAGAGAGCATACAGGCTAAAGTGATTCAGAGAAAGGACAACGAACTCGAAATACCGGCGACCTGGTTTTTGATTTTGAATTCATTGTTTATCATCACACTCGCCCCTATTTTCTCAAAATGGTGGGAAAGCAGATTCAACCCTTCGCTTGCCGGAAAATATGCAATCGGACTTTTCTTTTTGGGAATCGGTTTTGCATTTCTTGCTTTTGGTGCAAAGGACATTCCGCAAGGCGCAAAAACAGCTTCGGTCAGTCTGATCTGGCTGGTGTTTGCTTACCTGTTTCACACCATGGGTGAACTCTGTGTGCAGCCGGTCGGTCTGTCGTATGTCAGCAAACTGGTACCGGCGCGGATGACTGCATTTATGTTTGGAGTCTGGTATCTGGCGCTTGCGATTGGAAATAAAACATCGGGTGTGCTTGGTCAGCAGATCGATCATATCACCAATCAATACAATATTTCAACATTTTTCCTGATATTTACGATCGTTCCGTTTATCATCGGCATCATTGCGCTGCTGCTAAACAGCACACTCAAAAAACTGATGCACGGAATCAAATAAGGTTGGATGATCGAAATTGTTTAATTTTGTAATTCAGATTTGATCAAATGAAAAAGATTATTGCATCAGCACTGTTATTGTTTCTCGGTTTTGGCGTCTATGCCCAGGAGATCGGGTGGATGACGCTTGAACAGGCAGAAGCCCAAATGAAGAAAACGCCCGAAAAACCGCTTTTTATCGACTTTTACACCGACTGGTGCGGCTGGTGCAAAACGATGGACCGCACGACTTTTCAGGATCCGGAAGTAGTCAGCTACATCAACCAGAATTTTATTGCCGTAAAATTTGATGCAGAATCAAAAAGCGATGTGAAATTCAGAGGGAAATTATACAAATTCGTCAGAGCAAAAGGCGGTGGAAATTTCAAAGGAGTCAATTCATTTGCTTATTTTTCATTGAGAGGGAATCTGTCTTATCCGGCTTATGCGATCATGAACGGCAATGGAAGACTTGAAAAACTGATGCTCGGTTATATGCCAAAGGAAAAATTCTTTGAAAATCTGTACAAAGAAAATTAATCAATCACCAACGCACCGTTTTTTCGGGTATTCCAGATTTTTGGATAATCAATTCTGTCCGAATGATTCGGATAATTGCTGCCGTCTGTAATCAGCAGAACATTCTGTCGGACTGAGTCAAATTTAGAATTGTTTCTGATCAGTACAAAATCATTTTCACGGATAAAAGAATCAATTTCAGGATTATAAAAAATCAGTCTTTTGTTGCCAAGTTCAATCAGATTTTTTGTCTTTCTGTAATTCCCCTCGGCTTCCGAATCCAAATCGAGCAGTCTTATTCTTTTTATTTTTTGATGAATTTCATAAGGTCTGATGATGTATTTCTTAATTTGAACCGTATCATTCCAATCTGCAATAAACACATCCATAAAAAGTCCTTTTCTGACACCGATGACCGTATTTCTGTTTTGATGAAACACGATGATCTCTTCTTTATTCATCAGCCGGTTTAATCTGTAAATCCGTTGAATTTCAAAAACAAAAATCAAAGAAAGAAACACAAAAAGATATTTTGGCTTCGGACCAAAAAACAATTGCCTCATCATCAGAACCACGACAATCAGTATCAGCAGTTCAAAAATCGTAAAACTCAATCGGTCAAAAACAAGCCCGTCAAATTGAGAAAGCCAGTGTACGTACGAATAACAGAGACCGATAAATCCATCAAAAAGTTTTTGCCACCAACCGAAATCAATTCCAAGTGAAGTCAGAAAAACAGTCAGTATTCCGCCGCTCACCATCAGATAAGATGCCGCAATCATCACTGCATTGCCCGCCAAAAACAAACCCGAAGTCTGGTGAAAGAAAAAAACAGAAAAGGGCAATGTCCCCATCTGAGCCGAAACCGTGGTTCCAGTGAAATCGATGATCCTTTTTGAAATTTGGCTTTTTGGTTTCAGCAGTTTTCGATAAATCGGGTTGAAATACACAATAAAAAATACAGCCGAATAACTCAACAGAAAACCCGGATCAAAAAGAAAATTCGAATTGTACAAAAGCAGAATCAAAGCCGAAACCATCAGTGTGTGATAGATATTGGGTTTTCGTTTGAGCAAAACTGTGATGTAATAAATCGAAATCATCAGTCCCGATCGAAAAACCGGCGGTCTGAAATCCACAAATGCCACAAATGCCCAAATCAGGATCAGGCTGACCAAAATTCTAATGTTTTTTCCATTTTTCAATTGTACCAAAGGATAGAGCAAAATCATAATGATGCTGAAAACCATCATTACATGCAGACCCGAAATTGCAAGCAGATGCACCACGCCCGTCCTTCTGAAATCATCTTCAATTTCGGGATCCATCTCGGTGCGGTCGCCGAGCAGCATCGCACCGACCAGATCGGCAGCCGCTTTGCTGTAGCCGTTTTCGATCATTTGGCTGTGGATTTTTCTTTTGAACACCGACGACCAATGGACAAATCCGGAAGCTTCCTTTAATTTTTCAAATCCTTCACTGTGAAAAATCGTATAGTGGATTCCTTTTCTTTCAAGATATTTTGAATAATCAAAACCGTAAGGATTCAGCGGTTTTTGAACATTCAGCAGTTTGGTTTTGATTCTGATTTCTTCGTCCGGAAAAAGCTCGGGATTTTGTTTTGACCAATAGAGCAAAACCGAGTTTCCGTCTGTTTGGGTTGAATCTACTGAAAGGATTTGAGCATTGTATTTTCTAAATTTTTTGGATGATCTGTAGATTTCATCGATTTTCAAACTGACAACTAACTCATTCTCAATCAAATTTGAAGGAAGCGGTTGCCACCGGTTGTTTAAATCAGAAAATAAAAAACCGTAAATCGCAAATACGGTCAGTACGATTAACGGAAAAACAGATTTTTTTCTCAACAGCCAAATAAAAACAGCCAAAAAGAAAATTCCTATCCAATATTTCAGACTTGAATCTTCAGCCATTCTGAAAGATTCGGAAAATAAGATACCGCAGATCAGCCCGCTCAATGGGAAAAGAAAGGGTTGGCTTTTCATGATCGTTATTGGATTAAGAGACTTAAAGATACAAAAAATAATGCCCCTTTTGGAAGCATCCTTTCAGTGAATAGTGAAAAATTAAGATTTCTTTGAGCCGTTGAGGCCTGAAATCTCAAAAAATCAACCATCAGGTTTTGAGCATTCCGATCAATAATCGGACTTCCGACTGATTTTCCAAATAAAAAAAGCCGCTCCAAAATCGGAACGGCTTTCTGATAAGATGGAATATCCTTTTACGGAATGATTACGCCCGGATAATTGTTCGGATTTACATTTGGAAGTGTAGAACCGTATTTGAAATTGATTGCATCAATAAAATAATTCGCAACCACTGCATATCCTTTTCCGGTCAGGTGAACCGCATCCAGTGAGAAAGCACCTCCGCTCACATAAGTGGTGGTATAGGTGTTTCCGAAATAGGTGATGCCCGAACTGCTGCTCAATTCCTGCATAGCTCTGAATGCATCAACAAATGCCAGATTGTAATCGATTGCCAATTGTCTGATTGCTGTATTGTAGGCTGTTGTAGCTGCAACAACTTTTGCAGTTTCTTTCTTGGTCAGTACCCATTTGTCTTCCAGTGGAAAGGTAACACCACTGATCGACAACTGTGCAGCCTGTTCCATCGGAATACCCATTCCAACCAGAGCTGCAACTCTGTCTTCATCCAATTGGCCAATTACAGTTTGAGAAGTGAACACCATCAGATCTTCTTCTGTCGCCTGTCTGGACTGACCATAGGTCATACCGAGCAATGTAGCAGTAGGTGTATCCATACCCACAGAAATCAGAACATTTGTAATCTGTGCAGACAGATTTGTCAAGTCTTTATCATTGATGACTACAGGGCTCGCCGAATCGGTTGCAAAAGAAATTTTCCTTTCGGGCTGACCCAGCGCATCAAACACCTGATTCAACTGAGCATAGAAAGCGTTCAGTGTTGGAATCATACTGCCAAATGCAGGATTTGACGGATCGAGCGGCGCATAAGGAACCGTTGTAAAGAACGGAATATCTGTTACACTTGGGATATTTGCGATTGCTCCTTTTGCACCCACCTGATTGACCATGGTTTCAAGGATTCCCTGAATCACGCCGGCCAGCACATTCGGGTCGGTGATATCGTTAGAACCATAAGTAGTCGGATCCTGATTTCCGGTCTGGTCTACTCCCACTCCGCCGCCGGTCGCATAGCTCAGCACATCGTTGTTTCCGATCCAAAGGGTGAAAAAGGTCGGAGACTGAGCTGCTGCATCTCCCAGAATGCTTGCATTTGGTGAACTTGCAAATCTTGCATAATAAGGATTTGCCAATCCAAGCGGAACGCCCGCAGGATTCCCGTAACCCGGCGCTACCAGATGGAATGATTTTGCACCCGGAACACCCATGTTGTTAAATGGACCGCCAGAAGCTGGAGTCAGCGGAGACTGTGCAGGAGTCGGAACCGGAGACAAACCTCCGTTTACAATCTGAAGTGTCAGTCGGCCGGCAACGCCAAGATCGGTAAATCCCCCAATATCATCAGGCATCAGCGGCTGGCTGAAGCTTCCTCCGCCTGCCAAAGCCATACGTTCAGCAATCATATTCGGGTAAGAATTCTGCTGTCCGCTGATGAAAAGCGCATTGTCGGTAAAACCTGAAGTCAGTGAATTACCAAGTGCCACATAACGGCTGAAGTCAGCGATTCCCGATGAAGGCTGAATATCATCAACAGGATTGTCAAATTCAGGATCACAGGATGCAAAAACAATCAGTGATGCTGCTGCAAATATTTTTGATATATTTTTCATTTTCTGTTTTTTAGTTGAAGTTATAAGACAGACCCAGGCCAAATACAAAAGCTCTTACGCTTACATCGCCCATAAACCCTGTCTCCAAATTATTTACATATCTCTCCTTACCCATAATCATCATGGCCATTGCGTCCACATTGAATTTTCCAAAATTCAGACCCAAACCGCCTGTGATGGTGTTTCTGGTTACGTCAGGTGTTTCGGGTGACCAGTATTCAGCCGGCGTTACAGCTTCGTCGAAGTAGTAACCCAGTCTCACAGCCAGCATGTCGGTTGCCTGATATTCTGCTCCGAATTTCCAAACTGCTCGGTCTTTGTAATTTTTGGTCTGAAGGCTTTGGGTTGTTTCCCCTGTTTCTGAATTGTTCAGATTGATAGCCAGTTCTTTGTAAGCGCTCCATCCGTGCACAGAAACTTCACCCGCCAAGGTCAGTTTTGAAGTCGCCTTGTAGGAAAGACCTGCGGTAAATTCAGATACCAGCGGAAGCATTGCATTGAACTCGTCTGCTGTGAAAGGCATTGAACCTGAGAGTGCAGTTGGAACATTGCTCCAGGTGGTCTCTCCGTAGTTGGCTTTCATGTCCACTTTTGAACGGTAGGCAAGACCCACATTGACTCTGTCGCTCGCTTTGAAATAAGCGCCGATGTTGAATCCGAGCCCGTGTGCGTCTGTATCGTTGATTTCGAGCCCGACTTCATTTCCTGCCACTGCATTGGTTCTCTGAAGGTTTACTTCGCCCATCGCGTAGATGAAACCTGCACCCACGCTGAACCAGTCGTTGAATTTGAATGCAACGGTCGGCTGGATAAAATAAGATTTCAGCTCGATTTGAGTGATATTTGCTCTACCTGCCCAGTCCGAAGGCCATTTCAGCGTACTGCCGAATGGAGTTGTAAAACTCACACCCACAGTGACATCATCAACCGGTCTGTAGGATGCTGCAAAGTATATCGGTGTCCCCAGCGGATTGTCTGCCTTAGCTGATTCCAAAGTGCTTGGATTCTGCCACTCAACCTTGTTTGAGATTCCGAATCCGCCGGCAGCAATGCTGATTTTTGAATCTACAAATGCCAAGCCGGCCGGGTTAAAAAATGCAACGCTCGCATTGCTCGCGTCCATTGAACCAACAAGCCCCATAGACGCCTGTCGGACTCCCTGAAGGGCAACCCGGTAACCGCCCGCAAAGGCAGTAGAACCCATTCCCAAAAGGAGTGCTAATAAAAAAATTCTTCTCATGTATTAATTCAATTTTATAGTTAATTATCCAAACAAAAATATAGAAAAATAATTGATTTATTATGCTTACATAATAAAATCATTCATTTATTTTAATTATTCATACAAACATAAACTTTAGGCCTGAAATTAAAATATTTTATGCCGCAAAAAATTCAAGTTGAAACAATTTAAACTCTTGACAGTTATATCATTAATTTGACTATTAATTACTTATCGAATCAAATTGATTTATTGAGAAAATCCGAAATTAAATAGCCTTCGCTCCAGCAGGCCTGAAAATTGAATCCGCCCGTGATTGCGTCAATATTTAAAATTTCTCCCGCCACAAACAGATTTTGAATTTTTCGGCTTTCCATTGTTTTTAAATTAATTTCTTTCAGATCGACACCTCCGGCGGTTACAAATTCATCCTTGAATGTACTTTTTCCGTTGACTTTATAAACTCCTTCGGTCAGTTCTGCAGAAATTATCTGAATCTGCTTTTTGCTCAGGTTTGACCAATTCATGTCTTCGGAAATTTCACAGACTTCAAGGATCCGGTGCCAGAATCTTTTGGGAAACAAAAACGGATTCAGTTTATAAACCGATTTTTTTGAATGCTCTGTTTTGATTTGATTCAATAACTCAATGCATTCTTCAAAATCCTTTCGGATAAAATTGATTTTGATATCAAAACGATAATCCAGCCGGTTGAGTTCGATTGCGCCCCAGGCTGACAGTTTGAGAATCCCGGGACCGCTCAATCCCCAATGGGTGATCAGCAGAGGACCAAAAGCATCCAACTTGATTTCCGGAATTGAAATTTCAGCCGATTCAAAACTGATCCCCATCAGCCCGTCCAGTCTTTGATCTTTAATATTAAATGTAAAAAGCGAAGGAATTGTCGGTACAATACTGTGTCCCAAATTTCTGATCATCTCAATCGCCTTTGGACTGCTGCCGGGCGTAAAAATGATTTTTTTAAAAAAATATTCGGCAGCTTTGGTTCGAATCAGAAAACCTTCATCTTTTTGTTCAATTTTCTGAACACCTTCGCCATATCTGATTTCGACTCCGTTTTTTTCGGCAGCATTCAGCAGACATTCGATGATGGTCAGTGAAGAATCAGAAACCGGAAAAACCCGATTGTCATCTTCAATTTTAAGATGCACACCTCTTTCGTCAAACCACGACATCGTATCACCCGGCTGAAATTTATGAAAAACCGAAATCAATTCTTTTTTTCCTCTCGGATAGAATCCGGCCAGTTCAGCGGGATCAAAACAGGCATGTGTCACATTGCAGCGGCCGCCGCCCGAAATCCTGACTTTCTGCAATGGTGCCGAAGCCTGTTCAAAGATCACTGTTTTTCGACCCAAATCTTTTCCAAGATTGGCAGCCGTAAAAAAACCGGCAGCGCCTCCACCGATGATGGCGATTTCTTTCATTTTCCAAAATTAAACCTACAAAGCAGAAAATTGAAAGAAAAGCAAATAAATTTAAAATTGATTACAGGCTGAACCACCACTCAATTCCATTCATTCATTTTCACAAATCCAAACCTCAAATCCAACATCAAATTCGTATTTTTGCAAAAAAATTTTGGATATGCAGATTTTAGACGGTGTGAAACTCGCAAAAGAAATCAAACTGGAGATCAAAAAGGTGGTGGAAACTGCCGTGAATCAGGGAAAACGGCCTCCGCATCTGGCTGCAGTACTGGTCGGTGACGACGGTGCCAGTCAGACCTATGTCAGCAACAAAATCAAAGACTGTCAGCAGGTTGGTTTTAAATCTTCACTTGTCAGACTTCCAAATACGGTTTCTCAAACTGAATTGATCGAAGAAATCCAGAAATTAAACAATGAAAAAGATTTGGACGGTTTTATCGTTCAGTTGCCGTTGCCGAGACAGATTGATCAGGAGGAAGTGATCAATGCGATTGATCCAAAAAAAGATGTGGACGGCTTTCACCCCGAAAACTTTGGGAAAATGGCGCTCGATATGAGTACTTTCCTGCCTGCAACCCCTTTTGGAATTCTTGAAATGCTCGAACGGTATAAAATTCCGACCAAAGGAAAACATACTGTCATCATCGGAAGAAGCCGCATTGTCGGCCGTCCGATGAGCATACTGATGGGCCGAAAAGATTTTCCGGGCAACAGCACTGTAACCCTCACCCACAGCAACACAGAGAATCTTGCGCTCTATACCCGTCATGCAGATATCATCATCACAGCGCTTGGTGTACCCGGTTTTCTGAAAGCAAATATGGTCAAAGACGGCGCAGTGATCATTGATGTAGGCATTACCCGTGTGAACGATGATTCCGAAAAAGGTTACAAACTGATGGGCGATGTTGATTTTGACAATGTAAAGGATAAAGTGTCCTGGATCACACCTGTGCCGGGCGGAGTCGGACCGATGACACGTGCGATGCTGCTCAAAAATACACTGCTTGCCTACAAGAACAATACAAAATGATTCAGGTTCACTCCATCACTGATCAACAACAGCTATTACTGAAAGAAGGAAAAATCCTTCCGGTGATGGAACATTTTTATACGCTTCAGGGCGAAGGCGCGCATTCGGGTCGGGCAGCTTATTTCATCCGTTTGGGTGGTTGCGATGTCGGTTGTCACTGGTGCGATGTGAAAGACAGCTGGGATGCCGACAAACATCCGCTGACTGATATGGATGAAATCTCAAAAAAAGCAGCTGAAATCTGCAAAACCGTTGTGGTGACCGGCGGCGAACCAACGCTTTGGAATCTCGATTTTCTGACCGAAAAACTGCATCAGTACGGCGCAGCAATCCATATAGAAACTTCGGGCGCTCATCCGCTGACCGGAAATTTTGACTGGGTAACACTTTCACCCAAAAAATTAGCTCATCCGCAGCCGGATGTGATTGAAAAAGCAGATGAATTAAAATGCATCATCTATAATCATGATGACTTTAATTTTGCCGAAAAATATGCAGACCTCGTCAGAACCGACTGCCGGCTTTTTCTCCAGGTCGAATGGAGCAAAAAAGAGCAAATGACACCCATTTTGATCGATTATGTCAAGAAAAATCCAAAATGGCAGGTTTCGGTTCAGACCCATAAATATCTGGATATTCCTTAAATAAACTTCCGAAAGTAAACGAATGTGCTGTTTCAGCTGAAAATCTGAATAGGAACGGGCTTCAGCCCGTTTACAACGATTATCAAAGGATTGGCTTCAGCCGAAGTTTACAATGGTTTTGTCATCATATCGGGAGCAAAAGCTCCCGGCTATTGAATTTTTATAATTCTGATTAAAAACAACATCTTAACCGTTGAAATGGGCATCCAACCTCTCAAGATTCTTCTTATCGCTGCCGATAAAAATTTCTTTTCCGTCAATGATCACCGGTCTTTTCAGAAAAGTGTATTCGCTGAGGATCAATTCACTCAGATCGTCTTCTGTCAGCGATTTGTCTTTGAGTCCGAGTTCGGTATATTTTCTTGATTTCTTTGAAAACAGAGATTCGCAGTTCCCTGCAAGGTTTATCAATTCTTCAAGCTGTTTTTCGGTAATGGATTGGGTTTTGATTTCCTGTTTCTCAAAATCCGAAAAATCAAATTGTTTCATAATTTTCCGACAGGAATCGCAACTTCCAAGATAATAGATTTTCTTCATTTGGTAAAGATATCAAACGATCATGAAACCAGAAATTCAAATTTGATTTCTTAAATTTGTGGTATGGAAACTGCAGAAAAAACCTTAAATTTCAGGAACATCCATCCAACGGCGATGAGGCTGCTGGTGCTCAAAAAACTACAGCAGTCAGAGCATGCGGTCAGTCTGAACGAGATGGAATCACTTTTTGAAAATGCGGACAAAACCACACTGTACAGAACGCTCAAAACATTTGAAAAAAACAAATTGGTGCACAGCATAGACGACGGCAGCGGTTCAATGAAATATGCGCTTTGCGACGACAGCTGTAAATGTCTGCCCGAAAATGCACACCTTCATTTTCACTGCAACAACTGCGGTCTGACCTTTTGCATGAAGCAGTACAGACTGCCGGAATTCTCGCTTCCAAAAAACTTTAAAGCAGAAGATGCAAGTCTGGTCATCAAAGGATTGTGTGAAAACTGCAGCAGATAAAACAGATTAAATTTGACCTGGTGAACTTTCTTTTGAATCTTAATTTTTCTCAGAAGTTTCAAACCGAAGCAGTTGAAATTTGACCAATCGCATTATTGATTTATATTTGCGCTGACAAACACACAAATGAATTTTCTTTCTGCCGACAACTTATCCAAATCATACGGAGTCAGGATGCTTTTTGACCAGGTGAGTTTTCATGTCAATGAAGGTGACCGGATTGCGCTTGTGGCAAAAAACGGCAGCGGAAAGACAACACTGCTCAAGATTCTCGCCGGAAAAGAAAAACCGGACACGGGCGACGTGCTGCTCAACAAAGATGTAAAGGTTCTGCTGTTTGAACAGTCAGATGAATTGAACCCGGAAGAAATTTCGGGCAACTGCATTTTTAATCATTCAAACCCTGTGCTCGATATCATCCATCAGTACGAGGAAATGATTCAGACCGATCCTGCAAATCCGAAAATGATTGAACTCACCGCCGAGATGGATCGTGTGGATGCCTGGAAAGTTGAACCTCTGATACAGGAAATTCTTTCAAAATTAAATATTGATTTTCTGAATCAAAAAATCAAAAATCTGTCCGGCGGACAAAGAAAAAGAGTATCGCTTGCCAAATTTCTGATCGATGCATCTCTACTAAACGGGCATCTGCTTTTGGTGCTCGACGAACCAACCAATCATCTCGATATCGATATGATGGAATGGCTCGAATTTTATCTGAACAAAGAAAACAAAACGCTGCTGCTGGTTACCCACGACCGTTATTTTTTGGATGCGGTCTGCAACAAAATCATCGAAATTGACGAAGGCGAAACCTTTGTCCACAACGGCAGTTATGAAGTGTATGTGACCAACAAAGCGCTCAGGATCGAGAACCGTCAGGCACAGCTTGGCAAGGCAAAAAATCTGTACCGGAAAGAATTGGAATGGATGCGTCGTCAGCCGCAGGCAAGAGGAACAAAATCAAAGGACAGGATCAATGCTTTTTATGAAGTCAAAGAAAAAGCACATCTGAAAACAGATCAGTCAAAATTGCAACTGGAGATGAAAATGAGCCGGCTGGGAAAAAAGATCATCGAGATGAAAGAAGTGTCAAAAAGATTTGACGACAAAATCATACTCGATCGTTTCTCTCATTATTTCGGTCGCGGAAACAAAATTGGGATCATCGGAAAAAACGGAGTCGGTAAAACCAGTTTTCTGAAAATCATCGATGGCAGTCTGAAGCCCGATTCGGGTGAAATTGAAGTCGGTGAAACATTGAAAATCGGTTATTTCAAACAGGAAGGAATCACTGCCCAAGAAGGAATACGCGCAATTGATTTTGTCAAAGAAATTGCAGAATATTTTCCGCTGGCAAACGGCAGACAGCTTTCGGCTTCCCAGTTTATGGAACTCTTTCTTTTCAGCCCCGAACAACAGTACACACCGATTGAAAAACTGAGCGGCGGCGAGAAAAAAAGACTGCAGCTGCTTTCGGTTTTGTTCAAAAATCCGAATTTTCTGATACTTGACGAACCGACCAACGACCTGGATCTGCCGACGCTTTCGGTGCTTGAAGATTTTCTGGATGAATTTGCCGGTTGTCTTCTGGTGGTCAGTCACGACCGATATTTTATGGATCGTGTGACAGGCGAGATGATGATTTTTGAAGGCGACGGAAAAATCAAATGGTTTCTCGGAAATTATACCGAATACCATTTGAACCAAAAACTGATCGAAGAACAAAAAAGGACGGATGAAAAAACGGTCGAAAAAGAAATTAAAAAACCTGAAAATAAAAAGCTGAGTTTTAAGGACAAAAGAGAACTCGAGAATCTTGACAAAGAAATTCCCGAACTGCAGGAATTAAAAGAAAAACTTACCAATCAGCTGTCTGACAGCAGTCTTGAATATGACGAAATCATCAAAATCAGTGACCGGCTCGAAACCGCAATCCGGGAATTGGAAGAAAAAGAAGGTCGCTGGCTTGAACTGTCAATCTTAAGTGAAAACCAATGAGCGTACTTGAAATCATCGGATATTTCGGCGCACTGCTGGTCGGTTTGGTCATGGGCCTGACGGGCAGCGGCGGATCGGTTCTTTCGGTACCAATACTTGCTTATCTTTTCGGAAATGATGAAAAAACTGCAACTGCCTATTCGCTTTTTATAGTCGGTGTGACTGCACTGGCGGGAAGTTTTAGAGTGCTCAAAGGAAATGATGTCAGCAAAAGAGCAGTGGTTTATTTTGGAATCCCTTCTATCATCGGGGTGGTTTTTGTCAGACGGATATTGCTGCCCATGCTGCCCGAAACTCTTTTTACGGTTTTTGGTTTTGACTTCAGCCGGCGAATGCTCGTTTTTGGCCTGTTTGCCTGTTTGATGATGCTTTCCGCCTACTCGATGCTCAAAAAATCGAAAATCAGAATTTCACATTTCAGAAAAAGAACTGTACTCGGCCCGTTGATGCTGATCGGCGGTTTTCTGCTTGGAATCTTTGTCGGTCTGATCGGTGCAGGCGGTGGCTTTCTGATGGTTCCTGCCTTGATGATTTTTGCTCGAATGCCGATCAAAAGAGCGGTCGGAACCTCACTGATCATCGTCTGTCTCAATTGTCTGGTCGGATTTTTTCTGGGTGATTTCTTTACGATGGAACCCGACTGGAATTTTCTGCTTTCATTTGTAGCGGTTTCATTTGTCGGCATCATTGCCGGCGGTGCATTATCTGCTCGCATCAACAGCCGGAAACTGAAAATCGGATTTGGTTATTTCATACTGCTGATTGCGGTTTTTGTTTTTGTAATGGAATTTGTGCTTCACGCAATGGTCTGAAAAATTTAACCAAAATCAGCCGATTTCATTTTTATAAAACATATCAACAATCTGTCCGTGCGACACGGATTGACTCTTTTATACTCTATCTTTGAATTTCAAACTGACCAATTATGAATCTGAATCAAAATTATCAAAGATTTTATGATGAGCCCGAATTAGGGCCAAACTCAAATCTGTCCGGAGTTTTCTACGGCTCTGAGGGGCATTATATCAATTCAAAAACTTTTTTTGCAGTTCGTTTCGGCTATGTTCCCAACTGTATAAAACTGAATCATGTCAATTGTGAAAAAGCTGAGGAATGGCTTGAAAACAATTACGGGACTGAAATTACAGACAAAGTTTATGCGAAAGTTATAAAAGTCGGAAAGAAAAAAGATTCATTATACGAGACTTATTATCAGCTGCTGACCGATCTGCTGATCCTATTCGATCATCGGGAAAGAAAGGTCAAACTGTATTTTAAAAATACGGATGAAAAAATGGTTGAACAGATTGCAAAAGAATTGAATCAGATTCGTGCCAGACGCAGAGTTTCCGCACCCGAAATCAGTCTGTTGGTCAGCACCAGTTACGGTTTGGATACAAAAGAACTCAAAATCACAAAACCTCAACTAAAAATTGAAGACAATTACAATGATGATTTTCTTGAAGTCCATAAGATCATCCACAAAAGACTGAATTCAAAAAACGACAAAGGACTGGTGCTTCTTCACGGAAAACCGGGAACCGGAAAAACGTCTTATATCCGTTATTTGATTACTTCTTTAAAGAAAAAAGTGATTTTTCTTCCGCCCAATCTGGCGGCTACCATCACAAATCCGGATCTGCTGTCGGTGCTGATCGATGAGCCAAATTCTATTTTTGTGATCGAAGATGCAGAGAACATCATTACAGATCGTGAGATCGAAGGAAACTCACCGGTTTCGGCACTTCTGAATCTGTCGGACGGATTGCTTTCCGATTGTCTGAATATTCAGATCATCTGTTCGTTCAACACTGATCTGTCAAAGGTTGACAATGCGCTGCTCAGAAAAGGAAGGCTGATTGCAAAATATGAATTCAAAGAATTGGAAGCTGAAAAAGCACAAAATCTTTCTGAGAAATTGGGCTTTAAAACCCATATTTCCAAACCGATGAACCTGACCGATATTTACAATCAGGAAGAAAAAAACGGAAATCATACCGCTCAAAGAAAATCAATTGGATTTGTGAAAGCAATGGGTTAATTGTTATTTTTAATGAATGCTAAAAATTAAATTACGATGGAGAATTTTTTAAAATCAATAAAGCTTATCATTTCGAAATACAAAGAAATCGAAAAAATAACCGGAGAACATTACAATATTTTTTCTGTAATGGGAATGGAAAATAATGAAGTAAAAACGCACTCAGCAATCATTGGCGACTTACTAAATCCTAATGGAAGTCATTTTATGGGTGACGTCTTTCTTAAATTATTTATTGATTCAGTTTTTACACAAAGTGAATATGAAAATTTAAATGAGTTTACATTTCAAACTCAAAATTCAAATTGTATTGTAGAAGAGTCCGTTGGCAAAAAAAATGACGAAGAAATTACCGGAGGTAGAATAGATATAGTTCTAAAAGATTTATCAAACAATATAATTGTTATCGAAAATAAAATTTTTGCACCTGAACAAGATAATCAAATTCGAAGATATAAAAACACTTATAGTGAGGCTGCTATTTTATATTTAACCTTGTTTGGGGATGAGCCAAAGAATATAGGAGAGTTGAAAAAAGGTATAGATTTTTATTTAATTTCTTATAAAGAAGATATCATTAGATGGTTGGAATTATGTTTAAAAGAAACCGTAAATCAACCAATCTTAAGAGAAACCCTTAAGCAATACATTGTATTATTAAAAAAATTAACGAATCAATCAACTAATAAAAAAATGAGTGACGAAATAGTAAAAATTATAAACGAAAATTTTGAAGCATCCGCTGAAATATATTCTAATTTCGAGAAAGCATTGATGCTAATTGAAGAGAAATTTTTATCACAACTAAAACTTACATTAGAAAATGATTTTCGGGATTGGGAGTTTGCCATAAAAGATTATAAATCCACAAACTCAATTGAATTAAAAAAAGAAAACATCCTCATCCGATACCGGATTAAAAATCACAAACATTCGGTGTTCTATTTGGAAGGAGTTAATTCTGTTAAAAACAATCCAATTGGATTTACCGATAAGAATTTCGATGATAAAACCAAATGTTATTGGTATTTAGAAAATATTGACATTAATCCTCAATTGGTGAAGGATTTAAAAAATACTGAAATCTATTCAAAAATTCAAAACATTATTCATTTTGTACGATGATCTTCCTCTACTTCCACGGACTCAACTCCGATTCCAATTCACGTAAATACCTGAATCTGAAAGAATATTTCCAAAAAGAATTTGAATTCGATTGTTTGGAATGGAAAAATGACGATTATATTTCAATTCTTTTGGACAATGCCGAAAAGAATTATGAAAATCACGAAGATTTAATTCTTTTCGGAGATTCTACTGGTGCGAACTTCACTTATCAGCTTCGTGAACGCAGAAAGGAAAAAGGGCTGAAATCCATCCTTATTTTGAGCAGTCCGCTTTTGGATAAATCCAAACGAATTGCCGATTTTCCTTTTCCGAAACAACTGAAAAAATACCTCGCAAAAATCGAAAATCCTGAAAACGCATTTATTATTGCCCCTGAACACGATGAACTCATTGACCACTCTTGGCTGTTTAAAAAAACTTTTAAAAACACAGAAATTCTGAAAGTGAATGATTCGCATCGGCTTCCTAATTTCAAGGAATATCTTCCTCAAATCAGAGATTATATAAATCTTGAAAGTTAATCGTTTACCTTAAAACCATAATTTACAAATATGTATTTTTCTGAATGTCGGCTGATTGTTATTTCATCTCGTGAAAACCCTTTGTCAATAAAGTCTTTAAGCTCATCATCACTGTATCCACCAACATCTTCTTTTAAAAAGATTGCGCTTATTCCCAAAATCCCGTCATACGACCAGTGCTGGAAAAGCACTTGGAAATCGGATACAATTCCTCTTTTTTGGAATAAAATCACTGTGTCTTTGTCTTCAGGTAAGTCTTGAAATTTATCCATAATACGCTTGATTTAATAGGAATGAACCATCAATTTTTTATTCATCCTTTTTGCCTTATCTGTTGAATCTTTAGTTCCACGAGAAGTGCCATCCCAAAAAGCAAAAACAACATCGGCTTTCTCAATAATTTGTGTATTTCTCACGCTACAGGCACCTCTTCCATATTTTTCCCATTCCGGTAAAAATATCAATGTTCCATATCCTTTTTTACTTGCAAACTTCTCAGCTAGAGCATCTGCTCCTTTTGCACCACCGGAAACGATGATAATTTGTTCCAACGAAATTTCTTCAATATATGTCTCAATTACAGACTTCATAAATTCATAATCTTTAAAATTCCGGCTACCTACAATGGCTATATTCATAATATTTTTTTTGCAAGTTTAATATTTGGATACGCCAAAAGGAGTCGTTTCAAATTCTTTTTTGAAGCGACATAAAATGTCTTGTGTATTAATTTAATTTGCTTGAAACATTAAGCCATGCTAACATTTAAGACCCTCAAAATAGACCAATCTTTACACATTATCAATTTAATTGAGAAAGTACAAATAGAAGAAAATAGAGCAAAGAAATTTGCGCTTCAATTGTTAGACGAACTGGAAAGAAAAAAAAGTTTGGGAATTGTGGATGAATACAATATCAGATTTCACCTTCAATGTTTCGATGCAGAAAAAGAATTGAATTATCAAACTTCTATTCCATCATTATTGTATTTAGAAGAAGAGTTTTCTATGAATTGGAATGAGCATTATTTCACAAAAGACACACCTTTGGAAAAAATATACATAGGTTATTCAATGCATTATATTCTTTTTAACGATTTGTCCATAGAAAACATTCTAAAGATAGAAAACGTTTGGATAGAAGTAGTCGTAGATTTTCAGTTTTTCACTCTCAAGGTTTAATTCCAATTTATACAATTATGAAGCCTAAAAACCTCTACCTCGACGACCTCCGCCCGACTCCAGATGGATTCGACAGAGTTTATGGATTTGAAGAATTTATTGAATTCATAATACAAAACGGACTTCCTGATTTCATTTCCTTTGACCACGATTTGGGTGAGGGAAAGTCAGGATTCGATTGTGCAAAATGGCTTGTGGAATATTGTCTCGACAATCAAGTTCCATTGCCGGAATTTACCGTTCATTCTCAAAATCCTGTTGGAAAAGAAAACATCGAATCTCTCCTAAAAAGTTTCAAAAACCACCAATAGGAACAGTTTTTGCTAATTTTGTGCCGCTATGAAACCAAAAAAATTAGAAACCATTACGGTCACGATGCAGGAAATTTGGCGGCAAACCACGCCAAAAGTGCATAAAAGTAAAAAACGATATAACCGCAAAGACAAAGGTTATAAGAAAGATGTTCCTTAAAAACACTTTCCACAAAGTGGAATTCCCCTCCTTTGGAGGGGTTAGGGGAGGATTCTCGCTTTCTCCAACGCTCTGTTCAATCCCGAAACATCTTTTCCTCCGGCGGTTGCAAAAAACGGCTGACCGCCGCCGCCGCCCTGGATTTCTTTTGCAAGTTCTCTGACAATCTGACCCGCATTCAGTCCTTTTTCTGCAACCAGATTATCCGAAATCGAAACAGTGATCGAAGGCCTTCCGTCAAAATCGGATGCAACCACAATCAATGCATTTTTGACTTCTTTTCTGAGCGGAAATGCAATCTGTTTGATCGAGTCGTTGTCCAAATCGGTTCTGACCGCCAGGAAGTTGATGCCGTTGATATTTTCAAAAGATTTTTTCCAATTTTCTTTTTCTGACTGTGCCTGCTGACCTTTGAATTTCTCCAGTCTGGTTTTCAGTTCTTTGTTTTCGTCGATCAGTTTTTGAACGGCTTCAATCGGTTCTTTCGGATTTTTCAGCTCGTTTACAATCTGATTGTACTGTTGATAGGTATTTCTCAATTCTTCGATTGCCACCAGTCCGGTTGTCGCCTCAATCCTTCTGATACCGGCCGCACTCGAACTTTCGCTTCTGAGTTTGAACAGCATGATGTCGGCTGTATTTGCAACATGGGTTCCGCCGCAAAGTTCAACCGATGAACCAAATTTGATCACACGCACCACATCTCCATATTTTTCGCCAAACAATGCCATTGCACCTTCTTCCAATGCCTTTTTAATCGGTACTGCACGTCTTTCTTCGAGCGGAATTCTTTCGAGTATCTTTCGGTTCACCTGCTCGTTTACTTTTCTCAGTTCGTCATCTGACATTTTGTTGAAATGTGAAAAGTCAAATCTCAGATAATCCGGTCCCACGTAAGAACCTTTCTGTTCCACATGTTTTCCCAAAGTGTCTCTGAGTGCCTCGTGCAGCAGGTGGGTTGCCGAATGGTTGCGCATGATGTGATTTCTTCTGATTTCGTCAACCTGCGCATGATAGGGCAGTTCCAAATATTTTGGAAGTTCTTTTGAAAAATGAACAATCAGATTGTTTTCTTTTTTTGTATTGATGATTTCAACCTTTTCAAACTGATTTTCAATCCAGCCGGTATCTCCGATCTGACCGCCGCTTTCGGCATAAAAAGGAGTTGCCTGAAACACCAGCTGATAAAGGGTTTCGTTTTTATTTTCGATTTTTCTCCAGCGCGTAACCTTCACATCTGTTTCAAGCTGGTCATAACCGATGAATTCTTCCACATCATCTTTGATCAGGACAGTCCAGTCTGAAGCTGAATAGGAAGAAGCAGACTTTGAACGTTCCTTCTGTTTGTTCATTTCGTTTTCAAAACCAACTTCGTCTATGCTCAGTCCCTGTTCTTCGGCAATGATTCTTGACAAATCGGTCGGAAAACCGTAGGTATCGTACAATTCAAAAACCACATCGCCCGGAATCACCTTCAGATCGGGATGCTGTCTGATGAAATTATCCAGTCTGGTAAGTCCGTGTTCGATGGTGTGAAGAAAATTGGTTTCTTCTTCTTTGATGACTTCGGTAACCAGGGTCGATTGTTTGTTGAGTTCGGGGAAAAAATCAGCCATTTGTTCTTTGAGAATCGGAAACACCTTGTAGATAAATGCTTCTTTCATATCCAGAAAGCGATAACCGTAGCTGATCGCTCTTCTCAGAATCCTTCTGATCACATAACCGGCACCGGTATTTGAAGGCAGCTGACCGTCAGCAATTGCAAATGCAACCGCTCTCAGGTGATCGGTTACCACTCTGAATGCCACATCGGTCTGATGCTGTTCGCCGTATTTTTTTTCTGAAATTTTTTCAACTTCATAAATCAGCGGCTGAAAGATATCGGTATCGTAATTTGAAGTTTTTGACTGCAAAACCATCGCAAGTCTTTCGAATCCCATTCCGGTATCAATATTTTTTGCGGGCAGTTCTTCGAGCGATCCGTCTGCCTTTCTCAAAAATTCCATAAAGACCAGATTCCAGATTTCAATCACCTGCGGATGATCTTTGTTGACCAGTTCCTTTCCGCTGATTTTCGATTTTTCTTCTGCCGAACGAATGTCCACATGAATCTCAGAACAGGGTCCGCAGGGACCGGTTTCGCCCATTTCCCAGAAATTGTCTTTTTTGTTTCCAAACAGGATACGGTCTTCGCTCACATGGGTTTTCCAAAGTTCAAGCGCCTCAGTATCGGCAGAAGTTCCGTCTTTTTTGTCACCTTCAAAAACGGTCACATACAGCCAGTCTTTCGGGATTCCGTACACATTGGTCAGCAGTTCCCACGCCCAGGCGATGGCTTCTTTTTTGAAATAATCTCCAAACGACCAGTTGCCGAGCATTTCGAACATGGTATGGTGGTAAGTATCTTTTCCCACATCGTCCAGATCATTGTGTTTGCCCGAAACACGCAGACATTTCTGTGTATCGGCCACCCGTACCGAAGTCGGTTTTTTGTATCCGAGAAAGAAATCTTTAAACTGTGCCATACCCGAATTGTTGAACATCAGCGTCGGATCGTCTTTGAGCACGATGGGTGCGGAAGGTACGATCTGGTGTTGTCTGGATTCAAAAAAATCCAAGAACTGTTTGCGTATCTCTTTGGAAGTCATTTTCTAAAAATTGAAATGCAAAAATCGGGAATTCTGCTGAGTTTCTGAAATAGATTTGGTGAAATTGTTTTTGATGGATAAAATTGACAAAGCCGAAGATTAAATTTGATTTAAGATAAATTGAAACTTAAATAGCCATGAGCTTTTCGTGGTGGAAAAGTATAAGATGTTTTGGTTTTGGCGGCATTTTTGTCGCGAAGCAAATCAAAAATGATAACAAAACCATTGTAAATTTCGGCTGAAGCCAATTCTGTAACAATCTTTATAAACGGGCTAAAGCCCGTTCCTATTCAATTTTTTTTGATACAGTTGTATCTTTGATTTATGATTCCGTTTACAGAACAAAAAATACAGTTGTTGAATGATTTATGCAAAACATATTTTGTAGAAAATCTCTACCTGTTGGGTTTTGCGAAAAAAATAAATTCACCGAAGAAAGCGATTTGGATTTTCTGGTCAATTTTAGTTCAGATTTGGATTTGATAAATTATGCAAATAATTATTTTAATTTTCTGCCAGAACTTCAGCAGCTTTTTGACCGAAAAATCGCTTAAAAACCCGATTCTGATTGATGAAATCAACAAATCCAAATTACAATTGTTTGAGTCAGAACTTAGAACTTGAATAATCGTTTTTTGATTTTATAATTTACCATTCGATTATCTGAAATTAAAAAATGAAATCAAAAATCTAAGAACCTAAAATTCAGTCCTGGCTGTTTCTCAATTTATTAGCTGTATTTTACAATTTCATTAACAATAAGTTAGACTTTTTTGCCGTTATTTTGTTGAGCTCAGAAAAAATAATACATACACACAAACGAATGAGAATTAAAAAATACAGGTACAATACGGGTACTGCATCTTACAAACGCGTGAAAAGACTGCGTATGAAGAGACTCAGAAACATGGCTGCCTTTGTAATCGTAACCGCATTTTTTGGAATTATCTCCGGTTTCATCTTCAGTCAGAAGGTGATATCTCCCGAAGAAAACACGCTTTCTGCCGAACTTCATGAAATGAAGATTCAGTATGAACTGTTAAATAAAAAAGTAAAACAGTCTCAAAATGTACTTGGTCAGATCGAGGAAAGAGACAACAATATATACAGAAGTTATTTTGAACTCGAACCGATTTCTGAAGATGTCAGAAAAGCCGGATTTGGTGGTGTGAACCGTTATTCAAAATTTTCTGAATGGAAATACAGCGATCTGGCAACCGATTTGGCAAAAAATGTCGATATTTTGAACAAACAATTGGTAATCCAGTCAAAATCGCTTGACGAAGTGGTCATCAGCGCAAAGGAAAAAGAAAAAATGCTGGCACACCTGCCTGCAATACAGCCGGTAGCCAACAAAAATCTGCACAGACTTTCATCAGGTTTCGGAATGAGGATCCATCCCATACTGAAAATCGGAAAACTTCATAAAGGAATTGATTTTGCAGCCAGCGTGGGCACTCCGATCTATGCAACTGCAAATGGAAAAGTAACGGTAGCCGGCAGACACGGCGGTTACGGAAATGCAGTCGTAATCAATCACGGTTACGGCTATGAGACCCTCTACGGACACATGAACCGGGTAAAAGTGGCTGCAGGAAAGCAGGTAAAAAGAGGTGACATCATCGGTTATGTAGGCTCATCGGGGCTTTCAACCGGACCTCATTTGCATTATGAAGTTCATAAGGACGGTCAGCCGGTGGATCCGGTTTCTTTCTTCTACCAGGATGTCAGTCCGGATGAATTCAAGATATTGCTGGATAAATCTCAGCAAATGACCGTATCTTTGGATTAATGGAATTGGAACTGCCCGACAAATTGTATTACAGTATTGGTGAAGTCGCAAAAGCCTTTGATGTCAATGCATCGCTGATTCGCTTTTGGGAAAAAGAGTTTGAAGTGATCTCTCCCAAAAGAAACAAAAAGGGCAATCGTTTTTTTACTCCGCAGGACATACAAAATTTCAAACTGATTTATCATCTGGTGAAAGAACGCGGCTATACGCTTGAAGGTGCCAAACAGGTTTTGGACGAGCATGATGACATCAAAGAAGAACTGGAACTGATCCAAAGACTGGAACTGATTCGTTCGGAACTATTCAAACTGAAAGAGATACTCGATTCGGATCAAAAATAAATATTTCCTCGCTCTCGATTATTCTTTGAATTTGACATCCTGAATGTTGAACTGAAGAAAGCTGTTTCCTTTCCAGTGGTTTTCTCGGATCGAATACACCAGATCAAATTTTCTGTATTTGAAATCTTCTGCAAATTTCCCCATTCCAAATCCGGTTGCGCTGAATTTGATTTGATTTGAATCCATCAGATCCATTCTGAGATGCTCGCCGGTTTTGCCCATTTCGGTCACATTTCCGCCAATCAGATTTTCGGTCAGAAAGACCGGTGACATATTGCCTGGACCAAAAGGTTTCATCTGTTTCAATATTCTGAGAAACGAATCTGTAATTTCCGAAAATCCGATTTCGGTATCAATTTCTATGGATGGAATTCTTTGTGCCGGTCTGATTTTTTCTTTGACCAGCGCTTCAAATTTATCTTTAAACAGCTGAAAATTTTCTTTGGGCATGCTCAGTCCGGCTGCAAAACGATGGCCTCCGTATCGGCTGAGCAGATCAGAACAGCTGTCTATGATTTCATAAATATCAAAATCCTTGATCGAACGTGCAGAACCTGAAATTTCGCCTTCTTTTCCTTCGGTCAACACCAAAGTGGGACGGTAATAGGTGTCAATCAGTCTTGAAGCCACAATCCCGAGCACACCTTTGTGCCAGCCGGGTGAAAAGACGACAGTGGTATATCTGGCTTCTTCCTGATTTTCTTTGATTTGTTGGATGGCTTCCTGGGTAACATTACCGTCGGTTTCTTTTCTTTGTGTATTCAGCTCAGCGATTTCCGATGCAATTTTTTTAATTGAATCTTCATCTTTTGAAATCAAAAGTTCAACCGATTGTCTGGCATGTTCGAGCCGTCCGGTGGCATTGATTTTTGGTGCGATATTGAAAACGATATTTGAAATATCCACATTTTCAGCCTGTTCACCCAAAAGTCCTTTCAGTCCGGGTCTTGGTGAATTCTGAAGCTCTTTGATTCCGTATTGTGCAAAAATCCGGTTTTCACCGGTGATCGAAACGATGTCGGCTGCAATGCTCACCACCAGCAGATCGAGATATGAAAACAATTCTTTGTGATCGATTCCCAATTTTGGTGCAAGCGCCTGAATCAGTTTGAATCCGACACCGCAGCCGCTCAGTTCTTTGAACGGATATTCGCAGTCTGGCTGTTTGGGATCGAGTACCGCAACTGCTTCGGGCAGTTTGTAGCCCGGCAGGTGGTGGTCACAAATGATAAAATCAATTCCTTTCTCATTTGCATATTCGATCTTGTCAACTGCTTTGATCCCGCAGTCAAGTGCAATGACAAGCGAAAATGAATTTTCTTTGGCATGGTCAATGCCTGCAATCGAAATCCCATAACCTTCATTGTATCGGTCGGGTATGTAATATGAAATATGAGGATAAACTGAGCTCAGAAAATCATACATCATAGCAACAGAAGTAGTTCCGTCCACATCATAGTCGCCGTAAATCAATATGTTTTCATTTTTTTCGATTGCTTCCAACACTCGATTGACCGCCTTATCCATATCTTTCATCAGATAGGGATCATGAAGTCCGTTGAGTGAAGGTCTGAAAAATTCTTTTGCAGAATCGAAACTGTCTATTCCTCTTTGGGCGAGAATAACCGCCAGAGCTTTGGGCAGATTCACTTCATCCATCAATAGCCGGACGGTGTCATTTTGGGGTGCGGGTTTGATTACCCATTGATTTTTCATGGCTCCAACTGGCTGTTTGTTCACTGCCGAGGCTTAATTCTTGTTTGCCTCTTTCAGATATTTTTCAAGCGCCATAGTCATTGAAGGAGTATCGGGGGTCGGCGCCTCAATGTCGATTCTCAATCCCATTTCTTCTGCAGCTTTTACGGTAGTTTTTCCAAAAACCGCAATTCGGGTTTGGTCCTGTTTGAATTTCGGAAAGTTTTCAAACAGAGATTTGATACCCGAAGGTGTAAAGAAAACAAGTATGTCATATTTCACATCTTCAAGATCTGACAGATCGCTCGAAACGGTCCGGCAGAGTATCCCTCTTTCCCATTTGATTCCCAGTTCGTCCAAAAAATCAGGTACAGCCGGGTTCAGCACATCTGAAGAAGGAAGCAGAAATTTTTCATCTTTATGTTTTTTGAAATAGGGCGTCAGATCAGACATTCCCTTTTCGCCCACATAAGTTTTTCTTTTTCTGTAAACGATGTATTTGTGAAGATAATTTGCAATTGCTTCTGACTGACAGAAATATTTCATATCGTCAGGCACTTGAAAACGCATTTCCTCAGCAAGTCTGAAATAGTGGTCAATCACGTTTCGACTGGTAAAAATAACAGCCGTATAGTTTGAAAAATCAATTTTCTGCTGTCTCACATCCTTTGCATCAACGCCTTCCACATGGATAAAAGAACGAAAATCTATTTTGATTTTATTTCTTTTGCTCAATTCGTGATAAGGGGAAGAATCATTTACAGGCTGTGGCTGAGAAACAAGAATAGATTTTACTTTCATTTTAAGATATTAATTACCAGGCGTTTACAAATTTAAAAAACACAAGCAACGGTAGAATTTCCAGTGTGCAAAGATACAAAATATTATAATACCAAAATCTCGTTTTTTCAGACGGCTGATTTTTAAATATCAACACAAAACACATCGACCTGATTATCAAAAGGATTACACCCAGAATGATCAACAGTACAGGCTTATCGATTTTTGAAAAATAAAGAAGAAATGCTATAATCCAAAGCGCAGAAACCGAAAACACCCTGTAATAATTAAATACTTTTAAAATATAATCATTGTCCTGAACCAGACCAAAGGCATAAGCTCCGGTTGCCGACAAAATCTTTCTTACCGCAAAAAAGACCAGAATAAGCACTGCGGCAGCGGTCATCTTCAGCGCCGGTGTGTTTAGGATATAACTGTATTCGTCTGTCAAAAAATTTACAACTACCGCAGCAAGCAGAAAAGCATAAACAATCTGGAAAAGAATACCGAATAGTTTCTGGTTGTCATTCACCTGCTGAAATCTTTCAATGCTCGAAAGCGAGTCAAAATTATTTGAAAAAATTATTCTGCCGACAATGATCAGGGCAAGCGAAATTACCAGTACGGCAATCACCCAATCCAGGTCGGGATTGAAATGATCGACAAAAATTGTTGACAACAGATTTCTCATAATTCTTTGCAAAAATACAAAAGCCATCGACAGATATGAATTATATTAGCGCCATATTTGACCCCAATGTCGGAAAATCTTGTCATCATACCCACATACAACGAAAGGGAAAATATAGAAAAAGTGATCAGAAAGGTCTTTTCGCTTGAAGTACCATTTGATATACTGGTGGTTGACGACAATTCACCCGACGGAACTTCAGGTCTGGTCAAAGGGTTTCAAAAAGAATTTGACCGACTATTTCTCGAACTCAGACAAAAAAAAGACGGACTCGGTAAGGCATATGTACACGGTTTTAAATGGGCACTGAAAAATCAATACCATTATATTTTTGAAATGGATGCAGATCTTTCGCACAATCCTGATGATTTGCCGAGGCTGCTGAATACGCTTCAAACCGATGCCGATATGGTGGTCGGCTCGCGCTATTCTCATGGCGTCAATGTGGTCAACTGGCCGATGTCGAGAGTGCTTTTGTCTTATACCGCATCAAAATATGCGCGTTTTGTTACAAATTTGCCCATCAAAGATGCAACTGCAGGATTTGTCGGCTACAAAAAAGAAGTGCTCGAATCTCTGGATTTGAATAAAATCAAATTCAAAGGTTACGGTTTTCAGATTGAAATGAAATACAGAGTGTGGAAAAAAAAATTCAGGCTAAAGGAAGTGCCGATCATTTTTACGAACCGGGTGGCCGGAAAATCAAAAATCAACTCGGGCATCATGGGTGAAGCTGTATTTGGAATAATTAGGTTAAGGATACTGAGTATATTTGGAAAACTATGAGACTGATAAACTGCATTTTGATTTGTCTTTTTTTTGTCGGCAGCTGTTCAAAACGGGTTGAAGAACCAAAACATTTGATCAGTGAAAATGAAATGATTGAACTGCTGAGCGAACTGTATATCTATCAGCAGAATTCGTATTTAAAAGATTATTCGGCCAAAAAAACCAGCATCAGTGAGGTAGAAGCGCAAATCATTGAGAATCATGGACTGAGCATTGAGGACTTCAGGGAAAATCATCATTATTATGTCGTACAGCCCGAAAAATTCAAAAAAATTTTAAAGGGTGTCAAAGAAAATCTTGAAAGCAGGCTGAGCGAGGATGAACAGAAAAGAAGAGAAGCCGAAAGAGCGGCTGAGGAAAAAGAGAAGAAATAATCATTTCGGGTCATTTTCGGTTTATAAAAAATTTATGCCACTCAAATTTCAGAATCGGACATATTCTTTTTAATTTTGCAAACCTTTTTATCACACATACAAAAGTTTATATCATAGTCACATGCAACAAAAGGCATTATTATTTTCGACAAGGGGAAGCATTGATTTGGCAAAAAAGATTTCCGAATATTACGGAGAAGAATTGGGCCAGTCAGAAGTTCTTCAATTCAGCGACGGTGAGTTTCAGCCGGCCTTCAAACAATCAGTAAGGGGAACACGTGTGTTCCTGATCGGTTCAACACATCAGCCAAACGACAATCTGATGGAACTGCTGATGATGTGTGATGCCGCAAAAAGAGCTTCGGCCGATAAAGTCACTGCGGTCATTCCCTATTTCGGATATGCGCGTCAGGACAGAAAAGATGCGCCCAGAGTTCCGATCGGGGCAAAACTGGTTGCAAAAATGCTGACTGCGGCAGGTGCAACCCGTGTGATGACGATGGATTTGCACGCAGATCAAATTCAGGGATTTTTTGAAATTCCGGTCGATCATCTGTATGCATCCACCATCTTTATCGATTATATCAAAGGTTTGGGATTGGATGATATCACCATTGCATCACCGGATATGGGCGGAGCAAAAAGAGCAAACAATTATGCCCGATATCTGAACACCGACATTGTCATTTGCTACAAAGAAAGAAGAAAAGCAAATCAGGTACACAGCATGACGCTGATCGGAGAGGTTGAAAACAGAAACGTAATCCTGCTCGACGATATGATCGATACCGCCGGAACACTTACCAAGGCATCAGAACTGATAATGTCAAGAGGAGCAAAAAGCGTTCGTGCAATCGCTTCTCACGCCATCTTTTCGGGAGATGCTTTTGGAAAGATTCAAAACTCGCCGCTGACAGAGGTTGCAGTGACCGACAGCATTCCTTTAAAAAATAATTCAGTATCTAAAATAAAAGTATTATCTTGCGCCCCACTTTTCGCAGATGTTATGCAGAAGGTACACAACAGTAAATCAATAAGTTCGAAGTTTATAATTTAATTTAAATACATATTTTTTTATGAAATCAATCACAATTCAAGGTGTTAAAAGAGAAAACGTGGGCAAGAAAGCAAGTCGCGCCCTACGTAATGCTGACCAAGTACCTTGTGTTGTTTACGGTGGAAACGAGCCATTGCATTTTTCGGCTGACGAAAAAAGCTTTAAGCCGCTGGTTTATACGCCCGACGCACACACAGTTAACTTAGAGTTGGCAGACGGAACCAAAATTCCTGCAATACTGCAGGACATCCAGTTTCATCCGGTTACCGACAAAATCATTCACGCTGATTTCTTTCAGCTTCAGGATGACAAAGCGGTTTCAATCGAAATACCTGTCAGACTTTCGGGTCGTGCAAGAGGTGTTGTTGCAGGTGGTGTGCTGAGACAAAGCATGCGTAAACTTAAAGTGAAAGCTGTTCCGGGAAATCTTCCTGACGAAATCATGATCGATATCTCTTCAATGAGAATCGGACACAAAAAGTATGTGGGAGACATCAGAGGTGACAAATTCACCATCCTTCATCCGGACAACGCCGTTATCGCTGCGGTTAGAACTTCGAGAGTCGCAGTTGCTGACGAAGATGATGATGAGGAAGCTGCTGAAGGAGCTGAGGCACCTGCTGCTGAATCTGCCGAAGGGGGAAATGCAGAAGCATAAAATTAAAATTCATATATTCAAATGCGAAACACTCTGTGTTTCGCATTTTTTTTGACTCAAAATCAAATTATGGCAGAATTATTTTCGGACGAATATTATATGGAAAAAGCAATCGATCAGGCGCTGACTGCACTTGAAAAGGATGAGGTGCCTGTCGGTGCGGTCATCGTTTCAAAAGACAGGATCATTGCAAAAGGATACAATCTGACCGAAACGCTTAACGATGTGACCGCTCATGCCGAAATGCAGGCGATCACTTCGGCAGCCGGTTTTCTGGGCGGAAAATATCTGAATTCATGTACGTTGTATGTGACACTCGAGCCCTGCGTCATGTGTGCCGGTGCACTGTACTGGAGTCAGATCGGAAAAGTGGTTTTCGGCGCACCAGACCCTAAAAGAGGTTATCGGCAATCAGGAATTTCGCTTCATCCGAAAACCGAAGTCAGGTATGGAATTATGGAACAGGAATGCAGCCGTCTGGTTACAGAATTTTTTCAGAACAAAAGAAAAAGTGATTCTTGATCAATTCTGTCAGTTTGAATTTTTATGTCTGCAATGGCATAAAGTTTGTAACTTTGCAATCCTCAATTTCAAAAAAATTGAATTTGACGTTCATTAATATTATGGGGCTGACCGGTTTTGACAGCAGGATCAGCAGATGATGTAAGCATGTCGTGGCAAGTTGTGTACCCACGTAAATCAGGCACTTCAACCTTTAACTGGCAACAACAATTACGCTTTGGCTGCCTAATAGACCGAATCACAGTAAGTCTTGGCATCTCCCTGCAAGGCAGGGAAGCTGAATGTCTCTCAAAGGCCTTTCCTTACGGCGTTTGATCAAGAGGCACAGGAATGTGGGGATAGATTGCGGAGTGTTCCGTACCGCAGTCGAAAATTAAGGAACTAAGTTGCAGTTAGCGTGTCTGTCCGCGGGCTGCAGTCGAAAACCAAAGACTGACTATGCATGTAGAAAGCACATAGGCTGCTTGTTTGGACGCGGGTTCGAATCCCGCCAGCTCCACTTTTTTGATTTTAGATTTTAGATGTGAGATTTTGAGATATTAGACTTGAGACGATGAGACTTGGGTCTGATGTTGGGTGTGGGATGCCAAGTGTCTTTTTATTTTTAATCAAGTTCAGTTAGAATTCTTTGCGCACTCTGCGAAAGACATTTGCGGTCTTTGCGTGAAAATTAAATTTAGCTTTAATCTAAAACTCACCCCTCATACAACCCCAATCTGCTCCGGGTTTCTCTCAGTTCATCTTTTAGTTTTTTAATTTTTGACATCATCCCAAATATCACATCGATGCCCTGCATATTGATTTCGAGTTCGTCGTGAAGCCTGATGATTTTCTCCAATGTCCTGAGTTGTTTTCTGTGAATGAATTTTCCGTTTGAAAAACTTTGGATTTCAATCAGTTCATAAAATTCTATTTCATCAAAAAATGAAGGTTCCAAATGATAGTGAACACACAATTCGCTGATTTGTATTAATTTATCGGTTTTCATGATTTTCTCAATTTGGCAAGTTCGTTAAACAGTTCTTTTTCCCTGTCAGACAGGTTTTGCGGAATTTCAATATTGAAAGTCAAAATCAGATTTCCAAACTGTCCTTCCTTTTTATAGACCGGAAATCCTTTTCCTTTCAGTCTCATTTTTGTTCCGTTCGAAGTCCCTGTTTTGATGTTGATTTTTGCTTTTCCGTCAAAAGTATCAACCGTGAGTTCTCCGCCCAATACAGCGGTGTACAAATCGAGGTCGACAGTCCTGTACAAATCATCTCCCACTCTTTTGAACGCGGTGTCATTGATGATTTTGAACACGATAAACAGGTCTCCGTCGGGTCCGCCGTTTGTGCCTTTTCCGCCGAATCCTTTGAGTCTGATTTCCTGACCGTCCGAAATTCCGGCCGGAACGGTAATCCTCAAATCTCTTCCGTTAAAATTGAATGTCTTTTTGTGGGTCTGCCAGGCATCACGAATATGGATCTGCATTTCGGCTCTGTAGTCTTCACCTTTGAAGCTCCGGCTGCCTCTTCTTCCAAAACCGCCGCCAAACAGAGATTCAAAAAAATCCGAATAATCGGCATCTCCAAAATTTGAAGACTCATAGGTATAAGCACCCTGACCGCCGGATTGCTGCTGTGTCCTTGCTTTTTCATAAGCTTCTGCATGCTGCCAGTCCTTTCCGTATTTGTCGTATTTCTTTCGGTTTTCAGGATTTCCGAGCACCTCGTTTGCTTCGTTGATCTGTTTGAATTTCTTTTCGGCTTCTTTGTCGTTCGGATTCAAATCGGGATGATATTTTCTGGCCAGCTTTCGGTAAGCTTTTTTAATTTCATCCTGAGTCGCCGATTTGTCAACGCCCAATACTTTGTAATAATCAATAAATTCCATGGTCAGAACAATAAGAATAATCGACTAAAGTTATAAAAAATCAGAAAGAAAAACTATGACGGTTTTGATGCTTTGTATCGGTTGATCTTTTCTCTTATATCGTCCAAACCTAAATTGTGGATACTTCCCAAATGTGAAGTTTTAAATTCTTTGTGCGGCACATAGGTTCCTTCATCCACCGAAATTCCGACGATTCTGTATGCATCTCTGAACGAAGTTCCTGTCTGCAGCAGATGGTTGATATTCTCAACCGTATAGATACCGTCGTATTTTTCCTGGTTCATAAAATCAGATTTGATTTCCAATTGCGGAATTGCAAAAATCAAGATATCCAAAATATCGTTGAACTGGAACATCGGTTCAAAAAGGAATTCTTTCAAAATCTGAAAATCTCTGTGGTAACCGCTCGGCAGATTGTTGATCGTCATCGTAATGTCGTTTGGCAACGCCTGAAGACGATTGCAATGTGCGCGGGTCAATTCAAAAACATCCGGATTTTTTTTGTGCGGCATAATCGAAGAACCGGTGGTCATTTCCTTTGGCAGCTTTACAAATCCCAGATCCTGACTGTTGTACATCACCAGGTCATAAGACATTTTTGAAAGCGTTGCTGACAACATCGCAATGCCGACTGCGGTTGATTTTTCGGTTTTTCCTCTCAGCATCTGCGCACCAACCGAGCTGACTGCCATTTCGGAAAAGCCCATTTCTTTTGTGGTTTCCTTTCGGTCGATTTTAAAACTGGTTCCAAAACCAGCACCCGATCCCAACGGATTTTGGTCGGCAACTTTATAAGCCGCGTCCAGAAAATACAAATCTGACAATAAATTCTCTGCATAAGCTGAAAACCACATTCCGAAACTGCTTGGCATCGCTGCCTGAAAATGTGTATAACCCGGCATCAGATCGTCTTTGTGCTCGTCTGCCTTGTCAACCAAAATATCAATCAGGTTCAATACCTTTTCGCGGGTATCTGACAAATAATCTTTCAAAAACAGTTGAATTGCTACCAAAACCTGATCATTTCTCGATCTTGCGGTATGAATCATTTTTCCGGCATCGCCGGTTTTCTCAATCAGTTCGGCCTCGATTTTTGAATGCACATCTTCGTATTCATCATCGATTACAAAATTTCCGGCGTCGCATCTTCTGATGATTTCATCCAGTGCAGGCTGAAGTTTTGCATTGTCTTCTGCCGTGATGATTCCGACTTTTGCAAGCATATTTGCCTGTGCTTTGGACGCAATCGCATCATATTTTGCGATATAGACATCCAATATACGATCTTTTCCTACTGTAAATTTTTCGATTTTTTCATTGACTGAAAAACCTTTGTCCCAGATTTTCATTTTGAAAGAATTTTGGTGTGATTGGGGCAAAAATAAGCCAATTTCGGCCGGTCTCAAATTGATTTTATCAACAACTATTCGCCTTCGACAATTGCTTCGATTACTTTAAAAACAACATAAGTTGCTTTCTGCGCATCATAGAGTTCGATGTTTGAATAGACGACGTTGAGCCATTTGTCTTTATAACTTCCGTCGATGAGCAATTCTGAACCGGTAAAATCCCATAGCCACAGAAATTTAAGAATCGAACCGTCTCCCGATTCGAGATTGACCACATTGAACTGCTTTTTTTCAATCCCTGAAATTTTGCCGAGTTCAACACCCGAAAAGCCTGAATCATCATCCTCATCATAGTCATCGATAAATTTCAGAAAAATCTCAGGGCAAATACTGAGCATCTCGATTCCGACATCTTCTCCAAATTTTTCCATATCAATTTCCTGAATGGCTTTTCCGCCAAAAGTCTGATCAAATTCTTCTTTGTTTTGGAAAATTCCGCCTATGATACACAGCCCCAACTGAAATTCCAAATCCAAAGCTTCCAATTCCTCGGTCGTTTTTTCGCCCAGACAACTGCAGGAATACTCGGCAACTTTCCGGTAGATACTTTGGGCATTCAGCGGCAGACAATAAATTAATCCAAATAAAAAGACGGTAAAGAATTTCATAAAAAAATGATTTGAGCGAAGATAATCAAAACTTCATATTTTGAATTCTAATCGCATTTAAAATTGCCAGAAATGCAACACCCACATCGGCAAAGACAGCTTCCCACAAAGTAGCCAAACCGCCTGCTCCCAGTATCATCACCAACAGTTTAACGCCAAATGCCAATGCAATGTTTTGAATCACAATCTGTTTTGTCTTTCTGCCGATTTGGATGGCAACCGGAATTTTTGAAGGCTGATCGGTCTGGATGACCACATCTGCAGTTTCAATCGCAACATCGCTGCCCATTCCGCCCATTGCAATTCCGATATCGCTGACCGCAAGCACCGGCGCATCGTTGATGCCGTCACCGACAAATGCAATGGTATTTTTTTGATTTTTTTTGAGTTCGCTGATTTTTTCAACCTTATCTTCAGGCAGCAGATTTCCGTAGGCAAGATCGATTCCCAGTTCTTTTGCTGTTTTTTGAACGATGCTGTCTTTGTCGCCGCTCAGCATTACAGTCTGTTCAACACCGGCAGCTTTCATTTTTGAAATTGCAGATTTTGAATCTTCTTTGATTTTATCCGAAATCGTAACATAACCCGAATAGCTGCCGTCTATCGAAACCATGACGATGCTTTCAACAAGCTCATCAATACCGGAAGGAAAATCAATCCCAAATTTTTTCATCAGTTTTGAATTTCCGGCCAGAATTATCTTTCCGCCGATAACCGCTTTCAGTCCGTGACCCGAAATTTCTTCGATTTGAGATGCAGTCAGTTCGGACGGATGATAAGCTGTAATCGCTTTTGCAATTGGGTGGGTTGAATTTTTCTCAACTGCAGACAATAAATCAAGAAATTCTTCCAGTTCAATTCCTTCAGAATTCACCTGATTGACCTCAAACACACCCTGAGTCAGGGTTCCGGTCTTGTCCATCACAACGGTTTTGACGGCTGCCATCAAATCCAGAAAATTTGATCCTTTGAAAAGAATTCCATTTCGCGAAGCAGCACCGATTCCTCCAAAATAGCCGAGCGGAATTGAAATCACCAATGCGCACGGACAGGAAATAACCAAAAAAATCATCGCCCGATAAAACCAGTCTCTGAAATGATAATCGTTTACAAAAAAGTACGGAAGCAGCATCAGCGCGACGGCAAGAAAAAATACAATCGGTGTATAGATTTTAGCAAATTTTCGGATAAACAGTTCTGTTTTTGCTTTCCGATGACTTGCTTCATCCACCATTTTCAGAATTTTTGAAAGCGAACTTTCATCAAATTTTTTGGTGACTTCTGCTTCAACCACTTTTTCAAGATTGAGCATTCCGGCAAGCAGCAGCTCGCCTTTTCGGATTGTATCGGGTTTGCTTTCACCGGTGAGCGCAGCCGTGTTGAAACTTGAAACATCCGAAATCATCGCCGCATCCAAAGGAACTTTCTCACCGACTTTGATCTGAATCTTTTCACCGATTTCGACCTCTTCAGGATGTATATTGATCCATTGTCCGTCTCTGAATACGGTTGCGCTTTCTGGTCTCAGATCCAGCAATGCTCTGATGTTACCGGTTGCCCGGTTGACAGCTGCATGCTGAAACAATTCGCCCACCGTGTAAAAAAGCATCACCGCCACTCCTTCTGCGTACTGACCCAATACAAATGCGCCGAGTGTTGCAATCGACATCAGTGTGAATTCAGTAAAAATCTCACCTTTTTTGATGGTCTCAAAAGCTTCATTGAAAACCGGAATGCTGACCGGCGCAAATGCAGCCAGATACCAGCCCAGCCGTAGGTTTGAGCCGAACCATGAAGTGCCAAAATGATCGAGCAGCATACCCGAAATCAGCAGAATCAGACTGATGATGGCAGGTATGTAAGTTTTGAAGGATGAGGAATTTCCGTGATCGTGTGAATGATTGTGATCAAATCCGTCATTGTACTTATGCGGCTTCTCATTCCTTTCAGTTGTACAGCACGCCTTGGACATAAAAATGATTTGATACAAATTTAGGACGAAACGGCTGCAATCGGATTGCAAATTCGGTTGATTTATACTTTGCTGGCAGTTTCCCGTTTCCTGGGATCGTAAAGATATCTGAAGACAATGATTGAAGCTGCAATCGGAAGGATCAGCAGCCAATTGTCGATGGGTACAGGATCGGCCGGATTTCCACCCGCATCTTCACCCTGTTCGGGTTCTTCATATTCATCATCGGAAGTAACAAAAAATCCGGAACCCTCCTCGCTGTTGTCATCAATTCCGAAGATAATATCGGTCAGGCTTTTTTCTTGGTTCTGTTGATCGGTTTGGTCTTTGTCTTCAAAAAATCCATTGGATGAAGGTGAATTCTCAGTGCTGTCGAAAAATTGGCAAAAGCCGACATTCGATATTAAAAAAACCCACAAAAATAACTTCTTCATCCTTAGCTGTTAATAATAAACTTTTTCCCCGCAACTTGTCCCAACCTGTTAATAACGGAAATAATTACAATTTGTTTTCCCAGAATTGATTCAGGTATCTTAATTTTTTTTGAGTTGATTTCTGAATTCTCAAAAATCGGTCTGCCGTACAAGTCATAAATCATCACTCTGTTCAGATCGGATACGGGTGATTCAATCACCACCATGCCGTCCTGACGTTTAATTTCGATATCTTCAATGCCAGTATCTTTTACGTCAAATGAAGGTCGGTAAACCAATTCAAAACGATTGTTAATTTCTCCTTTCCTGGCTAAAAATTTGTAAGGTTTGGCGGTAAGATTATGTGTAATTCCAAGGAGTTTGTCTTTGATATAAATTTTCTGTCCTTCTGCAAAACGTCCGGACGTTGAGTACAATGAGATGATTTGGGTGCCGGCAGTATTGACCCTCATTCCGAGTTCAACTTTGTCGGCAGGATTAAATTCGGATCTTCCGTGAATCAGAATCTGATGATCGTCTTCAATTGTATAAAGCTCCAATTCGTTTCCAATGGCATCCGTATCTTCTTCAGAATATTCATTCGCAGCCACATCTGTATAGACGACAGCAGTCATCGTCTGAATCTCATCGGGTGTAATCATTATCAAATGGTAGCTGTCTTTTTCAGTCGCATCGGAAGGTTTGCCAAAAAATCCGGGGCCTCCAGCGCCTGTTCTGAATGAATTTTCAAAATGAAGGGGTTTTCCGTTTGCATTTGATTTTGCTCTGATCATAAAAGCGGCTCCTACGGTAGCAATTCCGTTTGGCACCCGTTCCTCGCCCACTGCTGACACAGCAGCGAGACCGGTTTTTAGAAGTGCATTATAATACGCATAATTTCCGCCTAAATAATTGGATCCTTCCTGGGTGTACAATGTATTTCCACGATTGTCCCAAAAAAGAAAATCCTTTTCGATATTGTTCTTATTGGCTGGATAATCATACAACATCTCAATGTTAAGATTGGACGGATAAGGATTTCCAACTACATTGAATCCGTGATCGACATCGCTTTGTGTAGTTTTGTATGAAAGAATATAATCCAGGTTTCCGTTAAAAGCTTCACCTATAAACTCAGCTACCGGCGTATTGCCGGGGATTGCCGCCATTGAGGGTTCTTTGATTGCATATCCCTTTCCGGCTACGTAAGGGCCGATACCGGCGTCATAAAAATAATTCATTTCCTCGCTGTGACAAAGCACTCTTGGATCTCCCGGCAATATGGTCTGAATCGGTTGACCGGTCACAGGCGAAATGATAAAATTGTACTGTTTTCTCGAATTCGAGAGCGTGAACACTTTGTGGACCATAATCTCACCCGAATTGGACGAGTTTGGATTGATCTGAATCAGACTGCCTCCATTTTTGACCAATAAATCTATCGGGTTGCCGTTGTTAATGATTTGATCGGTTACGATAAGAGTGCCATTGGCATAAATTTGAAGTTTGCCGCCATTTTCCACCGTCAGCTCTTTTGCATAAGCATTGTATAAGTTGCCAACGCGTGGTCCGTAGGCTGTAGCAGGAATCACAACACAATCGTTTGATGTCGGCAAGGTTCCGGTTGACCAATTGGCAGCATCTGACCACACAAATGAAGGACTGCCAACCCAAGTGATGCATTCTGCATCAGGCGCGTATTCGGGCTGATAATGATTTTGCTTATCCGCCGGATTTAATTCATTTGAAGTTTGGACAACGGTCTGACCCGATGTCATTGAGGTTTCGTTCAACTGCGCAGCCGAAAAGCCCGCAAGCATTGACACAAATAGAAACCAACCTGTTTTTCTCATCAATAATTTATAACTCATTCCAATTCAATTTGCAGAAATTAAATTGCAATCAAAGGGGTCTTAATTTCGGTTTTAAGTTGGGCTGATTCAATATTATTCCCTAATCAGATTTACAAAATTAGAAATATTATTAAATTTTCGAACAAAAATTAAAATTAGTTTGATTTGTCAAAAATCAGAGGTATGGTTTCTGAATTCATCCTTTTTGTTTTTCTTTGTACACACTGAAAATTAGTAAAATGAAAAGACTGCTGATTCTGATGGGCACACTGACAATTCTGGGCTGCAGTGCCGACAGTCAGATGGATTGTTTTAAAAGTCAGGGAGATCTCAAAACAAAACAGATCAACACCGGAGAATTCAGCAAAATCAATATCTCGGTCGGAATCGAACTTTATGTTGCTCAGTCAGACGAATATTCGGTAATAATTGAAGCCGGAAAAAATTTCATAGACGATATCGATCTTGAAATGGACGCTGAAGGCGAATTGAAAATTTCAAACAAAAGCAGTTGCGAACTGCTGAGAAATTATCATTCTGCAAAAGTTTATGTTACTGCTCCCGATCTGAAAAAGATTCATTCCGGATCACAATATCCGGTCAAATCTCATGGTGTGCTTAAATTCCCGGAACTCTCACTCGAATCGGGTGTCACAGAAGATGATCAGCCGCCCGGTCTTTTTGAAATTGAAGTTGACAACCAAAAACTGATGATTGGCGACAATGTTTCATCTATTTATAAGGTAAAAGGAAAAACCCAGAATCTGGATATACGGTTTTGGTCAGGTGCAGCACGTTTTGAAGGTGAAAATCTGACTGCAGATGAAGTCCATTTTTTTCACAGAAGCAGCAACGACATCATCGTCCGGCCCATCAGTCTGGTCAAAGGAACTTTGGCAGGCACCGGAAATCTGGTTCTAAAAAATTTACCCGTAAACATAGAAGTGGAACAGCTTTATACCGGCCACCTCGTTTATCCATGATTTTTCAATGTGAGTGTTCCTCGCCTGTATTGTTCATCTTTGCCAACAGAAAAAAAGCTCCTTTTGTAACCACCTGAGAATCGTTTGGAATTTCAATCAGCGGTGTAATCTGAGTATAGCCGACATCTGTCGTTCCTTTGACCACAGGAATTTTTTTGTAAATGTTTTCAGAACCGTCTTTCTTTTCCAAAATAAAAATAAAATCCTCTGCACCCGAATTGACTATCGACCCGGTCGGGACTGCAGGAACCGGACTCTCGCCTATGCTGATGATCGCAACCACATTCATTCCGTCGATCAGACCGTTCATATCACCTTTAACTTTTGCGTGAACCGGAATCGCCTTGCTGTTGTCTTTAAAGGTAGAACCAATTGAAAAAATCGTCGCATCATATTCTTTGATCGAATTATTGGTCAGTGTAAAATGAATGGTTTGGCCGATTTGGACACTCAAAAGATCTTTCTCAAAAACATTCAGATCGAGATGAAGATCAGAATTATCAATGATTTCAGCAATCGCAAATGAAATATCGACATAGCTGCCGATATCGACCAGCACTGCGCCGACCACACCTGAAATTGGTGATCTGACCGTCATGGTGGAACTCAGATTAGAAGCAGAAACTGATGAAGTTGAAATTCCCATCAGCTGAAGCTGTTTGACCAAAGACGCTTTTTGGGTTCTGAGCATTTTCAGCTGACTCTCAGCATACTGAAGATTTTTGAGCGCTCCCGCATTTCCTTCATACAATTCCTTTTGCCGCTTGACTTCTGTCTCAGCCATTTGAATCTGACCGACAACCGTCAGATACTGTTCCTGAACCAGTACCTGATTTGGATTTTCAATCAACGCAATCTTCTGTCCCTTTTCGATTTTTTCTCCCGGACGGATAAAAATCGATTTGATCTGACCAGAGTAAAGCGAAGTGACACTTGCCTTGCTTTGGTTTGGAACTTTCAGAAAACCGTTTGCTTTGATTACATTTCTGAGTTCTTTTTGTTCAATTTTTCCCAGTTCAAGCCCGATGGCACCAATCTGTGCATCATTCAGACTGACTTCATTTTCGGATTCATGTGCGTGTTCAGGTTCTTCGGAATCGGAATTGATTTTATCATTTCCGGCACCGCATGATAAAATCATCATCATGAATAAAATTGAAAGAATGAAATTTCTAAAAATGATCATATTTTTTGATTTGATAATTAGAATTAATTTTGATTGATCAGATAATTGTATTCAATCACCGACTGATTGTAAAGATTCAGGCTTTCCAGATATTTGTCTTTGATCGAAATCGCCTGAATGACAAAGGTGTTCATTTCTGCAAAGCTGATTTCACCGCTTCTGTAACTCAGTGTGGCAGCCGAAATGATTGCATCGGCATCTTTGAGACCCGAACTTTCGTAAAAATCAATCATTATTTTTTGTTTGTCAACTTCTGTCAGCGACTGTTGCTGCATTGAACTGAGATTCATCTTTTGCCAGTTGAGTTCTGTTTCTTTTAATTCTACTTCCTGACGAATGGCTTCATTCCTGTTTTTCATCGGTCTCAAACCAAACAGCGGAAATGACATTCCGAAGGAAAAACCGCTGATCGGATCTTTTTCACCCAAATAAACCTGCGAAAATGCTCTGAACGAAAAATCAGGATGATTCTGCTGTTTCTGAACTTCGATCAATGATCTGGAAACTTCAATTTCCTGTTGCTGAACCAAAAGTGAAGGATGAGTCCCAACCGATTCAAGACCTGAAATTTCAAGTTTCGGAAGCTGACCTTTTTCGGGCAGATACAATTCCTGACGATTGGTCAGCAGCATCAGCCGTTTTTGAAGGATCTCAATTTCCTTTTCAATCTGAAGTTTCAATGCGATGTTCTCATTCAATTTTGCTTCAGCCGAAATCCTGTCCAGACCGGGCACATCGCCAGTATTGTACCGGATATTTGCTGCCTGAAACTGATTGCTGTACATACTGTCCAAACGTAAATACAGATTTTTCTTCTGTTCAAGATACCAAAGTTCATAATACGATTTTTTGATATCTCTGATGATTTCAGCCTTTACAGCTTCACGGTTCATCTGTTGAACCGAAATCAGCTGATCCATATAATTTTTTCTGGCTTTGTTCAAACCCGGCCACGGAATTTCCTGTTCCAAACCGACTTTCCAGACACCGTTTGGTTCATTTGGGCTGAAATCTTCATTTTCTACAAACAATCCGGTTTTTGGAAATTCGACTGCACCCTTTCTGTCGAGTTCTGCCTTTTTGATTCTTGCATCATTGATTGAATTTTGAAAATTCTCACTGACCGCAATCTCAATCAGTTCATCAGCCGAAATTCTTTGCTGTGCACAGACAAATCCGGAAATTAAAATGGTCAAAATAATTCTGATTAAATTTTTCATTTCTTTTCTTTTTTTGATGAATAAGTCAATTCATATAAAATCGGAACCACAAACAATGTCAGAAAAGTGGCTGTAATCAGTCCGCCGATGACCACTGTTGCCAATGGTCTCTGCACTTCGGCTCCTGCACTTGTGCTGATTGCCATCGGAAGAAATCCGAGTGAAGCAACCGAAGCAGTCATCAGCACCGGTCGCATCCTGATATAGGTTGCTTTGATCACTCTTTGTCTCAAATCTCCAATTCCTTCTTTTTTCAATTGATTGAAAGTGCTCATCAGTACGATTCCGTTCAAAACCGCCACTCCGAACAGTGCGATGAAACCGACTCCTGCCGAAATACTGAATGGCATTCCTCTCAGATAAAGTGAAAATATACCGCCGATCGCCGCCATTGGAATGGCCGAATAAATCAGCACCGACTGTTTAACCGAGCGAAATGTGAAGAAAAGCAAAACAAATATGATCGCCAATGAAATCGGGACCACCAGCATCAGTCTTGAAACTGCTTTTTCAAGATTTTGAAACTGACCGCCATAAGTTATATAGTAACCTTCGGGCAGCAGTTTTGGATTTGAATCAATCTTTTGTCTGATTTCTTCAATTACCGATTTCACATCACGATCTTCAACATTGAAACCGATGACCACATTCCGTTTTCCGTCTTCACGGCTGATCTGTGCAGGACCGTCTTTGTATTGAACATCCGCCAGTTGGGTCAGCGGCAACTGAATTCCGTTTCGGGTGGTCACAAACAGATTTCTGACATCGTCAATTGAAGTTCTGTAAACCGAATCCAGACGAACAACCAGATCAAATCTTCGTTCGTCTTCATACACCTGTGAAGCCGGTTTTCCGGCAAAAGCAGTTGTGACCACGTCGTTGATATCTTTGACGCTCACATTGTAATTTGCCATCCGGTCGCGATTGTATTCGATTTGGATTTGAGGCAACCCCGAAATCCTTTCGATCTGAGGTTCTGAAATTCCTTTGACGGTCTGAATGATTGAATTGATTTTTTTGGCGGCAATTGTCAGCGAATCCAGATTTTCACCATAAACCTTTACCGCCACATCCTGACGGACACCGGTCATCAGTTCGTTGAACCGCATCTGTATCGGTTGTGATGCTTCAAAAAATACACCCGGAATGATCTCGAGTTCGGTCATCATTTTATCTGCCAGTTCATCATAACTCAAACCCGATTCCCATTCATTGATCGGTTTTAGATTGATGATCAGATCGGTTGCTTCTGGCGGCATCGGATCGGTTGGAATTTCGGCGGAACCGGTTTGCCCGACCACCGATTCGACTTCCGGAAAAGTTTTGATTATCCTTGAGGCGAGCATAGAAGTTTCAATGCTCTGACTGAGCGAAGAACCCTGCGGAAGTATGCAGTGAAATGCAAAATCACCTTCCTGAAGTTGTGGAATAAATTCACCGCCCAATCTTGAAAACACAAATAGCGACAATCCGAAAATTGCAATTGCAATCGCCAAGACCGTCTTTTTAAAATTCAAAACTGTGATAAGTAGAGGCTCATAAATCTGATGCAGTTTGTCAATCATTTTTTCGGACAATGTCCTTTTGTGAGAATAAACTTTTGGCAGCACCAATGCGCTCATCATCGGAATATAGGTGACTGACAGAATCAATGCGCCCAAAATTGCAAAGGATACGGTTTGTGCCATTGGTCTGAACATTTTTCCTTCAATTCCGGTTAGTGTGAGAATCGGAATATAAACGATCAAAATAATTATTTCGCCAAAGACAGCTGCATTCATCATTTTTGAAGATTCCCGGAAAACCTGTTCATCCATCTGTTTTGATGTCAGCGCAATCCCTTTGCTCTGCAGGCTCAGCCTGAAAATCACAGCTTCGACGATGATGACCGAGCTGTCCACAATCAGCCCAAAATCAATTGCTCCCAAACTCATCAGATTTGCGCTGACACCAAAAAGATTCATCATTCCCAAAGCAAAAAGCATTGACAGCGGAATAGCTGAAGCGATAATTAGTCCGGCTCTGAAATTTCCAAGAAATAATACCAAAACCAAAATAACGATCAGCGCACCTTCGATCAGATTTTTTTCAACCGTCTGAATGGCACGGCTGACCAGATCGGCACGATCGGAATAGGCTTCAATGGTCAGATCATCGGGCAAAGATTTTTGAACAACCGCAATTCTTTCTTTTATGTTTTTGACCACCTGCGCACTGTTTTCACCTTTGAGCATCATCACGATACCGCCGACCGCCTCACGTTCTCCGTTCCAGGTCAGCGCGCCGTAACGGACTGCACTTCCAATTCTGACATCAGCCACATCACGGATCAAAATCGGAATCCCGTTCGGATTGTTTCTGATTGAAATTTTACCGATATCATCAATCGATTTGACCATTCCTTCACCACGGATGAAATAGAGATTTGACTGTCTTTCGATATATGCACCGCCTGTATTTTCGTTGTTTTCGCCGAGTGCATCAAATACTTCGGAAATTGAAATATCCATCGCTCTGAGCCGGTTCGGATCGACTGCGACTTCATATTCTTTGAGTCTTCCGCCAAAACTGTTGACTTCGACCACTCCCTTCGTACCGTATAGCTGACGAGCAATGATCCAATCCTGAATCGTTCTGAGTTCGATGGCAGAATATTTATTTTCTGCTCCTTCCGCCGGATGAAGTACATATTTGTAAACTTCTCCCAAACCGGTGCTCACAGGCGCAAGCTCCGGTTTTCCCTTTCCATCCGGGATCAGCTCCATGGCTTCATTCAGCTGTTGGGCAACCAGCTGTCTTGCAAAATAAATATCCACATTCTCATCAAAAACCACAGTAATCACAGACAGACCAAATCTTGAAATCGACCGCATTTCTTCCACATCAGGAAGGTTGGCAAGCGATTGTTCGATCGGCATGGTGATAAATTGTTCGACTTCCTGAGTGGCAAACGAAGGAGAGTTGGTGATGATCTGGACCTGATTGTTTGTGATATCGGGGACAGCATCGATAGGAAGACGGCCTGCACTCCAAAAACCCCAGACGACAAGCGCAAGTGTAAATACAACTACGATGAACTTATTCCTAATGCTGAATAAGATGATTTTGTTTAACATTTGATTTTATTTGATGAATAAAAGAACACGTACAGCATCGGTCAGAAGCTGTAATTAAATTGGGGTTCATCAAATAATTTTGGGCGGTTCCCAGATGGAAAAAGAGATATCGGACGGAAATCTTGGTTTGAGCAGGTTTTCTTGAGAAGAATAAATTTCGTAAGTTTTGATTTCAAAATCGGCTTGGCCTTCTATCTGAGCCACTATGGTTCCGCAGCAGCTGCAGACACAAAGCGGTGAGCAAAAATCAGAATGATGCTGATGATTATCGCTGTCCTGATGAAGACTGATTTCCTGTGATTGGTTCACAGAATTATTGTCGGCACAGGGCGCAAAGCTCAATGCCAAAATTATCACAGACATAATGACCGACAGAATCTTCATCAATGCAAAGATAGAAAAGTTTTGGTTTTCAATAAATGCCGGACTTTTCAGCCCGGCATTCAAATGATTATCCCTTAGAATCTTTCTTAAAATCTTCACCTGCTTTGCTCGCAGCGACAAATGAAGTTACCATATTGTTGAGCATATCGCCGGCTGCATGCGGTGAATTGGGCAGCAGTATCAGATTTGATTTGTTGAGTGTCCCCATTGCCTGAAGCGTATCATAGTGCTGTGTTACAACGATCAGTGCAGAAGCTTCCTGAGAATTGATTCCGACTTTGTTCAGCACATTCACCGAATCTTCAAGCCCTCTTGCAATCTCTCTTCTCTGGTCTGCAATCCCCTGACCCTGCAATCTTTTGCTTTCCGCCTCGGCTTTAGCCTTTTCTACAATCAGAATTCTTTGCGCATCACCTTCATACTGTGCTGCAACTTTTTCACGTTCTGATGCATTGATTCGGTTCATCGCATGTTTCACCTGTTCGTCCGGGTCAATATCGGTCACAAGTGTTTTGATGATGTCATAGCCGTAATCGTTCATTGCATCCTGCAATTCACCTTTTACTGCAATTGCAATATCATCTTTCTTTTCAAACACATCGTCGAGTCTCAGCTTCGGAACCTCAGCCCTGACCACGTCAAAAACATAAGAAGTAATCTGAGCATACGGGTTGTCGAGTCTGTAAAAAGCATCATAAACTTTGTCCTTGATTACTACATACTGTACAGAAACTTTCAGTTTTACAAACACATCATCCTTTGTTTTGGTTTCCACCACCACATCCAGCTGCTGCACTTTGAGCGACAGTTTTCCGGCCACACGATCCACAAACGGAACTTTCAGCTGAAAACCTGCATGTCTGACGCTTTGAAATTTACCAAAACGTTCCACTACAAATGCGGTCTGCTGCTTTACAATAAAGAAAAAACCAAGTCCGCTGATGATTATAATCGCAAGCGCGAAATAAACCAAATAAATTAAAAAATTGAAATCCATAGTTAAATATTATATTTTATAAAAATCCGAGATCGAATTTTGCTTCTTCACTCATCATGTCTCTGTCCCAAGGCGGTTCAAATGTCAGGATCACCTCTGCTTCTGTTACATCTTTGACGCTTGCCACATTTTCTTTCACTTCAAGCGGTAAACTCTCTGCCACCGGACAGTTGGGTGTGGTCAAAGTCATGGTTACGGTTACTTTTCCGTCTTCATTGATTACTGCGTCATAAATCAATCCCAGTTCGTAAATATCAACCGGAATTTCAGGGTCGTATATCGATTTGAAAACTTCGACGAGCTCTTCGCCGATTTCGTCAATTCTTTCCTGTGTTAACGACATCTTTTTGTTGTTTTTATTTAGAATGATGCAAAATTACGATAAAATATATTAGCAATCCTAATCGCAAACCGTGCTCAAAACATTATGAAATTCAATTCAAATCGAATAATCAAAAATAACTATTTAATTTTTTCTAATTTTGACTGATTCAAAAAATCAAATCAATGAATAAACAATTTCTACTTTTGATCATCCTGCCATTTATTTCAATCAATATTACGGCACAAACCTGGGAAGAGCTTGATATTCCAAACGACGGGACACGTTATGACGATATTTTCTTTTTGAATGAAAATCTCGGCTGGGCAGCAAACGGCTGGCGATATGAAACCTATAAAACCACAGACGGCGGCGAAACCTGGACAAATATTTTCAGTACGCCGGAAGAATACCAGCGAAATATTGAATTTCTAAATGAAAACATTGGATTTCTGGGAACGCTGACCGAAAATTTTTATAAAACCTCAGACGGCGGTGCCAGCTGGGAAGTTCTGAATATTCCGGGTGTGGAGGCAATCTGCGGAATGGATGCGGTGGGAGATCATACGATCTACGGTTGTGGCGCATACTTTCAGCCTGCCTATATCATCAAATCAACAGACAGCGGGGAGAACTGGGAATTTATCGACATGTCTCCGTGGGCTGATGCTTTGGTAGAAGTCATTTTTGAAGATGAGTTGAACGGATATGCGGCGGGATCGAATCCAGATGGCGGAGTAGTATTGAAAACCACCGATGGCGGTCAAACCTGGACTGAGCTTTACAATTCAAATATTCCGGGCGAAATGGTCTGGAAACTTCAGGTTTTGTTTTCGAATTCAGATGTGATTTTTGGCTCGGTTCAATCTTTTGAACCACTGAACGGAAAACTGATCAAATCAACCGATCGCGGACAGAACTGGGTTTCGAGAGAAGTTCCGGATTCATACATTCAGGCAGTCGGATTTATTACCGAAGACCACGGTTGGATGGGCGGACATTACAGCGGTTTTCTTGAAACTTTTGATGCGGGTCAGACTTGGACCGATACCGGTTTTGGATTTTCACTGAACCGTTTTCAGTTTTTTAATTCAAATCTTGCTTATTGTTCGGGCACTTCGGTTTACAAATACACTGATCATCTTTCGACAAATGATTATGCATCGGTTGAGAGAGAAGACCTTGGAATCAAAGTTTTCCCAAATCCGGTTCAGGGTGATTTTGTAAATGTCAGCATTGACTACAAAAAGAAAGACCATATGGTGGTGACACTTTTTGACGAATCGGGCAGAAAAATTGAGCAATTGCTCAGAGAGACGATCAGTTCGGTCGGCGAAAAAAATTACAGATTCAAATTACCCGAAAAACCCGGAATTTATTTTCTGACTTTCCATTATGACTTGGGGTACCAGTCAGCAAAAATCATTCGGAAATAATCAAAGAGAAATCAGCAGATTCAGTATTGATTTTTCATCCAGACCGATCAACGCTTCAAGCTCACCAACGTTTGCATGTTGAATAAATCGGTCGGGATAACCGTTTCTGATCATTTTTCCTTTGAAACCGATTTTTGAAGCATATTCAAGAACTGAATCTCCAAATCCACCGTTCAAAACGCCGTCTTCAAATGTCAGCACGACATCGTTTTCATCAAAAACTCTATCGAGCAGATCAGTATCAATCGGTTTGCAGAACAGAAATTTATAATGTCCCGTATTTTGTTTGATTTCTTGTGACAACTTGTCTGAGTCCAGAATATTTTTGATACGGTTTCCGATTCTCCCAAAACTGAGAATTGCAGTTCCGTTACCCTTTTTCAGTTCTTCAGCTTTTCCGATTTCCAGTTTTTTAAACGGCTGATCCGACAGCTGATGTCTGGCTGTGTTTCCTCTCGGAAAACGGATTGAAAACGGAGAATCCGAAAATTGCGCGGTAAATAGAAGATTCTGAAAATCAATTTCATCCATAGGTGCAGAAACCGTCATATTCGGAACACTTCTTAAAAATGAAATATCAAAATAGCCGTGATGGGTTGCACCGTCAGTCCCGACGATTCCGGCGCGGTCAATACAGAACACGACCGGCAGCTGCTGCAATGCCACATCATGAATCAGCTGATCATAAGCTCTTTGCAAAAAAGTCGAATAGATGGTACAGTAAGGAATCATTTGCTGAGCCGACAGTCCGGCCGAAAAAGTTACCGCATGCTGTTCAGCAATTCCCACATCAAAAACCCTTTCCGGAAAATTCTCATGAACTTTGGTCAGATGACTTCCGGTCAGCATGGCAGGCGTCACTGCAACGATTTTTTGATTCTCAAACATCAACCGATTCATCGTATCTCCAAATACCTGCTGATAACTGATTTCGGCATTTGGTTTTGATGTGATTTCACCGGTTTTTTTGTTGAAAATTCCGGGTGAATGCCAGCGGACCTGATCAGCTTCGGCAGTCGGATAACCTTTTCCTTTGACCGTTTTTATATGCAGTAATTTTGGTTTTTTGATTTGATCCAATTCTTCAAAAGCATCAAAAAGCGAATCAAAATCATGACCGTCAATCACTCCTTTGTAATGAATTCCGAAATCTTCAAAAAACGAATGCTTCCGCCCGTTGACCAGCTGAAAAAAATGTTCTTTCATCGCGCCAACCGACGGATCGATACCGATTGAATTGTCATTCAGTATAATCAGAACATCCAAATCGGTGCTTCCCAAATGATTCAAAGCTTCCATCGCCATGCCCGAAGTAATCGACGCATCTCCGATGACCGCAATATGCCGGTTGGTTTTTGAATTCAGCCGGTCTGCAACCGCCATTCCGGTGATGGCAGAAATTGAAGTTGAAGAATGACCCGTACCAAAAACATCGTATTCGCTTTCTGAGCGAACCGGAAAACCTGAAATTCCGTTCAGCTGTCTGAGTGTGTCAAACTGATTTTTTCTTCCGGTCAGTATCTTGTGCGGATAACACTGATGCCCCACATCCCAAATCAGTAGATCTTCAGGTGTATGATAATGATAGTGAAGCGCAACCGTCAGTTCCACCACACCCAGTCCTGCTCCTAGATGACCCGGTTTTACGGACAAAGTTTCAAGTATGAATTCCCTGATTTCATGCGAAAGAACAGGAAGTTCATCCTTGTTTAATTTTCGCAAATCTTTTGGATTATCGATGTTATTTAAAAGCGATCTCATCAGACTGCAAAATTAGTCAAATCAAAGATGAAAGTCTGATTTATTTTGGACGGATTGATGATTGGACAGTAACGAAACAGCCGATGAAATAATTTTATGTAATTTTGTTTGTCAGAAATTAAAACAAAATGTTTCAAATCGGTGATACACTTATCTCAGAAGAAATCTTTTCGGAAGAATTTGTCTGCAATCTGAGCAAATGCAAAGGAATCTGCTGTGTTGAAGGTGAATCGGGTGCGCCACTCGATGAGGCTGAATTGGCAGTACTCGACGATATTTATGAAGACATCAAACCATTTCTCAGACCCGAAGGAATCGAAGCGATCGAACAGCAGGGACGTTATGTCAGAGATTTGGACGGCGACTGGACCACTCCGCTGGTCAACGGGAAAGAATGCGCTTATGTAATTTTTGACAAAAATGGAATTTCAAAATGCGGCATTGAAAAAGCCTGGGAAAACGGAACCACCGAATTCAAAAAACCGATTTCGTGTCATCTGTATCCGGTCCGGATCAAAGAATATGAAAAATTCACAGCGGTCAATTATCATTCATGGAGCATTTGCGCAGATGCCTGTGTGCTCGGAAAAGAGCTGGGTGTGAATGTTGCACATTTTGTAAAAGATGCACTGATCAGGAAATTTGGTCAGGAATGGTATGACGATTTAATGGCGGCAGAGATCGAATACAAAAAATTAAACAAAAAATAAGCTGAAAAAAATTTATGCCCAGAAATATATCAAAAGCAAGAGAATCAACTTCAGAAATCGACCGGCTGTACATCAGTATGCGACATATGTCAAACCGAAGCAGCTACAAACCTTCCGGTCAAACCGGAAAAATTATACAGGGACTGCTTTTGCAACTCAATCCCGAGATATACGGGTCGCTTGCTGATCCCGAAAAAGTGGAATTGGACGGACTCTTCTATGTTTTGGACAGACTTCCGGACGGAATTACAGAAACACCCTTTATACAATTCACTTCAAATGAAGGAGTCGATTTCAGCAAATTCAATCCGATCATTCCAAAAAAGAGAAGGAGAACCTGTTATCGGGTGGATGAAGACCAGATGAACATCGAAATAACCCGCGGAAGATCTGAGATTTACGACATGCTCACCCATTTGACTTTTCTGTACAACGAGGCCGACAAAATCAGGGCGAAGGCCTATGAGGGACCCTCTCAGAAGACAAGTCGTTACTGGAAAAGGATAGAGGAAGTTGCGCTGAATATGGTCAGTCTGAATTCAAAGGACAGAAGCGTCGCTATGATGAATCTTTCATCGATTCTTGGCAGAACATACAAAGAAACCGAAAACGCATACAAATATTTCAGTACCAAAGAAGACAAAGACCGGTTTTTCAGAATCATATACTGGATGGGACGGACTTCGTTTGAAGATCTGAAAGGAATCAAAAAAAGAGAAATTACTTTTTCACCGATTTTGAGAGAAAGAATCGGTCACCACATCATCGGTGAAGATTGGGCAAACAACATCAAAAAGACGCTGTACGAAAATGATTTGATCGATCGTCCGCTGCATATCATCAGTGCTAATATGCATTCGGTGATGAATATGCTTTATTCATTTGATGCCTTGAAAAAAGGATTTGATGCAGTCAGGGAAATGGATGTTTACAAAGAACTTTCTGCTGATAAAAGCAAGGGATTGAGGGAAACGGTTTCAGATTTTTCAAAGAAAAAAGGATTGATTTTTCTTCGGGATGCATCGGGTGCAAATATGGATGTGCAGATCATTGATTTGAAAAAAATAAATCTGAAAAATACCGCATTTTCAAAACTGAAAACAAAGTCGGAAGATGTGATCATCGTGATGGATTATGCATTTGGGGAACAGGCTTTTGAGGTGATGGATGAACTGCTCAAACCCTATGAAACCAAAAAATTCAGCATCATGATGAATGTGAAATCGATTTCGATCATGGGAAAAGCCGGAATTCTGGTCGGAAAAAAAGGTGACATCATGATTCCGAATGCGCACATCATAGAAGGACCGACCGACAATTATGTTTTTAAAAACGAGCTGAAACTCAAAGATTTCACCGGAAACCGATTGGGCGTTTTCGAAGGCCCGATGATTACCGTGCTTGGAACTTCGCTTCAGAATAAAGATGTGCTCGAATATTTCAGGGATTCGTCATGGAAGGCGATCGGTCTTGAAATGGAAGGCGGTCATTATCAAAAAGCAATACAGATTGCATCAAAAATCAGACATTATATTTCACCCGAAGTCAAGGTGATGTATGCCTATTATGCATCCGATAATCCGCTTGAAACCGGCGGCACACTTGCATCAGGCGGTTTGGGACTAAGCGGTGTCAAACCGACTTATCTGATTACAAAAATGATTTTGAACAAAATATTGGGTTTATAATTTCCAAAAAATGAAAATTCTTTCAAAACTGATTTTGATGCTGTTTTTTCTGCTGAACTTTAATTTTGTATTCGGCTGGGGAAAAACCGGACACAGGATTGTGGCAGAAATCGCCTATCGACATCTGACCGAAAATTCAAAAAAGCAAATTGGTGAAATCATTGGGAATCAACCACTCGCCTATTGGGCAAATTACCCCGATTTTATCAAATCAGATCCGGAATCTTACAAAAACACATCTTCGTGGCATTATCTCAATTTTCCTGAAAATCTTGACAGAAATCAATTTGACGATTTTCTGAATCAGTCCACCGACAACAATATATACAAAAGAACTTTGGTGCTGATTGATCAGTTAAAAAACAGAGAAGATTATTCAAATGAAGAACAGATTGTTGCGCTATATTTTCTGGTTCATCTGATCGGTGATGCGCATCAGCCGCTGCATCTGGGAAAAGAAGAAGATTTGGGCGGCAACACAATCAAAGTCAGATGGTTTGGACAGCCGACCAATCTGCATTCGATTTGGGATGATGAGCTGGTTGATTTTCAAAAATACAGCTACACCGAATATTCGGATGTACTCGATTTCCGTGATTCGGATGCCAATCAAATACTGACCGAAGGAAATCTGGAAGACTGGTATTTTGATTCCTATCTTCGGTCTGCAAAAATATATGCGGACGTCAAAAACGGTGACGAACTCAAATACAGATATGATTATGAGCAAGTCGACACTTTGGAAAGTCAGCTGTTGAAAGCCGGTTTGAGACTTGCAAAACTGCTGAATGAAATTTTTGACTAAAGTTTTTCATTAGAATTTATCCTTATTTATTTCAATTAAAAAAATCAATCACAATTCAATTTTATGATTGGGATTTGATCCGTTTGGTTTAATTTTAACTCAATTTCAAAATTGAATCATGAAGTCCCAAACAAAGCTTGAAAATTACACCGACTCTCATTATATAGGTCGCAGCAACTGGTTGAGGGCAACGGTTTTGGGTGCCAACGACGGCATATTGTCGGTGGCGAGTATCGCTGTGGGCGTATCGTCTGCAAATGCTGAAAGAGAGACCATCATACTGGCGACACTTGCCGGTCTGGTTGCGGGTACGCTGTCGATGTCGTCGGGCGAATATGTATCGGTGAGTTCTCAGACAGATATTGAACAGGCAGACATTGAAAGAGAAGCAGAGGAACTGAGGACGATGCCCGAACTTGAACTGCAAATGCTGACCAATATATACATCGAAAGAGGGCTGAAAGAAGAAACCGCAAAACAGGTGGCGATTGAACTGACCGAAAAAGATGCGCTGGCAGCACATGTCAGGGACGAACTCGGCATCACAGACACCAGCCGGGCCAATCCGATACAGGCTGCATTCAGCTCAGCCATTGCATTTTTGGCTGGCGGATCACTTCCGTTTCTGGTCACTCTGTTTTTTCCGATCGAAGGGATGGAATACTGGCTGTATGCGATTGCAATACTGTCGCTCTGTCTGTTAGGCGCACTGTCGGCAAAGGCTGGCGGCGCAGGCATGGGAAAGGCGGTAATCAGGATTGCGGTCTGGGGAACGATTGCAATGGCGGTTTCGGCCGGAGTCGGTTATCTGTTTGGTGTAAATATTTAATTGCTTAAAGTCTGAACCTGTTTAAATTTTTTCGAAAAATAATATTTAAGCCGGTTCTGAGTTTTCCACAAATTGTAGAAAAGATAAGTCAGGACGGTTTCAAATTTCGGATTTGGATTTGTAACTTTGCTGATTATGATTTCCACAACCGACATTATACAGCTTCTGCCCGATCATGTAGCCAATCAGATCGCCGCCGGCGAGGTGGTCCAGCGGCCAGCATCGGCGGTTAAAGAGCTGATTGAAAACTCAGTAGATGCAGGAGCAACCGAAATAGATCTGATTGTAAAAGACGCCGGGCGAACACTGATTCGGGTGATTGACAACGGCAGCGGAATGAGTGTGACCGATCTGAGAATGGCGTTTGAAAGACATGCGACATCAAAAATCAGAACCACTGAAGATATTTTCAACATACAGACCAAAGGATTTAGAGGCGAAGCGCTTCCGTCGATTGCAGCAGTCGCTCAGATCGAAGCGATTACCCGGATGGAAGATGAGGACCTCGGAACCAAGATGATCATCGAAGGCGGAACCGTCAGAGATCAGCTGCCGGCAGCCACACAGACCGGAACTTCGATTTCGGTCAAAAATCTGTTTTACAATGTTCCCGCCAGAAGAAATTTTCTGAAATCAAATCAGGTGGAAATCAAACACATACAGGATGAATTCCTGAGGGTAGCATTGGCACATGAACACATCAATTTCAGACTGTTTCACAATGATTCGGAAGTTTATATCCTCAAAGACAGCAATCTGAAGCAAAGGATCGTTCAGATTTTCGGACGAAAGATTGAATCGAATCTGGTGCCGATCACAGAAGAAACTGAAGTGGTCAAAATTTCGGGTTATATCGGAAAACCCGAAGCTTCAAAAAAACAAAGAGGTGAACAGTATTTCTTTGTCAATCACCGTTTTATCAGAAGCAATTATCTGCACAAAGCGGTGATGGATGCTTTTGAAAATCTGCTTCAGCCGCAGTATGTACCTTCTTATTTTCTGTATCTTGACATCGATCCGTCAAAAATCGATATCAATATCCATCCGACAAAAACAGAGATCAAATTTGAGGACGAATACAGCATTTATGCCATACTGAGGGCTGCGGTCAAACATTCGCTCGGACAGTTCAACGTGGCGCCTTCACTTGATTTTGATCAGCATCCCGACTGGGCATTTATTCCTTCCAAACCAAAAAATGAAAGCATCAAAGCTCCACAGTTCAATGTGGACAGAAGTTACAATCCGTTTCGGGCCGACAATGAACCGGCGGGCATCAGGAAACCCAATGAAAGCTATCAGGCAGCTGCTGAATTTATCATAGAAAATCAAAGCCCCGAAATGCTTTTGAGCAAAGAGGAATTTGAGTTTGGGGAACAGACCGTAATCCAGTGGATGAACAGTTATCTGATTACCAAACACGCTGACCGCCTGCTGATTATCGATCAGAACAGGGCGCATCAATTGGTGATTTATAAAGAATTAAAGAATTCTGCCGATAAAAATGTGCTGAGCCAGCGACTGCTTTTTCCGATCGAAATCGAATCAAATCAGGATGAGATCATGTCATTGAAAAATTTTGAATCAGAACTGTTTGATTTTGGTTTTGATGTTGAATTTGACAATCAGAGTTTCAGGATCAATGCACTTCCGGTCAATACAAAACCCGACGATGTACCTGCCATTTTTTCAGATTTTCTGGAAGAAATGCAGCTGCATGACAAAATTGATTTTCAGACCGAAATTCTTAAGATCATTTCAAAAAATACGGCTGTCAAAAAAGGAGAGCCGATGCTGCCCAAACAGGCTGAGCATTTGGCACAGCAATTGTTAAAACTCGACGAACCCAATTTTACGCCCTACGGAAAAAGGGTTTTCGTTCAGTTTGACGAATCAGAAATTTCAAAAAAATTAAATTAACAGATGTTCAATCAACCCATTCCGCCGATTACCAAAAACCTGCTGATCATCAACGGTCTGCTTTATCTGGCAACTTATGTTTTTGCCCAAAGAGGGATTGATCTGGCGACGCCGCTGGCTGCCTATTATCCCGAATCGGTGAATTTCCACCCGTGGCAGATCATCACACACATGTTTATGCACGCCAATTTGACCCATATCGCGTTCAATATGTTTGCGCTCTGGATGTTTGGTTCTACCGTGGAACATGCGCTGGGTGCAAAAAAATTCATCATACTGTATTTTGCGGCCGGACTGGGTGCTTTTGCGCTTTTTAATTTTGTGAATTTCATACAGATCGAACATCTGAAATCGATATTGACAGCTGCCGGAGTCGATCCGAACAACTTCCTTGGAAATCTGGATATCAGTTCCGGGAAAAGCAGTTTTATGATTCCAAATATGCCCGCAGCCAAAGAACTTGCACAATATTATATGACACCAATGGTCGGCGCTTCGGGCGCGATTTACGGTGTGCTGGTTGCATTTGGTGTATTGTACCCGGATGCGAAACTCGCATTGCTTTTTCTGCCGGTTCCTGTCAAAGCAAAATATTTTATTCCGGTGATGATTGCCATCGAATTCTTTTTGGGTCTTGAGAATTTTGCATGGAACCCGATTGCACACTTTGCCCACATCGGGGGTGCGATCATTGGATTTATATTGGTTTGGGGCTGGAAGAAAAAATTAATCCGACAATACAGAGAACATTAAGATGAACGAACTGATTCAGAAACTGAAATACAATTACAAAAACGGAGATGTCACCGTTCGGATCATATTTATCTGTACCGGTGTTTTTCTAATCAATGTGCTGATGAATTATGTTTTTTTCAGAAATTCGGGCAGACAGTTTGAGGATTTTTTTGGTGTAATTTCGGGTCTTGACGGTTTTCTGAAACAGCCCTGGGGTGTGCTCAGCTATCTGTTTTTTCACGGCGGCATACTTCATCTGGTGCTGAATATGATGATGGTGTATTTTATTGGTCAATTGTTTCTCAGATATTTCAGATCTGCTGATTTTCTCACATTTTTTATTTTCGGTTCTATTTCTGGCGCTGCTGCATTCTTGATTTTTTCAGGGCTTGCACATTACAGCGGACTTCTGATCGGTGCCTCTGCGGCGGTTTATTCCATATTTTTTGCACTGGTCTCCTATGTGCCAAAAACCAAAGTTCAGCTGTTTCTGCTCAATTTCAATATTCCGCTTGATTATATCGCTTACGGTCTGATTGCCTATGATCTGTTTTCAATATACAGCGGAAACAATGCAGGTGGCCATGTTTCTCATTTGGGTGGTGCTGTATTCGGTTTTCTGTATATGAAACAATTTGAAAAAGGAAATGACTTTTTGGGCAAACTCATCCGTTCATTCAAATCAAAACCAAAAATAAGCAGACCCAAAACCAATTACAAAACACCGCCGAAAGATGATTACGAATTCAACGGCCTGAAGATCAAAAAACAAAAAGAAATCGACAAGATATTGGACAAGATTTCACGTTCGGGTTATGAAAGCCTGACAAAAGAAGAAAAAGATATACTTTTCAATGCGGGAAGAAATGGTTAATGGATTAAAAGTCAAAGGGTTTGATTCTGTTTTGTTTGTCTCTCATCTGCTGGTGCTGATATTGTCATACAGCATCTATCTGGCACCCTATATTGCACCTTCAACTTTTCCCTATTTTGGTTTTATTCCGATTTTCTATCCGATCATCGTATTGTTCAATGTTTTTCTGATCCTGGTATTGTTTTTCAGAAAAAGACTGCTCGGCATACTGTTTCTGATCCTTTCGGTCGGACTGTTTCCTCCGCTTGTCAAATCCTATCAGTTTTTTGGAAAGAAAGTTGAGATCGTTCCCGACTTTAAACTGATCACCTTCAATGCGCATTATATGAAGCAGGATGGGTTTGAAGAATTTTTCAAAAAGGAAAATGCAGATGTAGTTTTGCTTCAGGAGGTCTGGTATTCGAACAAGAATTTCAAGAGAATAAAAGACAGTGTTTTTGCTGATTATTATTACGAAAAAAATACATTGAATCAGATATTCAGCCGATATCCGATCATTGAATTCAGACCGATTTTTCCGGATGTGGAAGGTAATTCAGCTTATGCGAGTTATGTAGATTTGGACATCGGCCATGACACAATCAGAATCATCAATGTTTATCTCGAACCGATGAAAATTGATAAAGAACTGATCAAAGAAGGTGTGAGCAGCACCGAGGATGCAAAGACAAATTCTAAGATTCTCAAAAACAAACTGACCAGAGGTTTTCTCAGACATCAGTTACAGATTCAGGATTTGCTGCCATATATCCAGCACAGCCCATATCCGGTGATATTGGCGGGCGATCTGAATTCTGTTCCAAACTCCTATGAATACCAGCAGCTGAATTTCTGGCTCAGAGATGCCTATCCTGAGGTAGGCCGTTCTGCTGGCACTTCGTTTCATGATTTCAAATATCCGCTCAGACTGGATTATGTTTTTCATTCTGACGAAATTCTGCCGGTCAGTTATCGTGTGCTGACCGATGAAAAAATCTCTGACCATTATCCGGTGGTTGCGGAATTCAAACTCCCTTAGCCGATTTATTTTTATGTACTGACATTCGATGCTCAGGATAATCTATCCCAAAGCAGCAGCATCTCATTTTAGAAAAAACTTTGATGATCGGACAATAAAAGTCCAAGATAACAGAATGTCAATCTTGGCATTGATTTTTTATATTCTTTTAAGACCTGCTCCAGATCCGGTCTTAATACTGCAAAACCTCAAGTTCCCGGAACTGACATCACTTTTTCAAAATTTATTTTGATTGACTGAAAATTGTATATTTGAAGTCTCACTAACAAACCTATGTCAATAAAAGAAACCTTCTTACGGGATATACAATCCGGCTACCATTACAAAGGTGACAAAATCGTTTTGGGAAAGGCCAAATTGAACGGCGAAGTCTTATCGGATGCGGAAATTTTGGTTGCGCTGAAAACAATGAACCGTCACGGACTGATCGCAGGCGCCACCGGAACCGGAAAAACCAAATCGCTTCAGATTCTTGCCGAACAGTTGTCGCTGAAAGGTATTCCCAGCCTTTTGATGGATATCAAAGGAGATTTGAGCGGAATTGCTGCACCCGGCCAAGAAAACAAAGCAATCACTGAACGTCAGCGGGTTTTGGAAATGGATTATACACCAATGGGCGCTCCGGTCGAATTTCTTTCACTGAGCCATGAACCGGGCGCAAGATTGAGAGCAACAGTAACCGAATTCGGTCCGATACTCTTCAGCAAAATTCTGGAACTGAACGATACACAAACCGGAATCATTTCGATCGTATTCAAATATTGTGACGACAAAGGTTATCCGCTGCTCGATCTGAAAGACATCAGGGAAGCACTCAGATATTTGAGCGATGACGACAGTGGAAAACAGGAACTTGCATCCACTTATGGCAATATTTCAAAAGCCTCACTGGGAACCATCCTCAGAAAGATCGTCACACTCGAACAGCAGGGAGCTGATTTGTTTTTTGGAGAACCGTCGTTTGAGGTCAATGACCTGGTCAAGACCAGAGACGGAAAAGGAATCGTCAATATCATCCGTCTGACCGATATTCAAAACAGACCTTCGCTTTTCTCAACTTTTATGATGAGTCTGCTGGCAGAGATTTATGAAAGTTTTCCGGAAACCGGAGACCCCGACAAACCCAAACTGGTCATTTTTATCGATGAAGCACATCTGATTTTTAAAGAAGCAAGCAAAACACTGCTCGACCAGATGGAGACGATGGTGAAACTGATTCGTTCAAAGGGTGTCGGACTGTTTTTTTGTACACAGGTTCCGGGCGATATTCCGGACGGTGTGCTCGGACAGCTGGGACTGAAAATTCAGCACGCGTTGAGAGGATTTACTGCAAAGGACAGAAAACAGATTCAGAAAGCAGTTGAAAATTATCCGATTACTTCCTATTACAAAGCAGATGAAGTTATCACCCAGCTCGGGATCGGTGAGGCATTTGTCACTGCATTGAACGAAAAAGGAATTCCGACACCGCTTGCCTATACTTATATGAGGGCACCACTTTCAAGAATGGATATTTTATCGGAAACCGAAATTGAAACCATCATCAGAAAGTCAGAATTAGCAGAAAAATACAGTCAGGAAATAGACAGGGAATCTGCCTACGAGATACTGTCCAAAAGATTAAAAACAGAAGAAAACGCTGGGCCGGTTCAATCAAAAAAACCGTCTGGAAGGACAAAAAAGGAAAAATCGGTTTTTGAAACCATCATCACCGATTCAACCACAAAAAGTTTTATCAGAACCATCGGAAATCAAATCATCAGAGGACTTTTCGGTAAAACAATAAAGAGGAGATAGATGTACGCAGTATTGGATATAGAGGCTACCGGCGGCCAGATGGGCGAAGAGGAGATCATAGAGATTGCTGTCTATCGATTTGACGGGCAGAAAGTTACAGACCAACTGATTTCACTTGTAAAACCCGAAAGACAAATCGACAATTATGTGCAGAAACTGACTCAGATTACACCAAAGATGGTCAGAACCGCACCCGGATTCCATGAGATTGCAAAACGGGTAATTGAAATTACAAAAGATACGATACTGGTCGGTCACAATGTGGATTTTGACTATCGGATGCTCAGACAGGAATTCAGAAAACTCGGCTATATCTATCAGCGTGAAACCATTGACACAGTGATTTTGAGCGAAAAATATTTTCCGGACACCGCTTCACATTCTTTGGGAAAACTATGCAAGGAACTCGGAATTCCGACTACCGACAGACATCGTGCTTCGGGTGATGCCAGAGCGACCATCGAACTGTTCAAACTGCTGATTGAAAAGGATGCCGAAAAAAATATATCAAAAACCGGAATCGGATTCAACGGCCATAAATCTCCTGCTGAATTCGGTTACAGGGGTTTGCCCAATTCGGCCGGGCTTTTTTATATTTTTGATTCAAAGAAAAGAGTCGTCTATCTTTCGGCAGCAGAAAATATTGCTCAGTCCGCAAGAAGAGTGCTGAACGGAAAATCAGAATTCAGCCGAAAAATCAAACACAGTTTTGACAGCATCCAATATGAAATCACCGGAAACGAAATGATTTCAAAAATCAAGGAATTGAATGAAATCAAAAAGCTGAAACCAAAATTCAATCCGCCGGATACCGGATTTACACATTCGATCTGCAAAGAAAACCGATCGGGTTATGATTTGCTGATGATCCGAAAGAACGAAAAAGGATGTACTGAGCCGCTGATCGAATTTCAAAATTCAAGAACCGTCCGAGATGTGCTTTCACATATCATCACCGAATTCAAACTCTGTCCGGTGCTCAGCCGACTGTCACCGGCAGGCAAACCTTGTTTCAGCAGGGAAGTCGGTGAATGTCTGGGCGCCTGCAAAGGTGAAGAGCCACCTGAAAGTTACAACCAAAGAGTCGATCAGTTTCTGGAAAAAATTAATCTGAAAAATAAAAATTTTCTGATGATCGGAAATGGAAGAACGCTGAACGAAAAATCATTTGTTTGGATCGACAACGGCGTTTGCAAAGGATACGGATATTTTGAATTTCATAACCAAATCAAAGATTCAAAAACCATAGGCGAGCGGATGACAAAACTTGGAAAAAATCCTGATTTTGTTAAAATTATCATGCCCAATCTTGCAATCGGCAGATACAGGGAATTAATTTCATTAGATTCGCAGTAAATTTGGATTTGATTAAACAATTAAAAAATGACTGAAAAGGAGGAGAAAGATAAGATCAGAGAGAAATTTTCACTCAAAACATGGAATGAGGTAAAATCAAATGATTCATGGGCGCTGTTCAAAATCATGTCCGAATTTGTTCACGGATACGAGATGATGGCCAAAATCGGACCCTGTGTTTCGGTTTTCGGCTCGGCGCGTACCCAACCCGATTCTGAATATTACAAACTTGCGGAAGAAATCTCATACGGTCTGACCCAAATCGGATTTGGAGTCATCACCGGCGGCGGTCCCGGCATAATGGAAGCTGCCAACAAAGGTGCAAAACGAGGCAACGGAAAATCGGTCGGAATCGGAATCAAACTGCCTTTTGAAGATCGGCTCAATCCCTATGTGGACCATGATTACAGCATTAATTTTGATTATTTCTTTGCACGAAAAGTAATGTTTGTAAAATATGCACAGGGTTTCATCGTATTGCCGGGCGGGCTGGGAACTTTGGATGAACTATTTGAAGCGCTTACGCTGATTCAGACCAATAAGATCGGCAGATTTCCGATCGTTTTAGTTGGCACAAAATACTGGTCGGGTCTGATCGACTGGATGAAACAGACACTGATTCCGGCAGGAAATATATCAGAAAAAGATTTTGAACTCTATCGGCTGGTTGACACCGCAGAAGAAGCGGTCGGACACATCAAAGCATTTTATGACAAATACATGGTCCGCCAAAACTTCTGATCATTCGATAATAAAAAATAATGCAGGCCGTTTAAAGACAAAGCAGACAGATGATCAATACACCAAAAGAACTCAGACAGGGAATTTTTGCCGCAGTTTTCTCAACCCTGCTGCCGTTGGGCGTTTTTGCCCAAAACAGCACGATCCGCTGGGATGATTATTTTTCATATTCAAATGTGAGTCATATCCTTGAGATCAACGGTCTGATTTTTTGCAGTGCCGAAAACGGATTTTTCATCTACAATCCGAATAACGGAGAGCTTGAAAAAAACTCAAAGGTCAACGATCTGAACGATGTCGGACTGACAGCCTTCAATTACAGCCAAGACACCGAACAGCTGATGATCGGATACAGAAGCGGCGAAATGGACATACTCGGCCCGGAAGACAATCACAATATGCTTGAGATTCCGCTTCACCAGTCATACACCGGCGACAAAAGGGTGAACCATATTGAACCGTCCGCAAATGCGGCAGTGATTTCAGGAGAATTTGGTCTTGCCACCTTTGATCTTGAAAATTATGAATTCATGGAAACCTGTTATTTTGTTCAGGCCGGAGTCAGTTTTGGGGTCAAGGAATCTGCGGTCAGCAACGGGGTGATCTATGCGGCAAGCGACAAAGGAATATTTTATCATCCGCTGGATGAATTTATTACAAATTTCACTGCATGGCAGCAGCCCGAAGGTGTTCCGACCTCTGAATTTCAGCACATTGTCCAATTTCAGGGAAATGTAGTCGCTGCGACTGACAATTCGGTTTATCGGTTTGACGGTGACAACTGGCTTTATTTTGGTGATTTTCCAAATCTGAAAGATCTGACCGTCAACGGGAATACGCTGAGCATCACAAGAATAGGTGCAGTCGTGAATTTTGATGAGAATTTCAACAATACGGGTACCGTTAATTTCGGAGAAGATTTGAACACCGGATTAAAAGTCGGCAATGTGACTTATGGCGGTTCAATGCTTTTGGGACTTCTTGAAGGCGCCAACTCGATTTATCCCGATGGACCGTACAACAACCAGTCCTGGTCGGTAACTTCGAGCAAAGGTGAATTGTGGATTGCGCCGGGCGGTATCACCAATTTTTACAATCCGCAGCAAAATCCAAACGGTTTTTATCATTTCAACGGCGACCACTGGGTTCATCATTTGAAAGAGGAGATGAACGGAGCCAGGGATATCGTTGATATTGAAGTGAATCCAAATGACAATACGGAGTATTATGTAATTTCATGGTTTGAACATCCGACCTGGTCTCAGCCGGATGTACACATCGGGATTTTCAGATACAAAGACGGACAGATGGTCAATCATTACAATTCCGAAAACAGCGAAATAAGGTTCAGAGAACGGGTCGGAGGGGCGATTTATGACGAATCCGGAAATCTTTGGATCGGCCAGTCGCATGTGGGCGATCAGGCAAGGACCTATATGATCAGAAAAGAAGCAGGCGGCGGATGGAAATCAATTGATCTTCAGGCTGCCGGCGCAGGTGCGGGTGCAAGAAAACCATTTGTTTACAACGGTTACGGATTTCTCGCACTGCCAAGACAGGACAGCGGACTCAAGGTGACCGATATGGAAAAAGTCTATACAATTGATGCATCTGTTAACAAGGGAAATCTGCCATCTCCGCAGGTAACTGCTGCTGCCATTGACAAAGACGGAGTGCTGTGGATCGGTACGATTCTGGGACTCCGGGTTCTATACAACCCGATTGAAGCGATTCAGTCAGAATCATTTCAGACCCAGCCGATTGTGATTGAACAAAACGGAATTCCGGAAGCTTTGCTGACTGATGTTCAGATCAATGACATCAAGGTGGACGGTGCCAACCAGAAATGGGTGGCAACCGAATCTGCAGGTGTCTATTATTTTTCTGAAGACGGAACTTCGACCGTTTATCATTTTACAGCCGGAAATTCTCCGCTTCCTTCAAACAAGGTGAACTTTATATCAATTGATAAAGAAACAGGCATCGTCTATTTCGCAACTGACAAAGGTGTGGTGTCGTATCGAAGCGATGCAATCGAAGGCGGTGATTCTTTTGGAGATGTTTATTCCTACCCGAATCCGGTTCGTCCGGGATTCACCGGCGAAGTGACCATCAAAGGTCTCCCGATCGATGCGGATGTAAGAATTGTAGATATCAGCGGGAATCTGATTTACAAAACCAAATCTGCAGGCGGTGTCGCCAAGTGGGATACCAAAAACATGAAAGGGAAACCTGTGGCTTCTGGTATCTATCTGGTTTTGATGACCAATAGTGATGCATCAGAGTCAAAACAAACCAAAATTGCAATCGTCAGATAATGATTGTCAAAACCCTGACAATTGTCATTTCATCCATCAAATACGGCGACAGCTCCCGAATTCTGAAATGCTATACCCGTTCGTCAGGCATCAGATCGTTTATTGCAAAAGGAGTTTACTCAAAACGAAACAAAACCAATCCGATGTTCAGCCCGCTCAATCAACTGGAGCTGATCTTTGACGACAAATCAAATTCTTCACTCAAACAGATAAGAGACTGCAGAATGGCAGTTCATTATGTTTCGCTGACCGGAAACAGTCAGAAAACTGCGATTGCACTGTTTTTGTCAGAAGTGCTGAATTCGGTTTTGAAAGAAGAGGATTCTAACCCTGATTTGTTTGATTTTATCTGTTCTTCAATTGAATTCTTTGACCAAAAAGAAAATGCTTATTCCGATTTTCATCTTTGGTTTCTGCTCAATCTCAGCCGTTATTTGGGTTTCTATCCGAACATTGAAAAATCTGAGGTTTATTTTGACCTGCTAAACGGCGTTTCTTCTTCAGCATTGCCTTCGGGTGTTTATATTGATGGCGAAAATTTAAAATTGTTTGAAAAACTGATTTCGATTGATTTTTTTGAACAGCAGTCAAACGCCTTCAATCGTTCCAACCGAAAACAGCTGTTGGAAACCCTGCTGAAATATTATGAAGTCCAGCTTTCTGATTTCAGATGGCCAAAATCAGTTGAAGTGTTGAATATGGTATTTGAGTGATTTTTTAACTGAATTATTTCAAACGCTGTCTCAGCGCTTCATAAATACATATCGCTGCAGCATTGCTCACATTGAGCGAATCCACTTTTCCGTTCATCGGAATTTTGATCAGAAGATCAGAATGATCCGCCCAAAAATCACTCAGACCGGTGGCTTCTGTTCCCAAAACAATTGCGGTCGGTTTTGAAAAATCGGCATTATAAAGACTTTGGGCGTCGTCTCTGAGAAAAGTTGAAACGATTTGTATCTGATTAACTTTCAGCCAATTTAAAATATTTTCTTTTGTTTCCGCAATCGTATTTTTTGTAAAAACAGTTCCCACACTGCTTCTGATCACATTCGGATTAAAAAAATCAGCCAGCGGATCGCAGACCATCAGCAAATCCACTGCAGCACCGTCACAGGTTCTGAGTACAGCGCCCAGATTGCCCGGTTTTTCGACCGATTCAAGAATTACTATCAGCGGATTTTTGGACAATCTGATTTGATTTAAATTTAAATTTTGGCTTTCATAAATCCCGATGATACCGCCGGAAGTTCCCCGATAAGCGATTATTTCAAATAGAGAATCGGTGATCCAAATGAAATCCGAATTTGAAAGTTCAACATCAGACTGAAATATTCCTTCGGCCAGATAAAATCTTTTGGGTTTGAACCCCGATTCGAGTGCCAGCCGATTTTCCTGAACGCCTTCTGCCACAAAAAGACCCGAAGATTTTCTTTCTCTTGATTTTTGCTGAAGTTTGAGCAACTGTTTGATGCCCGGATTATGAAGGCTTTCGATCTTCATTGGTTCAAATTTAAACCTCTGCCTTCTGACCGACAAACTTTCTTTTCACCAGATGCTCCGCAATCTGTACCGCATTGGTTGCAGCGCCTTTTCTGAGATTGTCGGCAACCACCCACAGATTCATCGTATTGGGCTGAGAATAATCTCTTCTGATCCGACCGACAAAAACTTCGTCTCTTCCTTCTGCAAACAGCGGCATCGGATAGGTCAGCGTATCGGGATTGTCCTGAACCTGAACACCGATCGTTCTTCTGAGGATTCGTCTTACTTCTGATTCATCAAATTCCTGTTTGAATTCAATATTGACCGATTCTGAATGCCCGCCCTGAACCGGTACTCTGACAGCAGTTGCGGTGAGTGCGATATCCTGGTCATTCAGAATTTTTCTGGTTTCGTTCACCAGTTTGAGTTCTTCTTTGGTGTAACCGTTGTCTTCAAAAACATCGCAATGCGGCAGTGCATTTTTAAAAATCGGATACGGATATTTCATTTTTGGTGTTTCTCCTTTGATTTCGGATTCCAATTGATCGACTGCTTCTTTTCCGGTTCCGGTTACAGACTGATAAGTTGAAACCACTACCCTTTTTATGCCGTATTTTTTATTGAGCGGATTCAGAACCATCACCAGCTGAATGGTCGAACAGTTTGGGTTGGCAATGATTTTATCGGTCTCCTTCAGTCTGAAAGCATTGATTTCGGGTACGACCAATGGAATATTCGGGTCCATTCGCCAGGCGGACGAATTGTCGATCACAGTGGTCCCTTCGACCGCAAATTTAGGTGCCCAAATTTTTGAGGTTTCACCGCCGGCTGAGAACAATGCAATATCAGGCCGCATCGTCAAAGCTTGTTCGGCTGAGACGATTTTGTATTTTTTCGATTTGAATTCAACTTCTTTTCCGACCGATTTTGTTGAAGCCACCGGAATCAGTTCGTCAACCGGGAAATTCCTTTCCGCCAAAACTTTCAACATGATTTGGCCAACCATTCCGGTCGCACCTACCACTGCAACTTTCATCTGAATTAATTTTTTACCAAAATTACTGCTTTTGAATGAATCAGACTTAATTTTTGGGATTTGATGACAGACAAGTTTTAACTGCTTTTCATTAACTTCGCATACTGAATAAAATCAATTCGGATGAATCAATTGGTCTGGCATTTTAAAAATTTTGATCAGCTCACACCTGCTGAGCTGTATGAAATCCTCAGACTCAGAAACGATGTTTTTGTGGTGGAACAAAATTGTATTTACAACGAATGTGACGGCAAGGATTACAAATGTCTTCAGCTCTGGTGTACGCTTGACGGTCAGATTGTGGCCTCGTGCCGAATCGTTCCTCCGGGTGTTTCTTATGACGAACCTTCGTTTGGCAGGATTGTCAGCAAGCCGGGATTCAGAGATTTGAAATTGGGCCATCAGATGATGGATCAGATTCTGCAGATCATCAGTAATCATTATCATACCGAAAAAGTGAAAATCAGCGCCCAGGTTTATTTGAGAAAATTTTATGAAAAATACGGTTTTCGTCAGACTTCAGATGAATATCTGGAAGATACGCTTCCGCACATAGAAATGCTGAGAGAAAATTGATTTCTGAAGAAAATCCTTTTTGAAATTATTTCCAGGCCAAAATCTTTTTGTCGAGTTTGGTATTCGGCGACTGCCAAATAAAATAATAACCCAAAATCACAAACAGTAAACCGATCATACTGCCGCCGATGGTGTCGATCACAAAGTGTTTTGACAGATAAACCCTACCGATGGCCACCAATCCCATCAGCGCACAAAAAAGCAGCTGAAGACCTCTGTTTTTGATCTGAATACACAGATAAAAACATAGAATGACCGCAAGTATGGTGTGACCCGACGGGAAAGTATATGGAATTTGAGAATCAACGCCGTTAACCAGATTCAGACGGATATTTCTCAGTTCAAAATAGTAGGTGGGTCTGTGTCCGTCTATAAAAAGCGAGCGTTTGATCAGCATACCCACCAGACTGGCAGTCAGTGTTGACCAGCCGAGAAACACAAAATTGCGCCAGTTGTTTTTCAGAATGATATAAACCAAAATCCCGATCAGTGTGTATGTTGTTGCAATATCGGTGTAGTATCTGAAAAAATAATCAAAAAAAGCGCTGTGGAATCGACGGTTGAAATAAAGATGAAGTTCATCTTTTCCAAAATAGGAAGTGGCCATCAGTCCGATAAAATTTATCGTAAAGAAGCTGATAAAGAACAGCCATTGCCATTTGAGTAAATCTTTTGATCGGTCCATTTCTGTATTCCGGTGCAAATTAAACGAAAAAAGGTTTTTTTCCTTATCGTTTTTTGTTTTTTTATGTTTTTGGATCAATTCGATTCGTTATAAAGCGTATTATTCTTGTTCAGAAAATTAAACTGCAAATATTTGTAGGCGTCTCTCGGCACGATCCTGATCCATTTTTTGTATTTGAAATACCACTTTTGTCGTATGCTCGGAATTCCCTTGGTCAGATAGGCCGCCATAAACGGATGGACATGAAGCGAAATATTTTTGACCTCCTTTCCTTTTGTTTCCATGATGTTTTTGAGGATCATCTCTATTCTTTCGATCACCACGATCGGTGCTTCAACTTTTTCGCCTTCCGGATTCGGATTGTCCTCTTTTGTCAGGATGTTGAGCTCCGGTTTCACTCTTTGTCTTGTAATCTGAATCAGACCAAATTTGCTCGGCGGAAGGATTTTGTGTTTTGCTCTGTCTTTTTGCATTTCTGATTTCAGATGATCAAACAGTTCAACTTTGTGTGAATTGTTGGTCATATCTATAAAATCGACCACTATGATTCCGCCCATATCGCGCAATCTCAGCTGACGTGCGATTTCGGTTGCGGCCACTTTGTTGACGGTCAGTGCAGTTTCTTCCTGGTTGGTTGAATTTCTTGAAATATTTCCGGAGTTCACGTCGATCACATGGAGCGCTTCTGTATGTTCGATCACCAAATATGCTCCTTTTGACTGTGGAATGGTTACATTTTTTCCAAATGAAAATTTGATCTGTCTTTCAATCCCGGCACGTTCAAAAAGCGGAACTTCCTCATCTTTGACGAGTTTGATGATCTTGGTTTTGTCGGGTGCGATGATCGAAAGATATTCTTTCATATCGTTTGCGAGTGTCTCATCGTCCACCATAATTTTTACAAATTCCTCATTGAAATTATCTCTGAGGATGCCCGACGCCAGATCCACTTCGCTCAGCAGTTTCATCGGGACTTTCTTTTTTTGGATGTTTCTGAAAGCAGTCTGCCATTTGTTCATCAAAAAATTCAGATCTGCATGCAGTTCTGCCACTTTCTTTTCTTCGGCAGCTGTCCTGATGATGACACCGAAGCCTTCAGGTTTGATGCTTTCAACCAGAGCGGTCAGTCGATCTCTCTCGGACTTTGAACTCACCTTTTGTGAAATTGATACCTTGTCCGCATAAGGACACAGAATCAGATAACGACCCGCAATCGAAATTTCGGATGTGATCCTCGGCCCTTTTGTATGAATCGGTTCTTTTGTGATCTGAACCAGTATCTGATCGCCCGGAGACAGCACCTGATCGATGGTCCCGTTTTTGTTGATCAGTGGTTCTTTTTTAAATGATTTCAGGTGATGCGATTTGAATTTTCCGCTGCTCACCAGTTTGGTATAGGTAAGTGAAGATTTCACATTCGGCCCCAAATCGTGATAGTGCAAAAAAGCATCCTTTGAATAACCGATATCTACAAAAGCCGCATTCAGACTGGGCGCAAGCTTTTTAACCTTTCCCAGATACATATCTCCAACCGCAAAATTCAGATCCAGATTCTCCTGATGGAGTTCCATCAGTCTGCCCTCTTCAAGGAGCGCGATCTGAACCGAATCCTCACTTGCGGAAACAATTAATTCTTTATTCATTTCTGCAAATTACTATAAAAAAGGGTAACACAAACCATCCGGAATATATTTTCGAAAAGACTTTTCAAACTGAGATTTCAAAAATTCGGTTTTCAAAACATTCAGCCCCGATTCAAAGTTACCCAAACTTAAAACAAACAACAAAAGCACTTTCCGAACGATTCCGAATGGAAAGTGCATTAATGGTCTTTTCAAAAAGAATTTATTTTTTCTTTTTGTGTCTGTTCAGTCTGCTTCTCTTTTTTCTTTTGTGGGTCGCTACCTTATGTCTTTTTCTTTTTTTACCGCTTGGCATATTTCAATTATTTTGCTTTAACTTTTGCTTTAACGCTTTCAACAAATGTCTTTGCCGGTTTAAATGCAGGGACATGATGGGCCGGAATGATGATAGAGGTTCCTTTTGAAATATTTCTTCCGGTTTTCTCAGCTCTCTTTTTAACGATGAATGAGCCGAACCCTCTCAAATATACATTTTCTCCTGATTCCAAAGAACTCTTTACTTCATCCATAAAATACTCAACCACTTTCTGTGTTTCGTTTTTCTCAAGTCCCAACTTGTTTGAAATGTTGGTAACGATTTCTGCTTTCGTCATAATTAATATTTTTTGTTTTTAATTTTGCTTTCAAAGGGTGCAAATATAATATTTGTACCAAAACAAAAAAAGAATTCTCGTCATAATTATGAGTTTTAACTATCTGATATTGATTTGGTTTGATGCAAACAGAAGAAATCTGCCCTGGAGAGATCAAACCGACCCTTACAAAATATGGATTTCTGAAATTATATTGCAGCAGACCAGAGTTGTACAGGGTACAAAATATTATCTCAATTTCCTGAATAGCTTTCCGACAATCCAACATCTGGCAAAAGCAGACGAGCAGCAAGTGCTCAAACTCTGGCAGGGACTGGGCTATTATTCAAGAGCTCGAAATCTTCATCAGAGCGCAAAACACATAGTGGAACAGCTGAACGGTCAATTTCCGGATCATTATAATGATCTTCTGAAATTAAAAGGAGTCGGTCAATATACCGCTGCAGCCATTGCATCAATCGCATTTGACGAAGCTGTACCGGCCATTGACGGGAATGCTTTTCGGGTGTTGTCCAGATATTTTGACATTGAACTCGATATCAGTGATTCAAAAACAAAAAAATATTTTCATCAGCTCGGAGCTGAAATCATTGATCAAAAAAGACCCGGAGATTTTAATCAGGCGGTGATGGAACTCGGCGCAACCGTCTGTCTGCCAAAAAATCCGAAATGTGAAACCTGTCCGCTGAATGAATCATGCGCAGCATTGGCAAAAAATAAAACCAATCAGTTGCCGTTCAAATCAAAAAAGCTGAAAATCAAAAACCGGCAATTGAACTTTTTTGAAATTACAGACGGAGAAAATTTCTTGATGGCCAAAAGAACCAAAAACGATATCTGGAAAAATCTGTACAGTTTTCCGTTGATCGAAAACCAAATCAAAAATCAAAATCCTTTTGGAGTTTCTGACCAACCGACTCATTCGGGCAGCACAATCCATCTGCTCACCCATCAGCGGCTGACGATTGATTTCTGGCTTTTGGAACTGGATGAATCTGAATTAAAAAAATTATCAGAAAAGATAGGCGCAACTGTTTATTCGGCTGAAGAACTGAAATCACTGCCGGTGCCCAAACCGATAGAAAATTATTTGAAATCCAAAATATAATTTCAACTTTACGGTTTGTATATTTGTATGATTGTTTGATACACAACAAAAATTTGGAAATATAAATTTCCTTCGATTTTCCCATCTCTAAAGGTTGAAATCGGGTAAAGTCGGAATTCATTGAGCGATTATAGAATAAGTTGAATTTTCCTAAAAACCAATAATTGTATTTTTGTCGTGTTTAGAAGTATATTTGAAAAAAGTTGAATGAATTATGAGCGGTACAATTAATAAGGTAATTTTGATCGGTAATGTGGGCGGAGAAGTGAAAATCCACAGGTTTGACAACAACAATCTGATCGGCAGACTGTCGATTGCGACCAGTGAAAGCTATGTGACAAAGGACACCAACGAAAGAGTGGAACAGACCGAATGGCACAATTTGGTGGTGAGAAACAAACTGGCTGAGATCTTTGAAAAATATGTGAAAAAGGGCGACAAGATTTATGTGGAAGGAAAGCTGAAGACCAGAAAATGGCAGGATCAAAGCGGTCAGGAGCGTTATATGACCGAAATCGTGGTCAGCGATTTTTCATTTCTGACACCAAAATCTTCAAATCCGGGCGAGCGTGAACCGGCAATCGAAAATGAAAAAAATCAGGACAAAAATCCTGAAAATATTATTGATGAGAAAGAAGATGATGAGGGATTGCCGTTTTGACAAAAGTATTTCGTGTTTTGTAATTTTTTTGCTGACTTCAGCAATGATAATCAGCTGCAGTGATGATTATTCGGTAAAACCGATCGGGCAGCTGAGACTGGATTATCCGGATGCGGTTTATAAAAATTTTGAATCCGATTGCCCTTACAGTTTTGAATATTCGATTTTCAGCATCGAAAAACCAAAGGAAAAACCCTGCTGGCTCATTCTGAATTATCCTGAAATGAAGGCAAATCTGTATCTGACCTATTATCCGATCAGCGGCAAAGACGATTTGGCAATAAAAATCAAAGACAGCGAAAAACTGGTTCAGAATCAGACGGTAAAGGCAAGTTATATTTCGCCCAGAGAATTTAATTTTGACGATCACAAAGTGTACGGAACGCTGTTTGAACTCGGCGGAGATTCTGCCATCAATCTTCAGTTTCACGCCACAGACAGCACTCGAAATCTGCTCACAGGCTCGGTTTATTTTTCAACACCACCCAAATATGATTCGCTCCAGCCTGCAATTCAATATCTGAAAAAGGATGTGGTTCATCTGATTGAAACACTCAAGTGGAAATAGTTTTCCAATCCGTCCAAAAACCTTAGTTTTGCAGCTTATTAAATTAGAATGAAAGAAATACTGATTCAGGTGACACAGCTGATCCTCTGTCTGTCCATCCTGGTGACTCTGCATGAATTGGGGCATTTTCTTGCTGCAAAATTCTTCAAGGCAAAAGTCGATAAGTTTATGCTGTTTTTTGATCCCTGGTTTGCGATTTTCAAAAAGAAAGTCGGTGAAACCACCTACGGAATCGGCTGGCTGCCGTTGGGCGGCTATGTGAAAATCGCCGGAATGATCGATGAAAGCATGGACAAAGAACAGCTGAAACAGGAACCACAGCCCTGGGAATTCAGAAGCAAACCTGCATGGCAGCGGCTGATCATCATGCTGGCCGGAATTATTGTCAACGTGCTGTTAGCCTGGACGATTTATACCGCAATGCTGGTTCACTACGGTGACAATTATGTGTCGGTGGATAAAATGCAGGAGAACGGCCTTGCCTTCAGTGAAGCGATGAAACAGGCAGGTTTCAAGGACGGCGACAAAATCATGACTGTTGACGGAAAAGTACAGAACAGAGCCGACTGGATGGCAATCGATATACTGCTTGCAGACTCAATCCGTGTGGAAAGAGACGGAAAACAGCAGACCATCAGACTGAGCGACGGCAACATCAAATCGATACTGAACGGTGCGATGAGACAGGGACTTTTCTCTCCCAATGTAAAGGATGTGGTGGTGGACAGCATCATCGCAGGCGGAAATGCTGCAAAAGCCGGACTGAAAAGAAATGACCAAATCATTGCGATCAATGGAAACAGGCTGAACAATTTCAGCAGTTTCAAAAGCAAACTTCAGACGCTGAAAGGAGATTCGATCCGGATGACCGTAAACAGAGCCAATCAGGAAATAGAACTTCAGGCTTTGGTATCAGATTCTGCTTCGCTCGGATTTTACAACCGGGGAATGCCCGAGTTTCAGTCAAGCAATCTGATTGTGAAAAACGAATACAATTTGTTTGAGGCGATACCGGCCGGATTCAACAAGACATTTACCAATCTGATCTATCAAATCAAACAGTTCAAACTGATCATCAGACCCAAGACCGAGGCATACAAACAGGTCAGTGGACCTTTGAGACTGTTCAAAGTATTTGATCCAAAGTGGGACTGGGAAAGATTCTGGGGATTCACCGCCATGTTTTCGATCTGGCTTGCATTTATCAATCTGCTGCCGATCCCTGCGCTTGACGGCGGACACGCAATGTTTACCATCATTGAAATGATCACCGGCAGAAAGATGAGCGAAAAAACAATGGAGGTCGCACAAATCACCGGCTTTATCATACTGATGGGACTGATGGCACTGATCTTCGGAAACGACATCTACCGGCTGATTGTCGGCGGGTAGGATATTCAGGAAATAGAAAGTATAAAAACGGATCGCGGAAGCGGTTCGTTTTTTTTGTTATACGTTTGCGGTTTTTGGATGATTGAAATCATCGTTTCAATTCAATCAAATGTGCAGCGCCTATCGATTGGTAAGAAATAAAAAAAGCAATCAGTAATTTCTCCAAGAGCGATTGTTGAAATAACAATTTGTGAATAATCGTCAAAAAATTATGTCCACCTTTTATTTGTTTAACCAAATAACACTCAAAAAGATGCAAATACCTGCATCTTCAATTGTTTGATAAACAAATAATATCTTTCATTTTGGTGCTTTTACATACACTGTTGCAGTATTGTTGCAGTGAAAAACAAAAAAGAGCTACAATTTCTTGTAACTCTTTTGTTTTTAAGCTCCTCCTCTTGGGCTTGAACCAAGGACCCTCTGATTAACAGTCAGATGCTCTAACCAACTGAGCTAAGGAGGAATTCCTGTAATTGGACGGCAAATATAGAACCGAAATTCTATTCCTGCAAATTTTTTATCAAACTTTTTGGCTAATTTTTAATTCAGCCAAAACGCTGTGTTTTTAATCGGTTCGGACTGAAAACCATACAACTATAGACCGCTTTTTTACTGCCTTTTGAATTCTTTCGATCCGGTCAGATAATTTTAGAAACCCTCTCTGACAATATGTTCTGGAGATACTCCCAAATCGCCCAATTGTTTGACCACAGCATCCATCATAGGTTCCGGTCCGCACAGATAATAATATTTCAGATTCTCTTCAGCGTATTTTTTGATCAGTTCGGGATTGACATAACCATGTTCAAATCCGTCCACTTCCTCGGCAGACAATACATTCACAAAGTTTTTCCCGAGCAGACTGTCAAAATCTTCTTTTCTGATGATGTCCGCTTTGGTCTTGTTTGCAAAAATCAGTTTGTTGTGACCAATTTTGCCTTCTTTTTCAAGTTTTTTCAAAATTGCAATAAATGGTGTGATCCCTGCACCGCCCGCGATAAATATTCCGTCGCCTTTGTATGCGATATCACCAAAAACCTCGCCGATCAGCAGTTCGTCGCCGGCCTTGAGTGAAAGAAGCTGCTCGGTCACACCGTGGTGATCTGGATAAGTTTTGATATTGAACTCGATGTGGTCATCTTCCTGAAGCGATACAAAGGTGAATGGCCTGACCTCATCGGCCCAGCCTTCCTTATTGATTGATACATCCACAGCCTGACCGGGATTGTAATGAATTCCTGCGGGTTTGTCGGCTGTGATACTGAGTACATCGTGAGTCAGATGTTTGACTGACTTTACTTTTACATTTAAAGGTTTGATATTGTGTGGCATTTTGATGTGTTTTTGTTAATTTTCTGTTTTTATAATTTTTCGATTTTCTTCATCACCCTTTCAACCATCCCGTCGCAATAGATCAGATTGAATTCAAAGAGTTTTGCCAAAGAAAATTCGGCTTTTTTATTTTCATCCATCAGTTGATCAGCTTTTTCATATTGCATTTCTGCTTCTGATACGCTGACATTCAACAGCTCTGAGATCTCAGGAATTGAAAAGTCAAGCATCTCAGACAGTGAATAGACCATTTTGCAATCGTCAGTAAGTCTGAATGTATTCTCCTCGGATTTGTTTTCGGGCCGAAGATTTAGAGCTGTTCTTTTCCTGTTCATAAATCGTTTTTTCAATCAATTTTATACTGAAGGCACAAAGAAATGTTGAATTTACAAAAATTCTCAAGCAGTTCACTTACTATTCATTCACGGTCAGTTGTGCTTTCATAGTCGGGTGAATGCTGCAGATGTAATTGAAACTGTGATCGGGCGCCAGTTTGAAACTGTCACCGGTATTGAGCGTATCTGATTTTACGCTTCCTTCGGGATCCTCGGTCACATTGTGTGCAACCAGGTCCTTGTTGATCCAGATTACAGTATCGCCTTTGTTGACGGTCAGGTTTGCCGGTTGAAACTGCATCTGATAAATCACTACCGTATCTGTTTTTGGGCCTGTGGTTTGCTGTTGTTCAGGTTCTGTTTCTGTTTCCGCTGTCGGTTCGGCAGCGGTTTGTTCGCTTTGGGATTGACATCCGATCAATGCAGGCAATACAAAAATCCCAATCAATACCAACAGCGATTTTAAATTTGATTTCATTTTAATTTTTATTTTAGTTGACTGGGGTGAATAACCAATCTGAACCATTAGAGTCGGCAGGGCTGCAAAAGGTTACAGAAATCTTGATAAATTTTCGGAAAATTGAATTATGGACACAAAAAGCCGGCTCATTTATGGTTGGAACCAATTTCTTTCATGTTTTAGACTGGTATCTTTACAACTTAACAGTCAATTGCTTATCCATGGTAAGAATTTCATGAAGCAAAGATGATTGAATTGATGGTGATTAATAAATGTCAATTTACAGTACCTGATTTCGGCTCATCAAACCGAAATTAATTGCATCAAAAAAACAGCTGTCAGAAAGTGAGTTTGCCCGAATCGCTGCCTTTTTTGGCGGTAAAGCTTTTTCTGACACCGTTCACATCAAAGGTGACCAGATTCTGCTGATCAGAAAACACGTCGATAAGCATTCCGTTTTTGATTTCGATCTCTTTGATATTGGTCAGACCGTCTGCTTTCAAATACAGTCTTGTGGATTTGTCGCTGGTCTCTGATCCCACATAGGACAGTGTCACCGGATTACCATTTACTTTCATGGTCAATGTGCCTGCGCAGTATGCTTTTGCTTTTGCGTCAAAATTGGCTTTTGAACCGGCAGAAACGCCGATTACTTTTTCAAGATCCGCTGTAAAAAACTTTGCAGTCAGCTGTAGCGAATTGTTGATGTATTCAACTTTGGTGGTAGAAGCATGGAAGTCCTGCGCCTTGATCAGACCGGAAGTTCCAATCATCATCAGTATGCTAAAAATAATTGTTTTCATCTGATTGAGTTTTTTCTGTATGCCAATTCAAACAAAGTCAATGCCAAAAAATAATGGTCGTCCGTTTTCAATTGAGATTGCAATTTAAAAAAATTTCGGATTTGATTTCAATTTTTATCTGTTCGGCAGCGGCTGTAAAAAAACAATCCGCCGAGAATCGGCGGATTATCATGTTTCTTTTTCATCAGAACGGCAGATCGTCTTTTTCGTCTGATTCTGGGGCTGCTCCGTAGTCGGCAGTTGTTTCGATCGGCGGCTGACCCATCGGCGGCTGTTCTGCTGCGCCCATTCTTTCAATTCTCCATCCCGAAACACTGTTGAAATATTTTGCAATACCTTCGGGATTGATCCATTCTCTTCCTCTCAGATTGATCGAAACTTTCACTTCATCTCCAAGCGAAAATGAATTGAGCAAATCTATCTTGTCCTGTGTAAATTCGATCAAAATATCCTGAGGGTACTGTTCTGCGGTCGTTACAACGATTTCCTTCTTCCTGAATCCGCTTGCAAATGTCTGTTCTTCAAAAATTTTCTTAATTCTTCCGGTTACTTCCATTTTGTAATTGATTTTTTACAAAAATAATTCAAAAAAGTCAGGCCAAAAAATTGTAAAATAAAACTTGTCAACAATTTAAAAAATGTATATTTGCAGACCTTTTTCGCGGATGTGGTGGAACTGGTAGACACGCCAGACTTAGGATCTGGTGCCGCGAGGCGTGGGGGTTCGATTCCCTTCATCCGCACTTCAAAAAGCAGTCGATATCTCAAACCGACTGCTTTTTTTGTTGATTTCAAAGCCAAAAGTAAAATCCAATCAAACATCAATCAGCTCAATTAATTGATTAATAAAACACAATAATATCTTCTTCTGACATTTTATATTATATTTGCATAAAAACAAACCTATGTTTTCGAAAACCTGTGAGTATGCCATCAGAGCGCTCATCTATATAGCACAGCAGACAAAGGACGGGTCGAGAATCGGAATCAAGCTGATTGCGAAAGGCATTGATTCGCCCGAATATTTTATTGCAAAAATCCTTCAGGATCTCAGTCGGAAAGGATATGTTCAGTCTGCAAAAGGCCCCAACGGAGGTTTCTATCTGAGCGAGCAGAATATGAAAACCACACTCTCAGATATCGTCAGAGAAGTGGACGGAAACAAACTTTTTGTAGGCTGTGCGCTCGGTCTGAAAGAATGTTCAGGCGAACACCCCTGCCCGATCCATCATCAGTACAAACATGTGAAAGAAAAGGTAAATCTGATTCTTGAAACTTCGATTATCTCTGATATGGCCGAAAAATTGGACGAAGAACTCGCGTTCCTGAAAAAGTAATTCTATTCAAATTTTCGAATTGCTGAAATATCAATTGGTTCGGTTTCGTCAGGACTCAGCATTGAATTGATCAGCTTGAAACTGTTGAATTTCTTCAAATCATCCACCCTAATATCGGTTTCTTCAATTTCCTGACTGTCGATCAGAAAACTGCGCATGGTCCCTTTGAGCAAAGGATGTGCGGGAGTCAGCCATTTCTGTCCGTCAAAGAAAATCAGATTTGAAAATGAGGAATCTGTAATCAATCCGTTTTTGACTATAATAATTTCGTCGGCATCGGTTGCATACATTAAATATTCAAAATCTGAACGATCTTCATTTTTATAATTGTAACTGATTTGATCATCACTGATTAGTTGAAACGAACGGATTATTCTCGGGAGATAACTAATCAGCCGGATACTTTCAATTTTTTCTGAGTATAGGATTCTGAGTTTGAATTTTCCTTCGGCCGGAAATCTGATTTCTGAAATCAAGTCGGCAAGTTTCAATTTGTTTTTGATTTCAAAACATCCGAATACCGAATGATCCATCCTTTTCTGATGATAATTGAGATTCCTGACTTTACCGTCGATGACACAGATGCTTTCAATCAGCCGGAACATCTGTTTTTTTGATTTATTAATTTTAGAACTGTGAGAATTCAATTTTGTCAATTGCAGATTTTTACTCCAATCTGATTAAACATTCACATTTCCGATCTCGTCGATTTCATTGTAGCTGTCGGTCATCAGCACCTTCCTGATCATTGCATAGTTCATCAGCGAAGCGGCCGCTATTGAAGCAAACATACCCACGAGACACAGATACTGACCAATGCTTCCAATCACTCCGGTAACAATGACAAAAAGAAGCAGCCACCAGAAATTCCTGAATGCAAGTTTAAATGAAGCTCTGACTGCTTCAGTGCCCGAATATCCACCGTAATGAATCAGATAGGGCGCAAAAAACAATCCGATCATTACAAAATAAACCAGAAGCACACCCAAAAAGACAAAGATCATTGAGCCAAACATTGAAAATACACCCAGTTCGGGGTTATTATCCATAAAAAATCCGGAAAAACCAAACAGTACAATCATCGGCACATAGATCAGCAGATAGGCTGCAAAAACCAATAATCCGACGACCGCATAGGAACCGAAATTTTTAAATGCACCAAAAAAATCAGAAAATTTGAGCAAACCGGTTTCATTTCTTTTGTCGGAAGCAACCGCAAATCCGAGCATGGTCGGATAAAGCAAAAGTATAAATCCGATGATGGTAAAAAATGAAAAAATCAGAATCAGACAGGCGACCAGTCCGTAAAGACTGTAGAGCAGCCATTCTTTTTTGAATTCGTTAAAACCATTGCTGATATAATCACCCAATTCGAATCCGTAACCGTCACGAATCACTTCATCCACTCTTAATTTGTCAATTTTCGGCATCTTTCAAAGTTTTAATTAAGTGATAAATATAAAATTATTTTCTCTGATTTTTTAAAAATCATCGGCTGTGAATATAAATTTTTGAATTGTCGGAGTTTACCGATATGTTTGCAGCAAATTATTTGAAATGAAACCGGAAGAACTTCTGAATATTATAAAAAACCGGCGTTCGGTTATGCCGATTCAATACTGCAATGCCGAGATTTCCGGAACCGAACTGGAAATGATCCTTGAATCCGCCAATTGGGCACCGACCCACAAAAGGACAGAACCCGTCAGATTCAAAATCATCAGCGGAGAAGGGCTGAACCGATTTTCAGAATTTATGCTAAATCAGTATGAAAAAAATACGCCTGCAGAGAAATTCAGCCAGAGAAAATCAGACGGAATCGCCGAAAAATGCAGACGTTCAAACAAAATCATACTGATTTGTGTGAAATATTCGGGTTTGGTTCCTGAATGGGAAGAAACCGCATCGGCTGCAACCGCTGTTCAGAATATGTGGCTGATGTGTACTGCATTCGGAATCGGATCTTACTGGTCAACACCGGGAGCCATTCATAATATGAAAGAATTCACAGAATTGGATGAAAATGAAAAATGCATCGGGGTTTTCTATATGGGAAAAATCTCGGAAGGCAAAGCGACTGAGAGTCAAAGAGAACCCATTTCTGACAAGACAAAATACATCAATGCCTAATTTGATTTCAGGACTCGGAATAAATCCTTAGTTTTGCACCCCAAAATTAGAACCCAATTATAAAAAATTAAAAAGGAAATGAAAAAATTCAGTTTGATTCTTTGTCTTTTTGGATTCAGCCTGTCGTACGCACAAACAGTGGACGACAGCGGAAATCTGCAAACCTCAAGTGAAAAATACATCAAAACCAAATCTGCAAACGGGCGTCTTCAGGGTTGGTACACCAGCGGAAAAAACAGTCTTCAGTTCAATCAGGCTGCATTTTCAAACTGGATTGCAGGCGGTGTGAATTCTTATGCGCTTACTGCCGGTATGGATTATGAATTCAATATGACCAAGGGCCGACATATCTGGGACAACCATTTTGTTTTGAATTACGGCGTGCTCAAAAATGAAGGTGAAGAATACAGAAAGTCAAATGACGTAATCGATCTGACTTCTTCTTACGGGTATGAATTTGTGAGAAATTGGTATTTTGCGGCATCATTGAACTTCAAGACCCAATTTTCTGACGGTTACGACTACAGTGTTCAGGATCCGATTACCAACAAATACAAAAAGATTTCAAACTTTATGGCACCGGGCTATCTTTCATTCGGTCTCGGTGTGGATTACAAACCCAATGAAAATCTTCAGCTGAATTTCCATCCGCTGACTTCCAGATTTATTTTTGTAACCGACAAAGATCTTCAGTTCAAAGGAAATTTCGGCCTGAAAGAAGACGGAGATTCTTTTCTGTACGAATTGGGTGCATACGTGGGTGCGAGATACAAAATAAATCTGATGAAAAACATCAGCTATGACAACCGTCTCGGCATCTATACCAATTATTTGAGAAATGTTGGAAACATGGATGTTGCCTATCAGGGTGTACTCGATTTCAAAGTGAACAGCGTGATTTCTGCACAGGCTTCAATCAATCTGTTCTATGACGAAGACCAGATCAAAAAGACACAGCTGAAACAGACTCTCGGAATCGGCTTGGTATACAATTTTAACAATACCGAGAAACTGAAAACCCTGCCCGAAAATCTGCCGACCATCGAAGAACTCGAGAACGATGTGATCAAAGCACAGGAAAAAGCTGATAAAGCAAACGAAGAGCTTGAAAAAGCAAAACAAAAGGTCAGAGAAAGCGCTCAGGCCGATAAATAATCGGAGCGCTGTATAAAATTTCAAATGACCGACTGTATTTGCAGTCGGTTTTTTTGTGGTTTGAAATTTTCTGAAAAAATTATTATACTGTAATTTTACAGTTGCAATGGATTCAGACAAACTCAAAATTCAATTTCTCGGTACGGGCACTTCACAGGGAATTCCAATTATCGGAAGCAATCATCCGGTGAATTTTTCGAACAATCCAAAGGACAAAAGACTGAGGACTTCGGCTGTGATTACAAAAAACGGAAGAAATATCAACATCGACTGCGGACCGGATTTCAGATACCAGATGCTCAGAGCCGGCATCAAAACCATGGAAGGCATTCTCTACACACACGAACACAACGATCATGTGCTCGGTTTGGACGATACCCGTCCGTTTATTCATCTCAGCGGAAAACCAATGGAAATTTTTGGCCTTGAACGGACTTTGGTCGAAATCAGAAAACGTTTTCCGTATGCTTTTTCGGACAAAAAATATCCGGGTGCGCCTGCCATCAGTGAACACATCATCGGTTTGGATGAATTTGAATTTGCGGGTTTTAAAATCCTTCCGCTCAAAGTGATTCACGGCGATCTGACGATTACCGGCTACAAAATCGACAGCAAAATCGCATACATCACAGATGCGAGTATGCTGCCCGATGAGACCATCGACAGAATCAAAAATGTGGAAATACTGGTGCTCAGCGCGCTCAGAAAGACTGACAAACACTTTGCACATTTCACGCTTGAGGAAGCAATTGAACAGGTAAAAAGAATCAATCCTGGTCGAGCTTATTTCACACACATCAGTCTGGGCATGGGTTTTCATGACAAAACCCAATCGGAACTCCCCGAAAATATTTTTTTGGCTTATGACGGTTTAGAAATTGAAATTTAATTTTGAATTAATCGCAAAATCATTCTATATTTGCCGTCCATTTCAGCCCGAGTGGCGGAACTGGTAGACGCGCTGGATTCAAAATCCTGTGTCAGCAATGACGTGCCGGTTCGATTCCGGCCTCGGGTACAAAATCCCTTTCAACTCAGATTGAGAGGGATTTTTTCATTTCCCGATCTTTAAACCACTAAAAGAACTTTGAGATGAGTGCCACTATTATTATCCTGTCAAAAGAATTATTTTAACATATAAATCTGAAACCTCAAAACAATCTCAACTGCAAATCATCGGGCGCTTCGGCCGAAAAATCAAATCTGGGCAGTACTTCCCTATTCTGCAGCCAGGCCTCAAATTCAAAATCTGTTTTTAATGCAAATGGCATTCTGAGTTTGATATTGTGGATTTCACGCATAATGCCCTGTGCTTCTGTGGTGATCATCGAATAATAAATCCTGTTGTCGATCTGGCTGTAAATGCCGGCCAATGCAAAAGTCTCGTCCTCAAATCCGATTTTGTATTTGATCTTTTCCTTTCCTCGATGCTGCCATTCATAAAAAGCATCGCAGATGATCAGACATCTGTTTCGGGCCAGATTTCTGTAGGCAGGTTTTTCTCGAATGGTTTCAATCTTTGCATTCAAAGTAAAGGTTCGGTACTGTATGTCAGCGTTGCTGTCGGGAATCAGGCCCCAGCCCGCCATTTGGATGGTCCCGGGTTCGCTGTTGATGATTACCGGCGTGTCCGGAAATTCAAATCCGTTGTATTGGGCAGAAACGTTGAAAAGTTCCGGATGTTTCAGTTTTGAATTGAATTTTTTCTGAAGACTATCAGCATCTTTTGTCTGTGAAAAATAATAACACATAATCCGAATAAAATTCAAATGTAAGCAATAAAAAAACCGTCTGACGAACATCAGACGGTTTCAATTATATTGTTGTGTCAAATTTTACATTTGGGTTTGTCTGTCAAGTCTCGCTGATCTGAAATCTTTGACGTCAGATGCTCTGATGATTGACGGGATCAGCTCCTGAGTCAGATATTGTCTCTGTTGTTGTGTCAGCTGATTGATCAGGAATTCTGCATCTTTTACATCCGGTTTCTCGCCGATTGAATTCAGTGAGATCACATATACACCGTCGGTTCCTTCAATTGCTTTTGATGTGGTTCCGGGTTTCATCCCGAATGCAGCACCAGCGACTCTTCCTTCAACTCCTTTGCCCTCAATCTGAGCAGCTACAAATGTGATGGCTGTATTTCCTTTTGTCGCACCGAATTTTGAAACCATATCGTCCAAAGTTGGTTTTCCTCCGGTTTCGGAATTTACCTTTTCAACCAGTTTCTTTTGTTTCAGAATCGGTTCGATTTCTTTTCTAACCGAACTGACCGGTGCAAGTCCTTTCGGATATTTTGCTTTGACAAACACGATGATATGATCTTCGTTTACAGTTGTGAACAGCGAAGTGTTGCCTGCTTTTGTTCCTTTGCTGAAAACCCATTTCAGGATGTCGTCATCTTTGTCATTGCTAAACCCTGTGCTCGGATCAACGATCGACTGGGTATAGAATCTGGTAAGGTTGTCTGTTGAATTGTAATTGAAATCTTTTTTCTTGGCAAGATTTGCAAAATCATTCAGAGATTTGCCCTGTGCTTCCTGTGCAAAAGTTCTTGCATCTGCAAAGTTCTTGTCTGAAGTTTCCTGTGAAGGTTTCAATTCTTTCAGTATGATTGCAATCTGGTGTCCCAATCTGGTTTTTTCACCATCGATTTTGATGATGTGGAATCCGAATGAAGATTCTGTCAGACCGATATCGCCTGTTTTGTGGGTATTCAGGAACTGAAGATATTCTGTCGCCAGATTTTGGGTATTTGCGCTTTGCCATCCGATGCTGCCGCCTTTGATTTTTGAACCGGCATCATCTGAATATTTTTCAACCAGTGCTTTGAATTCTGCAGGATTTGATTTGGCAACATTCAGTATGCTGTCTGCAAAAGTTCTTGCTTCATCTCTTGTTCTGGTGATTGAATTGTCTCTTGAAGCAACATCTGTTCCCCTGTATGAAATCAGAATATGGCTTGAATTGATTGAATCTGGAACTTCTTTTCCTTTTGAAATTTTAATCAGCTGATAAGCATCTCCCACTTTGAATGGTCCGCCCACTTCACCTTCTTTTGCATTCAGCAAAAAGGCAGCGTAATCTTCTGGCAGCTGGGGTGCAAATCTTTCTATGTCTGCTTTGGTGATAAAACGGCTGTTAAACGGAATATCAGAATATTTGGTTACATAGGCAGAGTCATCCTTTGCAGCTGAAAAAGCCGGAATTGTATCTGTGATATTGTTGACTTCATCAACCGAAATGCTTGGATGAAGGAATTTTTTGATGCCGGTCAGCACTTCTTCTTCGTCAGCTTTTGATGGCTGTGACGGAAAATAAACATAGCTGATATCTGCGGTTGCTTCGCCTTCGTAAAATTTCGGAAATTTCTTCATATAAGCTTCAATCTCACTGTCGGTCACTTCCACCTTATATTTCTTTTCAAGATCTTCGTAAGAAACATAGGCATAAGCAATATTTGCGTTTTGGATATTGCCTGCCTGCTGGATTTTTGCTTCCTCATTGGTCACAATGGTCCCGGCATTGACAAGCTCCATATATTTCTGATTGAGCAAACTTGGTTTTGCTTCATTGAAATTGGTCAGAAAATTCTGATACAGAGATTCCGCATTGGGTACACCCTGTTCAGCCTGACTTTTCAACTGTCCGATCTGAGTTTTCAGCTCGTCACCGGTCTGCATACCGTATTGTTTGGCCAGATAGGTCCATACTTCGTCGTCGCTTACTTCAAGACCTGCCTTCTCGGCATGAACTGCAGTGACCTTTTGTGAAACCAAGGTGTTCCAAATGTTTTGTGAAATCTGGTTTGAGCTCAGGTTTTGACCTGTACGCATTGTACTTTGCGCATTCAGATATTCTGCCAGTGAAATTGATTCGCCGTTGATATTCCCAATCTCGTTGGGGTCACCGGTAAAAACTCTTCTCAGGTATGAGTTCTCACTGAACAAGTCACCGGCTACAAATGCCAGCATAGCTAAACCAATGGTAACAATTAACAAGCCTGTCTGCTTACGAATCTGTCCTAAAATTGCCATTATCTCGTGTCTTTATTATTTTTTTTAATCAGGTGGCGAAATTACAATAATTAAATCAATTTGAAAATTTGAAGCCGAGTTTTTTGAATATGAATCGACTAAATTCACAGATGCTTTAAAATAGGGTCTATATCACATTTCTTTTTCTTCAAAGAATTTGACGCCTCGGTTGTTGAAAAGTGTGTATTCACTCAGATCGTCTTTTGCCTCCAAGCCATTGTTTGCCTGAATTGAATCTCCGCTTACAGTAATAATCCAAACCGTGTCTTTTGTATAAATTCTTCTGTCCTTTTTGAGCCAGAACAGTTTGTCTGTTTTCAGTGTATCACCTTTTTCATTAATGATCATCACATTTCCTCTCCCTTCATAAGTTCCTTTCACATCGCTCATCCGCGCCCAGTCCGCCCTCAGATAGCCTGGCGAGTCCAGATTCCGGTTGAAATAATTCATATACAACCCTTTTGGAAAAAGAGTGTAGGGCGAATCGACCATTTCGTATTCTTCAATCAGCTTTGAATGAAGATCGATTTTGATAAATCCGGAATCCTTAAAAATCACATGAGCATTATTCAGGGTGCGGCTCGGAAAATCTCTGTTGTCACTCATCTTGGCTGCTGCATCGGATTCGTTGCATCCGACTGCAACTGAATTCAGTGCTGAAATCATAATGGTGATCAGCATTCTATTTCCGAAAAACAGTTTGTATGTCTGCAACAGCGACATGATTTGATTTTTAGTCGATTACCCTTTTTCTGAACCACACGTCGTTGATTGTAAATCCGACTCTGGCATTGAAATAGGTTTCCTTAAACGGAAGACTCTTGTTGCTTCCTATCGATCCCACCTCGAAACCGAGATTCAGCATAGATGCATCCCGATCTTTTCCAATCGGCAGTCCGAATCCTACAGTTAAACCGTATTTGTCAACTCCTTCTTCTTTGATTTGAATGGGAGTTGATTCATAAAACAGTCCTGCTCGATAGACCACCCGATCAAAATAGCTTTTGTAGCTGTTAAAATTAGGAATCCAAAATCCGCCCGCAGAAATCCTGAATCTTGAATTCAATTCAAATTCATTTCCTGAAGGTGTAAAAGAAAAATTCTTCCAGTCTCCCCAATCCACCTGAATCCCGGCCATCCAGCTCAAATCTTTTCTGAGCGAAACTCCTAACGAGAGTGACTGCGGGATTTTCAGCTTCCCGCTCACCTTTGAATACAGTACTGTATCAACATTCACAGGCTCAAGCCCAGACAGCGTATAGGTGGTGGTCATATCTTCAATTCGGCTGTTCAGTTTGGATCCGAGCGTATATTTCAGACCAATGTCAAGTCTTTTCCTGTTCTCCAAAGCCTTTGTGTACATTCCGCCGACACCCACCTGGATTCCTTTTGTTTGTGCTTTTCTCGAGTAATCGGTTCTGAGTGCAAGCCCATCGGTCCCAATGGTCTCAACTCTTGTCAAATCACCAAACAGATAATCAATTTTGAGACCTGCTGTGAATTCTTTGGTGATATTGTATGACCCGACCACCTTGAATGAATTCAGTCCGCCTTCACCCTGAAATCTGTCCTGATAGCTGACTTCGTCTCCAACGGTGACGGTCATCATATCGTAACCAATGGTCGAATATGGTCTGAATCCAAATCCTGCTCTTGCTTTTTCACCAATTGGAAATGCAAGTGAAGCATTTGAAAGATAGGTGGTGCTTTGGGTTGATTTTAAAGTCCCGTCATTGAATCTGCCGGTATGGCTGGTTGCACTGACGTCAAAGCTGGTCATTCTCAAATCCCGGTTTGCCGCCGGATTGATCATATTGCCGCTTGCATAATAAGGACTGAGCGGAAACATTGACAAACCGCCCATTGCAGCCTGTTCAATATTTTCACTAAACAGCAGGTCGCCGACTCCAAGTGCAGAATAAGGTGAAACAGATGTTTCCTGTGCGTTTGAACCAACTGACAGGATAAACAGACCCGAAAGAGTCAGGACGCTTTTTAATTTCATGCGTATTTTTCTAAATTCAAGTGCAAATATGATGATTAGATTGGAAATAGCAAAAAAGCAATACTTGATTTGGCTGTTAATTAACTATTAAAATTAGGCGCAAATGTCAAAATAATTGCAGCCGGCAGAAAAAAATTTTTGTGAATGTAAAATTGTTTTATATTTGCAAACTCAAAACAAGTGGGTGCCTTAGCTCAGTTGGTAGAGCAAAGGACTGAAAATCCTTGTGTCCCTGGTTCGATTCCTGGAGGCACCACTTCTAAAAAGCCCCAACAGCAATGTCGGGGCTTTTTTTTTGTTTATGCGTGGAGGGCACCTGAAACATTATTCATGTACAAAAAAACCGCCTCTGTTGAAGCGGTTTCCTTTTAATTCCTGTATTAGGAAATCTTTAAGTCTTACTGAGCAGCTTCTTCTACTGCATCTTTAACTTCTCCTGCAGCTTCCTGAGTTTGCTCAGCAGCTCCTTCTACTGCATCGGTTGCAGCGTCAGTAGCAGTGTCAACAGCGTCAGAAGCAGTTTCTTCAACAGCGTCAGCAGCATCTCCTACTGCATCAGCAGTTTCGTCAGCAGCCTGCTCTACCTGATCAGCAGCGTCAGTTTTTGAGTCACATGAGATGTTAGCGAATGAAAGACCGGCGATGAAAGCCAATGCGATTCCTTTTACAAATACTTTTTTCATAATTAAAAATTTTTAATGGTTTTTATTTGTGTCAAAAGTACATTAGCTTTGCTCTCAAGGTTAAGAAAAATGATTGTAATCATCTTGTAAAATAATTTACAATTTACAAAAGACTGACCATCAATAATATACATTAAAAATATTGGACAAAATTTCTGAAATAGAATTGTTTGAATTGCTCAAAAAAGAGATCACAAGCTGTTTTTTTGAAAGAAATTCGGCTTCTTCTGCCGATATTTCAGACTGGAAAGGACAGGATATCGTATCATTTCAGGAAGATTTGTTTGAAAAAACAAAATCAAGCGTCAGTGAAAAATGGTTTTATACTTATTTTAAAAATAACGAATTAAAAAAACTGCCCAGAATTGATATGCTGAATATACTTTCTCAGTATGTCGGTTATTCGGGCTGGTCGGAATTTTCTGCCGGTCAATTCAGCAAAGTTGGCGGCCAACAGCCAAACGGAAAGATTGAAGATGAAAAAACAGTCATCGAAACCATTATTGAAAAAGAAGAAAATGACAATTCTGATCAAAAAGAAAAAGTCAAACCCCAAAAAAACATCGGAAGAAAAAGTCTGATTCCTGCGATTATCCTTTCATTTGTCGGTCTTGCTGTATTGGGAACCGCAGTATATTTTTCATTAATTTATCAGCGCACCTATGAATTTTGTTTTATAGATGCAGACCGAAATACACCGATCACCGAACCGATCGAAATAACAGTTGCCAGGCAGGATTTCACCCCGCTGGAGCTGATGACCGATAAGGGCTGTGTAACTTTTCCGTCAAAGGAAGACACACTGCTGATGACCATCAAATCGACTTATTACAAACAGGACACCTTCAAAATCGACCTCAGACTGTATCAGGGAAGAGAAACCATCAGGCTGCAGCCTGACGATTACAAGGTTATGCTGAGACACTATTCAAAATCATCTCAAAGCGTCAAAGAAAGAATCAAGATGCTCGATCAGATGATTGATGACCATGCACTAATCTATCAGGTGTATGACAATGAATTCTTTGGTGTCGAGGTATTGAGCAAGAAACAGTACATCAATCTGATGTCGCTGCCTACCACTTCGTTGAAAAATTTCACCCTGATCGAGGCTGAAAAGAATAAAAACGGAAAGATTATAAAAATTAAATTCAAAATTAATTCCGATGAAGATTAGGTTTCTTTTTGTGTCTCTGACTGCACTGGCTTTTGTCTGGTCATGTAAACACGAGCCCGTTTTTCAGGGTGAACACGATCCGGAAATGATCAAAACCTATCGAAACAATTCAACTCCGGTTTCAAAAATGGATTCGCTGGCATCGGTCAATTTTATCACCAAACAAAAATTAACCGAAGTCTATGAACTGATGTCCCTTTATTCGGTCAATCAGAACGATACTGTAATGAGAAATATTCTTTTTCCTCAGATCAAAAGTTATTTTCAGGAAAAAGATTCTTTGAATATTCAAAGACTGCTCAAAGAAATGGATTCGCTCAAAGTGAGTTATACCGAAATCAGAGGACTCGACATTTCCAAAAAAGATTCGCTGATTCCGGATTCGATTCGAAATGTAAATTATTGGGTCAGATATTATTCAAAAGACAAAAAACTGATCGATTCACTGCCCAAATCTGCAAAATACATATTGAAGAAAGAACCCAAAAAATTCAAACACGAATTTGTTTTCTATTTTGAAGACCTCAATGATGTTCAGGAAGCAAAAGATACGATTTCGTCAGGCGTGACACAGTAATCCAGTGGAATATCTGTCGGTTCGACATCTTCAATTTTTTGAATCGGTCCGAAAAAATTCAATCCGATTTTCAGACAGTCTTTGTCCAATTTCGACATAAATCGGTCATAATATCCACCGCCGTATCCGATACGGTTTCCGTTCAAATCGCAAATCAGCATCGGAACAAAAGCCACATCGATCAGATTGGAGTCAATTGATTTATAATCAACCGGTTCGGGTACATTGAATCTTCCGATTTCCCATTTTGTTTCAGGATTGATCTGACAGGCAATCAATTCCTTCCCGTCAGTTTTTGGAACAATCACCTTTTTATTGAAATCAAACAAATCATTAATTACAGTTGCGGTATTGATTTCGTGTTTTCCTTTGATTGAAACAAAAACATGAAAATATTCGGCATCCCAAATCGGCATCGACTTCAGCCGGTCGAGAATTTTTTGGCTGAAATTTTCAATCTGTTCTTCAGAAAATCCTTTTCGCTTTTCTTTATATTCCCTTCTGAGCTGATCTTTGGTCATAAATTTTGAATTGTCAGCCTGATACACCAGACTTAATTCATAACTTTTACAGGCTGATTGTAGATCAACTGATAGTACTCGTCAGCCATACGGTCGCTGTTGAAATGATTTCTGACCTCGACCATTCCGTTCTGAACGATTTTTCTCCACTCATCCGGTCTTTCGTAATACATCGGAAGAATCTCGTTCTCAAGTATATCGTACAGATGGTTCAAATCCTGGAGATCCTGCTGTTCAATGCTGAGATTGTCAAAATCAACTCTTGGAATCACAAAAGAATTTTCTCTGTTTTTTGAAAATTCAGGAATCCAGCCGTCATCTGTCGAAAAGTTCACACTGCCGTTCATCGCTGCAGTCATTCCGCTCGTACCCGAAGCTTCTCTCGGCACCCGCGGCGTATTGAGCCATACATCCGAAACTGCTTTGACCTGTTTGCTCAAATTGAGTTCATAACCGGTCAGCACCGCCATATTTCCGTGTTTTTTGGCTTCATAAACCAGTTTGTTGAAAATATCAATTGCCGGTTGATCGAGCGGATAAGGTTTTCCGGCCCAAATCAGCTGAATCGGATATTTTGAATTGGTCAGCAACCGATTGAATCTTTCGATGTCATTCATCATCAGATCTGCTCTTTTGTATCCTGCAAATCTTCTTGCCCAAACCATTGTCAGCACATTCGGGTCAAAAAGTCGTCCCGTCTGATCTGCAACAATTTTGAATGCTTCAGATTTGATCTGTCTTTTTCTTTCGTCAAATTTCCGGTCATCGCCACCCTCCATATGTTTATAAAGCTCCTTGTCTGCCCAGTACAGATAATCCTGCGAATTGGTGATCGATTTGATTTCACAAATTCCGGAATATTTGCCCCACATTCGGTTTGAAACCACTCCGTGCAATTTTGAAACACCGTTTGCCACATGCGAAAGTCTGAGTGCCGCAAGCGAATGATTAAAAGCTTCGTCCTTTGACAAACCGGTGACCGCTTCAACTTCCTCGGGTGTCAGTCCCGAAAAATAAGACATCTTGTAACATAGATTGAAATCGTGTTTTTCATTGCCTGCCTCTTCGGGTGTATGAGTGGTGAAAACCAGCCTTTTGTTGACTTCAAAAACATCTTTGAATTTTCTCAAAAGATAAAATGCTGCCGGCAACCCGTGTGCTTCGTTGAGATGATAGATATCTCTTTCCAATCCGATTTCGTCAAGGAGTTTTGCACCTCCTTTGCCGAGCAAAATATACTGAGCCACCTTTGCCGCCGGATTTCCGTCATATAGCCGATGACTGATCGACTGCGCCAGATAATCATTTTCGGGCAAATCAGTTGTCAGAAAAAAGGTGGGTGCTGTATTGAAAGTCTCCGGATTCAGATAATAAGCTTTTACCCAAACCGGATGTTCATCTACTCTGATCTGAAATTTTATACCGGTATCTTCCAGAAAATTATAGTTTTTTTCGACCCATGAAACCTTCAGACTTCTGTCCTGATTTCTCTGCTGATCATAATAACCGTATTTCCAAAGAATGCTGATTCCGACCAGATTCTGCTTGAGCGAATAAGCACTCCTCATGTGTGAACCCGCCAAAAAACCCAATCCGCCGCTGTAAGTTTTGAGCGACTGATCGATTGCAAATTCCATTGAAAAATAGGCAACTGGTTTGGCGTAGAAGGGATTGACTTCATAAGGAATACTGTATTTTCTGAAATCCATATTGATAATTATGATTAATTAATTTTTTGAGATTTGTAAAATTATAAAAATCTTTCAATTGAAGACAGTAAGCTTTGAATTTTGAACCGTTATAAATTCAGTTTCAAAACAATAAAATCTTCTCTAACCAAATTCCGTCCTGCTGTCCTGATTTCTGAGTAATTTTGGGATCTGAAAATAAAATCCGAAACCTGCAAGTGCAAGCAGTGTCCCTGTTCCGATCCAAAGAATTTTGAAACCGTATTCCTGGGCAATAAAAGTTCCAAGATAAGGCGTAATGATAAACGACAGCGAAAACCCGATCCCAAGCAGTCCCATATAAGCACCCTGATTGCCGACACCCGAACGGATTGCGGTTACACTCGACATAAAAGGGAATGCCCAGATTTCACCGATGCTCAAAATCGTGATGGACAGAAAAAGCATCGGCAGTGTGTAAAACCAGCCGAGCATTGCAAATGAAATGCCTGCAAATACAGAACCGAGCAGCAGTGTCATCTTGAGCCGCATCCGTTTTTCGGCCAGATTGACCAGCAGCATTTCGGTCAGTACGATAAAGATTCCGCTGTATCCGAGTACAAATCCGATCTGCTGCTGACTGAGACCGGCTTCGATTTTGTAAAAAATAGTCAGTGTATTCAACAGCTGAAAGAAGCACATTGAAAACAACAGACAGAGTGCTGCGAATTTCAGAAACTGCAGATCGCGATAGGGAGAAACCTCTTTTTCGGGCTTTTTTTCGGTTTTAATTTTTTGGTTTCCGGTTTTATTTCTAAAAAATCGGACATAAGTCACACCTGCAAGAAATGCAGCGACTGCATTTGAATAAAAAAGAAAATCATACGAAATTGCAGAAAGAATTCCGCCCAGAGCCGGTCCGATTGAAAAACCGAGATTGACCGCCATACGGTTGAGCGAAAAGGAACGGGTGATGTTTTCTTTTTTTGCATATTTTGTAATTGCAACCGAGTTGGCCGGTCTGAAGGTTTCGCTGATGATGCTTTGTGAAAATATAATGATGGCCAGACCCAATTCGGTCGTAAAAAGCGGCATCAAACAAAAAACGGGAACACTGAGAAACAGACTCAGATACTGGGTTCTGAATTCGCCAAAACGATCGGTCAGCCAGCCGCCCAGCCATGAGCCGCCTACCGAACCGATACCGTAACAGCTCAGCACCAGACCGGCTGATTCGAGTTTGAAGCCAAGGTGATCGGTCATATAAACACCGAGAAACGGAAGCACCATCGATCCTGCTCGGTTGATCAGCATGACGACTGCGAGCATCCAGCTTTCGGTTGAAAGACCACGATAGGAATCAATGTAAATTTTAAATAATTTCATCGGCGAAGGTTCAAAGATAGCTTCATTTGAAAAAATCAAAATAAAAAAGCAGTCCGGAATTACGAACTGCTTTGTAAAAGTTTGATTCGAATTGTGATTTATTCGGTCACTTTTATATCAACTCTTCTGTTTTGTGCTTTGCAGACGTCAGTGTCATTGGTTTTGCAGACAAAGTGATCTGCACCGTATCCTTCTGCCTGCATTCTGCTTTCGTCAACACCGAATTTCATCAGTGCTCTTTTCACCATATTGGCACGATCGGTTGAGATTTTCAAATTCGTTTCTTCCGAACCGGTATTGTCTGTATAACCTCCGATTTTGACTTTTGCATTCGGATAATCTTTCAGAAGCATCGAGATGTCTTTGATCTGTGCTTCAGAATCTGACATCAGCGAAGCAGAACCTGATGAGAAACGCACTCTGTCGAGCGTAACCCAGATGGCACCTCTTGATCTGTACAAATCCTGGCTCGGATTTTCAAGGCTGTTCAAAATTCTGAACAATCTCATTTCAGCAGATCTGTCGCCAACTTTCAACTGGGCTCCTGATTTCAGACTGATTTCTGTTTCATTTCCCAAATTGTATATAAAGTTGCCTTCGCTGTCAAGCTCAGAAGAAACTGATTGTGTATTTTCAATTGTATCTGCAAACAGTGAGTCTTTATTTTCGCTGCCCAAAATCGGCGCTAGAATCAGACCGACCAGACAGGTCAGTTTGATCAGGATGTTCATTGAAGGTCCTGAAGTGTCTTTGAACGGATCGCCCACAGTATCACCGGTTACGGCTGCTTTGTGTGCCTCAGATCCTTTGTAAGTCATCTTGCCGTCGATCTCAACACCTGCCTCAAATGATTTTTTTGCATTGTCCCATGCACCGCCGGCATTGTTTTGGAAGATTGCCCAAAGCACACCCGAAACGGTTACACCTGCCATATAGGCACCCAGTGCTTCTGCACCCATCAAGAACCCAACCAGGATTGGGGTTATGATGGTCAGCGCACCCGGCAACATCATTTCTCTCAAAGCGGCTTTGGTTGAAATTTCAACACATTTACCGTATTCCGGTTTTCCGGTTCCTTCAAGGATACCCGGAATTTCCTTGAACTGACGACGAACCTCTTTCACCATTTCCATAGCAGCTTTACCTACTGACTGCATGGCCAAAGCTGAGAATACAACCGGAACCATTCCACCTACAAACAGGGCGGCCAGGGTTTTGGCTTTAAAAATATTAATTCCGTCAATTCCGGTAAAGGTTACATAAGCTGCAAACAGAGCCAGAGCGGTCAAAGCAGCAGATGCGATTGCAAATCCTTTTCCGATGGCTGCGGTTGTGTTCCCCACAGAGTCAAGGATGTCGGTTCTTTCTCTTACTTCTTTTGGGAGTTCACTCATTTCAGCGACACCACCGGCATTGTCAGCAATCGGTCCAAATGCGTCGATAGCCAGTGCCATAGCGGTTGTTGCCATCATTGCAGAAGCTGAAATTGCAACACCATAGAATCCGGCCAGTTCATAAGAAGCCCAAATTGCACCCGCAAAAAGTAGAACTGATGCAAAAGTTGAAATCATACCCACCGAAAGTCCAGCAATAATATTGGTTGCAGCACCGGTTGATGAGTTTCTGATAATATTCATAACAGGTTTTTTACCCAAACCTGTGTAGTATTCTGTAATCATCGAAATCAGACCACCCACAGCCAGACCGACAAGGGTCGCTGAGAATACGTTCATTTTTCCAATCAAATAAAGTCCTTCGCCAAAAAATTCCATATAAAGATTGTCGGGAAGCATCCAGTCAATCAGGAAGTAAACTGCAATTGCAGTAATTCCGATGGATGTCCAGTTTCCGAGATTCAGTGCTGACTGTACTTTTGCTTCACGCGCACTGTTGTCTTTGATTTTTACCAGGAAAGTTCCAATGATTGATGCAATGATACCAACACCGGCAATCATGATCGGAAGAAGGATCGGCCCCATCCCGCCAAACTGGTCGGTAAATGAAGGATCTTTGATTTTGATGTCTCTGATGACATAATTACCCAAAACCATAGCTGCAAGCATGGTTGCCACATACGAACCAAAAAGGTCTGCACCCATACCTGCCACGTCACCCACATTGTCACCCACGTTGTCTGCGATGGTCGCAGGGTTTCTCGGGTCATCCTCAGGGATTCCGGCTTCAACTTTACCTACTAAGTCAGCGCCAACGTCGGCTGCTTTGGTGTAAATACCGCCGCCCACACGTGCAAAAAGCGCAATCGACTCCGCACCTACAGAGAATCCTGCCAACGCTTCGAGTACGACGGTCATTTCATGTGTGAAATCGCCGCTGTCTGTCAAAAAGAATTTTGTGAAGAATATAAAGAACAATGAAAGCCCCAAAACTGCAAGACCTGCAACGCCCAGCCCCATCACTGTTCCACCTCCAAATGAGATATCGAGCGCCTTTGGAAGGCTGGTTCTCGCCGCCTGAGTGGTTCTGGTATTTGCTGATGTTGCAACTCTCATTCCGACATTTCCTGCCAGAGCCGAGAATACTGCGCCCGTAATAAATGCAGGGACGATCAGCCAGTGGGTGGTTTCAACAAACTGGGAAAGCAGGAACAGTGCAAAAGATGCCACAATCACATAAACAAACAGCAGTCTGTATTCTGCCGAAAGGAATGCGAGTGCACCTTCCTGAATACTTTTTGAAATGCTCTGCATTTTTTCTGTACCCGGGTCCTGTTTCTTTACCCACATGAATTTGTAAACCATTGTCAACAATCCTATAATCGCAAGAATCACAGGAATCCATAGAGTTAGTTCTTTCATAATTTTTTACTGAATTTTAACAATTTGCAAATATAGCACATTCAGATAATATGAAAAGGATTTATGGATTTATTGCGGTCGATATGTATTAAAATTCCAAACAACTGAGTGATTGAATTTATTTTTGATGATAACTAAACCAAAGAATTTTATTTGAAGAATGATTTTTTTAATGAATCTTCAATCAGTTTTTCATCAGATTCATAATCGGAAACTATTGTAAAACTCACTTCTTTTTCATCGACCTCGACTTTTTATTGTGTCGATTTGTATTCCATATTCTGGTTATGAACCTTTATTGTCAGTTTAAAAAGAATCGTTGGTTTCAAAGGATGTGCTTTTCTTTTCTATGTCTAAAGCTGTTCCAAGTTTGCTAAATTGACTAAAATAGGATTAGATTTTATAAACCGATTAAGTTTTAAAAAGAAAAATCAAGTCCGACGGTCACACCAAAACGGCGTGCATCGGGCAGATTGAGATAATTTCCCCGCCAGTTGAAATCGACTCTGATCGGTCTGAAGTTTCCAATCCCGATGTTCTCGATTCCAAAACCGTATTCGTAGTAAATTTTGTCTTTTGGCGCAAAGTAATCGACATCCGAACGGTTGATCTCAATGTTTTTGTCAGAGATATCGCCCCAGGCAGCTCTGATAAAGCCGACTTCTCTGAGTTTTAATTTTTTGATCAGCGGAATTTTTCCCAGAATCCAGCCGTTGAAGTGATGATCCAATATCAACGAAGAATAAGTATCGGTTACAAATTCATAATAATTCAGCTGTGCAAAAGTACCCGGGGTCTGTCCGTAACTTTCGTTTCCTGGAATCACACTCAGCAACGGCAGCGGAACGGTTCCGAAAGTTTTTCCGGCTTCAAATACAATCACACTTCGTCCGTACGAACCAACCAGTATCGGCTGAGTATAAAGAAACTGGATTTTGTCATAATTGAACTGGCTGTTGAAAAGACCGGTAAATCCTTTGGTATATCTCAGCATGATTGACGGTGCATTGGTGCTGTGTTCGTAACGGTCAATTCCGTATCTTGAAAATTTTGCTCCCGGACGCGCAATCAGCGAAAGACTCACATTGGTGTCAATGGTGTTGTCGTCCTCATGGCCGTTCCAGAGATAATTCATATTGAAAAGCAAAGGATCTGCAGATCGGGTGGTCTGATAATTTCCGTCCAGTCGGATGGTGAAATTTTTGAGCGGATCAATCGACAGATAGACATTTGTCTTGTTGATATGACTCAGTTTGTTGTTTTCTCCCTGTGAAATAATCGATGAAGAAGCAAAACTCCGGGTCATGATTCCGTCAGACGAAGTCAGCTGAACACCCAACTGTTCGATGTCTCTTTTGGTGCCGATTCCAAATTGAAAACGGTTGTATTTGTTGAACATAAATCTTGCCTCGGTTCCGTATTTGAACTGATGATCTCTAAAACCGTAAGCGGTATAAAACGACAGCCGCCACATATCGTTTGACGTGAAAAATGTTCTTGCGCCGGCTCTCAGTCTGAGACCTTCCACTTTGTTGTAACCAAAACTCGAATACAGATCGCCGATGTCAATTGCTTTGGCCACATTCCAATAACCTGAGCCCAGTATTTCAACTCCCTTTACAATCCGCTGATAACGTGGGACCTGCTGGAGACTGTCGAGCATTTCATATATCCCGGATTCGTTTTTTGACAGAATTTCGGGTCTTGCAGTGTCCCAATAAGAATCTTCTTTTTCAAATGCACCCGACAGATGCGGGTCGTAATTTCTGGAATTGTAAAATTCATCCGGATGCGATTTATCAAAATCAAAATCCTGATAATTGACCGTTCTTCGTGCAAACATTCCTTTTGAATCATCTTTTTTGTTCAGCAGGCTCATATCGAGGATCACATAATCTTTTTTCGGATAAAAAACCGAATCATTTACAATTTCAAACTGATGGCTGACAAAGATGTCGCGCACAAAATTGACATTGATCGATTTGGTGCTCTGCATTACAATTTCCTTGATTGCATATCCGGTCGAGGTCACATAAAAATCGCCTTTAAATGTGTGTTCTGCTGTTCGCTTTGGAAAATATTTGATCCGATAACAGTCGATACCGTCAATGCTGATGGTGTCGGTCAGTTCATAATCATAAATTGCAAAACCGTCTCTTGCAATCGGACTGACAAAATTGATATTGAAAAAATTCAACCGGTTGTCATAGATGTCATAATCCTTGTACAGATTTTTCAGCGTCTGAATTACAATTTCGTTGTCTTCAAATCCCGAGTTTTTGTTTGCAATCAGATCCTTTCTCTCTCTTTTGTCGGGTTTGTTTCTGCCATAAACTTTATAAATGGATTCGTTGATAAACAACGGCAGAAAGGTCTTTCCGGTCACTTCTGATGTATCAATTTTATCAAAGATAAATTCCATATCCTTGAACATTTTGTTTTTTGTAAAAGTTGAATCCACATTGTTCAAGTCAAACTGAAGTTTTTCATATTCCTGATATTCGAATTGCGGAACGGATTTGAGCCCGTTTTTTCTTTTGTTTTCCCAAACTTTCTGAAGAATTGCGTAGGCTGGATTTTCCTTTTTCTTTTTGTATTTTTTTTGTCTTCCGCTCAAATTTACATTTTCAAGCTGGACAGGCGATTCTGCCGAAATCGCTGATTCGGCGCTCAGTTCAATTTGAAATTTATAATTGACATTTGAAGGAAGATCGGTTTCAAAAAATTCATAACCGTTGGCAGTGACCTGTATGACTCCGTCACTTTGTGAAGATTCGACATAAAAACTTCCGTCTGAATTGGTTGTGGTGAAAACACCCGCATTGGGCAGCACCACATCTGCATTTGCAATCGGTTTTTTGGTTTTTGAATCGATGACCTGACCCGAAACCTTAACTTGTGCGGCAGAAATTGCAAAACCCAACATCAAAATGAGAGTCAGGAAGGGTCGAAAATTATTCATAGAAATGTGCAGTCCGCAAAAAACTTTCCAAATTGAAAAATTGAGCAGTTATAACAGCTTTTTTTTACTTACTTTTTATAGGAAACAGTTTTTACAGCTTTGACTACGTCCTCAACACTTGGAAACCATTCTTCAAAAAGATTGTGCGCATAAGGCGCTGAAGTGTCGGGTGATGTGATTCGTTTGACCGGTGCATCGAGATAATCAAATGCTTTTTGCTGTATCATATAGGTGATTTCGGTTGCAATCGAACCGTATGGCCATGATTCTTCAAGAACCACCAGACGATTTGTTTTTTTCACCGAATTGATGATCGCATTGTAATCCATCGGTCTGAGTGTTCTCAGGTCGATGATCTCTGCACTGATTCCTTCTTTTTCCAATTGATCTGCAGCCGCATATGCCTGTTTGATCACTTTACCGTATGAAACAATGGTCACATCGGTTCCTTCTCTTTTGATATCAGAAACACCGATCGGAATCAGATATTCTTCTTCCGGAATTTCCATCTTGTCGCCATACATCTGTTCAGATTCCATAAAGATCACCGGGTCATTGTCTCGGATGGCTGATTTGAGCAATCCCTTAGCGTCATAAGGATTTGAAGGAACGATCACCTTCAGACCGGGTGTATTTGCAAACCAATTGTCAAACGACTGTGAGTGGGTCGCACCCAGCTGACCGGCAGAACCGGTCGGACCTCTGAACACGATCGGGCAGCCCCATTGACCGCCTGACATCAGATGAATTTTAGCGGCATTGTTAATGATCTGATCGATTCCGACCAGCGAAAAGTTAAAAGTCATAAATTCAATGATCGGCCGGCATCCGTTCATGGTCGAGCCGACACCGATGCCAGAAAAACCGGCTTCCGTAATCGGTGTATCAATCACCCGATCCGGACCGAATTCGTCCAGCATTCCCTTTGAAGCTTTGTAGGCTCCGTTGTATTCTGCGACTTCTTCACCCATCAGATAAACAGACGGATCTCTTCTCATTTCTTCGCTCATTGCCTCGGCAATGACTTCTCTGAATGTTTTAACTGCCATAATCTTGTTTCCAAACGAGCAAAATTACAAAGTTTTTTCTGAAAATACGCTTTTTGAAAGCAGCAGTTCGGTATTTGAATACTTCTTATTTCTTATTTTTGATTTTTAAATGAAACCGATTAAAAACATACTGATCACGATATGGAAATGCTGGTTCTATCTGCTGACCGCACTGCTCGTCATACTGATTGGCGTGTTCTGGGTTTATCCGCTTTCATTTTCGGCAATTACATTTCCGTATGCATACAAAGGAATCCGGCTGTGGGCTATCCTGACTTTTTACGGATCGGGTTTCAGACTCAAAGTTGAAAGAGAAAAAAAATTGAACAACAAAAAAGCATATATCTTTATTGCCAACCACACTTCGATTCTGGATATCATGGTGATGTCAATCCTTCACAGCCATCATCCGATTGTTTTTGTCGGAAAAGAAGAATTGGCGCATCTGCCGATTTTTGGCACCATCTACAAAAGAATCTGTATTGTGGTTAACCGAAAAGATGTGAAAAGCCGCGCCCATGTGTTCAAACTGGCAAAAGAAAGAATCAGTCAGGGTGAGAGCATTGTGATTTTTCCCGAAGGCGGAATACCAAATGACCGAAGTACTGTTTTGGATCATTTCAAAGACGGCCCTTTTACAATCGGTATATCGACCGGTGCACCCATTGCGGTTTATACCATCAAAGGCCTGAAGGAAATGTTTCCGGAGAAATTTTTTGAAGGTTATCCCGGTAAGGTCAAAGTCAAATTAATTGATATTATTCAAGATGAAAATTTAACTTTGGCGGATAAAACCAAAATCAAAGAAAGCTGCTTCGATTTGATGTATGCCGATTTGAAATAATTTAAAAAAAGAAAATTGGCAATTATCGCTTATACCGACGGTTCTTCGCTTGGCAATCCCGGCCCGGGCGGCTATGCTGCCATACTTTTGGATACCGAAAGGAAGTTAAAAAGAGAATTGTTTGAAGGATACAGACTGACGACCAACAACCGCATGGAACTGCTTGCAGTGATTGTTGCACTTGAAAAACTGAGATTCCTTCCAACCGAAATCACCATCTATACCGATTCAAAATATGTACATGATGCGGTTGAAAAAAAATGGGTTTTCGGTTGGGAGAAAAAAAATTTTAAAGGCAAAAAAAACTCCGATCTGTGGATTCGTTTTCTGAAAACTTACCGAGAACACAAGGTCAGTCTCAGATGGCTGAAAGGACATGCGGGCGATCCGATGAACGAAAGAGCGGACAAGCTTGCTGTTGCGGCCGCCAATGATACGTCTGGCTTGAAAATTGATGAGGGCTATGAATCTCAAAATGAAGATGAAAATCTTTTCAATCAGCAATAATTCAAAAAAATTAAATAGTACAATATGTTAAGAATCAAACAGTTATTAGTGGTTGCCGTCGCTTCCGTTTTGACAATTTCCTGTGACAGCAAAAAGGAAGTCAGCCTGAACGGAAACATTGAGAACAATACGGCAGACAGCATCTTTCTGATCAATAATGACATCAGAAAATCAATTGCGGTTAAAAACGGTGCGTTCAGCGATACAATCAATATTGCGAAACCCGGCTATTTTAAATTCTATGCAGGCAATCAGTTTGCATGGCTCTATCTGACACCGGGCACAGAACTGACATTGAAAACCGATATGAACAAATTTGACGATCAGTTGAAATTTGACGGAAAATTGAGCAATGAAAATAATTTTCTGGCCAATAAAACAGTTAAACAAATTGCAATGTCGGGTAATCCGTCTGAGTTTTTCAAACAAGTTCAAACTGATTTCAAACAGAAGATCGGAAATTACAAAACAGAATTACTGACCGATCTTGAAAAGAGCAAAGCCTCAAAAGGTTTTAAAGAAACTGAGAAAAAGAATATTGAATTTGAATATCTGCTGATGCTGGCCCAGTATCCGCAGGCATACTCTTTCTTTACTCAAAAAGAAATCGAGATGCCGGCTGATTTTGAAAAGGAACTTTCGGCTGTCAACCTCGACAATGAAGAGGATTTTGAATTGCTGCCGTCATACAGGGATTTGGTTTTGTATCAAAGCTCAAGAAAAATAGACGAGGTCGGATCGGGTGATGAGGTTGAGAAGATCATTGCGGGTATCAAATCTCAAAAAATCAAAGACGGCATCATGTCGCAGCTGCTGATGTACACCATCTCTTCGGGCGGGCCGGATGCACAGAAATATTATGAGATTGTTCAGAAATATTCACAGGACGAAGATTTGAAAAAAAGAGCGGCGACCGAATTTGAGCAGGTCAAAAGACTGCTGCCCGGAAGTCCTTCGCCGGAATTTATTTATCCCGACATCAACGGAAAAGATGTTGCACTTTCTGATCTGAAAGGAAAACTGGTTTATATAGATGTGTGGGCAACCTGGTGTGTGCCCTGTCTGCAGGAAATTCCGTCGATGAAAAAACTGGAATCCGATTATCATGACAAGGACGTTTATTTTGTCAGTATGTCGGTTGACCAGAAAAAAGATTTTGAAAAATGGCAGAATATGGTCAAGGAGAAGGAACTGCAGGGAATTCAGATTTTTTCTGACAATGACTGGAAATCTCAGTTTGTAAAAGACTACAACATCAACGGGATTCCAAGATTCATACTGCTTGACAGAGAAGGAAAGATCATCACAGCAGATGCACCTCGACCTTCTGATCCGAATATCAGGCTGCTTTTTGACGAACATATTTAATTTGTCGACTGACAAAAATTTAAAATCCTTTTGACTTGGGTTGGAAGGATTTTTTTTTGGATAAAAAATCCCACTCTTTCGGGCGGGATTCAATCAATTAACAATTGAAAAAACAATTTATTTTTTAATCACTTTTTTCGCAATTACTTTTCCATTGCTTTCTATGGAAAGGATGTAAACTCCTTTGGGTAAAGATGAACCGTTCCAGACAAAAGATCTTTCACTTTGATTTTGTGAATAGATGGTTTTCCCTGTCAAATCTGTAATCCTGAAAATGAAGTTCCCTTGTATGTCTTCCGGAAGCTGAATGTACAGGTTATCACTGAATGGATTCGGATAAATGCTGATATCAGCTTGAAGAATATTCGGGTTTAATCCCAAAAAGGAAGAATTTCTAAAAACACCGCCACCGCTCGACCCTGCATACAGGTATCCGTTGTTTTCCAAAGCCAACGCACGAATATCGGAATTTGTAAGCCCCGTACTCATTTCAGTCCACGAGGAACCGCCGCTTTGCAGAACAAATACGCCCGTGGAAGTACCCAAAATTACATCGTCACCGGAATTTATGATAAGCGTTTGAGGATAGACACCGGGTAATCCAGTTGCAATTTCAGTCCAAGTGTCCCCGTTATCCGCTGAAGTGAAAATAGTTCCTTCAAATCCCATCCCTGTAAATGTATATGCAGAAGCATACAATCTGCCGGTAGAATCTACAACCATACTGTTTATGTCGGTCATCGTGAGCCCATTGTTAATCAATGTCCAGGAAGCACCATTATCTGTAGATCGGAAAATTCCTTCTCCACAGCCATTGCTGCCCGTAAAAAGGTCACCATTGGAATTGACTATCAGGGAAGTCAGATAGGTACAGCTGAGGCCATTGTTAATTTGCGTCCAGTTATCCCCATTGTTTGAAGATATGTAAACACCGGCAAAAGAAGTTGCGGCAAAAATATCTCCCTGAAGGTTCGACGCAAGCGCGGTTACATCTGAAACAATAATGCCCTGGTTCACTTCCTGCCAGGAATTTCCGTTATCGGCGGAACGGAACACGCCTCCTGCTCCATCAATAAAATCGGCTCCACAAAAAAGATTGCCATTTGGGACTTTGGCCATCGAATGGATGAAGCGCGCCGAAAGGCCTGTATTTAATTGGAGCCAATTGTTCCCTTGGTCTTGTGTACGGAAAATCCCTGCGCCGTATGTGCCTACAAATAAATTCTCACTTGAATCATCAGCCATTATGACCCGTGCATCAACGGCATTAATCCCCGTATTGGCCAATGTCCAATTGTTTGCATTGTCGTCACTGGAAAATACTGCATTCCCCAAAAAAGTTCCTGCAAAAATCTTATTGTTCGAATTGATAGCCAACGTGGTTACCTTATTATCAGAAAGACCGTTATTTTCGTTGTTCCAGGTATTTCCGTAATCGGAAGAGTGGAATATCCCTGCGCCGTAAGTTGCCGCCAAAATATCTCCGTTGCCCAATTCTAAAATTTCATAAACACTGTAATTGGACGAAGTTCCGAGAGGTGGCAGATGCGACCAGGTATCGCCATTGTCTGAGGACATATAAATGCCGTCATCAAAGTCGGAACCCACAAAAATATCACCATTGTCCATAATTTTGTAGCACAACGGAATTTGGCAAGAGTCAGGCCCTCCGATGGAAGCCCAGCTATCTCCATCGTCCGAGGATCGGAAAGAGCCGCCCCCGAAAGTCCCTGCAAAAAGTTCCCCTGACTCATTTACTGCCAATGCCGTAATATAATTGTTTGTGATACCCGAGTTTTGTTGAGTCCAGTTATTTCCATTGTCTGTCGAACGAAAAACACCTCCGCTGGCTGTGCCGGCAAATATATAACCGTTGACTGTAGCGAGGAGAGCGGTAACATTTAAATCGTCTATTCCTGTGTTGGTTACGTTCCAATTGTCTCCGTTATTAGTTGAGCGAAACACGCCCCCACCGAGCGTTCCGGCAAAAACATTCCCGTCTGGACTCACCGTTAGTGCCCAAACCACATTGTTGGTTATGCCTTCGTTCACCGCTTCCCATTGGTTGCCATCATCCATCGACCTGAAAACTCCACCGCCCTGGGTGCCTATAAAAATATCGCCACCAGTATTGAGCGACATGGATTGAACACTTCCCCCGAAAGGGCCATTGACGGGTTCCCAAGTTTGAGCGAATACCAAATTATGTATTAAAAGAAATACGAATAAAGTAAAATTACGTGCCATGTGTTTGATTTTAAAAGTGAAAAAAAATTCTATAATTCTTCTTACAAGGTTACAGGATTCAATGTTTTAAAACAAAAAACCATCTTCTCAAAATCTTCCCGACTGCGTTTTTTATTTTACAAAATGCTTTAAATGAGATTTTTACAAGGAGTCAAACCATTGGTAAATATCCACTTCTTTTGGAATATCAAGCTTTTTTCTTATCAGGTATTTTTTATTCTGTACCGTTTTGGGTGTTATGAATTTATAACGCGCGATGTCTTTCGTCGGGATTTTAAGTTTCAAAAGAGAACAAAATTCTATTTCAGACTGGATGATTTGAGGATTTATTTTCAATAGGTTGGATGTGAATTTCGGGAAAATTTCATCAAAATAATTCATATAGGCCGGATTGGCATCTTCCAGCATTTCCAATAGCTGGTTATAGGCCTCAAGGCTGTGATTTTCTGAAAAACCTGCCAGGTACTTCTGACTTTCCAGTTCCTGTTTAGCCAGCAACCTGTTTTTCCTAACGGCTATAAATGTAACTGTACCCAGAATCAGTATCAGAAAGGCAAGAGCATATATGAAAGATTGATTATTAAGATTATCTTTTTCTTTTAGAAGTTTGTGAAGCGACTTATTTTGATTTTCTGTAATGCTTAATTTCAGGGAATCTATTTTTGCCTCATAGATCCTGGCGGAATCTTTTTTTGAAAGTTTTTTGTACGAGTAAATGATTTTGTCATAAAGGTTTTCTACATTCAAATGGTTTTTATAACCCTCTGATTTTTCGGCTTCTCTCAGGTAGTGAAGCGCCTCTTCGTAGCTTTCTTCTTTCATCGCTATATTTGCCAGTACCCAAAGGTTGTTGATATTGGTGTCGGTCTGGTTGTGGTTTATGTTGTAGGATTCCGAAAGCTTCGTAAAGTATTTTGCGGAATCAAGTTGATTCCGCTCATTATATGCCGTTGCTAAATTGGAATAGTGAATGTGAAGAAGCTCTTTTCTGTATTTAGGATTGGGCATTTTTTGAAATTCACGCCCCGCAAGGTTCAGGAACTTCAATTGATTTTGAAAATCTCCCTTTTGGGAATAATAATTTGAAAACGCAATGAAAAAATCTCCTCTTGCCACAATCTGAAGCGAGTCGCTCTCATTTAACTTATCCATTAGTTTAGCTCCTTTTTCCAGTTCTTGAACGGATTTTTCCGGCAATCCGCTGAAAATATAAGATTCAAACAAATACCTTCTCGCCATTAATTCATAAATGTTTGATTGGTACGACCTTGCTTTTTCATACAATAATTTGGCCCGTGACATCATCTTTTCAAAGTCGCTTTTGCCTCTGTAATAGATGCACTGGACCATTATTGCCTGAAGCTCTATTTCGGCCAATCCTGACTTTTCTGCTTCTTTTTCAATTGTCTTAACTCTTTCAAAAGCCGCTTCCGGGTCTGTCTTTACCAGTACAAAGCAATGCTGTGTATCTCTCCTTAACTTTTCTGTAAATGATTTTTGTTGAGGATACACATCTATTCCACAAAGTAAAAATAAAACCAATATTGCGGTAATCTTTTTCATAAAACCCTGAAATGTAAGAATTTTTAAACTTTTGAGAAAGCCATGCTAGGGTTTGAAACCCTGGCATGGCTTATTATTTTTTAAGGAAGTTGGTTACTACAATCGGGAGAAACAAAAAACCCCACTCTTTCGGGCGGGATTTGACAAACATTTTATCTCGGTTAATTTATTTCTTTACCTGTTCTACAACTGTTTTGAATGCTTCCGGATGGTTCATCGCCAAATCTGCAAGCACCTTACGGTTCAATTCGATTCCGGCTTTTTTGGCAGCACCCATAAATTGAGAATAGGACATTCCGTGAAGTCTTGCACCTGCGTTGATTCTCTGAATCCACAGTGCTCTGAAATTTCTTTTCTTCTGACGACGGTCACGGTAAGCATAAGTTAATCCTTTTTCGACTGCGTTTTTGGCAACAGTCCATACATTTTTTCTGCGTCCGAAGTAACCTTTGGCTAACTTCATCAACTTTTTTCTTCGCGCTCTTGACGCTACTGAATTTACTGATCTTGGCATAATTTTTAATTTTTTTGCGACGGGCGGATGAAAATCACCACTTGAAAGAGCTCCGGCACAGGGTTAATACTTAATTTGTTTCAAGTTTAAAGTTTCAGGTTTCAAGTTGAAACTTCAAACAATTAATAAACCTGAGACTGATTATTTCAATCCCAATTGTTGTTTTACACTGTTTTCATCAGTTTTGTCAACCAGCCCCATATGGGTCAGTCTTCGTTTCTGCTTTGTTCCTTTTTTTGTAAGGATGTGGCTCTTGAAGGCGTGTTTTCTTTTAATCTTACCGGTACCGGTCAGCTTAAAACGCTTCTTAGCCCCTGATTTGGTTTTTTGTTTCTGCATAATAACGTATGTTTAATAAAATGTCTGTTTCTTTTTTTAATTCTCCACCCATTTTTATATCTCCTTCTCATTTGGAGAGGGATTGGAGAGGTTTATTTTTTGGGCGCCATCATCATGATCATTCGCTTCCCTTCCAATTTTGGCAACTGTTCCACTTTACCCACATCTTCAAGCTCCTGAGCCAGTTTCAGCAAAAGAATTTCACCTTGTTCTTTGAAAATGATCGACCTTCCTTTAAAGAACACATAAGCTTTCAGTTTTGAACCTTCTTCCAAGAAGCTTCTTGCGTGTCTTTTCTTAAATTCGTAATCGTGGTCGTCGGTTTGAGGACCGAAACGAATTTCTTTGATAACGACTTTCTGCTGTTTGGCTTTCAGCTCTTTTTCCTTCTTTTTCTGTTCGTACAGGAATTTTTTATAATCCAGAATACGACAGATCGGCGGGGTAGCCTTCTCGGTAATCATCACAAGATCCAATCCGGCTTCTCTCGCCATCTCCAAAGCTTTTGAAGTTTTGCAGATAATCGGTTCACTTCCCTCACCGACCAGTCTTACTTCCGGTACGGTAATTTTTTCGTTGATCTTGTGCGGATCCTCCTTGATAACTCTGGCAGGCCCTCGCCCGCCTCTTCTTTTAATTGCGATAGTTTATAAATTTTTAATTAATTTCTATTTCTTTCAGTATCCGGTCTTTAAACGCTTCTATCGACATTTCGCCCAAATCCCCTTCACCGTGTCTTCTGACCGAAACCGTTCCGTTTTCCTCTTCTTTCTCGCCAACAATCAGCATATAAGGAATCTTTTTCAACTCGGCATCACGTATTTTTCTACCTGTTTTTTCGTTGCGGTTGTCAATCAGGCCGCGAATATCGTAATTTTCGAGGAATTTTGAAACTTTTTCTCCATATTCCTGATATTTTTCGCTGATCGGCAAAATCGTAAACAGGTCAGGTGCAAGCCACAATGGGAAATTTCCTGCCGTATGCTCAAGCAAAATCGCTACAAATCGCTCCATCGAACCAAAGGGGGCTCTGTGGATCATGACCGGTGTATGTGACTGATTATCAGAGCCCGTATAACTCAATTCAAATCGCTCCGGCAGATTGTAATCCACCTGAATGGTTCCCAACTGCCATTTTCTGCCCAATGCATCTTTGACCATAAAGTCAAGCTTCGGACCATAAAATGCCGCTTCGCCGTATTCGACAACCGTTTTCAGTCCTTTCTCATTTGCTGCCTGTACAATTGCATTTTCGGCTTTTTCCCAATTTTCGTCAGATCCGATATACTTTTCTTTGTTGTCAGGATCTCTCAGCGAAACCTGAGTTGTGAAATCTTCAAATCCGAGTGAATTGAAAACATACAAAACCAGGTCGATCACATTTTTGAATTCGTCAAGCAATTGATCGGGTGTGCAGAAAAGATGCGCATCATCCTGAGTAAATCCGCGCACACGGGTCAATCCGTGCAGCTCACCGCTTTGTTCATAACGATAAACCGTACCGAATTCGGCATATCTTTTTGGCAAATCACGATACGACCATTGACTGGATTTGTAAATTTCGCAGTGATGCGGACAGTTCATCGGTTTGAGCAGAAATTCCTCACCTTCGTTTGGTGTATGGATCGGCTGAAAGCTGTCTGCACCGTATTTTGCATAATGGCCTGAAGTCACATACAGATCTTTGTGTCCGATATGCGGTGTGATCACCATTTCATAACCTGCTCTCTGCTGCGCTTTTGTCAAAAATGCTTCAAGCTTTTTTCTCAGCGCAGTTCCTTTGGGCAACCACAAAGGCAGACCCTGACCTACTTTTTCAGAGAAAGTAAACAACTGAAGTTCTTTGCCCAATTTTCTGTGGTCGCGTTTTTTGGCTTCTTCCAGCAAATCCAGATATTCGGTCAGATCTTTTTGTTTCGGAAATGAAATTCCGTAAACACGGGTCAGCTGTTTATTTTTCTCGTCGCCTCTCCAGTATGCCCCGGCAGCATTCAAAATCTTAACCGCTTTTACAATTCCGGTATCCGGAATATGTCCGCCGCGACAGAGATCTGTAAAATTATCGTGGGTACAGAAAGTGATCTCGCCATCGGTCAGATTTTCGATCAGTTCTGTTTTGTATTCATTGTCTTCATATTCTTTGAGCGCATCAGCTTTTGAAACCGGATAGAGTCTGAATTCAGATTTCTTTTGCGCATTTTCGATCATTTTCTTCTCGATTTTCTCAAAATCTTTTTCAGAAAAAGTCTCGTCTCCAAAGTCAACATCATAATAAAAACCGTTCTCGATCGCCGGACCGATGGTCAGTTTCGCATTCGGATAATATTCCATAATCGCCTGTGCCAACAAGTGTGCAGATGAATGCCAGAATGCTTTTTTGCCCAGATCGTCATTCCAGGTCAGCAGCTGAACGGTCGCATCATGGGTAATTGGTGTCACAGTTTCTGTCTGCTGTCCGTTTACCATCGCCGAAATCACATTGCGCGCCAATCCTTCGCTGATGCTTTTTGCAATCTCAATCGGTGTTACTCCGTTTTCATACTGCCTGACGCTTCCGTCAGGGAATGTAATGTTGATCATTGCTGTTTTTTTTGGTTTGCAAATTTACGATTTTTAATGAGATGGGTCATTAAATTTTAAGAAAGTCATCCTTACCTTCGTTACAAAATTCAGAGATGGAAAAATACAATTATATTTCGGCCGAAGAAGCCGTTCAAATCGTCAAAAGCGGCGACCGTGTATTCTCGCACGGAAGCGCTTCCACACCTGTTTATCTGCTGAATAAATTATTGGCAAGAGCCGGTGAAATCAATGACATTGAACTGGTTTCGATCAGCACATTTGGTGATATCGAATGGGAAAAACCAGGTGTAACCGACAGTTTTTATCTCAATTCTCTTTTTGTTTCTGCCAATGTGAGAAAATGGGCAAACAGCTCACGCGGCCGTTATGTTCCGATTTTTCTGAGCGAAATTCCGATTCTTTTCAGCAAAGGATATCTTCCGCTTGATGTGGCAATCGTTCAGGTTTCACCGCCCGATATGCACGGATACTGCAGTTTGGGAACTTCAGTTGATGCTGCATGGTCAGCAGTTCGTGAAGCCAAAAAAGTCATTGCACAGGTCAATCCGAAGGTGCCAAGAACTTTGGGTGACTCAGCCGTTCATTATTCCAATTTTACTGCAATGGTTTGGCACGAAGAGGCATTGCCTACAGTTGATTACGGCAGCAAATCAAATGAAATTACAGATCAGATCGGAAAAAATGTAGCAGAACTTATCGAAGACGGTTCAACCCTTCAGGCAGGAATCGGTGCGATTCCTGATGCGGTGCTGAGGTGCCTGACCAACCATAGAAATCTGGGTGTACACACCGAAATGTTTTCGGACGGAGTGGTTCCGCTGATCGAGTCGGGTGTGGTCAACAATGAATACAAAACGGTATCGGTCGGAAAGACAGTGACATCGTTTGTGGCCGGAACCCAGAAAGTTTATGATTTTGTGGATGACAACCCAAATGTTTCTTTCAAAAGCGTTTCTTTTGTAAACGACACTTCGATTATCAGACAAAATCCGAAAATGATCGCGATCAACAGTGCATTGGAAATCGATCTGACCGGCCAGATTTGTGCGGATTCTATCGGAACTTATCAGTATTCCGGAATCGGAGGGCAAATGGACTTTATGAGAGGCGCATCACTGTCTGACGGCGGTAAACCGATTATTGCCATTCCGTCAGAAACCGCAAAAGGAGTTTCGAGAATTACTCCTTTTCTGAATCAGGGTGCAGGTGTGGTGACCACCAGAGGCCATGCCCATTATATCGTTACAGAATACGGTGTGGTAAATTTGTACGGGAAAAATTTGGAACAGCGTTCAAAGCTGCTGATCAGTATTGCACATCCAAAACACAGAGAAGCTTTGGAAAAAGCTCATTTTGAGCGGTTCAAATAAAATTGATCAGGATTTTGCCCTTCTGATGTACAGATAGGCAGTCAGTGCGCCAAAGATCAGGTTCGGCCCCCAGGCGGCTATCAGAGGCGATACAAATCCGCGTGCCGAATAGGTCATTGAAATCTGATTGAAGAAAATATAGAAAAATGCGAGTGTGATGCCGAGTGCGAGATTCAGACCGATGCCTCCTCTCCTCTTTTTTGACGAAAGCGACAATGCCAGTATGGTCAAAATAAAAGTCGAAAAAGGCGTACTGTTTCTCTGATTCAGCTCATTTTGGTAGGCATTGATACTTGCAGATCCTTTGAATTTTTGTTTTTGAATAAACCGGCTGAGTTCAACCGAATTCATGGTTTCTGCCACATAACCTTCGGGCAGAATTTCATCTGGAGTCGCACTGAATTCCCGTTTATAAACCGACTGATGGCCGATGCTGTCCCTGTATTCCGAAACCACCGTCCGTATGAACACATTTCTGAGCACATAAACCGAATCATTTTCGTCCCACTCAAACGAAGAAGCCATGATCTGATGTTTGAGTTTGTTGTCTTCAAACTGCTGATACACAAAACTGTTCCCTCTTTTTTGAATTCGGTCATAATTTTGGGCAAAGATGTATTCGTCGGGTGAAATTTGTGATGAAATTTTTTGTCTTTCGTAATATTCTCTGCTTTTTGATTTGGCCAGCATGTATTCATACTGATATTTGTTTTTCTTGATATTTGCCCACGGAAGTGCAAAATTATTGACAAACAAACCGGTAATTGCAATTCCGGCTGCAACGAGTATATATGGTTTTGCAATCCTGTGCATGCTGATTCCGCCCGCCTGTGCTGCCACGATCTCTGTCTGCATGGTCAGTCTGGAAGTAAAGAAAATTACCGAAATAAATACCGCCACAGGCAAAAAAGTGTTGACCAGCCAAATTGCCCAAAACGGATAATAGTGAATCATCGCCGCCAATGGCGTAGAACCGTTGTTTTCAATCCGTTCCAGCTTCTGACTTAGGTCAATGACCACTGCAATCGTTGACAAAATGATCACCATGAAAAAGAAGGTGCTCACAAAGTTCTTAATGATATATTTGTCAAATATTTTCAACTACAGTCTTTGTTTTAATATTGGAATCATTCTGTTTTTCCATGTCGTGAAATCTCCGTCTAAAATATGTTTTCTTGCGGTTTGAACCAAATCGAGATAAAATGCAAGATTGTGAACCGATGCAATCTGTCTCCCCAAATATTCGTCAGCAGCAAAAAGATGTCTCACATAGGCTTTTGAGTATTCGCTGTCCACAAAACTTTTGCCGTTTTCGTCCAAAACAGAAAAATCATCTTTCCATTTTGAATTTTTCATGTTCATCACCCCATTCCAGGTGAAAAGCATTCCGTTTCTTCCGTTGCGGGTCGGCATCACACAATCGAACTGATCCACGCCCAAACCGACGCATTCGAGTATGTTCCACGGTGTTCCGACACCCATCAGATATCTCGGTTTTTCGGCCGGCAGTATATCAGTCACCAAATCTGTAATTTCATACATCTGATCTTCGGGCTCTCCCACGCTCAATCCGCCGATTGCATTTCCCTGCGCACCAAAATCAGCAATATAATGTGCTGATTCTTTTCTCAAATCATGAAATGAATTTCCCTGAACAATCGGATACAGTGTCTGTTCGTATCCGTACAGTTCCGGATTTTTGTCAAGCCATATTTTGCATCTTTCCAGCCAGTTGTGAGTGATGTGCATCGCTTTTTTAGCCTCACGATACTCGGCAGGAATGCCGGTCAGTTCATCAAACGCCATAATGATGTCGGCACCGATAAATCTTTGAATTTCCATAGATTTCTCGGGTGTGAACATATGATAGGACCCGTCAATATGAGATTTGAAACGTACACCGTCTTCTGATTTTTTACGACTGGTCGCAAGAGAATATACCTGAAAACCGCCGCTGTCGGTCAGTATAGGTTTTTCCCAATTCATAAATTTATGCAGACCGCCTGCCTTGTTCAGAATCTCGGTTCCGGGTCTCAGATACAGATGATAGGTATTGCCAAGTATGATTTGTGCTTTGATGTCTTCTTTCAGTTCGCGCTGATGGGTGGCTTTGACCGTCGCAACGGTTCCGACCGGCATAAATATAGGTGTTTCAATCCTGCCGTATGCGGTTTCAATTTCGCCCGCTCTTGCTTTAGAATTCGGGTCTTTTTGAAAAATCGTAAAATTCATTGACGGCAAAGATAATGCGTTTCGGATTTCTATTTGTTCGGATTTGAATTTTAACCAATCAAAAAACGGCTTTCCTGTGTGAGAAGAGCCGTTAGTTTTTGAAGTCGGTTGCTAAGCATGGTTGGTCGCTTGAGCTTAATACTTCAAATCTTTCGATTGAATATTGATGCAAATATAAAAACTGATTTTAAATTTCCTATTATTGAACCCATCAAAATTTCTTTATCTTTTGTTAAAGTTATCATCAATTCTCTTAATTTACTGTTAAATTAAAGGTTAATATGCTATTTATCATTTGTTTAGAGTGAAATTCAATTCATCAATTCAATAATTAGTCAGAATTGGAAAATTATTTATTATAACCAGCTTAAATCTTAATTTTGTCAAAATTTTTATGATGACTGAGGAAAGATTCGAATGGCTTTTGGAAAAACTTATGCAGTTCGGGCTCAAGCTGCTGGTTGCAATACTGCTGTTCCTGGGTGGATTATGGCTTGCTTCCAAACTGAAAAATCTGATCAGAAGACGGATGATTAAAAGAAAGGTCGATCCTTCGATCAGAGAATTTCTGATACCGATTCTCGATGTGCTTTTTAAAATTTTGGTTCTGCTGACGGCGGTAGCGGCAGTGGGAATAGAGGTGACTTCCTTTTCTGCCATCATGCTCGGATTGGCTGCAGGCGTGGGAATGTCGCTTCAGGGAAGTCTTGCCAATTTTGCAGGCGGTCTGCTGATCATATTTTTCAAACCTTTTAAAATTGATGATTATATAGAAGCCATCGGGAATTCTGGAAGCGTAAAATCAATCAGCATACTTTACACAACTCTGATTACAGACAATCAACAGATGGTGGTGCTTCCCAATTCAATACTGCTGAACAATCCGATCAAAAATTTTTCGGTGATGCCGAACAGACGGCTCGACATCAAAATCGGGATTTCATTCAATGAAAATCTCGAAAAAACAATCGAAGTGCTGAGAAAAATGCTTGAAAACGAGCCCGAAATATTAAAAGACCACCCGATCACAGTCGAGGTCCAGGAATTTACAGAAAGCCGAATCAACCTTGCAGTCAGAGGGTTTACAAAAAGAGAAGCTTTCTGGGACACCTATTACAAACTTCACAAACAGACCTTTGAAACCCTGAAAGGTCATGACATCAGCCTGACACCGACACCTTCGAAAATGATTGTTTCAGACAAAACGGAATGAAATTAAAAAACAAAGTCACAGTTGTACTGCTGCTGTTTTCATTTTATGGAAATGCGCAGTCAGACTGGATCGTACAGCATTTTGAATCTGATTTTTACAAAACACAGTTTACCGGATTTTATCTGTACGATCCGCAGACCAAACAGGTTTTGGAAAATTATAACGGTGAAAAATACTTTACGCCGGCCTCAAATGTGAAAATTCTTACACTTTATTCTGCGATGAAGACACTCCCAGATTCGATTCCTGCCCTTCGTTACGAAAAAGTAAAGGGTGACCTTTATATAGAAGGTCTTGGCGATCCGACTTTTCTTCATCCCGAGTTCAAATCTGTCAATCGGATACTGGACTGGTTGAAAAATCAGGAAGGCGATATCTATCTGCATTGGGGAAAATACGAAGGTCCGAGGATGGGTCTGGGCTGGTCGTGGGAAGATTATGAAAAATATTATTCGGCCGAAAAAAGCGAATTCCCGATCAATGAAAACACGGTTACCATCAAAAAGACAAAAGGAAAACCAAGTGTATTTCCGCTGACTCTTGCAGATTCGGTCGAATACCAGGAGAGTCTTTACAGCAGAGATTTTTTTAAAAATAAATTTTACATCGGCTCAAGAAACGGTGCTTCGACCAAAGTTCCGTTTGTGGTCAAAGATGAACTGATCAGACAATTGCTTTCTGATTTGGTCGGCAGAGAAATCCAACTCACCGACAAAGCGCTTTCAAAAAATTCAAAAGTGCTGTTCAGCGTTCCTTCAGATCTGGTTTACAAACGGATGATGGAGGTCAGCGATAATTTCCTTGCAGAACAGATACTTCTGATGGTTTCGGCTCAATTTTCAAATTCGATGAGCACCGAAAAAGCAATCAATTATATCAAAACAAAATATCTGAAGGGAATCCCGCAGGATCCGGTCTGGGTGGACGGTTCGGGTCTGTCGAGATACAACCTGTTTTCGCCCCGCGATATGGTTTTTGTACTCGAAAAATTGTACACCGATTTTCCAAAAGAAAGACTGTTCAAGGTTTTTGCAGTCGGCGGAAAAACCGGAACACTGAAATCAAATTACGGAGGAAAAACACCTTATGTCTATGCCAAATCGGGTACGCTTTCAAACAATTATTCGCTGAGTGGATTTCTGGTCACAGCATCAGGAAAAGTTCTGATTTTCAGCATTATGAACAATCATTATCAAAAACAAAACTGGCAGGTCAGACTGGAAACCCAGAAACTTTTGGAATACATCAGAGACAATTATTAAAATCTCGCACCGACAGAAAATTCCATCATTTCAGCTTTTGAATAATGGGTTTTCAGGCCGGTTCCGATGTAAAAATTTTTGTAAAAACGATATTTTGCACCCATCCGTTGATAGACATCGTTGTATGATTTGTAATCGTCGTACAGATAATAACCAAACTGAATTTCTGCCGACAGCCGGTCGAGACTGAATTCATAACCGCCAAAAATTCCGACTCTTTTGTAATCGGTATCCGGATCGATTCCAAGTTCGGGAAAAGTCGCCGAAAGCATTTCGATTTCATGCTTGAGCATGATTGCCAAAAACACATCTGCACCCAACTGAAAAGCACTGGTCCGGCTAATTTTTTTGTCTGCATAAACCGAAAAAGTATAAAACGGATACTGGCCGGCCCCTATGGTTCGGCTTTCCTGAAGACCCGACCTGAAGAAGAAATTGAAATGAATCGGTTCTGAATAAGCAGAATCGGATTTTTCATTTGGCAGATAAATTCTTTGGGTCTGCCGGTCAAACAAATAGGTCAGTCCGATATTTGCGCCGACTGTATTGATGCTTGTATTTGGCGATTTGATGGTTCCGTTTGAATGATGAATCAGAAACAGTCCGGCACGCAATCCGAATCCTTCAAATAGGTTTTCTTTCTGATAATTCAGCATAAAAAAAGTGGATGGCATCAGCCGGGTGCTGAAAGCGAAATTCCGATAATTTTTTTCTTTGTCGTAAGGATTGGTGTTGTATGCGATCCCCTCTCCGATTCTCAGCTGGAGACTTCTGTCAAAAAAATAAAAACTGTAATGGCCAAAAAGTCCGTACAGATCACCGAGCTCCTTATTTTTGTTGTTCTGATAATGTAAAGTCACCCCAAAATCGGGATAATTCAATCTTGATTCCCATTCTTTTTCACCAAAAGTCTTACGGTTGACAGTGAGCATCACGCCTTCGGGGTGTGCAGTAATCAGATGCAAAATTCCGGGACTGTGCGGCAAAATGCTGCCATAATAATAACTGACCTCTGCGGTGTATTGGGGTTTGTTTTCCTGACCGGAAAGCAGACCGCAAATCAAAATCAGAAAGGACAGAAGCTTCTTCATATTTGGGTCAAAAATAAAAAAAACTGTCCTTTTGAGACAGTTTCTTAAAAATCTTTGATCGAAATTAAATTAATTCATAATTGCTTTCAATTTTTGCTCCAATTGAGATTTTGGCGCAACACCCACTACTTTGTCAACTACTTTTCCGTCTTTGAAAAAAAGCAGGGTTGGGATATTTCGGATTCCAAACTCAGCAGCAACCTCCTGATTGTTATCCACATCCACTTTTGCGATTACTACCTGTTCTCCGTATTCATTGGACAACTCTTCAACAGTGGGTGCAACCATTCGGCAGGGTCCGCACCAGGTAGCCCAAAAATCTACCATTGCCGGTTTGCCGGATTCCAAAACTTCCTTTGCGAATGTTGAGTCAGTTACTTCAAGTGCCATTTTTATATAATTTTAATTAAACTTTGCACAAAATTAGGACAATTTCAGACAACCGGCTTTACATTCCAATAGGATTTATCAATAGAATAATAACAATTTCATTTCAGACTGAACTCCAAACCTGGTATTCTCTTTAAATCTTTGATCAGACTTCTGCTGATTTCAATTTTTGATGTCGGTGAACTCATCAGCAGTTCCTGTGCGTTCAATTGGTCGATCAGCCTGATTTTGATCCTTTTTTCACCTTTGTGTTTTCTCATCAGCTCTACCAATTCTGCATAAACTTCTGAAGTCAGGTTTTCAAGACACATGCTGATTTTCAGTTCGTTGGTTTCTTTTTCAAGAATTTCGTCAAGCAGATTGATCCGACTGATATTTACAAAAATCCTGTTGCCGGTGACATTGCCCTCACGGTCTTTGTATATCCTTTCGGTAATGTTCAAACGTACTGCAAGCGTCATATTGACCTGAAAGAAATGTTTGTTTTTCAGAAAATCCTCGCCATAAAGTCTGAATTCATACTGATCCGAAAAATCTTCAATTGTGAGGATTCCGAATTCTCTTCCGTCTTTTGATGAAATCCTGATTTGAGCATCGGTGACGATACCCGCCAATTTCAGTTCTCTTCCTTTCAGTAATTCTTCATTTCCCTTGAGCTGTTTCAAATTGAGGTTTGGAAAGAATTTCATTTCTTCGCTGAAATCGTTGAGCGGATGGTTTGAAATATAAATCCCGACCACTTCTTTTTCTCGGTTCAGTCGCTGAATGCTGCTCCAGGGCTGACAGACCGGAAGATTGGGTCTGACCACGTCGATTTCACCCGGCATATCTCCAAACAGCGAAGTCTGTGCGCTGTCTCTTGCAGATTGATAAGATGCGCCAAACCGGATCAGTTTTTCAAGATTGGTTGATCCCCCCTCTTCATAAAAAAATTGTGCACGGTTTGATTCAAGTCCATCAAATGCACCTGCCAGAATCAGATTTTCAAATGTCCTTTTATTGATCTGATGAAGATCTGCACGCTGTACAAAGTCAAAAATCGATTCAAATTTTCCGTTCTCGTTTCTTTCTCTGATGATTTCTTCAATTGCATTGCTGCCGACTCCTTTCACAGCACCCATTCCAAAACGAATCGCCCCTTTTTTATTCACCGAAAAGAAATAACTGCTTTCGTTCACATCAGGCCCCAAAACCGGAATCCCGATCGATCGGCATTCTTCCATATTGAAACTCACATCCTTGATGTTGTTCATGTTGTTGCTCAGCACAGAGGCCATAAATTCAGCCGGATAGTGCGCCTTCAGATATCCGGTCTGATAAGCCACCAGCGCATAACAGGTCGAGTGTGATTTGTTGAATGCATAGGATGCAAAAGCTTCCCAGTCATGCCATATTTTTTCAAGAATTTTCTTGGGATGATTGTTTTTTTCACCACCTGCCAGAAATTTAGGCTTCATCTCGGCAAGTACTTTATCAAGCTTCTTACCCATTGCCTTCCTCAATTTGTCTGCTTCGCCTTTTGTGAAACCAGCCAGTTTTTGCGAAAGCAGCATCACCTGTTCCTGATAAACCGTAATTCCGTATGTCTCGGCCAGATATTCCTCCATATCGGGCAGGTCGTAGGCAATCGGTTCTCTTCCCTGTTTTCTGGCAATAAAATTTGGAATATACTGCATCGGGCCAGGACGGTACAATGCGTTCATTGCGACCAGATCTTCAAATTTATCGGGTTTGAGTTCCTGAAGATGTTTTTGCATGCCAACCGATTCGTACTGGAAAATTCCGACAGTTTCGGCTCTTTGAAAGAGTGCATAAGTAATCGGGTCGTCCAATGGTATATTGTCAATATCGATTTTCACGCCCGGATGATTTTTTTCAATCAATTCAATGGCATCATTGATGATGGTCAGCGTTCTCAATCCCAAAAAGTCCATTTTGAGCAGACCTGCATTTTCAACCACCGAATTGTCAAACTGGGTAATCAGCAGTTCTGAATCTTTTGCAACCGCCACCGGCACCATTTCTCTGATATCTTTGGGCGTAATGATCACGCCGCAGGCATGTACTCCGGTATTTCTGAGCGAACCTTCGATTATTCTTGCCTGTTGCAATGTCTCGCCTTCAAGCGTATTTCGGTGTAAAATTTCTTTCAGTTCCAGCGCATCATTGAGTTCGTCACCGTTGAGTTTTGATTTCAGCTGGCTCTCATTTAGTTTGTATAGATCGTTCAGTTTGATGTGTGTCTTTTTTGCCAGTCTGTCTGATTCAGACAAAGGCAGATCGAGTACCCGTGCGGTATCTCGAATTGCAGATTTTCCGGCCAAAGTTCCGTAAGTAATGATTTGCGCAACCTGGGTTTTTCCGTATTTATTGATGACCCACTGAATGATTTTTTCACGTCCGCGGTCATCAAAATCGATGTCGATATCGGGCATTGAAATACGATCCGGATTCAGAAAACGCTCAAACAGCAAATTGTATTTGATCGGATCAACATTTGTAATTCCGATACAGTAGGCTACCGCAGATCCTGCCGCAGAACCACGGCCCGGACCAACCGAAACACCCATTTTTCTCGCTTGTGAAGTAAAATCCTGAACGATCAGAAAATATCCGGGATAACCGGTCATTTCAATTGTATCCAATTCAAAATCAAGCCTTTCTCTGATTTCATCTGTAATATCACCGTATCTTTTTAATGCTCCTTCATAGGTCAGATACCTCAGATAACCCATTTCGCCGCGAATTCCGCCATCCTTTTCGTCTTCTTCAAATTTGAATTCATCGGGTATATCAAATTTTGGCAGCAGCACATCGCTCGACAGACTGTAAGTTTCAATTTTGTCAAGCAGACCCGACAGATTTTCAATTGCCTCGGGAACATCATAGAAAAGACTTCTCATCTGATCCTGAGATTTGAAATAAAATTCATTATTTGGAAAACCAAAACGAGTGTCGCGCCCTCTGCCGATAGGGGTAGCCTTTTTCTCGCCGTCCCGAACGCAAAGCAAAATATCCTGAGCTTCGGCATCTTCCTGGTCGATGTAGAATGTATTGTTTTGCGCAATGACCTTTACATTGTATTTTTTTGAAAATTTCAGCAGCGTCTGGTTTACATTTTCTTCCTCAGGCAGACCATGACGAATCAGTTCGATATAGAAATCATCCAGAAAAATATTCAGATACCATTCAAATACTTTTTCAGCCTGTTTTTCTCCCACATTCAAAATCAGATACGGAATTTCACTCTCAAGCGTACCGGTGGTTGCAATCAGATCGCCGCTGTACTGTTCGATGATTTCTTTTCCGACTCTCGGATAACCAGCATAATAACCGTCGATGTATCCGGCAGACGAGATTTTTGAAAGGTTCAGATAACCGTTTTTGTTTTTTGCAATCAGCAGTTGTGTATATCTTCTGTCGGGCTGATCTTTTGTGAATTTTTTCTGAAGATAATTTTCTGAAACATAAACCTCAGTTCCGATAATCGGTATGATGGGCGAAAAATCTTCGATTTCAATTTCGGGATTCTTTTCTCTCATCTTATCGATTTCGGCCTGTTTTGCCGAATTTGCATTTTGTACTGCACTCACAAATTTGAATGCACCCATCAGGTTGCCCAAATCAGCGATTCCAACAGCCGGCATTTTTTCTGAAATTGCTTTTTTCACCAGATTTTCGACCGAAGTGGTTGCGGTCAGAATTGAAAATGAAGTATGGTTGTGAAAATGAAAATAGGGTGCATCTGTGGTTGATTTTTTGTCTTCATTCAAACCAAGGTTCAGACCGTCATTTATTTTTTTGTAGTCTTCAACCTGAGATTCGATTTCAATATCGGCAGGCTCAATCACATCCGGATTTGCTTCTTTGAACAGCTCAATTTCCTCATCGGTCATTCGAACCGCATCATTTGTGAAAACGCCGACACGAATCAGTTCAAAAAAACAGCGCGCAGTTGCATTCACATCGGCCGCCGCATTGTGTGCTTCTGTAAATTCGGATTTGAAAAGTATTTTGTATAATTCTTCGAGTTTCGGAAATTTAAACGCGCCACTCCGTCCGCCGGGAAGGGCACAATATTCAACCGAAGACTCCATTGTGTCTGCAATCGGAAGTTCGGTTTCATGGTAATCAAATCCGGCTCTGATAAATTCGGAACCGACAACTTTCTGGTCAAAATCGAGATGGTGACCGCCCAATACTTCTGCCTTTTTTAATGCCTGCCTGAATTTTTCAAGCACCTCTTTTACGGGCAGACCTTCTGCAAGTGCTTTTTCGGTAGTAATGCCGTGAATCTGAGTGGACTTAAATGGGATATCAAATCCGTCGGGACGAACGATAAAGTTTTCATTTTCGATCAGCCGACCGGTCTTGTCATGCAGCTGCCAGGCAATCTGGACCATTCTCGGCCAGTTGTCCACATCGTCCAAAGGGGCGTCGTTTCTCTTTGGCAATCCGGTGGTTTCGGTGTCATAAATTAAAAACATTCTCGAAAATTTTCGGTTAAAATTGAATGCTGAAAGTTAGTGAATTTAAGCTCGGCCAAAAAGGGTAATTATCAACAAAATCAAATTTTGATTGTCAATAATTCATTGTCATCATTCCAAAATAAATTTACAAAAAGAAGCAATTGATCAGGCTGCGGCAGCAGAACCAATCTGATCGATATTGTCCTGACGTCTTCTGATTCTTTCAAAATCAGTTACCTTCACCACTCTGGTTTTTGAAATTGTGTCGTGCCAGCCAAAAGCCGAAAACAGAAAAGAAGCAGGTTCAAAAGGGATCATTCTGCAAAGTGAACGTATAAAATATATTTTAAAACTCGGTTCCTCTCCATCCAAAGTTACTGCCTTGGTTCCGGTTATAAATTTTCCGATCGTCCTGCCTTTGAACAGATATTCCTGAACCGAATAGAACATGACACAAAATAAAAGTCCAAACAAAAACAAAAATACGGACGCTTCAGGCGAAATGAAGGTAAAATCTAAAACCGAGAATAATCCGTAAAAGACAGCCAACTGCAATAAATTCCATATAAAAGCATAAATGAGGAGGTCAATGATGAAATTTGCAAATCTCAGACCGGTGGATGCAGTTGAATATTCAACAGCTCTTGAAAGATTGTCCATTTTTTTAATTTTTTACAATTATAACAAAAAAATCATTACACCTGGACATTGTCATTTCCAGATTCAAGTTTTCGGTTGAGTTCCGCCTGAAATTCTTCAAGCACCGGTTTTACTGTGCTTTCGGGCAGATCGCTAATTCGAATATACATCAGTCCGTCAACCGCATCATTGAATTTCGGATCCACATTGAAGCCTATGATTCTTGCGTTTTGTTTGATGTATTTTTTGAGCAAAACCGGGATTCTGAGCAGATTCGGTTCTATCTCGTCAATCAGTTTGTCGAGTTTGTTCAAATCCTGTTCGGCGGCGTCAAAGAAAAATTCTTTGTCGGCATCTTTGAGTTTGATTTTGAATTCGTTTTTCGGTCTGACAAACTGAGCCACATAGGGATCATAATAATGAGATTTCATAAATTCGATCATCAGCGATTTTGAAAAATCTGAAAACTGATTGCTGATGCTCACTCCGCCGATGATGTATTTTTCTTCGGGATGGCGCAGGGTCACATGCACAATTCCGCGCCACAGCAGAAACAGTGGCATTGGTTTTTGCTGATATTTGGTAATGATAAATGCACGACCCATCTCGATACAGTTGTTCAGAAACGGATAAAGTTCGGGTTCGATATGGAAAAGTTCATTCAAATAAAATCCGTTGACTCCGTATTTTTCATAAACTTCATGGCCGAGTGCCATCCGGTATGCGCCCACAATCTGTTTTGCATCTTCGTCCCAAAGGAAAAGATGATGATAATGAACATCATAACGGTCAAGATCGATTTCCTGATTGGTTCCTTCGCCTATCTCTCTAAAGGTCAATTCTCTGAGTCGCCCGATTTCTCTCAGTATGTTCGGGATTTCATTTGCGCCTGTAAAAAAACATTCGTAATTGTTGTTTTTAAAAAGCAGAGATTCATCAGATTTTTTGAGTTCTGAAATTTCATGTTCGATCAGCTCATGATGTGTCTCCTCTATGACTTGTTTCGGCTTTCTGCTTTTTGTGTTTTTTGCGATAGTCGCCGGAATTTTCAGCGTATCTAACAATAGCGAAGTACGATTGTAATAATAAGAAAGCGAATAGGTTTTCTTTCTGAGGAAATCTGTAAACGAACTGATGTCATCAAATTCATCCTGCTGTTTGGGCAAAATCGGTTTTCCGATTCTGATCTGAATCGGTTTTGTCCTCGGTCTGACCATTTCTGACGGCAGCATTGCGGTTTGGAGATTCGGACTCAATTTTGCCAATCGATAAAAAATCGGACTGTTTTTGGTGTGAAAATACATCGGAATCACCGGGACATTCAGCCTTTTGATCAGTTTCATCACCGCTTCCTGCCATTCTCGGTCTGTGATTTCTCCCTTTTCATTTTTGGTCGAAACTTCACCCGCCGGAAAAATCCCCAGGCAATTACCCTCACGGATATGACGGATCGCTTCTCTCATTCCCATTGCGCTGTTGAAAATTTCTTTTCTGGTTTCAAACGGATTGACCGCAATCACCATCGGTTTGAGCGGTTCAATTTTTCTGAGCAGAAAATTACCCATCACTTTGAAATTGGGCTGAAGTTTTCCGATGATATGCATCATCAGTATTCCGTCCAATGCACCCAGCGGATGATTGGCAACAACCACAAATTTTCCGTCTTTTGGAATTCTTTTCAGATCTTCTTCGTGCAGTTCATATTTGATGTCGAGATCGTCTAAAAGATATTCAAGAAATTCGGGGGCTTCTTTTCCGTAACCGCCCGAATAAAGCCGATTGACCCTCGGAATCCCGCTGATGATTTTGAAAAGCCAAGCAATCGGATAGCCAAAAGGGCCCAGTTTTTTCAAACCGGAAGCCTGGTAAATATCCTTTGTACTGATCAGTCGTATCACTTTCTGATTATCTGTAAAGTGTTTTTAATTATTTGCCGCAATAGTTCTTTCCCATCCCCCGGCGCTGTTTCTGTCTTGTTTTCATAATTTCTGACAGTGTATAAAGATACATCTTTTTCACATTCAATCTTAAAACCGGAAGATACCTCATTCATAAATTTATTGAGCTGAAAAAATTTATCTTCCACACAAAGCGAAAGCGTAATGGCCGAATTCTGCATCAGATTCACTTTGAGTTTCAGCTGATGAAGCAGATTAAAAATCCGACTAATTTTGTCTTCTGTGATAAATGAAAAATCAAGTGTGGTCAATGTCAGCAGATTCTGATTTTTTTTTAAAATATAACAGGGTACATCCGGTTCCAGTTTCAGCTCATTTTCAATCCGGGTGCCTTCACCGTCCGGATTCAGAAATGATTTTACAAAAAACGGGATTTCTTTCTGACGAAGCGGTCTCATCGTTTTTGGGTGAATGACCGAAGCGCCGTAATAGGCAAGTTCAATCGCTTCCTGATACGAAATGTTTTTGAGCAAAACCGGATTTTTAAAATATCTCGGATCGGCATTCAGAACGCCTTCCACATCTTTCCAGATCGTCATGCTTTCCGCATCCGTGCAGTGTGCGATGATGGCTGCGGTATAGTCTGATCCTTCACGACCGAGGGTGGTGGTGAAATTATTCGGATCAGACCCCAAAAACCCTTGGGTGAGAAAGAATTTTTCTTTTTCGAGTTTTTTAAAATTCTTTTGACTCAATTCCATATCGACTTTTGCCTCACGATAACTGTCGTCGGTTTTGATCAGATCACGCACATCGAGCCACCGGTTTTCAATTCCGATCAGATTCAGATAATGACTGACGATTTTGGTGGAGACCATTTCACCGATAGAAACTGTCTGGTCATACACAAAATCATAATTGGTCAATTTGTTTTCTTTGAGAAATAAATTCAGGTCTTCAAATAAATTAGATACTTCATCATAAATCGGATGTCCGGATTCAAAAAGACTATTGACGATTTCAAGATGTGAATTCTGTATTTCAGAAATCCTGAATTCAAAATCTCCGTTTTCAAAATACAGTCTCACAACATCTTCAAGCGCATTGGTGGTCTTGCCCATGGCTGAAACCACCATAAAGACATCATTACAGCCGGCTGTTTTCAGAACTTCTGCAATGTTTTTTACTGCTGCAGCATCTTTGACCGAAGCACCTCCAAATTTGAAAACTTTCATCTGATCCCTTAAACTCAAAAAAATTGAATGACAAATATAAACATTGTTGCCAATCAATTTTTAAGAATGTTCGATTCTATAATTTTACGATATTTGTGTACTCAAATAAACTATCAATTATGGATTTGGAAAGAGATCATCAGACGCTGGGTGAATTTATCATAGAAAATCAGAAAGATTTCAAATATTCAACCGGCGAGTTGACCCGACTGCTCAGCTCGATCAAACTGGCATGCAAAATTGTCAATCAAAAGGTGAATCAGGCGGGACTGATCGATATACTCGGGAAATTCGGAAAAGAAAATGTGCAGGGCGAAGAACAGCAGAAACTGGACGTATTTGCCAATGCGGTTTTCATCAACACGCTTTCTCAAAGAGAAGTGGTTTGTGGAATTGCATCAGAAGAAAATGAGGATTTCATTCGGATTGAAAATGCACAATATTCCGAAAAAAGCCATTATGTGGTGCTGATCGATCCGTTGGACGGTTCGTCAAATATTGATGTGAACGTCTCTGTGGGAACGATTTTTTCGATTTACAGAAGAATCACACCCGACGGAACGCCGGTTCAGATGGAAGATTTTCTTCAGCCCGGCAATCAGCAGGTGGCAGCCGGATATATCGTTTACGGCAGTTCGACCATGCTGATTTATACCACCGGCCGAGGTGTGAACGGTTTTACGCTCAATCCGCAGATCGGAACTTTTTATCTTTCTCATCCGGATCTGAAAATTCCAGAAGACGGAAAAATTTATTCAATCAATGAAGGAAATTATGCTCTGTTTCCGCAGGGGGTAAAAGATTATATCAAATACTGTCAGGCAAAAGAAGACGACAGGCCATATACCTCTCGATACATCGGTTCGCTTTGTGCTGATTTTCACAGAAATATGATCAAAGGCGGCATCTATATTTATCCTTCCGGAACCAACAGTCCAAACGGAAAACTCAGGCTGCTGTACGAATGCAATCCAATGGCGTTTTTGGCCGAACAGGCAGGCGGAAAAGCAACCGACGGTTTCAGACGGATACTGGACATTCAGCCAGAAAGACTTCATCAGCGGGTTCCGTTTTTCTGCGGATCTAGGAATATGGTTGAAAAAGCAGAAGAATTTATGAGTCAAAATTCCTGAGATGAAATTGGTAAGAGTTTTAAGATAATTTTATTTTTTGAAGTGAGTTGATTCGCATAATTTTCAGTCATTTTTTATTGGTATAGAAACACTTCAACAAATTATGAATTCCGGATGACCTCGGAGCGTTCAGAAATTTGCAGCCATATCAGAGAATGTGAACTCTGTATTGGCGCTGTTTTTGGTGTCAAGCAGTCCAAAAACTGTGACAAAACATCAATCTGATTGCTCTTTGTAATCATTCCGTAAAATCGAGAAAGCATGGAATTGATTGATGTCGGGGTCAGTTCAAATTGAAAATTTGAATCAATAAATATCAAAAATGATATAAAAACCTTCGTGTCCTCTCACATTCCAAACGGTGTTATCCTCAAAAATCCAGTACTGACCTTTGATTCCGACCAGCGTACCTTGATATTCTCTTTGTTTTTTGAGATTGAGTGAATTTACTTTTTTGGGATATTGAAGCACCGGATAATTGAAAGAATAAATTGAATTGTCAGATTGATAAAACCCTGCTTCTTCTTCTGGAATATATATTTTAAACAAATTTTTTTGCTGAATCAGATCGACTTCAGGAATTTCATTTTTGAGCATCCGCTGATAATTGGTTTTATCGGCCACATGTTCTTTGAGTGCCACTTCGATCATCCCTGCCTGATAACGGTTGTCTGTTTTTGCCAAAACAATTGCACAGCTTGCTCCCTGATCGATCCATCTGGTCGGAACTTGAGATTCGCGTGTCACACCGACTTTCAGTTCAGACGAAACTGCCAAATAAGTAATGTGCGGCTGAAGTTCAAATTTCTTTTCCCATTCCAAATCTCTCTGCTCGATGCCAAGATGAGCAGTTGACAGTTCAGGCCTGATGATGCTTTCGTTTGCCTGAGGCAGTGTGAAGAAACAGCTTTTGCAATAACCCATTCTGAAAATTTCTTTGTCAAGACCGCAGCCAAGACACTCATTGTGATCGTGATAAATCTTAATTTTTTTACCCAGTTGGGCATTTACATCCAAAAAATCATTTTTTAAATTCAGATAATAATGAATCGGGTCATGGTTTTCGGTTATCATCTTTCTGATCTGGCCTTCAAAAATCATTGTTTTGATTAAATTTGCAGTAAAATTACAAATAATTATGCCGGCGCAGGGATTGGTCAATAAAGTAATGGAGCTGCTGATGAGAAAAAGATTTCTCCAGATTGAGAACTTTATCAAAAATCCGATCGACACCCAGGAAAGTGTGCTGTTCAACAATCTTTCGACCGCAAGAAATACCGAATACGGAAAACTGTACGGTTTTGATGAAATCGATTCTTATACCGAATTCAGTTCTCATGTGCCACTAGTGAAATATGAGGATTTTGAACCATTTATCGAAAGAGCAAGAAAAGGCGAGCCGGATGTCAGCTGGAAAGGCAGAATCAAATGGTTTGCAAAATCATCGGGTACAACCAATGCGAAAAGCAAATATATTCCGATCAGCGAAGAGTCGCTTGAAGACTGTCATTATACGGCCGGAAAAATGATGTTTGCAATCTATCTGAACAATCATCCCGATACCGAAATTTTTAAAAACAAAAATCTCAGATTGGGCGGAAGCAGCGAAATTTATCAGAAATACGACACCCTTTTTGGTGATTTGTCTGCGATTTTGATTGATAATCTGCCGTTTTATGCCGAACTCAGAAATACGCCCAACAAACAGATTTCGCTGATGAGCGAATGGGAAGCCAAAATGAAGGCGATTTCTCATTCGGTGATTAAAGAAGACATTGGCTGTCTCACCGGCGTACCATCCTGGATGCTGGTTTTGCTCAACAATGTGCTGTCAGAAACCGGAAAGGAAAAATTGGACGATGTGTGGCCGATGCTCGAAGTGTTTTTTCACGGCGGAATCAGTTTCAAACCATACCAGGAAATCTATACAGGTCTGGCCCGAAAAAAATTGAATTTTTACGAAATCTACAACGCGTCAGAAGGGTTTTTCGGAATTCAGGACAGAAGCGATTCAAAAGATATGCTGCTGCTGTTAGACAATGGAATTTTTTATGAATTTATTCCGATGGAGGAATTTGATTCGGACAGTCCGAGGGTGGTACAGCTTGAAAATGTTGAAATCGGCAAAAATTATGCAATCGTGATTTCAACCAACGGCGGACTGTGGCGATACATCATAGGCGATACGGTCAAATTCACATCGACCGATCCGTTCCGAATCGTGGTCAGCGGGCGAACCAAACATTTTATCAATGCTTTTGGCGAAGAACTGATTATTGAAAATGCAGAAGAAGGTCTGAAAAGAGCATGCGATGCGACCGGTGCGATTGTGAAGGAATTTACGGCTGCACCTGTTTTTATGATTGGAAAGGAAAAAGGTGCACACGAATGGCTGGTTGAATTTGACAAAAAACCTAAAAATTATGAGCGATTTGCAGAAATCCTCGACCGTTCGCTTCAGGAACTGAATTCCGATTATGAAGCAAAACGATACAAAAATATAACACTCAATCAGCTGAAATTCAATGTGGCAAAAGACGGCCTTTTCTTTGACTGGATGAAATCAAGAAACAAACTCGGCGGTCAGAACAAGGTGCCGAGACTGTCAAATTCGAGAGAATATCTGGATGATTTGCTAAAAATGAATCATTGATAAACCAGCCTCATCCAAAACAAGCATAAAATTTGGCTGAATTCAATCCTCAAAAAATCATTTTATGGGCTGAAGTCCATCTCTATTCAAAAGCCATATTTATAGATATTTAGATTTTGATCATTGAACCGGCCCCTGCATTGACAAGCGTTTATATTTGAAAAATCAAATCTGCTTCAACCAAAATTCTTTTTTTATAATTTCAAAAGCCGAAAGCTTAATTCCCAAATATTTCGGAACTTTACGATCAATAGCTGAATTATTGATTAAATTAAAATGATGATGACAGAAAAACTGAAAATCAGTCTGGCTGAATTTGATATCGATTGGGAAAATCCAAAGGTAAATCGGGATTTTTTGGATGAACTGACCGAAAATCACAATTCGGATCTGATCGTGCTGCCCGAAATGTTTACCACCGGTTTTTCGATGAATCCCGGGCTGATTGCCGAAGAAGCTTACGGAAAGACTTACAAATGGATGAAATCAAAATCAGAAAAAGAAGGAATTGCAATCTGCGGCAGCGTTTCGACGCGTGAGGCCGGAAAATTTTATAACCGTTTCTATTTTGTAACACCCGAAAAGGACTGGCATTACGACAAAAAACATCTGTTTGGTTACGGAAAGGAAACCGGCGAATACACACCCGGAAATCAGATTGTAACCGCAGAATTCAAAGGCTGGAAATTCAGGCTGATTGTCTGTTATGATTTGAGATTTCCGGTCTGGTCAAGGAATACAGATGATTATGATGTGCTGCTTTGCCCGGCCAACTGGCCTGCGGTCAGAAACGAACAGTGGAAAGCGCTGCTCAAAGCAAGAGCAATAGAAAATATGGCGTATTGTGTGGGCGTGAACCGACTTGGAGTTGATGATTACGATTTGGAATATACAGGTGTCTCAAAGGTGTTTGATGCGGTGGGTGCCGAATTGAAATTGAGAAAAATCAATCAATTTTTACTTCAGACAGAGCTTTCGTACGAAAGTGCACAAAAGTTCAGAAAGAATTACGGCTTTTTGAATGACAAAGATAAATTTGAACTGATTTAGAATGAAATTCCCTATCATACTGTTTCTGTTTTTTTCAGGTTTTGTATGCGCTCAAATAAATTCAGAGTTGCTGATGAACGATCCTGACTTTGTGTTTCCGGTTTATCCGAACTGTAAAAAACACATAAAGGACAATGAAAAACTGAAATCGTGTTTTTTATGAAAACCTGTGGTATGATTTGAACAATTTGTATAAAATTAACTCATTTGATTATTTCGAAATCAATGCAGATGACCGAAAAACCATTGTAATTTTTACGGTTGACAAAAACGGAGATCTGACAAATTTCGGATATAACGAAGAAAGCAATCCCGAACTCGCAAAAGATTATCTGAAACAAATCAGGAATACAATTTTATACAACAAAAAGAAACGGAAATTTCTGATTCCTGCAAAATTCAAGGGAGAACCCATTGATTTCAAAATATCAATGTCGGTTGATTTGCGTTATGGAGGAATGAATTGAAAATTTGAATCTCTAAATCGTCCAAATAAGGTTTGGGAAACCTGATCAGTTCATATGAAAAATTTCTCCGGCCGAATCTTTTGCAAATCCGGTCAAAAGTTTTGGAGGCAAAAAAACCAGATCCAGCTGATTGCAGCGGTCGATCAGTTCCTGATTTGAACAACTGCCGTCTTCACCAACAGCGACACTGAATTTTAGTTTTCCGCAATTACAATTTTCTGTTTTTGCACTATCGGATTTCTTCCAATTTTCATAGACAGTTCGTTTTTGTCTCACCATTTCCTGAAACTCCTGAATATCTGAAACAAGTTGTCTGATCTCACGATTTGACGGTCTGAAAGACCGATTGAAAATTTTCTCAAAAAAGGACTTGATCAAATTTCTAAGAGAATCCGAGTGAGCGGTAAAGTGGTGAAAGAAATCTGACTGAAACATATTTATTCCTTTTATGTGAAACACGGCTCATTGATTTTGCTACCTTCGCTTGTCAGCAGGCTAACAGTACAAACTGTACTTCTTGATGGATGACTCAAATATATAATATTATTTTTAAAAATTTTTGATTTTTTTCAGACTGCATAAAAAAGAATTTTGGAAAGAACTTTCTGAAATCAGCAGGAGAGATTATGAATCAACAAAAATCAATATTCGGATTCAAGCCCAATCATAAGGAATCGTTTGGATTTTTGATTGAAAGAGACAGTTTTCAATTCGCTTAAAAAAGATTAATTTTGTGCATTCAAAACATTCGATGAACAAAATACGGAATTTTTGCATTATTGCCCATATCGATCACGGAAAGAGCACGCTTGCCGATCGTTTGCTGCAGCTGACCAAAACGATTTCTGACCGTGAACTTCAGGAACAGACACTTGACAATATGGATCTTGAGCGGGAACGCGGGATTACCATCAAATCGCATGCGATCCAGATGGAATATGAACTCGGCGGTGAAAAATACATACTGAACCTGATCGACACGCCCGGCCACGTTGATTTTTCGTATGAGGTTTCAAGATCAATTGCTGCCTGCGAAGGCGCACTGCTGATTGTGGATGCCGCACAGAGCATCCAGGCACAAACGATTTCAAATCTTTATCTCGCATTGGAAAATGATTTGGAAATCATCCCGGTGCTCAACAAAATCGATCTGCCAAGTGCAAATCCAGAAGAGGTGACCGACGATATCGTTGATTTGCTCGGCTGCGATCCAGAAGATGTATTGAGAGTGAGCGGAAAAACCGGTGAAGGGGTTGAAAATCTGCTTCGTGTAATTATTGAAAAAATTCCGGCTCCGAAAGGCGAGCCAAAGGCACCGCTTCAGGCGCTGATATTTGATTCGGTTTACAATCCGTTCAGAGGAGTTGAAGCTTATTTCAAAGTGGTCAACGGAGAAATCAGAAAAGGACAGATCGTTCAGTTTATGGCGACCGGAAAAAAATACGGAGCGGATGAAGTCGGCACACTCAAATTAAAACATCTGCCTAAACCGATCATCAAAACAGGCGATGTGGGTTATATCGTATCAGGCATCAAAGAAGCCAGTGAAGTCAAAGTGGGCGACACGATCACTTCGGTCGATCAGCCAGCCGACAAACCGATCGAAGGTTTTGAAGAAGTCAAACCGATGGTGTTTGCAGGAATCTATCCGGTCGATACAGAAGATTATGAAGAATTGAGATTTTCAATTGAAAAACTGAGGCTGAACGATGCATCACTGACTTTTGAACCCGAATCTTCGGCTGCACTCGGTTTTGGATTCCGTTGCGGATTTCTGGGAATGCTTCATCTTGAAATTATTCAGGAAAGACTCGATCGTGAATTCAATATGAATGTGATCACCACCGTTCCAAACGTTTCATACAAAGCATATACACAGAAGCATCCGGACAAAGCGATACTGGTCAACAACCCTTCCGAACTGCCCGATCCTTCGGGACTGAACCGTGTGGAAGAACCATATATTCGTGCATCGATCATTACAAAATCAGACTTTATCGGTCAGGTGATGACGCTCTGTATCGAGAAAAGAGGAATCCTGAAAAATCAGCATTATCTGACCCAGCACAGAGCCGAACTGATATTTGAACTTCCGCTTTCAGAAGTGGTATTTGATTTTTATGACCGGCTGAAATCAATTTCAAAAGGTTATGCATCATTTGACTATCAGCCGCTGGATATGCGTCCTTCAAAACTGGTGAAAGTCGATATACTGATCAACGGAGAACCGGTGGATGCGCTTTCTGCACTGATTCATGTGGACAATGCATACAACATTGGGAAGAAAATGTGTGAAAAGCTGAAGGAACTGATTCCGAGACAGCAGTTTGACATTCCGATCCAAGCGGCAATCGGAGCGAAAATCATTGCAAGAGAAACCATCAAGGCGCTCAGAAAAGATGTGACCGCAAAATGTTATGGCGGTGATATTTCGAGAAAACGAAAATTGCTTGAAAAACAAAAAGCGGGTAAGAAAAAGATGAGGCAGATCGGTAAGGTTGAAGTGCCTCAGTCTGCTTTCCTGGCGGTTTTGAAGCTGAATGATTAATCTCTTTCAAACGAGTTCCATCCCTGAGCAGTCAGTCTGACCGCAGAGTCGCCGTCTTTGAGCATCAGATAATTTTCAGCGTTCTTTTCGGCTGCATGACCGATCACACTCAGATTCGGATTTCCTTTGATTTTCTCAAAATCGGACTGTGCAACCGTAAAAAGCAGCTCATAATCTTCGCCTCCGTTCAGCGCACAGGTCACCGGATTGATTCCGAATTCGTCTGCAGTCCTGATCACCATCGGATCGAGCGGAATTTTTTCTTCATAAATCTTAAATCCGAGACCGCTTTGTTTTGAAAGATGAAGCACTTCCGAAGAAAGTCCGTCAGAAACATCAATCATAGAAGTCGGTTTGACATCCAGTTCTTTCAAAAGCGAAATGATGTCCATCCTCGCTTCGGGCTTGAGCTGACGGCCTACGATATAATCATAAGGCGCCAGATCGGGCTGCATATTCGGATTGACCTTGAATACATTGTTTTCTCTTTCCAAAACCTGAAGACCGAGATAAGCGGCACCCAAATCGCCGCTGACAACCAGCAGATCATTTTCGGCTGCTCCGCTTCTGTACACCTGATCTCCCTTATTGACAGAACCCACAGCTGTGATGCTGATAATCAGTCCGCTGGTCGATGAAGTGGTATCGCCACCGACCAGATCGACTTTGTATTTCTGACAGCCAATTTTGATTCCTTCATACAATTCGTCCAGTGCTTCGACCGGAAAGCGGTTTGAAACTGCAATTGAAACCAGTATCTGTTCGGGTTTTGCATTCATTGCACAGATATCGCTCAGATTGATCATTACTGCTTTGTAACCCAAATGTTTGAGCGGCACATAAGCCAGATTGAAATGAACGCCTTCGACCAGCATATCGGTTGAAATCACGGTTTGTTTTTCTCCGTAATCGATTATCGCAGCATCGTCTCCGATTCCTTTGATGGTTGATTCATTTATGATTTTAATTGAGCCGGTCAGATGGTCGATCAGACCGAATTCGCCCAATTCTTCGAGCGGTGTCAGTGATTGGTTTTTGTCTTCAATCATTTTTCGAATATTTTTGGATCAATATTTTGCGGATGAACCGGAAGATCTTTCAAATCTTTGAATGAAAGTATCCTCATATTCTCACAATCGATTTTTGCCATTAATTTTTCCTGAATTTCTGCCGGCGGAGGCGTCTTTCTTCTTTCTGAGGTCGAAAACCAAAGCCCGAAAACGCTTGAATAAGCCAGATGAGTTCCGGTTTTTTTGTCATACAGATTGTGTTCAAATTCAAATATTTCGCCGTTCTCAGAATTCCCGCTGACCACCACCGAAATCATGATTTCCTGGCCTTCGTGCGCTTCTCTGAAAAATGAAATCTCTTCCCTCAAAACAGCCGGACCGATTTTGAGTCTTGCAAAATCAGCAAGCGAAATACCGCATTCGCTCAAAAACCGGATTCGAGCAAAACTGGTGTAATCCATGTAGGATGAATTTGCAAGATGCATGTTTGAATCCAGATCTGACCAGCGAACGGTGGTTTCGGCAAAATAAGTCTTCATTCAGAAAATTTTTGCAAAGATACCCAAAATAAAAAAAGGCCTGCAAAAACAGACCCTGTGATATTTTACTTCAATCCGATTACTGATAAATAAAAGTTTCGGTATAATTGTCCTCACCGGTTTCGGGCGAAAAGGTGTGCATCGCCGAAATCGGATAGCCGTTTTCATTGTACTGATAGGTTATGGTCTCAACTTCATTGCCCGGTGCTTCAATTTTGATCGGGTTTCTCTCGGTTACGCCAATTGCTTTTTTAATCGGATCGCCTTTGGGCGAAAATTTATCGTCATTAAAAATCGTTTCATCCCAATCACCGTCCAGATATTCCATCGAGCTGCATTTCTGGTCAAAAAATTCAAACGTCTGGGTCGTTGTCTGGGTTTCTCCCTCAACAATCATCGTATTCACAATTTTGCTGATTCCACAGGGTGTCGAATAGGTTATATCAGAATTAATTTCACCCAGAAAATCGCTCTGTATCAAAGCATGAATCTTTGATGAGCTCAAAATTTCAAACTCAACCGAATTTGTAAACAGCAATTCACCGGCCGAATAAGTCTTTTCGGTAAAATTGATTTTTCCTTCAGACGGATACTGATAAACCGACTCAACATAAGAAGTCATGTCTGAAATATCTTCATATTCAACCGTTTTTGTCAGCCTCTGCTGACCGTCAAAAGAATAAGTTACTTTGCCTTCGGTCTCTCCGGTCATTAATTTGATTTCCTTCAGCAGCATAGATACACCGGGTTCGTCGGGTCCGCCTCCGCCTCCGCCGTCATTTTCATCTTCCCACGGATCACATGAAATAACAGAAAAGCACGAAAAAATCATTGCAAATCCCAAAACCAAATTTTTTCTCATTGTATTTAATTTGGGTTAAAATTAATGTTTTTTAAAATATATCAAAACTATATGCAGTATTTAATCATATCTGATCAGATTGTAAATCAATTCGCTTTCGTATCCTTTTTGCAGCAAATAGCGTCTGATTTTGGCCTTCTTTTTCAGACTATCGCGCTCGGATTTCAATGAATTTTTTTTCTCATTGTAGAGCCTTTCAAGCACCTCTTTATATTCGTCTCCATCAATCTCTTCCAATGAGGTTCTGATCAGATTTACCGGAATTCCCCTTTTTTTGAGTTCGACGCTGATTTTGTTCTTTCCCCATTTTTTCTGATTGAATTTGCCGCGTGAAAAACTTTTTGCAAACCGTTCTTCATTCAGATAATCATTCTGAATCAAATAAATCAGAATCTGATCTTTTGCCTCTGGAATGAGCATGTATTCTTTCATTTTCGATTCGACTTCCTGATGACAGCGATCCTGATAAACGCAATATTTTGCAAGTTTTTCTCTAATCTCATCTACCGTAAAACTTTCTTTCAACATGTAATTGGGGTTAAAAAATTTGATGACAATCAGTTGAATTGTGATTTTTCTGCTGATTAATCACTGAATTTCACAAATTTACAAAATCTTTTGATGATTTAAAACCTTGAAGTTCTTTGAAGCAAACAGATGCTGTTTTATTCTTTGTAATAAATTCTTTTCACCCTTTGTGAAATTGAAGTAAGCACTTCGTAAGAAATCGTTCCCATCGCTTTTGCAACTTCTTCGGCAGTCGGTTTTTCGCCAAAGATGATGACCTCATCCCCTTCTTTGCAATCGATTTCGGTCACATCGGCCATCAGCATATCCATACAAACTGTACCGACGATCGGAACCAGATTTCCGTGAATATTTACCTTCCCGATTCCATTTCCAAGTGACCGACGGATTCCATCCGCATATCCGACCGGAAGTGTTGCAATTTTTGATTTTCTGTCAGCTTTAAATCTTCTTCCGTAACTCACTGTTTCACCCCTTTCGATTTCTGTAATTCTTGAAATCACGGTTTTAAAAGTCAGTACTGTTTTCAGTTGTTTCTGTACCTCGGCGTCGTCCGAAAAACCGTACATACCGATTCCCAGCCTGACCATATCGTACTGATGTTTGGGAAAATGGATCATTCCCGGCGAATTCAGCGCATGTTTGATCGGATGGATGTTTAATTCAGAACAGATTTTCAGATATGCTTCGTCAAATTCCATGAGCTGGTTCAATGCAAATTCCTTTTCTTCGGGTACATCTGCAGTTGCCAAATGTGTGAAAATTGATTTGATTTCAACTGAATTTTCATTTTTTAAAAATTCAATGACTTCATCCAACTGATCACTTTTGAAGCCCAAACGGTTCATTCCGGTATCGATTTTCAGATGGATCGGATAAACTTCCGAAATCGATTTTTCCTTGAGAATTTTCACAAACAGTTTCAACACCCGCATGCTGTACAATTCAGGTTCAAGTCTGTAATCGATGATTGGCGAATAACTGCTCTGTTCGGGATTCATGATCATGATCGGCAGTCGGATTCCGAGTTTTCGCAATTCGACACCTTCATCCACATAGGCAGCACCCAGATAATCGATTTTCTGATGTTCCAAAATATGAGCAACTTCAAAACTTCCGGCTCCATACGCGTTTGCTTTGATCATCGCCATTACTTTGGTGGTCGGATTGAGTCTGGTTTTGAAATAATTCAGATTGTCGATCAGCGACTGCAGATTGACTTCCAAAACCGTATCGTGCGCCTGTTTTTCCAAAAATGCAGAAACTTTTTCAAGTTCAAAAGGTCGTGCTCCTTTGATCAGTATCGCTTCATTGTTCACATTGAGCAGATTCAAAGTTTTCAGAAATTCATCGGTTGTGCGATAAACCCTTGGTTTTGATCTGAAAAGTTCTTTGTATTTCGGCAAAAACTCACCAATCAGAATCAGATCGTCGATCGGATAGGAATTGACCAAATCCGCAACTTCTTTGTACAGCAGATCATTGTCAAGATTGCTCTGAAGCACATCGGTCAGAATCAGGCTTTTTCTCGGAAATGCCTGCTGGGCAAGCACATCAAGTGCAACTTTTACCGAATGAAGATCAGAATTGAAACTGTCATTGATGATCAGACTGTTTCTGATTCCTTCTTTGATTTCGAGCCGCATTTCAATCGGCAGCAAGTTCTTGCAGCCTTCCAAATGTTTTTCAAAATCGGTATTCAGAAGACTCAAAACAGTCAAAACACAAAAGATATTTTCTGCTGAACCTTGATCCGGAAAAGGAATTTGGATCAGGTAATTTTTTGAATCAAAAACAAAAGAAATCTTCTGACTGCTGATTAATTTTTCAATTCCTGTCACCCGAATACGGTCGTCATCATTTTTTCCAAAAGCGACCAATTCTTTTTCGGGATAAATTTCTTTGATCAACTGTCGGGCAAGTTCATCATCGGAATTAAAGACAATCGTTTTTGAATTTTTAAACAGTCTGAGCTTTTCTCTGATCAGTTGTTCTTTTGATTCAAAATTTTCAAGATGTGCGCTTCCCAGATGGGTCAGCAATCCGATTTGCGGCCGGATGATACTTTCAAGATCCTTCATTTCGTCCGGTTTTGAAATTCCGGCTTCAAAAATTCCGAGATTATTTTGGGCTGTAATCCTCAAAACAGACAGCGGAACACCGATTTGTGAATTGTAGCTTTTCGGGCTTCTCACAATTGAGAAATCATTCCAAAGCAGCTGGTTCATCCATTCTTTTACAATTGTTTTTCCGTTGCTTCCGGTAATTCCAATCGTTAGCAGTTCAAATTTAGACCGATGAAATTCAGCCCATTTTTGAAGCGCTTTCAATGGCGAACCGACTTGAAGATAAACCGCATCTTTTTCGATTTCATCCGATTTTGTGGTTACAAATACTCTGATTCCTTTTTGATAAGCTTCATTTACATATGAATTTCCGTTGTCAGAAAATGAAAAAAAGACTGCGTCTTTCGGACTGAAAATCGTCCTTGAATCAAAATAGATTTCAGACACTTCGCCTTCGTGGTTTCCGATGATTTCTGCCGAAATGATTTTTGAAAGTTCTGATATTTTGTACGGGATCAAGGCTGTTGTTTTTTGTGATTTTCTGTTTCTTTTGCTCTTTCTGCCCAGAAAGCTTTTCGGCTGAGCGGTTCGTATTCGTCCATTTCACCCAGTTCGAGCAGTTTGTCGCTGTCGATTTTTCGATGCGAATAATGGGCAAGATTTCCGGTTTTCACACAGATTGCATGGACTTTGGTTACATATTCTGCGGTTGCCATCAGATCGGGCATTGGGCCGAAGGGTCGTCCTTTGAAATCCATATCCAGACCGGCGATGATCACCCGTTTGCCCATATTGGCAAGTTTGTTGGCGACTTCAACGATTCCTTCGTCAAAAAACTGTGCTTCATCGATTCCGACCACATCGCAGTCAGCTGCAAGTATCAGTAAATTGTAAGCAGATTCGACCGGTGTTGCTTCTGTGGAATTTCGGTTGTGCGAAACCACTTCCTGTTGGTCATAACGTACATCCACAGCCGGTTTGAAGACTTCAACCGTCTGTTTTGCAAATTCAGCCCTTCTCAAACGACGGATCAGTTCTTCTGTTTTACCCGAAAACATTGAACCGCAGATGACTTCGATCCATCCGCTTTTGCTGCTGTGATTGATGGTATTCTCCAGAAACATAGAAAGCAAAGTTAGAAAAAATGAGGACAGTGTTCACCCATTTTTTTCAGAATCGGAATTTTATCCAAACTCAGGCTGAGCATGAGAAAACAGAGTTCAACCGATAAAAAAATTCCGGATTTAAAATTTCTGGAAATTATTTGAAACCAAAATTGGCCATCATCACCGCTGCAACAGCTGCTTCAACGCCTTTGTTTCCGTATTTCCCGCCTGCACGATCGATAGACTGCTGTTCGTTGTCGTCGGTCAGCACACAGAAAATAACCGGAGTTTTGTATTTGATGTTCAAATCTTTGATTCCCTGGGTCACACCCTGGCAGATGTAGTCAAAATGTGGTGTTTCGCCTCTGATCACGCTGCCGATCACGATGATTGCATCAAACAGATCGCCTTTGCACAGATTGTTTGCGCCATATATCAATTCAAAACTTCCCGGAACTTCGAAACAATAGATACTCCCGGGTTTAGCCCCCAAATCAATCAATGTCTCGATGGCAGCTTTCTGAAGACTGTGGGTGATGTGTGAATTCCATTGTGAAACGACAATGCCGAAACGCTTGGTCTCGGCATTGGGTATATTTTCTTTGTCGTAGGCCGACAGATTTTTATCTTTAGTTGACATTGGTTGCGTATTTCAGTCTCTCAATATATTTATCAACTTCTCCATTTCCTGCATTTGGATATTTGTCGGCAAGAACCTGGAAATATTTGAGTGCATCCGCATTGTTGCCCAACTCGATTGAAAGTTTTCCGGCTTTGGTCAGATAAATTGTTTTGAGCACTTCATAATCGGTTTCTTCAGCTGCTTTCAGATAATACGGAATTGCTTCTTTTTGCTTTTGAGAATCAGCCAACGCATTACCGATCATACCGTATTTTTGGGCAGTGAGCACATTGTCGTCTGAGCTGAATTTCTCAAGTGAAGAAACTGCTGAAGCATAGTCACCCAGTTTGTAATATGCGATCCCCGCCTTGTACAGTGCGATGTTTGCGCCTTTGGTTCCGCTGAAATCTTTGATGATTTGTTCATAGCCCAGGAAACTTCCGGGCATTCCTTTGAGTGCAAGATTCATTGAATCCTGTTTGAAATAATCGTCTGCCTGAACCATTTCCATGAATGCTTTCTCAGATCTGGGTTCAACCACAGTTTTCAGATACACAAAATAACCGATGGCAAGCAATGCCACAACGCCCAAAACGCTGATGATGATTTTTGAATGCTGCTCAAAGAAGTTTTCCGCTTTGTAGGCGGTCTGGTTCAAATTATCGAGTACCTTCTCGGCAGCGTATTTTTTCTTTTTTTTAGTGCTCTTAGCCATTTTGATTTAATTTCAAGTGTGCAAAAGTAAGCTTTTTTGATATTTCGCCCAAAAATAAAATGAAAATTAAGAACCCCCAATTTATTTGGATATAAATTGGGGGTTGGTATTTTTAATCAACGATTTAGAAGAAATATCCGACTGTGAAATTCAGCATATTTGTTCTGTTCTCAGTCTTGAATTCTGTTCCCGATGCATTCTCAATGAATTTGGTTGAGGTTTTGCCCAAACCGAATTCGTATCTCAGGTCAAGATTCAGTTTTTTAATGTTTACTCCGGTTCCGATCTGCCAGCCAAGACTCACATCGTCTTTGTCAGTAGATTTGACAGAGCCAAAACCTTTGAGTTTGTCTTTTGCATTGATCGAAAATACAGGTCCGGTCTGGAACTGAACCAGTCCGAGTGCGAAAGTTTTTCCGACATTGACCGGAATGTCGATTCTGCTTTTCTGCAATTCTCCATCACTTTGGTCATCTTTGTATTTGAATGAGGTATATAGCAGTTCGGGTTGTACATAAAATCCTGCTGCCTTAATTCTCATCATCGCTCCTCCCTGGAATCCCATCGCTCCTTTACCTTTGCTGCTGTATGTTCCGTCGATTGTTTTGAACACTCCTTTGTCAGTGTTGTAAACCGGTCCTGCCTTTAATCCGAAATCGATTGACTGCGAAAAAACCGACATAGAAATCAGTCCGAGACCGATTAAAAATAACTTTTTCATATTCTCTATTTTTTTGATGAATTTTCTTTTTCTTTTAGCAATACTTCTCTCAATTTGGTAAACAGCTTTGATGAATAAACGAATTCGATGGCAGATTCATTGTCTGTGGTCAAAATTTGTGTTTTGTCGCCATGCCATTCTTTGATTCCGTTTTTGAGAAATACAATGCTTTCTCCAATCTCGAGAACCGAATTCATATCGTGTGTATTGATGATGGTGGTGGTATTGTATTCGACGGTGAGTTCGTGCAGCAGCTGGTCGATCACCATTGCGGTCTGCGGATCGAGGCCCGAGTTGGGTTCGTCTGCAAAAAGATATTTCGGATTGTTGACCACTGCCCTTGCAATCGCTACCCTCTTCTGCATTCCTCCCGAAATTTCGGAAGGAAATTTATGAAAAGATTCAGGCAGCAGGTTGACTCTTTCAAGAACTTCTTCTGATCGCATATTCATTTCTTTCATTGAAAGATTCGAGAACATTTCAAGCGGAAAACGTACATTTTCAATAACTGTCATCGAATCAAACAATGCACTGCCCTGAAAAACCGTACCAATCTCACTTCTCAGTTTTTGTTTTTCTTCATAACTGAATTTTGAGAAATTTTTTCCGTGAAAAAGAATTTCACCTTCGGTCGGTATAATCAGTCCGGTTAAACATTTCAGAAACACGGTTTTGCCCGAGCCCGACTGACCGATGATCAGATTGGTTTTGCCCGATTCAAAAACGGTTGAAATTCCTTTCAAAACCTCTTTGTCTTCAAACGATTTTCTCAGATTCTTTACTTCTATCATCAGCTCAAAATTGTTTGGGTGAGAATAAGGTTCAATATAATCAAAATGACAGAGGTCCAAACCACAGCAGAGGTGCTCGAACGGCCGACCTCAAGCGAACCTCCTTTTACATGGTAACCGTAAAAAGCAGGTACAGTGGCAATTACAAACGCAAAACAAATTGTTTTGACAAATGTATAGAAAAACAGACGATTGGCCATCGGCATTTGGAGACCGATGATATAATCTGATTTTGACCACATGTGGGTTGTCTCACCGATCAAATAACCGCCCCAAATTCCCATTCCGATTGAAATCATAATCAGAATCGGATTGAATAAAACAGATGCTATAATCTTTGGCATCACCAGGAATGAAGGTGAATTCACACCCATCACATCGAGTGCATCAATCTGTTCGGTCACCCGCATGGTTCCAATACTGGAAGCGATATATGAGCCGACCTTTCCGGCAAGAATCAGTGAAATGATGGTGGGAGAAAATTCCAAAATCAAAACTACTTTGGTTGCGTAGGCGATATAATAATCAGGAACCGGAATATCGGCTCCCTGAAAGTTTTGAGCCATCTGGATTGCGGTCACAGCACCCATAAACAGAGAGATAAAGGAAACCAGTCCTATCGAACTCATTCCCAAATCCCAAATTTCCCTCATCACGAGTTTACGGAACATCTTGCCGCCCTGCGGTTTGATAAAAACTTTCCTCATAAAAAGGAAATATGCTCCTATATAACTCAGCGCTTTTAACATAGGCTGCAAAATTAGACTTTTTTTTCAGATAAAGATTGTTAACTTTCACCAATGAATTTGGAACCCCTCATAAAATATCTGCCCGAAAATTCAATACACTATATATATGAATGGATTGGTGACTCCAGGCTGAAGATTCAAATCAAGTCAAAAAGAAAAACAAAATTGGGTGATTACCGATTTGACAAAAAGACCGGAATTCACCAAATCAGCATTGACGGAACGATGGAACCGTATCCGTTTTTCTTTGTCATGACCCATGAAATTGCACATCTGATCGTCAGACTGTCTTATCCGACAAATGTCAGATCGCATGGTGAGGAATGGAAAAGAATCTTTGGCGAGCTGCTTGATCAAAGTCTTGAAATTTATCCGGAAGAAATCAGAAGTCAGATCCAAAGACATGCACAAAATCCAAAAGCAAGTATAGGCGCGGACAAACATTTGCACAGCGCACTGTTTCTGGATGATGATAAAATTGAGATGTTGCTTGATAATTTGGAGGAAGGCCAATATTTCAGACTCAGGAAAAGAATTTTTCAAAAAGGTAAAAAGAGAAAAATAAGATATATTTGCAGGGAATTGAAGACCAATCGTTCGTATCTGATCAGCGGACAGGCGGTAGTAGACGAAATAATCAATCAATGAATAACAATTATTTTGGGATAATTATGGCCGGCGGAGTGGGCTCAAGATTTTGGCCGCTGAGTACTGGCGATTATCCAAAACAATTTCACGATGTACTCGGAACCGGAAGATCGCTATTGCAGAGCACATTTGACCGTTTGAAAAAAATAATTCCGGAAAATCAGATTTATGTGGTCACTCTGGCAGAATATTCGGAACTGACGCTGAAACAGCTGCCCGAACTGTCGCCTGAACAGATCATAGCCGAACCAAAAGGAAGGAATACGGCGCCGAGCAATATTTATGCTGCCAAATTGATACACGAAATCAATCCGAAAGCAAATATAGTGGTTGCTCCTTCAGACCATGTGATCATGGATGTGCCCGGTTTTGTAAAAAAACTCAGACTTGCGCTCAAAGAATCAGACAGCAAAGACATACTGATTACTCTTGGAATCAAGCCGACAAGACCTGATACAGGATACGGCTATATCCAATTTCTGGCAGAAGGACGTCAGGCGCTGAAAAAAGTCAAAACGTTTACAGAAAAACCAAGTCTGGAACTCGCAGAAGTATTTTGTGAGTCGGGTGATTTTTTATGGAATGCCGGAATTTTTATATGGCGCGCAGAAGTGATACTGAACCAGTTTAAAAAACATATGCCTGAAATGTATGAAGCGTTCTGTAAGATTGATGGCCTGAAAAATCACGAAACAAGAACCAAAGCAGTAAAAAAAACCTACTCGCTGACGCCAATGATTTCGATCGACCACGGAATCCTTGAAAAATCCAAAGAGGTTTATGTGATTCCATCCTCATTTGGCTGGACCGATCTGGGCACACTGAAATCTCTTTTTGATCTTTCTTACAAAAACAAGGATCAGAACGTAATTAAAGGAAAACATATACTGACATACAACACAAAAGATTCGATGATTTTCACCACCCAGAACAAGGCGGTCATCGTTGACGGGCTGAAAGACTATATAGTAGTCGATACAGAAAGGGCGCTGCTGATCTGCGGAATGGACAAAGACCAGATGATCAAAACTTTTGTGAGCGATCTGAAACTGAACAAAGGCGAGGAATTCACCTGATAACCGAATCAAAACAAAATGCTTAATTTTTCAATAATGGGCTTCGGCCACATCGGAAGAGTCCATAAAAAGGCAATCGAAGAAACCACAGACGCAAAACTGATTTCAATAATCGATTCAAAATTTTCGGGTGAAAATCCGGGTGTTCCGGTTTACGGCTCAATTCAGGAATTTTTGGAAAATGATTCAAAAACAGATGTCGTTTCGATAGCCACTCCAAACGGTTATCACAAACAGCATGCAATCGAATGTCTGAATGCCGGAAAACATGTGCTGATCGAAAAACCGATGGCGCTCAATACCGCAGATGCAAAGGAAATACTGGAAGTTGCACAAGAAAATGGAAAAAGAGTTTTTTCTTCTATGCAATTGAGATTTTCACCGCCGGTTCGTTATGTGAGAAATCTGATTGACCAAAATAAATTGGGTGAAATCTATATGGTGAACATCAGATGTTACTGGAATCGAAATAAAGATTATTACAAACAGCGCGATTGGAGCGGATCTGCCGATATGGATGGTGGTGTTTTGTTTACACAATTTTCTCACTTTGTGGACATTATGAATTTTTGGTTTGATGAAACCAACTGTGTCAATTCTTCATTTTTTAATTTCAATCACAGAGAAGTAACCGACTTTCCGGACAGCGGAATCCTTGAATTCAATGCTGACAACGCAAAGGGAAACATGATTTTCACTACATCGGTTTATGAAAAAAATTTCAAAAGCAGCATACTCTTAATCGCAGAAAAAGGGACGGTGGAAATCGGCGATCAGTATTTGAATCAGCTGATTTACTGTAATGTGGAAGGTGAAAATCCGGATAAAGGACATTCAACAGAAACCAAAAATTTCCATCCGTCAGCAATGGCCGAAATCATCAGTGCAATCAGTGAAAACAGAGCTTCGGTGCTCGACGGTGAACATGCGGTCAGACTGGTCGGATTTATTGAGGGCGCTCACCGGTTCATCAAATCCGAAACGGTGAACCATAAAAATTAATCGCCAATCTGAATTGATTTGGATTGGGTTTCCAGATAATTCTTTTTCCATTCGAAATAGGCAATCACTGCCAGCACAGTGAAAACAAAAAACTGGATTGAAGTGATGACAAGACCTTTGTAAATAAACATTGGGATACAGACCAAATCACCCAAAATCCAAAAAAGCCAGTTTTCGATTTTTTGTTTCGCCATCAGCCACATTCCGATTAGAAATATGGAAGTGGTAAATACATCCAGCCAGTTTGCCCAGTCGAGATGGTCAAGCCCCAAATCAGCGCTGTTCAGCACAAAATCATTGTCGAGCCAGGGCTTGAAATAATAAACCAAAATAACCAGAATCAGACTGCCCAAAAATAAAAGTGAGCCAAAAAACCATTCCTTTGAATTGGCCCATGAAACATTGACATGGATTTTGTCGGGTGAATTTTTTGACCAGAGAGTCCAGCCGTAAATGCTCATTGCGGTATAATAGACATTGATCAGACAGTCGCCGAGCAATCCGAAGACAAAAAGCAGATATACATAAATTCCGGTTGAAATGATTCCGACCGGATAGACCCAGATATTTCTATTCAGCGAAAAAAACACACTCAAAATCCCGAGAATGACCGCGATGATTTCGAGTACGATCATCCAGGTCTCATAAGTCCGATAGGGTTCGATCAACAGTGAAAAGAAATCTGTCATTTAAAAAAACAGCCCGAAACAGTATCGGACTGTCATCTATTTTGAATTATTTTCTTGACATCAAAATTTGAAGCACATACCAAAAAAGCAGCATCAGCGAAGCAAAAAGCGAGAGCGCAGCCGGCACATACTGATCGGTTCCGAATTCATTTTTGATCTGATAGGTTGAATAAAGAATACTGCCTGCGGCAAGAAGCACCATTCCGACAGAAAACCAAAGACCGAGATTAAACCCAAATATGGTTCCGGCGACGATCAGACCCAATGCGATAAAAAATCCGACCACCAGACCGGTTCTCAAAAACGAAAAATCGGTTTTTGTCATCAGGACAGCAGCAGTCAGACCCAGAAAGAGAGTTCCGGTAATGACGCCTGCCTGTGCTATCATCTGAGGCCCGCCGCCAAAGTTCATCGCCAGATAAAGAAGCGGAACAAAAATAATGGCTTCGGCCAATATATAAAGCAGAAAACCTGCATACTGTTTGGTGCGGTCTGCATTTCTGTAGGTCAGATTCTGCGCAACCCAGGTCACCGCCATAAATCCGCCCAAAAGCAGCAGCCACGAATAACCCTGAAGACTCAGCATCAGATTGACCAATGGATCAATTTTGAGTAAAATTGCTTCAATACCGATGAATGCAAGTACTCCGAAAGCTACGTTTGAATAAGTTTTTCTGTAAAATTCAGCCTGTCGCGCAGAATCAGCGTGGGCAACAAGTACGGGTGTATTTTCAAGTCCGTTCATTTGATATTATTTTTTTGTAAAGTTAAATGTTTTTAAAATGATTGTTTCTTGGGTTTGATTAAAAAGTTACTGATTTGCAGATTTCTCGTCCAGCACCCAGACCAAATAATATCCTTTGATCAACCGGTAATAGGCATGGTATTTTTTCCTTTCATTATCGTCCCAGAGCCAGCACGAAATCGGATCGTCTCCATTTAATTCAAATTTTTCCACTTTGTAATGATTCAGGAAATTCCAAAGATTTCCGCCATTCAGTTTATAGAGTCCTTCTTTGATTCCCCAGATCACATGTAGAAATTCTTCCTTATTTTGATTTGGAATCCATATTGCTTCGTCGGGTCTGATAAATTTATTTTGAATATTCAGGATTTTGTCGGTTCTTCTTTTTTCGATGTCTATACCTATATAGTACTGGCTCAGCCCTATACAAACCATATCAAACGAATGACTGATTGACAATTGTCGGCTAGCTGGCAGATAGGGTTTTCCTTTTTGATTGTAATAGACTTCAAAATCGAGATCGAGCACCTTGAGGCAAGCTCGGAGACCGAGATATTCTCTTGCCTGTTTGGGGTTGAGCGTAAGATACTTCATGATCCGATAGGGGTTGAGTTTCAGATAATCGAGCAATTCCTCATCTGTTTCGGTCAGATGCCAGCAAACGATCCTTGTGGTTTCGTCATTGTGTAAAGAATTGATAATAGGCATTTATGAATGAGAAATTAGTTTGTAACTTTGCAACCCTTTTAAGATACGAATTTCAAAATTAGAAAATTATTTAGAGTTATGAGCACACAAGTTGAATACATTCCATTCAGAGTTAAAGATATCTCGCTTGCAGAGTGGGGAAGAAAAGAAATCAGACTTGCAGAAGCGGAGATGCCGGGTCTGATGGCGATCAGAAAAGAATACGGCCCGCATCAGCCGCTGAAAGGCGCAAGAATCGCGGGCTGTCTGCACATGACGATACAAACAGCTGTTCTGATTGAGACGCTGGTTGAACTGGGCGCTGAGGTGACCTGGTCTTCCTGCAATATTTTTTCGACTCAAGACCATGCAGCCGCAGCAATTGCAGCAGCGGGAATACCTGTTTATGCTTGGAAAGGAATGAATGAAGAGGAATTTGACTGGTGCATTGAACAGACTCTGTTTTTTGGTCAGGAAAGAAAACCGCTGAATATGATCCTCGACGATGGCGGCGATCTGACCAATATGGTTTTTGACAGATACCCCGAACTGACCAAAGAAATCAAAGGTCTGTCTGAAGAAACGACTACCGGTGTTCACCGTCTTTACGAAAGAATGAAAAACGGGACATTGGCTGTTCCTGCGATCAATGTGAACGATTCTGTGACCAAATCAAAATTTGACAACAAATACGGCTGTCGCGAATCTGCGGTTGATGCGATTCGTCGTGCGACCGATGTGATGCTCGCCGGAAAAAGAGTGGTGGTCTGCGGTTATGGAGATGTGGGCAAAGGAACTGCGGCTTCGTTCAGAGGCGCGGGTGCCATCGTTACGATTACTGAAATCGATCCGATTTGTGCTTTGCAGGCGGCGATGGAAGGATATGAGGTCAAAAAACTGGATACAGTTGTCGGAAATGCTGATATCGTGATCACAACCACCGGAAATTTAGGAATTGTACGAGGCGAACATTTCAAAAATATGAAAGACAAAACAATCGTTTGCAACATTGGTCATTTTGACAATGAAATCGATATGGCGTGGTTGAACAAAAATTACGGAGAGACAAAATATGAGGTCAAACCTCAGGTGGATGTATATAATATAGGTGGAAAAGAAATCATCATACTTGCAGAAGGCCGTTTGGTGAATTTGGGTTGTGCAACAGGGCATCCTTCATTTGTGATGTCGAATTCATTTTCAAATCAGACGCTGGCGCAGATAGAATTGTGGAATCATTCAGACAAATACAAAAATGAGGTTTATATGCTTCCAAAACATCTGGATGAAAAGGTTGCGTTTCTACATCTTTCAAAACTGGGCGCAGAACTTGATAAACTGAGCCCCGAACAGGCTGACTATATCGGTGTAAAAGTGGAAGGCCCGTTCAAACCGGATTATTACAGATATTAATAAAAAAGTAAAAAATCTAAAAATATTTTCAATCAATTGAATTTGTAAGGCATTTTTTGTCAGATTTTTAAGTAATTTGTGATTTATAAAAATAATTTTATAGATTTGTAAATCCTAAAAAGAACCTAATATGAAAGTTACAATGACACTTGCGGCAGTTTTTGCCGGCGCATTCCTAACAGCACAGATTGGGATTACCGACAACGGTTCGATCAGTATGGACGCCTCTGAGATTCTGAAAATAGAATCAAATAACAAAGGTGTACTGCTCCCCAATGTTGAATTGACGAACCTGACCAGTCCGGCACCAATTACCAATCCAGCCGAAAACCTTTTTGTGTACAATACCAATCCGATTGTCGGCTTGGGATTTTACACTTGGAAAACCAACAAATGGGAGCCCTTGGTGGATTCAAGAAACGTATATGCTTATGCAGGAATTGTAAGAACTGAGCTTGCCCAATCAACAGCGGCAATCCAGGACGATAATACAACCGGAGCAAATTCGTATAACATCGGTGACCCACCCGGTTCAATATGGAAACTGATTCCAGGTATGTCAAAGACCTTTGATGTGTTTTCACCCATTAACAATTTGTCAATCAGCGTAGGAGGAACCGTTCAAACCAAATCAAATGCGGTGCAACAGGCACATTCTTACGCAGTTGCTGTTTTTATAGACGATCAACTTGCAGCTGTGAGAAATTTTATTTTGCAGGGAAACACAACATGCATATACAGTGACTTCAATGTCTTTATGACTGTCTCCAACCTTTCGGCAGCCTCACATAAGGTTGAAGTAAGAGAAACTTTCAGAGTTGACAATGCAAACGGAACCCAGCAAAACAATCCGGGCGGACTTGTTTTCGGAGGAAATCATCCCGATTGTAGCAATATCAACAATGACATGGCAAATACACTGATGAGTATTCAAATATCTGAAAAACCCAACACACCTTAAATCATGAAAAAACTAATTTATCTTTTCCTGTTGCTGTTCACCTTTGGTCTGAATGCACAGGTCGGAATCAATACAAATACACCGGATCCATCTTCAATTGTTGATGTTTTTGCAAACAACAAGGGAATATCATTTCCAAAAGTTAATTTGTCCGGCATAGCAGACAACACAACTGTACTCAATCCGCAAAGATCACTGATTGTATTCAATACAAATGATGCATTGGTGGGCGGTGTCGGATACTATTACTGGACCGGAAACAAATGGGACTTCCTGTTTAGTGACCTGAACGGATATTTGCTTGAAAATCTTACCAAATATTATTCAAAATCAAATTCCACAAAAGAAGTTTTTTCCTCGTCAGATTATTTTAACACTCCGAATCCTATAGGATCACCCTTGGCTGGAAATAACTGGAGAGTCGTTAATGATTTGACAATGACGGTCGAAGTTGACAGACCGCTCAATCAGACTTTGTTTACAGTGACCGGCATGACACAGGCAAGCAACACTTCCAGCGGAGGAAATATTCAGAGTGTAATCGGAATATTTGTAGATGATGTACTTGTTGACATCAAACCGATTTCAACTCCATTGGTTGAAAATTGCAGTTACAGACCATTTACGGTTTATGGCACAACCAATAATCTCAGCGCAGGCAGCCATTCAGTGAAAATTGCAATTAAAAATCTGACTTCAAGCCAAACTGTTGGTATTACCTGGGGTGGAAAAAACACAACCGGATCATGCAACAACAACAATCACCTGAATGATTTTGAAGCAAGAATGTCTGCTGTAGTTTTAATCAACCAACCTTTCAATTTCTAATATCATGAAAAGATTTTTAAAAAATACAATCGCTATTGGTCTGCTTGGACTATTTGGAGCAGTAAATGCACAAGTACTGATTACAAAAGACAAAACAGTGGACACGCCTGATCCGTCAGCAATTTTGGAGATCAGAGATACCGAAGCAGGTTTTCTGTTTCCAAAAACCGATTTCAACGGCACCTTTGATGATAACCAGAACCCTGTTCAAAATCCGGTCCACGGTCTTACGCTTTTGGATACAGGTACTGACAGACTGTATTTTTGGGATACCAATATTACTCCCAACAGATGGATTAAGAACTTCAGGGTCAATGATGCAGAAGCAATTTTGCAAAAAACGATCAATTATTCAGCCAATTCAACTTCCGGAGTATCAATAAACAGCTGGCCAACCAACCCGCCTACGTTTATTGAAAATTCAAACACAACCGGCTGGACCGACTTGGGAGTCAGCGTCACCATTTCGCCAACAAATGCAACCAACGATGTGTTTATTTCTGCCGAAGGAATGGCTCAACTGAATAACAGCAGCGCCGATTTCTACAGTTTTGCCATCGGATTGTTTGTAGACGGCCAATTAAAGGTGGTTCGAAAATTCTATGCCGGAGAAAATTCTGCATGCACATGGAAAAAATTTGAATTGAACGGTCTTTTTGAAGACATGGCACCCGGAAATCATACTGTAAGACTTTACGCCAGAAATGTGAGAAAGGACTCAGGAACTGGAAATCTTGGTCTTTATTATGGAACTCGTGCTCCAAATGCCACCTGTTCAAACATGAACGAAAATATGGCAAGGATATTCCTTACCGCTCAGGTAACCGAATAAATACAAATTATATAAAAACAAAAAATCCCGAAAGCAGTACTTCCGGGATTTTTTTGGTTATAACTTATAAATACTGATTAACTCGCCAGTATGGTCACCACATTGTGGCTCATCTCAACTACTCCGCCGTTGATATCAAAAAGGTATACGAACTCATTGGCAGGCGACTGTTTTAGACTTCCGCTGATGTTCTCATAATTAACATTCGACTTTGAATGAACCTTAATTTTGATTGTTCCCTTTGAAAGAGAAGAAACTACTGCGGCGTGATTGTTCAGCATCTGGAATTCTCCTCCTTTGCCGGGAACGGTAACCGAATCCACCTCGCCTTCAAAGATTACATATTGGGGAGTTATAATGTTTAATTGCATATTCTATAATTTAAGAATCAGATTTAGATTAAGCATTTACTTCTGCCAGCATCTTCTCACCTGCTTCAATCACATCTTCGATGGTACCTTTCAGGTTGAACGCAGCTTCAGGATACTGATCCACTTCACCGTCCATAATCATATTGAATCCTTTGATGGTGTCTTTGATGTCAACCAAAACACCCGGGTTTCCTGTAAACTGTTCTGCCACATGGAAAGGCTGTGATAGGAATCTCTGTACCCTTCTTGCTCTGTGCACAACCAGTTTGTCTTCTTCAGAAAGTTCTTCCATACCAAGGATGGCAATAATGTCCTGAAGTGCTTTGTATCTCTGAAGGATTTCTTTTACATTCTGTGCTGTGTTGTAATGCTCATCACCAACCACCTCGGGTGTAAGAATTCTTGAAGTTGAATCCAGCGGATCCACAGCAGGATAAATACCCAGTGAAGCAATCTTTCTTGACAATACCGTAGTTGCATCCAGGTGCGCAAAAGTTGTTGCAGGTGCCGGGTCGGTCAAGTCATCCGCAGGCACATAAACCGCCTGAACAGATGTAATTGAACCGGTTTTGGTCGAAGTAATTCTTTCCTGCATTGCACCCATCTCGGTTGCCAGTGTCGGCTGATAACCAACCGCAGAAGGCATACGACCCAAAAGTGCAGACACCTCTGAACCTGCCTGTGTAAAACGGAAGATGTTGTCGATAAAGAAAAGTACGTCTCGACCCTGACCCGAACCGTCACCATCACGATAGTATTCTGCAAGCGTCAAACCTGACAAGGCAACTCTCGCACGTGCTCCGGGAGGTTCATTCATCTGACCGAAAACAAAGGCTGCTTTTGATTCCTTTGCAAGTTCTTTGTCAACTTTTGACAAATCCCACTCTCCTTTTTCCATAGATTCCATAAACGCATCACCGTAACGAATAATTCCGGCTTCAAGCATTTCACGCAGCAGGTCGTTACCTTCACGGGTTCTTTCACCCACTCCGGCAAATACAGACAAACCGCCGTGTCCTTTCGCAATATTGTTGATCAATTCCTGAATCAATACGGTTTTACCAACACCGGCACCTCCAAACAGACCGATCTTCCCGCCTTTTGCATAAGGCTCAATCAGGTCGATTACTTTAATCCCAGTGAATAAAACTTCCGATGAAACTGATAATTCGTCAAATTTTGGTGCAGGTCTGTGAATCGGCAAGCCGTTTGACTTGTCAACATTTCCCAAACCGTCAATGGCATCTCCAACCACATTGAACACTCGGCCGTTTACCGACTCACCGGTTGGCATCATAATCGGTGAGCCTAGTTCTAAAACTTCCTGACCTCTTGATAATCCGTCGGTTGAGTCCATTGAGATACAACGAACTGTATCTTCACCAATATGCTGTTCAACCTCAAGAATCAGCGAGTTGCCATCTTCTCTTTTGATTTCAAGCGCATCATAAATTTTTGGAAGTGTCCCAGTGTTTTCAAAAACTACGTCGATTACCGGTCCGATGATCTGTGCAATTTTACCTTTTGAATTTGCCATTATTTTTAAGATTAATTCGTTTAAATTCTGTTTTTCTAAATTTGGTGCAAATATAAGTCAATCAACTGATTCAATTCCAATGAAAAATAAGATTTTTATCAGTCCCGTTTCAATTATCCCGATAAATTATTTCAAAAACTAATCCGCTGATTTGGTTATTGTTGTATAACGATACTGACAGCATGTTCGGCCTCTCAATCCAATTTTGAATAACGGGCAAGCAGTTTTTCAAAATATCTCTGGCCGAGAATCCGTTTTAGTGTAATCGAAAATTTCTGAATCGGCTTGCCGACGGTATAATGCGATTTCAAATTTTTACGGTAAATAAATTTCTCGATGATTGGAACCAGTTTTTCGGTTTTCATCCCGTGATCAACCTCATCATCTATGATTACCTGAAGTTTTTTGTATTTCGATTTATAGAAGGGCGAAACCGTGCTGTAAATCCGGCTGTCGGCGATCGATGTTTTGATATCACCCAGACTGAGTGCAAAAATTTCAACTCCGGTCTTTTGATTTTCAAGCCGCAAAGCTTCTGTCAGTCTGTCTATTACCGATTTTGATGCAGAATAACATCCTCTGAATGGCAGACCGTGGTTGCTTGCAATCGAAGAAATATTGATGATATGACCCGAAGCCTGTTTTCTCATCAGAGGAAGCACCGCCTGGATGGTATAAATCACGCCATAGACATTCACATTCAGCAGTTTGTCAAAATCTTCCCTTTTCACATCTTCGACCGTTCCGAGCATACCGATTCCTGCATTGTTAATCAGCACATCGATTTGACCGGATTTTTCTATGATCTGAGCAATTGACCGAAAGACATTGCCGCGATCTGTCACATCTGTAGGTATATGTGTGAAATTTGACTGATTGCCTTTTGAACGCGACAATCCGTACACTGTGTGTCCTTTGGCTGCAAAATAGCCGGCCAGTGTCTCTCCGATTCCGGACGAGCTGCCGGTGATTACGATTACTTTTTTTTCCATTTGTTTCAGGATGCTAAACTAAATAAAATTAAAAAGAAATCCTTTTATTAGTTTTTGAATTGTGCGCATGCCTGCTTTTGATTTTTTTAAGTTATTCAGACTTTTCATTTGAGAAATCAACAATATCATTGCTGTTTTTCCGCCATTCCCGAAATTTTCTGTAGGCATCTTCATCAGACCGGTTCATATCGCTTCCGCATTTGTGCAGCAGAAATTCGACATACTCTGAGAGCTCTCCCACCATTGAATCGGGAGGCTGCTCAATTTTTTTGTAAAGATTGGCTTTTCCAAAAGTTTCCATAGAGATTTGATTTGCCACAAAATTAGCTAAAATCGATTCAACTTAAAAATTACAAGTGTATAATTCTCAAACAGAGCCTTTTGCTCCATTATGACTTCGGTGTCTTCATCAACCCAATCTGTATCGAAAAATTTCTTTTTTGTAATAATTTTGGTTTCGGGATTTGATTCAAGAAATTCAAAGATCTGCTGTTTGGTTTCTTTGATCTGAAAAGTTCTTTCAAAATTAAAAAGCAATGCCGGATCATAACCTTTGTAAACAACCACATCGTCATCCGGTCTCATCACCTCTTTTGCCATCACCGCAGGGCTTTTCATCGAAAGGCCGGGATAAATAAACTGAAACAATTCGAGTGAAAGAAACATAAAACAGGCGCCCAGTGCCAGCATGCTTTCAAATAATCTCTTACGTTTCAAATAAAATAATGACAAAGCGGTTCCGGCAGGAAGGATTGCCAGTTGAATCGATGAAAGATGAACACTGTACAGTTCGGGTTCTATATATGCCAATAAAATATATGCGGCAATCGGCATCAGAACTGTAATGACAAACAGCATCCACAAACTGATCCGATAACCCTTCAGCCCGATTTTCTGATTCAATACTTTTTTCAGATAAAATGCAATCAGCACTGCGACAAACGGATAGGCGGGCATAGGATAATTGGGCAGTTTTGTAAATGAAATACTGAAAAACAAAATAAAAACCGAAGAAAGCACAAATGAAAACAGCACAAAGTCATCTGATTTTCTGTGTTTCCAGCTTTGTACAAATCCCTGAATGATAAAAAATGAAAACGGAAGAAGGCCAAGCAGAACAAACAGCAGAGTGACGATTGGCAGTCCGCCGTGTCCTTCCATTTCACTTCCAAAACGACCGAGATTGTGGTCAAGAAAAAATCCTTTTGTAAATTCTCCGTTGGTCAGCTGATGAACCCTGACGAACCAGGGAACGGAAATCAGAAGAACGATCAGACCGCCGATGAAGGGTCTGAGTCTCAATATATTTTTGAGTTCTAATTCTTTTTTAAATATTAAAAACACAAGTACGGTCAATCCAGACAATATAATGGCAACCGGGCCTTTTGCCAAAACCGCCAATCCGATTGAGATATAAAAAAGAAGTCCGCTGCTGTGTTTTTGATTTTTGTAGAAATCATAAAAATGAAAAAGTCCAAAGCTTAAGAAAAAAATCAGATAGGGATCGGGAACAGCCAGATGAAATTCCTGCACAAAAAAGATGGACGAGCAGAGTATGAAGGCTGTGATAGCAGCAATTTTTCGACCCAAAAACTTTTTTGTAAAATAATAGGAAGAAATGATGGTGAGCAGACCAAACAATGCTGAAAAGAAACGTGCCGCAAAAGCATTCACACCAAATAGTTTATACCCAATCATCATCAGCCAATAATGAAGCGGTGGTTTGTCAACCCTCAATTCACCGTTGAAAACCGGAACCAGCCAATTGTTGCCAATAAGCATTTCACGTGCAGCTTCTGCATTTTTGGCTTCATCGAGAATAAAAACTCTTGTACCGCCCAAATTGATGAAGCACAGCATACCTGCAGCAAACAGAATTAAAAAATAATAGAAATATCCGCTTTGGGAATTGAGTCTCATCAATTTTGTTTTATCTTAGCCTTGCCATTTTTCAATGGCTAAATTAGGAATTAAAAATGATTGAAAATTTAATTTCCGAAAAGTTATCGGTGGTTGTTCCGGTCTATAATGAAGAAGAAAATGCAGCGCTTCTTGTCAAAAGGATTAACAGCGCACTCAAAGGGAAAGATTATGAGATCATATTGGTTGACGACGGCTCCACAGATGCCACCTGCCGGATCATCAAAGAACTTGACAACCCAAAAGTTGTGCTCATCCAACTGAAAAAAAATTACGGTCAGAGCCTTGCTTTGGCTGCCGGGATTGACTATGCCAAAGGAAATTACATCATCACCATGGACGGTGATCTTCAGAATGATCCGGACGATATACCGATGATGTACAACAAAGCAAAGTCTGAAGACTGGGATGTGGTAACCGGAATCAGACAAAATAGAAAAGATAATTTCATTCGGACTTTTCCATCAAAAATTGCAAATCGGATCATCAGAAAAACGACCAAACTCGACATCAAGGATCATGGCTGTGCACTGAAAGTTTTTAACCGTGAAACCGCAAAAGAACTGAATCTCTACGGCGAAATGCACAGATACATTACACTGCTTGCGTTTCTGAACGGCGCCAGGGTTACAGAGGTCAACGTCAGACATCATCAGCGGCAGTTTGGAAAATCAAAATACGGACTGGGCCGGACCACCAAAGTCATCAACGACCTGATCCTACTGCTTTTTCAGAGAAAATATTCACAAAAACCGATTCATCTGTTTGGCAATTTCGGTTTCTTCTCGTGCTCGGTGGGCGGATTGATTTTGGTTTATCTGCTGATTGTCAAATTTGCTTTGGGTGAAGACATCGGGAACCGTCCGCTGCTGATATTGGGAATACTGCTGATGTTTCTCGGTGTGCAGTTTTTTACCACAGGAATCATCATCGATCTTCAGATGAGGACCTATTTTGAATCTCAGCAGAAAAGACCTTATAAAATCAGAAAAATATATATCGGTGAAACCGAAACTGAGAAAACAACTGACAACAATTCTTAAAATTTCTGTCAGCGCCTTACTGATCTGGCTGGTATTCAGCAAACTCAACTGGAATGAAGTCGGCAGACTGCTGCAGGTTGCCAATATAATCTACTTTGGTCTGGCTGTCATTTGTTTTTTGGTTTCACAACTGGTTTCGGTTTTGAGATTTGACCTTTTCATCAGAAAAATCGGAATTCGAATGAGTTTTTCGGTCAATATTCAGCTCTATCTTCTGGGTATGTTTTACAATTTTTTTCTGCCCGGTGGTGTCGGCGGCGATGCATATAAGGTTTATCTGCTGAACAAATCGCATCAGAAATCATTAAAAAAAATAGGTGAAGTTGTCTTTATCGAAAGGTTTGTTGGTGTGGTCGCCATCGGATTTCTCGCATCAATGCTGATATTATTTATTGAAACCCCTCTGAGCCGACTCTGGAATATTGGGATTGGATTCTGCGGATTTTTTATGACGCTGGTTATACTGAAATGGGTAATTCGTTATCTGCACAGCCACAAAAAAAGGGTTTATATCGTTTTTGCCTATTCGATTCTGATACAGCTGCTGCAGCTTTGCTGTGTTTTTTTCATTTTAAAATCTTTTCATATTGATGATCATTATCTTATTTATCTGCTGCTGTTTCTCATATCAAGTGTGCTGTCGGTGATTTCATTTGCAGGAATCGGAATTCGGGAAGCTGTTTTTTATTACGGCGCACATTGGTATGACTTCAGCCCGGACATTTCTGCAAGTGTTGCACTTTCATTTTCTATCTTTACTGCAATTGTTTCATTTGCAGGAATCATTTGGCTTTTTGGCGGAATCAGACTTGAGAACAAACAAAAACAAAAAGATACCAGATCAAAAATTTTCTGATTCAGGATTTTAATTGCTTGTCTTTATACTTTTAAACAGTTTTCAGGAAAACTGCCCTTTCTGAAAAAGGTTTCAACCCGTTAAGGTTCAGTGAAAAAATAATTAAAAAAAATTGGTTATTAACAAAATAACTGTACTTTTGTATCACCAAACCTAAACCAAAAATGATTAACCTACCTACTTCTTACCCGGAAGGAAGAAATTCCTTGGGGTTTGTTAAAAAGTTTATCAGCAAATTCTTTCTGTTTTCTATTCTGATTACATCCACCGGCTTTGTATATGCACAAAATGCAGTTTGTAAGCCCGAAACTTGGACTTCAGCAAATGAATTGTATATCAATCGAGTTAAATTCAACAGCGATCTTTCACCCGAAATCCAAGTAACCAGCGGCTATGCAAACGGTTATCAGGATTTTTCAAACTGGCCTGAAAAAGCAAAACAGTATCCGGGCGGAATTATCAATGTCAAAGCCGAAGGAGACGAAACTGCAAGATACAAAGTCTGGATTGACTGGAATAAATCGGGGAGTTTTGAAGATCCTCTTGAATTGGTATATGACAGCGAAACAGGAGTTGATTTTGCAAATTTCAGCATTCATTTACCCGAAGGCACCAATCCCGGAAAATATAAAATAAGAATCCGAAATGCATACGGAATTGAGTACTTGGGAAATGTGCCTACCGGAGAAATGGACTACGGAATGTCATATTCACCATGCGAGCCTTTCAAAAGTTATACTGATTTTTCCGGAAATGGCTGGAAATATTATGGTGAAGCAGAAGATTATGAATTTGAAGTAATCTCTTCTCCTTTCTGCTATGCGCCTCTGATTACCGGCGCCACCAACATCACACATCTGACAGCCAATCTGAATTGGTCTGCTTCAGGCAAAGGTTCAGCTCCGGTTTCTTATGATATCGAATGGAACAATAACGGAATATTTGACGGCAATCCAGATGTTTCGGGTGTTAACGAAATTTCACAAACCGTCAGCGAACTGCATTCGGGTACCGAATATTATTACAGAGTCAGAGCAAACTGTGCAGAAGAAACAAGCAACTGGACACTGCCAGAATCTTTTGTAGCAGGAAGTTATACACCGATTGAAGTAAGCGGCTTTAATGAAGATGTGATTGCAAACGGAAATTCAAGCAGTGTTGCTTCAACTACAACATCAGTCGACAGTCCGATCGGTCCGAATCTGAACAATGTTTTGGCGGTCAACGGATCATTCCTCAACGGAATGACCGTATTGAACGGTCTGCCTCAAAATCGGGTCCTGAAAAATACAGGCGGAACCCAGGCTCCTTACGAATTAAATTATTATCTGCAGGATTATTCAATCAATAACTCGCTTCGAATCAATAATCAAAACACACAGACGCTTACATTTGACAATCCGATGGAACTGACTACTCTTTATCTTGCCGTTACAGGTAGCAACGGTCAGCCCAATCTGAACATTGAAGTGGTTTATCAGACCGGCAGCAGTGATTTTTTCACAGATGTTGCAATAAATGACTGGGACGGAAATTCGAGTTATATCGCTGTAGCAGGATCAAAAATTGGCAGAACATTGTATTCATGGCCAATTTATTCAACCGACAATCCAAAAATTTATCAGATAGAATTGGTTGATCTTGACTACAACAGAAAAATCAGTCAGATTAAAATCACTTCGACAAATTCAACATCAACTCAAAATATTGCAAATGTCTTTGCTGTCAGTGCAGCACCGAGAGGTCCGAAAATTCTTTCTGTTTCAGAAAACAATTTTTGCAGCGGAGAATCGGTTTCCGTCAGTGCAACAGCCGAAGCAGACATCAACTGGTATCTGGACCAAACAGGCGGTTCACCGATTAAAACCACACTTTCGGGAGAAAGCTGGAGTCCGGTTGTCACAGAAACTACTACTTTCTATGTGGAAGCCGACAATGGAATTTTCCACGGGCAAAGAGTTCCGCTGACTGTCAGCCTGAGCGATGTTGACTTTATCGCAGACAACAGCAATTGGAGTGTTGCGGCAAGCTGGTCAAACAATGAAGTTCCGACAGCTGAAAATTGTGTGAGAATTCCAAACGGAAAAGCAGTTTTTGTTGATACCGCAGATGCAATCGCAAAAAATCTTACTGTTGAAAACGGTGGGAGTTTGACCGTCAAGGAAGGAAGCGTACTGAAAGTAACCGACTTTATCAGTAACGGCGAAAATAACAGGGACAATTTCATCATTGAAAAGGATGCAAATCTGATTCAAATCAACGATGACGCAGTCAATACCGGCGCTGTTAGCCTCAAAAAAGAATTTGTGTTCTCTGCGGCAAGAAAACAATACAATTTTGTAAATTCTGCTCTGGTAGGCCAAAATCTGAAGTCAATCTATCCGGGGGCCACTTATGCACTCAAATATGATGAAGCAACCGATTATTTTGTAAATACAGACGGCAGCTATGTACCGGGAAGAGCACTTGCAATGAAAGAAGGAGCGACCGGAAACGGAGATGCGATTTTCAAAGGCGTTCCTTTTAACGGTGAATTGGATTTTGAACTGACCAAAAACGGACAAGGATATAATCTGGTCGGAAACCCGTATCCTTCAAATTTAGATTTGAATCTGCTTTATGCTGCAAATATGGATGTGATGAACCCAAATGTTCAGTTCTGGGATAACAGAAACAATACCATATTTGAACAGCAGGGCTCAGGCTACCAAGGCTATCAGTATGCGCTTTACAATATATATACCGGCGCAGGCGTTGCAGCGCCCAACACACCCCAATATGGAGAGGAGGATTCAAAAGTTCCGGACGGAATCGTTAAGGTTGGAAACGGTTTCCTTGCAAAAGCCAATCAGCAGGGTACAATCCATTTTGACAATTCAATGAGAGTAGCCGACAATGGCCCCGATTATTACGGCAAAGAAAACGAAACCAATTCGGGAACCGACCGCTTCTGGCTGACTATGACTTCGCCAACCAATATAGAGGTGATGACAGCAGTCGTATACTTCCAGGGAGGAAGAGACGAATACTGGCTGGATGATTCGGACACAATGGGGAATTCAGATGATATCTTTACCATGGCCGAAGATTATCAGGTGGTGATTCAGGGAAGAGCGCCGTTCAGGATATACGACCAGGTTCGTCTGGGTTACAGAGCATATCAGCAGGGCACTTATATTCTCTCGATTTACGACCAGGAAGGTGTGTTTGCAGACGGACAGAAAATTTATCTGATTGATAAGTTTCTGAATAAAACTGTATGTCTGAACGATAAACCTTATAAGTTCCTGACCAGAGCAGGAGAATTTGAAGACAGATTCCTGATCGTTTATACAAAAAACAGAATCTCAAGCGTAGATATTTCAATTGCCGGAAACCATATTGGATTTGCCAAAAAAGACAACCAGATCGTAATCAATTCATCAATCGATCAGATCGCCGAGGTGGAAGTATTCAATCTGGCAGGCCGTCCGATCTACAGCAAAACAGACATCAACAGTAAGGAACACAGAATTTCGACTCTGATGTACAGCAAACAAATCGTTGTAGTTGTGGTTAAAACAGTTACCGGGGAAACGGTTTCGAAAAAATTCATTAATAATTAATACCAACCTAATTATTTTTGAAAAGGAGGAAGCCTCATTTTGAATGATGCTTCCTTATTTTTTCAAATTGATTCTGATTTTATTTATCAACTGATTCTTCAGGATTCAAATCATCGGCTGAATGAGATTCATTCGGCGGCAAAATCCAGTTTTCTTCGGCATCCCACATTGAACGGATATTGATCATGCTGGGATAGACAAATGCAGGTTCGGGATATTTTCTTTCAAAAAAATCACCGGTATCCCAAAATCCATTTTCATTTTCATCCACAAAAATCCGGAAATAATATTTCCCTGAATTCAGATAGTTGTACACAAACTCGGTTTGATCAGTGTACTGTTCGTCCAAAACCTCATCCTTTTCATTCATTAATTTCAAAAAGAAAGGATGCTCTGGCGGATTGCTCAGAATCAGTTTCAGATTGCCGTAATCATTTCTTGATTTTACACTGAAACTGTATTTCAAAGTATCATTTGTCTCACCAAAGAAATCGATTAGCGCGCCAGGATAAAATTCTATATCGTATTTCGAACTCAATTCAATCGGGAAATCGACTGTAAAAGCATTTTCATTTTTTGAATCCGGAATCAGTTTCGGACTGATCTGAATCGTATCCTTAAAAACCGAAACAAAAGAGGAATCCAATCGGCTGATCGGATAATTTGCTGTCAGCTTCACCTTTCTGCCGGGTACAAAACTCAATTTTTGTTTTGATTCAATTTTCAGTTTGTGTGTCTGTGACGGATTGTAAACCAAAGAAACCGAATCTGTCCGATCTCTGTGTCTGACTGCAAATTTGATTCTTTTTGCCTTTTCGCCAATCGTATCAATTGCAGGATTAAACCAGAAATTGAGCGAATCGCTTTTTGGCAGATATGAAATTTTTGAAGTTGTAAAATTAAAATCAACAGGTTCTATTTCCACCTCATCAGGCTGACCGTCAAATTTAAAAACCAACTGACCGTAGCCTTTCTGTTCAGCTTTATCGACTTTATAGGCCTGCTGCTGATCAAAAACCATCAGATCCATCGTCCGGTTTGAATCCAGTTCAACCGGAACTGCTGAAAATCCGATTTTTTCCTTTGACGGATCAAACTGCATATTTTCAACCTCATCATTGAAGGCAATCAGCTGATATTTTCCGTGGTGAAGATAATTCAGTTTGAAAGTTCCGTCATCTCCCGGTCTGGCAACATAAAATGGTTTTTGTTTTAAAATAATGCTGTCGCTGTACAATGAATCAATCTGATAAAGCCCAACGATCAGATTCTTAGGTAGTTTGCGTTCAGAAAGCGCACTTGCCTTTCCGGAAACTGTCAGCGAATCAATAAAATCTCCGGTCGAAAAAACAAAATGGAAATCTTTGAGGATATTTCCTTCGTTGTTGTCCTGGATCGCATTTCCAAAATTGATATTATAAGTCGTATTTTCCTTCAACGGCTCATTCAATCTGACTCTTACCGTTTTGGCAGCAGAACCGGTCGGCTGAAAATTAACCGAACCTCCGAGTGAAGGTGAAACAATCACATTGTTCTGCTGATCTTTCAACACTACATATTCATCAAAATTGATTTTGATTTCGGTAAGATCGGTCGAAACATTCAAAGCGAGTGTATCGGGTGTTGAATTCAAATATTTCGGAGGTGTTTCATCTTTTGGCCCGCCCGACGGAGTTCCCTGTCTGGCACAGGAAAGTGTCAGAGTCAGCAGGATTGAAATGATTGAAATTCGACCAAACATAATCGGCTGCAAGATAAACAAAATCAAAGTTTAATATGAAACAGCATTTCCAATTATTTTGAGGCGATGCCAACAAACTTCAGTTTCAAAGATTTGAACCGCTCCGCTTTAATCTCTAATTTTGGCTTTTTAATTGTAAAAAAATGTCACTTCAATTATACAATCCTTTTGAAACCTATCATTTTGATGATCACACCTGCTTTCTGTCGGGTGACGATCTGACCGGCTGCGATGAAATGATTACCGTTTTTCCGGAATGGGTTCTTGACCGATTTGATTATCGTGAAAAAAAATTTGAAATGATGGATTCTGTCAATCAAACCACCTACGGTTCTATGACCCTGCCCTGTTCAAATCGAGTAAAATACGCATTTGACAAACTCGATCTTGAAATCAAAGAGGCGTTTGACAAAGGTTTTGAAGCAGTCAATTCACTGGAGAGCCAAAAATTATTTCTCTGGTCGGGTCGAATGGTGTACGGGATACTGTATCACGAAATGCTGATTGAGAAAAAAAGAGCGGACGAACAGGAAATCAAATTTGAACTTTCTGACACTTTGAAAAAAAGATTCGGATATTTTCATCTGATGCTTCAATCTTTGATTTCACAGGTTCATTTTACCCAAAACAAAGCCTGGAGCATTTCGGTGGTTCAGCTCAAATATTCTAAGGATATATTCAATTACAGAGATGATGCGATCAATTTGATATTTTCGTTGGGCATCAACGGTTTTGGAATCATTGCCATTCTTCAGGATAACGGAGTGCTGTACAACGAATACAAAGAGATTTTGTCAAAAACCAAAGGACATGTGCTTCATCCGATACAGTTTGAAGAATTGTGTGCCCGATTTCTGTATTCAAATTATCTGCTTCAGTATTCAAAAGAATTTAAAATTACAGGTGACGGAAAAAGCATTACCATTGATGCGCTTCCGGTAGTTGAGCAAGGCAGCAAACCGATTTTCAGACCATGGAAAGATAAAACTTTTGGTCAGTTGTTGCACGATTACTGGTCTCCCTGGGGGTTTACCGAAAAAGAGATTTTCGGTTCACAAAGTATTCCGGTCAGTTTTCTCGAAAACAATTATACTTATGAACTGATCGATCCGGAAAGCATCAATCTTCCATTTTAATCTGAATCATAATCAATAAAAAAAGAGCCTCCGGTCGGAGGCTCTTTCTATTTATGGTTAAACAATAATTTACTTCTTAAGAACTTTGAATGTTCTGACTTTACCGTCTGCAAAATGAACTCTGAACAGATAAGTTGCAGAACTCAATTGAGAGATGTTGATCTGACCCTGGTTGAGTTTCTGATCTGTCATCACTTTCTGACCGGCAAGATTCATAACCTCAATCGTTTTGATCTCCTTTTGGCTCTGGATGTTGAGTACACCATTGGTCGGATTCGGCCAGTAGCTGAAGTCATACACATCCATATCGCCTGTACCGAGATTCTGAACATTGAGCGAGTAATCTTCGATCTGACCGAAGGTATAACTGCCGCAAGGATCAGTCGGTGAACTGTTGAAGTTCTTGATAACACGCATACGGGTCACGCCGATCACTGCATCTGTAGGTACGGTGATCTCACCGGTTGCCTGCTGACCGTCTGTACCGGTTGAATCGAAGATCGATCCGATCTGATACATTTCAGATGATTCGAAGGTTCCGTTGTGGTTCCAGTCAACCCATACTGTAAAGTAGTTGGTGAAGGCACCTTCGGTGTTGCCCTCAAGTGCTATCGGATAGGTGGTTGTCCTGTTCACATTGCCGACGATCGACGTGAAGTCCTCATATCCGATTGTACTGTTCGGGTCTGACGGGTTGTCAATGTCTGCAAATACCACTCTTGTAATCGGTTCTACGATAAGCACATCCGGCTCGCAATAAACCAGTTCAACTGTGAATGTGTCGGTGGTTGAAAGTGCAGTTTCACCTGAATTTGTACAGGTCACTTCAAGTCTCCATTCCACTTCGCTTCCAATCTCACCCGGTGCGGTTGCAGTGTACGAAGAATATGTGCTCATCACAGTTCCTTCATTCACCCAGCCTGCGCCATCGGTGTTTGACTGCCACTGATAGGTCAGCCCGTTGCCGATGGAATAACCGGATGCAGATACGGTATAGGTAGATCCCGGGTTGCCGTGATCAGGGTTTAGCGAAACTGTACCGCCTTCCGGTGTACCCGAGCAGTCGGTGAGTTCTTCAATCACTATGGTATAATCTTCAGCCTGTCCGAACGAATAGATTCCGCAAGGATTGGTTGGAGAAGAACCGTAGTTCTTGATTACCCTCATGGTAGTGGTGCCCAACAGTGCTCCCGAAGGAACGGAGATAGTGGAAATGGCCTGCTGTCCGTCGGTTCCGTTCGAATTGAAAATCGATCCGATTTCAAACATTTCACTGCTTTCATAAGTACCGCTCTGGTCAAAGTCGATCCAGATGGTGAAATAGTTGGTGTAAGCACCGTTTGTATTTCCTTCAAATGCAGCTTCATAGTTCTCACCTGGCGCCAGATGGCCAATCACAGATGTAAAGTCTTCCAGTGCAGGTGATCCGTTCACTACAGGGCTTGACGGATTGTCGATGTCTGAAAGGACAACTCTTGTGATCGGTTCCACATCGACAGTGATATCGAACAGACATTCTTCCTCAGGTGGCTCTACAGGCTCGCAATGCAGTTTGAATACGCCCTGACTGCCTTCAGGATCAGGCACCCATGCTCCACCGGCTTCGCTGGTTACGATCAGATCGCCCAGTGAACCAGATGTTGTAACTTCCCAGTATGCTGCTGCGCCTCCTGTAATTGCTTCAGGCTGCATCCAGTAATGACCTGGTGTAAATGTCAAATTCACTTCTGCAAAAGTTGCATATACTATGAATCCGAAGTTGCTTCCGATGGCTACTGTGGTTACAGGCACATTGGTCACCGACTGAACGATAGTGCTGCCCGGTTTTCCTCCGTCATCCTCATAGAAGTTGAAGTTCATTGTTGCAAATGGAGATGATGCAAATACATTGAGTTCGATCTGCTGTATGTTGAGTGTATTGCCTGAAGAGACAAAGAAGTCGTCTGCGTTTCTGTAGGTTCCTCCTGCAATGATATTGAAT
>Ga0172382_10000046_pt1 | contig 183740 bp, 146 predicted proteins | sample Leawel138RmetaG_FD_122245 | JGI IMG/M metagenome (GOLD analysis project Ga0172382, IMG submission 122245) | Leachate microbial communities from a municipal landfill in Southern Ontario, Canada - Leachate well 138R metaG | ecosystem: Engineered > Solid waste > Landfill > Unclassified | place... | reverse complement strand
GGTGAATTCAATCAGTTTTGAAGTCAAAAAAGGAGAGATATTTGGATTTTTAGGCGCAAACGGAGCGGGAAAAACAACGGCGATTAAAATGTTGATTGGAATTTCTCATCCCACTTCGGGTCAAGCCAATGTAGCGGGTTTTGATGTATTTACACAAACGGAATCCATCAAGAAAAACATTGGGTATATGAGTCAGAAATTTGCGCTTTATGATGATTTGACGGTCAAAGAAAATATTCAATTTTTTGGTGGGATTTATGGTTTATCGCGAGCTGAAATTCGTGCAAAAAGAAAACAATTGGTCGAAGATCTCGGACTGGAAGAAATCTCCAATAAACTGGTAGGTTCTCTCCCTTTGGGATGGAAACAAAAATTGGCGTTTTCAGTTTCACTTCTTCATAATCCGAAAATTGTCTTTTTGGATGAACCAACGGGTGGTGTGGATCCTATCACGCGGAGACAGTTTTGGGAAATGATTTACAAAGCAGCAGATCAAGGAACCACGATTTTTGTGACCACGCATTATATGGACGAAGCGGAATATTGCGACCGGGTTTCCATAATGGTGGAAGGAAAAATCGAAGCGTTGGATACGCCGAACAATCTAAAAAAACAATTTAAGGTGGATTCTATGAATGATGTCTTTTTGAAATTGGCTCGGAATATAGAATAGTAGAATTGAAAATTTTCTTAGGAACTGAAGAATAAAAACAAAAAAAATGAAACGATTTATAGGTTTTGTACAGAAAGAATTCTATCATATCTTTAGAGATAGACGCTCCTTGTTTATCTTATTCGGAATGCCGGTTGCCCAAATTATGCTGTTTGGTTTTGCGATTACAAACGAGATTACAAACGTGGATATTGCTATTTTAGATCATTCAAAAGATACTTCTACCGAAGAAATCATAAATAAAATCTCCCAATCCAAACACTTTACCATAAAACAAATTCTGGATCAGGAATCAGATATTGAGCCTGTATTTAAAAAAGGAAAAATAAAAGCAGTTTTAAATTTCGAAAAGGATTTTGACCGAAATTTAATCAAAGAGCAAAGTGCGAATATTCAGATAATTACCGATGCGACCGATCCGAATACGGCAAATTCCATTACCAATTACATCCATGCAATTCTTCAAAATTATCAGCAATCAAAAAACAAGGATATCCAATTGGAATACCAAGTGATTCCCCAAACACGAATGGTTTATAACCAAGAGTTAAAAAGCGTTTTCATGTTTGTTCCGGGTGTGATGACCATTATTTTAATGTTGGTTTCGGCCATGATGACATCGATTTCCATCACACGAGAAAAGGAATTGGGAACCATGGAAATTCTATTGGTTTCTCCCATAAAACCCTTTCAGGTGATTATTGGAAAAGTAGTTCCGTATATTTTTCTATCCATCATAAATGCGATTGTGATTGTAATCTTAAGCCTATTTATTTTTAAAATGCCGGTTGAAGGAAGTCTGTTTTTGTTGGCAGCAGAAAGCGTGTTGTTTATCATCACTTCGTTGGCATTGGGAATTTTAATTTCAACTATTGCAGACACCCAGCAATCCGCGATGATGATTTCGTTAATGGGACTTATGTTGCCGGTTATTTTGCTTTCGGGTTTTATTTTCCCCATTGCGAGTATGCCAAAACCTTTGCAAATAATTAGTAATGTAATTCCTGCCAAATGGTTTATTATCATCATCAAAGGAATCATGCTGAAAGGAGTTGGATGGGCGTATGTGTGGAAAGAAACGCTCATACTCGTGGGAATGACAGTTTTCTTTATTGGCCTTAGTATTAAAAAATATAAAATCAGATTGGAATAATGCGAACGATTGGTTATATCATACAGAAGGAATTCAAACAGATTTTTAGAAATAAAGGAATGCTGCCGATTATTTTTATTTTACCCATTCTCCAATTGGTAATCCTCTCCAATGCGGCAACTTATGAAGTGAAAAACATCAAGTTTTCCTATATAGATTCCGATCGAACTTCCACTTCACGAGTCTTGATAGAAAAGTTTAATGCCTCTACCTATTTCGATATGATGCCTGTTTTCTCTTCTCAGCAACAAGCCCAATCCGCTATGTTGGCAGGAGAGGTAGATGTGGTTCTCGAAATCCCGAATCATTTTGAACGGAATTTATTCACTGAAAAAAGAGGAGAGCTTTCGATTAGCATCAACGCCATTGATGGATCTGCGGCGGGCGTTGAAAACGGTTATATCAATCAAATTATCCAAAGCTTCAATCAAGAAATAAAGATGAATTTTGTCGATACGTCTCAAAAAGTCGTTCGGCCTGTGTTGATTTCCAGTACACCTTCCTTTTGGTACAATCCCACATTGGATTATAAAACCTTTATGGTGCCTGGAATTTTGGTCTTATTGGTCACCATGATTACGCTATTTCTGTCGGGAATGAACATTGTTCGAGAAAAGGAAATGGGTACCTTGGAACAAATGAACGTTACGCCCATTCGAAAAAGTGAATTCATCATTGGTAAACTCTTTCCTTTTTGGTTGCTGGGAATGGTTTTATTGATGATCGGATTGATTTTAGCAAAATTGATATTTAACATACCCATTTTGGGAAGCATCCTTTTGTTGTATTTCTATACATCCATTTATTTACTGGTGATTTTGGGCATGGGATTACTGATTTCAAACTTCACGGATACTCAACAACAAGCTATGTTTATTGCTTGGTTTTTTATGGTGATTTTCATTTTAATGAGTGGACTATTTACACCGATAGAAAGTATGCCGAAATGGGCACAAATCCTTACCGATTTCAATCCAATTAAATATTTTGTAGAAATCGTCCGAATGGTTCTTCTCAAAGGAGCAGGTTTCCAAGAAATTCTTCCTCAACTTTTAAAAACCTTGGCCTACGCAGTGATAATGAATGTTTTGGCTGTATGGAGTTACAAAAAAGTAAATTGATTTGAGTTCATTTTGAGATATTTAAAACTACAAATACTTCAGTGACTGAAAAGCAATTAGCAACTTTGGCGACTTCTGTGGCTGAGGCTCTCAAAGCCATAGATGGGAATTATCGACTAAAATATTTTATGAAACAAAAACCGAAGTGCAAAACCAGCTACAAGTAAGCCAATTCCCGAAAGGATGACCGGAAAGGGCAAGGAAATCGACATAGATAAACACCCAATCAATCCTAGGAAAGGAATGATTTTTCTGTATAAACGTTCCTCTTTGGGTTGATTAAGTGCGGCAATGTTAGTGATACTGTAATAAAGGAGAATGGTAAAGGTTGCAGCACGTACTATGAATTCAAAAGAACCAAATACAGTAAGTAATAAAATGAGAATTCCTGTACATAGTATCCCAATATGCGGCACGCGATATTTAGGGTGAATCTTCTGAAAAATAGGAGGTAAGTCGTTCCTTCTACCCATTGCTAATAGCATTCGGCTGATTCCTAAAATCTGACTTAGTAATACACCCAACATGGCTGTGGATGCACCAAGCGTAAGAATAATGCTGATTCCAGGCGTGGTTAATACCTTTGCAACACTTTGCAAAGGAGATTTGCTTGTTGCCATATTTTCGGTGCCGATTACACCAATTGCGACAATAGAAACAGCGATATAAAGAAGGATTGCGGTTACAATGGTTATAATTATTGCTTTGGGAATTGTTTTTTTGGGTTCAGCAACTTCTTCCGCAAGCGTTGCAATTCGACCATAGCCTGTAAAAGCAAAAAATAAGAGTGCAGCGGCTTCAGCGATTCCAGAAATACCGAAAGGTGCAAAAGGTTTGAAATTCTCCGCTTTCACTTCAGGAATTCCACTAAATATCAAATAAGTAAGAGAAAGAAGGGTGACGGTTACAATGACTAAGTTTAAAATACCTGCTTTTTTAATTCCAAAATAATTGGCAGCGGTTAATAAAATGACGGCCAAAACCGAATAGGTGAGAGGTGAGGCAAGGGGAATCAATTGGTGAAAATAACTACCAAAACCGAGTGCCACTACGCCTGCGGCTGCAAGTTTACTTATCAAAAACATCCACCCTGCAGAAAAGCCAAAGGTGGAATTGAGGAGAATATAACCGTATTCATACGTTCCGCCGGAATGCGGATAAATTGCTGCCAATTGTGCCGAACTTAATGCATTAAATGAAGCAATTATTCCCGCAATCAAAAGACCAATCAGAAACGCCGGTCCGGAAATACCGGCTGCAATTCCCGTTACCACAAAGATACCTGCGCCGATGATTGCTCCCAATCCAATACCCACGGCATCCGTTAAAGTGAGCGATCGTACAAGTTCATTGTTTTTTGTGGATTTCATTTTGTTTAAATTAATGAAAAAACAGATCAAAAAAGATTTAATTTAGGAACTGTGGTTTATTCATCAAAGTGAATTTCTTCGTTCAATCACCTCTTGATTTTATATCCTATTTGAATCCTTTCCTTTGGAATAATTAACTTAAAATTTTCCATTCAAAAGATCTTTGGCTAAACTCGCTTGTTTTAGTTTTTTATTCCGAAGTATATAGTTCACATCCGCCAAATTATCAACCATCAATTGGGTATGGTAATAATTAATATGTTCTAAAATTCCAAAAATGTTCGCTGCTAATCCCCAGTATAACAGTTTATTGTTTGCGAAATTCCAATCGTAATATTCCATTTGAACAATAAAAACGAAAGGGATTAAACCCATAAGGATAAGATTAATCTTTTTGAAGAATTGAAAGAATCGGATGTTCTTATCGTTGTCAAAACTTTCTCCTTTCAGTTTTTTTAATTTAAGTTTCCAGTAATGTTGACCCTGATATAAAATGCAAATACAAATCAATAATCCATACACAAGAAAAATTGATTCTTTTAAGGAATAACTGTAAAGCACATATATCAATAAAGCGGGAAAAGTCACAAAAGCATGAAGCTTTTCCATGGGATAATACCAGCTCAGTCTCTTTATTAATTTGGATTTACTCATTTTTTTGTTGAATTCAAGTGTCAAATGACGAAGATAGTTTAATCCTGTTTCTAGGGAAATTAATTTAAGGAAGTTTTAGCGGTGAGGGGGAAAATTTGAAAATGGTCACTTCGAGAACCTCAGTGACCGTATAAATTTTGGCCGCTGAGGCACTCGAAGTCTAATTTCTTTCCCATAAATTCCAACGAAAATCGGTGTGCTTATTATTGTTGAAATTAAATTTCCGATTTTTCTCACCATACTTCTTCAGCTGTCACACTAAATATAAATAACCACAACTCATTGCTTTAATCAAAAACATCTGTTTGATTTACTTAGTTTCCAAACTCTCTTCTCTATTTTTCACATATTTATCCAGCCATTGATCTTGTTCCCACAATAAATGGAGAACGCTTTCTTTGGCTTTGTAGCCGTGGCTTTCTTTGGGTAGCATCACCAATCGAACCGTCGCACCCAATCCTTTCAAAGCATTGAAATAACGTTCACTTTGCATCGGATAGGTTCCGGAGTTGTTGTCATCTTCGCCATGAACGAGTAGGAGTGGATGCTTCATTTTATCGGCTTGCATAAAGGGCGACATGATGTTGTACACATCCGGCGCTTCCCAATAATTCCGTTCTTCACTTTGGAAACCAAATGGAGTGAGCGTTCGGTTGTATGCACCACTACGTGCAATTCCAGCTGCGAATAAATCGGAATGGGAGAGAAGGTTGGCAACCATAAAGGCACCGTAACTGTGTCCGCCCACCGCAATTCGATTTCGGTCGATGTAACCCAAACCATCTACATAATCAATCGCCGCTTTTGCGTTGGCAACCAATTGTTTCACATAGGTATCATTCGGCTGTTCATCGCCTTCACCTACAATTGGAAAAGAAGCATCATCCAAAACAACATAACCACGCGTTACCCAATAAACCATGGATCCATAATATGGGAATGTGAATGCATTTGGATTTTGTGTCGTTTGACCGGCACTGGATTTGTCTTTGTATTCGGCTGGATATGCCCAAATAATCATCGGCATTTTTTCTTTCTTTTTGATGTCATAGCCTAACGGTAGATACAAAGTTCCAGATAGAGGTAAACCATCGTCTCGTTTGTAGTTTATCACTTCTTTGTGTACGTTTTGAATGCTTACAAACGGATTTTCAAAATGGGTAATTTGATTTAATTTATTTCGTTTGATGTCTCTGAAATAATAATTCGGATAATCGGTCGGTGATTCAAGTCGAACCATTAATTCTTGGGTTGTTGGATCATAGCTTTGTAAATCTTCGAGTTTATCGGTGTATTTGGACTGATAAATTCGTTTCTTTTTAAAGTCTTTTAAGTTGATTTCGTCCAAGAATGGGAATTGACCTTTTTCGGTAAAACCGTCACCTAATAAAAAGGCGTTGTTGTTGTTTGATAAGGCCAAAACGCTTTTTCCCATCGAATTTCGTACAGTTACAAAACTTCCCGGATCGCTGTAGGTATCTTGATAGCTTCTGTCCGACAGAATTTTGGGTTCAATAGAAGCATCGGATGGATTGAAAACATAGGTTTTTGTATTTCGTGTATTCCACCAATAATCATGGGCAATGGCCATAGAATTGCTCGCCCATTGAATAGATCGCATACGGTTGATGGTTTTCAAAATACTTTTTTCATTTCCTTTGAATGGATAATCCATTTCAAAAACTTCATCTCTAAAAGGTACTTCGGTTTCCGGATCACCACCGTCCAAAGCGACGGTATAAATCAAACTTGCAGGTTTGTCATTTCGCCAAGAGAAATTTCGTTTTCCAGTACGAACTGCCATAAATCCTTGCGGAAGATCTTCGATCAAAGGAACTTCAACCACGGTTTCTACTTTTTTACCTTCTTGGGTGTAAACCGTAGTTTTGGATGGGAAACGAGAATACGGAACCAAGTAGGAAAAAGGTTTTTCTACAGTTTCAATCAACACATAATTTCCATTGGGTGAGAAATTAATTCCGGTATATATGGCACTTCCCAACCATTTTTCCATTTTACCATCCAAAGAGATTTTGTATAATTCAGATTGTGCCAATTGTTCGAAGTTATGTTCGTCACTTTGGTTTTTTAATAAATCTTGGTAGGTTCTATTTTGTGCTCTTTTCCCATCGTTCACAGAAATTGTTGGACCGGTTGGAACCGCAGTTTTTGTGTTAATTAATTCTTCTCGGTTTTGAGAAACGATTTTTACCAACAAATGTTTTCCGTCTGCAAACCAATTGATTACATCGCCTACATTTGCGTTTGCATGATCATGGGTTAATTTTTTTAGGGTTGCAGAAGCTAAATCCAATACCCAAACTTCGACGCCTTTTGAAGTGGTATGTGTTAAAGCAATTTTCGATTGATCGGGTGACCAGCTGAAATTGGTTAGTTTTGGATTTGAAGGCAAACCTTTTACATCGACATCGACCGATTTTTTACTTTTTAAATTCTTGATTTTAAGCTTGTTGAAATAGGTGACTCTACTTCCAATGTTGGTTTTCGGGTCGATACGCAATCCACCCAAACGAAGTTCTTCTTGGGATAAATCGTCAATCGATTCATAGGAATCTCGGTACAACATCACCATGTAATTTTTGGCATCGTCAATCAAAACACTTGGCGCTCTGGGGACATCCACCAATTCCATGATTTCTTGAGGAGGCGTTTGATAACCTACACTTTCTTGTGCATTGATTTGAATTACAGATACTAAAAGAATTAAAAGAAGAATTCGTTTCATATTTTTTGTGTATTAATTTTGTGTGTTTCAACTAGTGAATTCCAAATATAACCAAATTTCTGAGTAGACCGCAAATTGGTTTATTTGAAAATTATTTTCATGAAAGGATAATGTTTAGGGCAAGATTGGATTTGGATTTCTACTCCATTCACTCCAAGAACCTACGTAAAGTCGTGGAATTTCAAATCCTGCATAGGTGAGAGCTAAAATGGAATGACAAGCTGTAACGCCTGATCCACAATGAAAAACCACTTCGTTTGGATTTGAATTTCCCAGCTCTTTTTTATACATTTCTTGAAGAATTTCGGACGATAAGAAGCGTCCGTTTTGATCCAAATTGGAAGCGTACGGAATATTGATTGCATTTGGAATGTGACCCGCGACTAAATCAATGGGTTCCGATTCGCCTCGGTATCTTTCTTCACTGCGAACATCTACAATTGTACCTAAATTTGTTTCGGAAATTTCTTTTACTTGATGCATTGAAACCGTATTCAATTTCCATTCATTCACTTGATACAATTCGGATTTATCGATTTCTACTTTGTCTGAATTTATTGGAAATCCTATTTCTTGTGCTACTGGAAAACCTCCGTTTAAAACCTGAACTTTCTGATGTCCAACTGCTTTCAACATCCACCAAAACCGTGCAGCAGCATTCGCCCCAAATGCATGGTCATAAATCACAACATGACTCTGCGCGGAAATACCCAATTCGGAAAGTGTTTGAAAGAATTTAGAAATAGGAGGTAAGGGATGTCTTCCACCACGCGACGCATCGGTCGATGTAGGATCTGAAAGTTGGGTAGCTAAATCAACATATACTGCACCGTCTAAATGTTTTAGCGAATAATTTTCTAGGTTGCTCGCATCAACCAAAACCAATTCTGCAGAATTTCTTAATTCAATTAAATCATGCGCTTCAATAAGTGGAGATAGTATGTTCATTTTGAGAGAATTAGGTTTTATTTTTTAGTTGCTAAAATGGAGTAAATCATTGGGATTTTATTGTCCAAATGTTCAATTCGAAATTTATGGGATTCGAATTCGATAGTTTTCTGAAAACAATTGTAGGGCGAATAATCAAATTCATCCATTTGATTTATTTCCAAACCATTTTTGATTAAACTATTCAGAACTTCACTCACACCATGATTCCACATCACATAATCTTGGGTTAAATCGGCACCTTTATCCGCATACGTTCCGGTTTCGATTTCAAAAATGGCTCCTGAATTAAAATAATTATACCCTATTTTTTCAAAATGATTGTCAAACATCCAGACGACCGGATGAAATTCTACAAATACAAATTGGCCGTTTGGTTTGAGGAATTGCGAAACAATTTTCGCCCATTTATCCAAGTCTGGCAACCAACCGATGGTTCCATAGGAAGTGAAAACAACATCGAATTTTTGGTCCAAATGATTGGGTAAATCATAAATGTCACAGCAAATAAACTTCGTGCTTGAATTCGTGTCTTCGGCGATTTTTCTGGCTGCTTCAATGGCTTTGTCCGATAAATCTACGCCCGTAACTTCCGCGCCCAATCGACTGAGCGAAATGGAATCTTGGCCAAAATGACATTGCAAATGCAAAACCGTTTTCCCTTGAACGTCGCCCAATAAATCGAGTTCGATTGAGTTTAACGAAGATTTTCCCTGAAGAAAACCTTCCAAATCATAAAACGCGGACTTCAAGTGGAATTCGACTTTGCTATTCCATGATTGACGGTTTATTTCGCTATAATTTTCGTCCGATTTCATTGTTCAATTTAGGCTTTAGTCTTTAATTTCTACCGAATCCTTTTTCCATCTGGATTCTTTCCATTCTTTTTGTTCGTCCTTATTTAGGAAGGTCCACGCTACAATTCGGCTCGATTTATTTCCGGTTCCCATTGGAATTGTTTTTATTAGTTTGGCTTCCATTTTCTCCAAAGATTTATTAATTCCTTTTAAATTCGATTTTTTTGAAACCAAGGTTGAAAACCAAAAACAGGATTTCGAAAACTTTTTACTTTCCGTAATCATCGCATGAATAAAAGCATATTCTCCGCCTTCAAAAGTCAGTTCACTTTGAATACCTGCAAAATTGAGGGGTGGAGTTTCTACTTTTTTTCCGGTTAAATTCTTCACTTTCCGTCGACTTCCTTTCTCGGCCTCTTCGGTGGATGAATGAAAAGGAGGATTGCAAATCGTAAAATCTACTTTCTCTTCTTTTTGTAGAATTCCATGAAAATAGGAGTTTTTATACTTTTGAATTCTCAATTCAATTTTCCCTTCGAGTGAAGGGTTTGCATCCACAATTTGTTGCGCGGATTCCAGCGCTAAGCGATCAATGTCCGAACCGATAAAACTCCATCCGTATTCTGTAACTCCAAGAATGGGATAAATACAACTTGCACCCACACCTACATCCAAACCCTTTATTTTATCACCGGTTGGAATCGTTCCAAAATTTGTTTCGGCCAATAAATCTGCCATGTAATGAAGGTAATCCGCTCTTCCGGGAATGGGTGGACATAAGTTCTCATCGGGAAAGTCCCAATTTACAATGCTGTAATAATGATTTAATAAGGCTTTGTTCAAAAGTTTTACCGCCACGGGATTTGCGAAATCGACTGAATCTTCACCCAATTTATTGGGTTTTAGATGATTTGCCAATTCAGGAACTGCGGCTATTAAAGCATTTAAATCATACTTTTCCCGATTTATATTCCGAGGGTGTAACCTTCTTTTTACTTCTTTTTTATATTCTAATGACATTCTTTTCTGGGATTTATTACGAGGAATTTTAACTCATTTTGTTTTTTACTTCATTTCGATGGAGCGAACAAACAAAGGTACTTAATACGTGTACACTTTGCTTACTTATTTTTGAAGGATTAAGAGCAAAAAATTAATTCTCCAAAGTCAAAATTCAAAAGGCGTATTTACATTTTTTTATTGACTCAATTTACACCGTCACAAACAAGAATATCTGTTTGTGTTATAAAAAAACGTGTAGTGCAACTAACCAAGAATTTCAGTACGCCCGAAATATTTTTGTGGGGAGCCATTTCTTTTGAGTAACGTTGCATTTTTAATCATTTCCATTCCTTCAGGATGTTCTTGTGCGGCTTATAATCCCAGTTCCGTTTCAATTAGGCCTGGCACAGGCCATTCCTATTCCTCCTGCCGCGCCTGTAATTACAATGGATTGTCTTTTTGTAGTCATATTTTTATTTTTCTAAAACTAATTAATATAGATAGGAATTTTATCTAAAGAAAAAGGGGATATTTTCCGAACAATATTCAAGATAAAGTAGGGAATTGAATTTCACTTTAAAAAATTAATTGAAATCATTTCAATTTCTGTATTTAAGATTTATATGCCACTCAGAATATTGAAGCAGCCACCTTTTTCAATCGGTTGAACTACCAATTAATTACCACAAAAGTAGGACGCTTCTTCCCATATTAATAAGTCAAGAATGACTCCAGTGACTTACTTGATGAAAGATACATTTGATAGAATAATAGAATCCTAATGTAATAGATTAAGGAAGAAACAATTTTCAACTCTTTTTATTTTTCCGCTCAGTTTCTGAGTGTCTTTTTGGAATTAAATTTTCATTTTAAAATAAATTAAAAGAGTTTAATTAAGCATTGGTCTATAAGTTGATAAAAAGATTTCATAGTTTGGTATTAACTTTCAGGAAGAATCTTAATAGATGTTAATATAAAAAAATAGATGGTATGAAAACGTTTCGTTTTTTCTTAGATACTTTTAAGGAAACTTTCAAACAGTGGAATGCTTCTCCCGCAACCAAAGACTCTGCAAGTTTGGCTTATTATGCAATTTTCTCGATTCCTGGATTATTGATTATCATCATATGGATTGCTGGACTTTTTTTTGGGCAGGAAGCTATTCAAGGTGAAATAACTACGCAAGTCGGTGGTTTAATGGGACAAGATGCGGCCAAAAGTTTGGAAGAATTGATTAGAAGTTCGCTTATTGATAAAGAAAATATATTTATGAAAATCGTTGGCGTTTTTTCTTTGGTTTTTGGAGCGACTACCATCTTTTTTCATCTTCAAAAATCACTCAATGATATGTGGGACGTAGAAGCAGCACCCAAAAAAGCGATTCTTAAATTCTTGTTGGATCGTGCCAATTCTTTGGGAATGATTTTGATAATAGGTTTTTTACTGATGATTACCATGGTTCTATCTTCCGCTATCAGTCTTCTAAATAATTTCATTTCAATTCGTTTGGGTTTGGAAACCTATATTATGATGGAAATTATAAATTATGTGGTGGGATTTTTTGTCGTTGTTTTGGTTTTTGCCTTTATGTTTAAAGTTCTACCCGATGTGGAAATAAGTTGGAAATCGGTATGGAGTGGTGCCATTGTAACTGCCATTTTGTTTACAATGGGTAAATTTCTATTGAGTCTGTACTTTGGAGAATTTAAACCTACCTCTGCCTTTGGTAAAGCGGGAACTATTATTTTAATTATGATGTGGATTAATTATTCGTGTATGCTTATTTTCTTTGGTGCAGAGTTTACCCAAGTGTATTCGCGTAAAAAAGGATTCAGCATTAAACCATCCAAACATGCAAAATGGAACGCGAAAAAACTGTATGAAGAAACTCAAAAAAAAATGGAAAGTGATATCGAAAATCCAACTAACTAGAGGTTTTTAAAGTATTATTTTTCAGATTAAATTGACTTCTTTTACTTTCTTTCTAAGGTCTTCAACAATTCAAAAGAGAGTTGATTAATGTTATCCGCAGAAGGATTAAAAGCCGAAACATTCGAAAGAATAATTACAGCATTTTTTAAGTTCGTGTCCATAGTTATCGATGAAGAATAACCACCCGTTCCTCCATTGTGCCAATAAATTACATCGCCTGATTCATCCGTTAAAATGTGCCAACCCAAACCAATTTCCATTGCAACTGACACACGAAAAGTAGGCTTTCTCGTCCATTCCAATTCTTTGTTTTTGGGATTAAAATGGGCAAGTATAAATTTTGATAAATCATCAACGGTGGAAAATATACCTCCTGCTCCAGCCAAAGAGTCAAAATCCCAATTGGATACTTCATTTCCTTCTGAGTTTAAACCTATGACGAGCTTGTCTTCAATATTCGTTCTTTGGGTGGTGGATGAATTCATGTTGTATTTTTTTAATAGTTGTTTTGTCAATAAATGCTCATAATTACTTTTCTCCATTTTCCCCAAGGTAAAACCCAGGAGACCAGCGCCTAAGTTCGAATAAGCATATTTTTCACCAGTTTTATGATTGCGTTTCAAATTGTTCTTTAAATACGAATTGAGTTTTGCTTCATCGTAGATTTTATAGGGATTTTCCGGGTTTTCCTCACCGAGATTGGAAGGAAGTCGATCCAATCCGGATGTATGATTGGCTAAACTTTTAAAACTGATTTCTATATTATTTTTAAACGGAAAATTATAAAATGAATTGATGGTTTCGTCCTCTTTTATTTTTTTATTTATCCAAGCATTTGCCAATAAAGTTGCTGTAAAAACTTTTGAAATAGAACCGATTTCAAATACTTTGTCTTTGTTATTTGTAAATTTAATGGAATCATTTTCTTTTGTGATTCCATAAAAAGTCGGAAAACCATTTTCAATCAAAGCAATTGAAACTTGGGTGTGATTTGGAAATTGTTGGGTGTGATTAAATAGTATGTCGAATTGATTTTTCGGTAAATTAATTAACGCATTTACAGCTGAAACTTCCTCTTTATCAATTTCTTTGAAAGGTTGAATAAACAATCCATTTACATCCCCATTTTCATCTACCGAAATATTGACGCTAAGAATTCCCTTCTCGAAAGTCGTTTTGTAGGAAGCATAGGATTGGTGTTGAATTGACACAAGTTCTCTTTCTGTAATCCTTCCTACTTGAAGTTTTAATCCGGATAAAAACTGAACGGTTTGATCCAAAGGCAAAGCCTCTTTCATGTCTTGCGAAAAGGATTCAAATATGGTTTCAAACTGATTGGAATTGTAATTATTCTCGAATTCAGCGGCTACTTTTTCATTTGGTTTATTTTGAGCGAAAGTTAAATTCGACAAAAAAAACAGCGTCAATAGAAGAAGTTTATTTTTCATCGGATTAATTAATTTTAGGGGTGAAAGACAAAAGTAACTTATTTTTCACTTAAATACGCCACCAAATCCATATTCGACGAACTGTATCTCACTATGCGTACATCCAAAGGCGTATTCTTGAATTTCTGAATGGCTTTTTTCAAGGATTCCCAAATCCAGATTTTATCATTTCCAAATGCGCCACCGCCAACCAGGGTTAAATACACCACATTCGAGCTGTTGTTCTTTGCATTTAAAAGTGCGGTGTGAAGAGTCGCTTCATAGGTCGCTTCCAAAATAAGACGAGCAAAAGGTTCCCAATATTTGGGCGCGATTCCCGTGTAGGAAACCGGAAGAGCAGAACAATAGATTTGCGAAACTTTATGTTTTGAGTCTGATTGGGTAACTTCTGTGTTCCATTGAATTCCTACTTTTAGTTTCTGTTTAAGGGATTCTCTTTCTTGGTTGGTTAATTCCGCTAATTTCTCGTTAATCGTCAACAATCCTTCTTGGCTAGCAAGCGCATAACCGTTTCTCATTTCCCATAATTTGAGTTTTTTGTTTTGGAGTTCTTTTCCAATTAAATCCAAACAATCAATTTGTTTATCAGCCGTTTGACCTATTTGAGAATCCAGTTCTACAAAGTAATTTCTATAAATCGTTCCCGCGCCACATGCTATGGCACAAGCAGGACCTTGGGTATGATCCAATTCATACCGATCAATTCCGTGTTCAGGCGTCACATCGGGGCCAACCATTTCAAGGAGATTGAATTGAGAAGCAGCTTGAAATAATGCATTTTCATTTTCAATTTGACAATGCAATTCCATCACATCCGCAACTAAAACGCTTATTTGAAGCGTATCTTTATAACTATCAAGCGGCGGATTACTTTGTTGGAGTTGTTCCAAAGTTGGAATCTCCAATTTGCCGAAAGTGAATTTCTTGTTATTTGCTTTCGACACAAAAGAATCTCCTTCGATCCGAAGGTTTTTTCTTACATTTTCGGAGGATTCTTCTTTGAATCCCGTTAGTTTTTCAAACCACATAGTTTTGAGTTTTCGTTAATGCAGATTCATATATGGTATTTTGAGCCTCTCCAATTCGCTGTATATTAAATGTGTATTCCATTTTATGAATGTTTTAGTTTGAACTGATTAATTTAGAAATTTAAATCAATTCTAAAAGTTATTTGAATTCTGAGGAAGGGGGGGGGCTTAACAATTTTATGAGTTTTACAAGTTAAGATAAAATACTATCAATTTTTGGATTTTATCGTCCTTAACGCTTTTTCTACATCCAAATAAAGTAACTCTACTTTTTCTCGTGCCCACGGAGTTCTTCGTAAAAAGGTAAGACTGGAATTTATGGAAGGATCCTTCTTGAAACAATTGATATTGATTTTCAATGCTAATTTTTCCCAACCGTATTCTTCCACTAGTATTTCCAATATCGTTGCTAATTTCACTCCATGAAGTGGATTATTGGGTTGAATTTCTGGTTTTGATTTCTCTTTATCCATAGCGGAATAGGATTCATTTTTATAAAATCAAAGGTACAATCATTTATCCAAAAGAGAAAAGGATATGCCTCAGATAGAATCAAACAAACTGTCTGTTTAACTTTACTTTTCTTTAAATAAACCATACTTTTTTAAGAATTGATTTTAATGTAATAAGCGTTTGGTAGCTATGGGTTTAAAAGAAAATCATCCATTTGTAAACGCTTATAAACGAAAGTAAATAATTAACTACCGACTTCTATTGGGTGATTTACATAGGTTTGCAGTATCGAAATTATTACCTTTGAACCCGTTTGGAAAAATCGAATCGATTTTAGTGTATTTTATTAGAATTATACATCTTGACTTCGATTGTTTTCCATCCACTTGTTCTACATTCATTGTAAAGCAAAAGAATTCATAGCGTCCAATTAAGCCAATTAATAGTAACACTTTGATACGTGTTTTCTAAAAGAAAATGAACATGATTACCACAGATACAATTTCTGAACTTTTAAAAACCCATTTTGGTTACAGCAGTTTCCGACCGAATCAAGAACGTATCATTCAGGATATTCTTGGCGGAAAAGACGTATTGACGATTATGCCAACGGGTGGTGGGAAATCGGTGTGTTTTCAATTGCCTGCATTGGCTCTTTCAGGAACAGCGATTGTGATTTCTCCTTTGATTGCTTTGATGAAAGACCAAGTGGATGCACTTTTGGCGAATGGAATTTCTGCTGCTTATTACAACAGTAGCCAAGAAGTTCAAGTCCAAAATCTAACCCTTCAGAAATTACAAGCGGGAGAATTGAAGTTGTTGTATGTCGCTCCAGAGAGTTTGCAAAATCTGATGTCCTATATTTCAGCTATTGAAATTAGTATGATTGCGGTGGATGAAGCACATTGTATTTCATCGTGGGGCCATGATTTTAGACCGGCTTATACCCAATTGGGACATTTGAAAAAACAATTTCCTCAAAAACCGATTGCTGCTTTTACCGCAACTGCAGATCGTGCTACTCAACAAGATATTCTGGCTCAATTAAATATTTCGGATGCAGAAGTGCATTTGGCATCTTTTGACCGAAAGAATTTGTATTTGGAAGTTCGTCCAGGAAATAACCGAATTAATCAAATCTTGAAATTCCTTGATTCCAAACCCAGGGAAAGTGGTATTATTTATTGTTTGAGTCGAAAAAGTACCGAAATCGTTGCCGATAAATTGAACAAAAGTGGATATGTAGCAAAATCGTATCATGCAGGTTTAACTTCAGATGAACGGAATACAATTCAAGAGAATTTTATCAATGACAAAATACCAATAATCGTTGCGACCATTGCTTTTGGGATGGGAATTGATAAAAGCAATGTTCGTTGGGTCATTCACTACAATATGCCGAAGAATATCGAAGGCTATTACCAAGAAATCGGTCGGGGTGGTAGAGATGGACTTCCGGCGCACAATATTTTGTTTTACAGTTATGCGGATGTGGTTCAGTTGCGGAAATTCACAGAAGGCGCTTCCAATGCGGAATATCAAGTTGCTAAACTCAATCGAATGCAACAATTTGCGGAAGCTTTAAGTTGTCGACGAATTGCTTTGTTGAATTATTTTGGCGAACACTTGACCGAAAATTGCAACAATTGCGATGTGTGTGATTCGCCACCTCATTATTTCGATGGAACGCTTTTGGCCAAAAAAGTCTGTTCCGCTGTTGCGCGACTGAATGAACAAGAATCAACCGGGATGATTATCGACGTCCTTCGTGGTGCACAAAATGCCCATGTTTTGGAAAAAGGATATGAGAAAATCAAAACCTATGGAATTGTAAAAGATGTTTCTTGGTTGGATTTGCAACAGTATATTATTCAGATGATTAATCAAGGAATTCTCGAAATCCGTTTTCATGAAAAAGGTCGTTTGGTTTTAACTCCTTTGGCGCACGAAATTTTATTTCAACATAAAAATGTTCGCTTGGCAACATTGATTAAAAAAGAAGATGAAGTTCCGGAAGAAAAGGTGGAGATTTACAGCGATTCGGATTTGTTCCAAAAATTAAGAGAACTTCGTTCTGCGATAGCCAAAGAAGAAAAAGTTCCCGCATATATTATCTTTAGCGATGCGAGTTTACGAGATATGGAATTAAAAAGACCGACTAATAAAACCACTTTTAAAGAAGTTTTAGGTGTAGGAAAAGTGAAACAAGAAAAATACGCAAAACGTTTTACAGACGTAATCTTGAATCATTAAAATCCTTGTTTTAGAATTCAAAAATCAGTCCCAAAGAGGGGAGTGGATGTCCACTTTTATTTTCTAAGATGGTAGGGATGGCATTACTTCCGTCCAATTGAACCGGTTGTCCGTCCGTAGTTTCGAATCCGGTATTGTCTTCATTCCGTTTAAAGGTGTAATACGGATTGGTCTCACTCTTTTGTATCAATAGATTTTGAACGTCCAAATAAACGATTAAAGACGTTTTCTTAAAATTGAACTTTTTATCCACCCGCACATCGAGTTGATTGTAATTCGATAATTTGTTTTGATTCAATAAATTCACATCTGGAATCCCTTCACCCAAAAGTAAATAGTTCTGTTGAGAAGCGTTCATGTCGAAAGGCGTATATGGATTTCCGCCAGCAAAACGGTATTTTAAACCCAAATCCCAATTGTTGTTAAACGTATAGCCCAAAGTCGCAGTGAACAAATGTCTGTTGTCCCAGGAGGAAGAAATTAATTTGCGATCCGTCCCTGAAAATTTACTGACGACATAGGAATAACTCGCAACGTAAAACAATCGATTTGTCATTTTCTGCTGAACAAATACTTCCAGTCCATAGGTTTCACCATTTCCTATTGATAGAATTCGCTCGCTTCCCACTGAACCATATTGAGTTCCTTGATTTGCAAGCGAAACACCGGTGGATTCAGAAACAGGATAATCGTTGTAGCGTTTGTAGTATCCCTCAAAAGTAAAGCGTAAAGAACGTTTGGGTAAATATTCCGTTCCCAAAACAAAATGGGTAGAACGGGTGTATTTTAAATCTTTGTTTATGAAATTATTGTTCTCATCCTTGTAACCCAAAGCGGTATAAATTGGTGTTTTGAAATACGTCCCTACAGATGCGTTGATGCTCCATTGGTTATTTAAACTGTATGATGCTGACAATCGAGGCGAAAGTGTTTCCATGGGATTGGAACCGTTATCTGTGAAGCTATTCATGTCCGTTCGAATTCCAGCGGATAAAAGTAATTTTTCTTGAAAGAAGCGTTTTGAAACGTGCGCAAACAAACCGTATTTCCAAAAGTTGATTTGACTGCTGAATTCTATGGTTCGTTCGGGTGAAATTATCGTTCCATCTTCATCTTTGATTTCATTGCTTACTCTATTGAAAACGTCTCCTTTGTATCCTACATATTGCGCATCCATTCCGGTTGAAAATCGCCATCCGTTGGTAAATTTGGTGTAATCAAATCGGAATTTATTTTCTATTTCATCCGAATTCACCCACAAAGTTCGTTTTTCTTCCACTTTTTTATCATCCTCAAATTTATCCAAATTGGTATGAAACATGTTTCTACTAACTGTGAAATTCATAAAACCATCTTTGATTTTCCGATTTAAATTAAAACCCATCGTATAAGTCCATTGATTGATGTACGGCGTGGATCGAAGTACATAAATATTTTCGGGCGTAGACTCTCGCGTGGGTGCAAAATGGAAATTATCGATGGCGCCAATTCCTATCGCAGTGAGGGTTGTTTTATCATTGAATTTGTGGTTGACTTTGTACTGAAAATCATAAAAGTCAGGACGAATCGGTAAATCTACAATCTTGAAAAGCAATCCCAAATACGATTTCCGAACGGAACTCAAAAAGGTAGTTTTTGGTGAAAGCGGTCCTTCCAGAGTCAAAGCAGTTTCAGTTAAACTCGCCCGAACATTTCCCGAAAAACGATCGGGATTTCCATTTCTTTGGTTGATAACAAAAGTGGAAGAAAGTGCGTCATTGTATTTTGGATCAAAGGCCGAAGTACTGAGTTTTAAACTTTCGATAAAAGAAACATTCAATATTCCTTGTGCTCCACCTGAACTTCCTTGAGTTTGAAAATGGTTTAAAACGGGAATCTCAATTCCATCTAGGTAATAGACGTTTTCATTGGGCGCACCTCCCCGAATGATGATGTCATTTCGTTCACCTACACCGTTACTTAAACCTACTCCTGGTAAGGTTTGAACGACTTTCGACACATCGAAATTTCCACCCGGATTAGATTTTATTTCTTGCGAAGTTAACTGTTGAACCGAAAGCGGTGTGATTAAATCCGTTGTTTTTGCCGATGAATTGGGATTAAAATTAATAACCGCCGCATCCAGAACTTCAACTTCCGGCTCCAATGTAAAACGAATAATTTGATCATTTCCAGAATTTACTACCAAATTATAGAAGGTGGATTCTTTGTATCCCAAGGAATACGCAGTTACAGAATAAGTGCCAACAGGAACAGAAATTTTAAAATTTCCATTTTCGTCTGTAAATGTAATCAGAGAAGTTCCATCGACCGTGATTTCTACCTCCGACAAATTCTCCAACGTATTTTTATCTTCCACGCTTCCAATAATTTGCCTGGTTTGTTGAGAAAATGCGGAAATGCTCACAAATAGGAAAATGAAGGTTAGCAAACGGAGATAGTACATGTAGAAATGAATTTTGATTCCCAAATTTAAGATATTAATTTGAAGAATGGTTAAAGAAATCTATGGGCTTAATTCCTTGGAGCTCGCAATCAGGTTAAGCACATTGCAATCCTGAAGAATTTTACAGTAACAAAGGTTACAAGTGGAGCGAGGTCTATCGGCTATCTTTGTCTTTAAAATTATATATAATATGAATAATCAGTTTTTAATAATTCTTTTCGTTTTCGTGGGTTCTGTTTTCTATACACCTGCCAATGCGCAATCATTTAGTGTTTCAGCTATTGAAAATTCTGTAAAAAAAGACGGTAAATATGCACTACTTATTTCCAACGCGAACTATTTTCCACCGGCTGTGATGAGCGGTTCAGAAATGAAAGCAAACAATCAAAAAATGAATTTTGAGATTGTTTTAGTCGGTCCCGTTGTGAAAGATTTGGCGGATGATCCCAATTTGATTTCCTTTATTGAAACCAGTGAAAAAGCAGGCATTCGAATTGTGGTTTGTGAATTTGCAATGAAGAAAATGGGCGTGACCAAAGCAGACTATCCATCCTCAATAGAAACGACACCGGATGGTTTTGTATATCTATTTGGATTGCAAGAAAATGGATTCAAGACAATTACCCTTTAAAATATATTTAAAGATTGTTTCATTTTGTTCTTTTTGAGTTTAGAACAAATTTTATAGAGAAAGCAGTACTATTTTGGTGCTGCTTTTTTTGTTTTAATTCTTTTCGAATTAAAAACGTGTGCACATTTAATTCGAAGTTTCTGTGTTCACAAAACTCAGTTCATTTTAAGAATCATTCAAAAAGAAGTTTTCATTCCCCGAATTTTTGTAGCTTTCACTTAAATTTTGAACTATGAGTATACTTCCTGAACAATACGACAAATACATCCGCTTTTTTAAATTTATGTTGAAATACAGAACCAGTAATGTTTTTTCATTTCCTTCAGATTCGTTGTCAGAAACAGATTCCGATGAAGATTTAAGTGAATTTGATCATACGCCCGAAGAATTAACAGAGGACTTAAAGAAAATGGGACCAACGTATGTAAAGTTAGGTCAACTCCTTTCAACTCGTCCGGATTTGCTCCCTTCCCATTTCATGGAGGCATTGGCAACTTTACAAGATGACGTTGAAGCGGTTGAATATGAGGTGGTAGAAGAAATATTTCGGGAAGAAATAGGCGAACGTATTTCCAAAGCATTTTCGTCTTTTGAAAAAGAACCTTTGGCGAGTGCATCCATTGGTCAAGTTCACAAAGCAGTTTTGCATTCTGGACAAGTTGTTGCCGTTAAAATTCAACGACCTGGAATTCGAAAACGTTTCATTGAAGACTTGGACACTTTGATGGATTTATCTGAAAAAGCAGAAAGTTTTAGTGAAACAGCTCGAAATTATGCAGTTCACAATGTAATTGAAGAATTGCGGTATGTTCTTTTAAAAGAATTGGATTATACGTTGGAAACCCAAAATCTTACAACTCTTAAAGAGAATTTAAAAGATTTTGACCATTTATTTATTCCTGCGCCTATTAGGGATTACTGTTCTTCCCGCGTTTTGACCATGGAATTTGTGGAAGGAGGGAAGATAACTCAAATCTCACCCATGAAGCGAATGGAAATTAATTTGGAACCTTTGGTGGATGATTTAGTCAAAGGATATTTGAAGCAAATTATTGTGGATGGATTTGCTCATGCCGATCCCCATCCGGGAAATGTCTATCTCACACCAAACAATAAAATAGGTTTGATGGATTTAGGAATGGTTGCCAAGTTTAGTAACAAATTGCAAGAAACAATTTTGAAATTAATGATTGCTTTAAGTAATTATGACAGCACTAGGGTGACTGATATTTTACTTTCTATCAGTGAATATGATGAACAGAAAATAGATTTAAATTTATTTCGAAAAAATATTGCACGTAAAATTCAAGAAAGTGAAAACCAAAAAGCAAAAGATTTAAAAACAGGACGAACACTGATTGAAATCAATCAGTTGGCGGCGCAGCAAAGTATTCATATTCCTGTAGAATTAAATATTCTTGGTAAAATTCTGCTTAATATGGATCAAATCGTTGCTTACCTCACGCCCGAATATGATATGCAAGAAACCATAAAAAGTTATGTGCATGAATTGATGGAAAGAAGGATGAAGGATAATTTGAAGCCTGGAAATTGGATGGAGTTGTTTTTGGAAATGAAAGAACTCACCGAAAATCTTCCTTTCCGACTCAATAAATTTTCTGAAAATTTAGCTGAGAATCAAATTCGAGTGAAGGTGGATGCCATAGATGAAGAGCGTTTTACTGATGCTTTTCAAAAAGTTGCCAATCGAATTACGGCAGGATTGATTGTTGCGGCTTTAATTATGGGTGCTGCATTATTGGTGCGGGTTCCTAGCTCGTGGACAATTGGAGGATATCCTGCTTTTGCTTTCTTCTTATTTATAATAGCGGCATTTATTGGTTTGTATCTCCTTTATCAAATTTTATATAAAGATGAAATTCAGCGAAAAAAATAAATTTATTGGTAAACGAATGAATATTTGATTGGGTATTTTTCAGATTAAATTTATCTTTTAAAACTACAAAATAAAAAATGTTGGCTTGTGTCGAAAGGTGTCGTATGGATCTCTTCAACGCAACGGATTTTGGTGAAATTATTATTCCATTCCGCAGCTAATTTTTCTTGGTTGTATTGAGTGATTTCAAGTCCACTGCATTTTGTGGGACCTTTGTCGGAAAAGGTGCCGAGGATTAAATAACCATCGATGGCATTTTCTGCGATTTCCACATATTTTGTAATTTGTTCGGGCGTGGTTAAAAAGTGAAAAGTAGCTCGGTCATGCCAAACATCGTATTTTGTATCGGGTTTAAAATCGAGTATGTTACTTACAATCCAATTGACTTTCGAAGCGTTTTCGCCCAAACGTTTTTTGGTTTTTTCCAATGCTTTTTCAGAAATGTCAAGGACAGGAATGTTTTCATATCCTTCGTTCAACAAATGATCGACGAGTTTACTTTCGCCACCGCCTACATCGATGATTTTCGCTGTTTTGGGTAATTGAAAAGAGTGAATAAAATCAAGTGAAGTTTGGGGGATTTCTTGGGTCCAACTTACTTGATCCGGATTTTTGGTTTCGTAAACCTTTTCCCAATGTTTTTTATAGGATTCGTCCATGTTTCAGCTAAATATTAAATTCAATTACTTAATCTTGTCTAAGTAAAGCGACACTGTTTGTTTTCAATTTTAATTTCAACCACTTCTCAATTTTCACGGCTTCGGATTCCTCCAACTTCTTTTCATCCCTGTAAACAAGAACGGTCATTGCCTGCGCGCTATCTGTGTGTGGATTAATCAATTGTTTTCCAACCGAAATATTTTTCAGATTCGGAAATAGAATTTTGATTTCGGTGAGAAGTTCCGAATTATCGACTTTGTATTCGCTCAATTCTTGCTGAAGATTATTGATGATAATGTCTTTTTCGGACAAAGTTTTGGTTTGATTTCCAATTTCATTCAGGATTTCACTTTTTAAATCTTTTTCATCTTGACGAATGGTTAATTCTGTATTTTCCAAATCATATTGCAACAGTTTTTGTTGAAATTCAATAATTTCATCTTCGGTGAATTTTTTGGTTAGAAAGGCAACTTCAATTTTCTTTGGACTGTGGTTGTATTTTGTGTTCTTAAAAATTAGAATATATCCTTTATTCGAAAACTCATTGGTCAGGAATTCTTCTACCTTTTCGTTGTATCTTTTAACATTAAAAAGGTTGTAAGCCAAATAAAAACTCGGGACAATCATAACGAGAATTAAAACAGACACTCCGTATCTAATTTGTTTTTCAAACTTCGGGTTTAAGTGTGATACCGGTTTGTATTTCAGGTATTTAATTATGAAAAACGTAGCAATGCATATAAAGAAACAGTTGATGGTATACAAATAAAACGAACCCAAAAAGTAGGAATAATTTCCAATGGCCAAACTATAACCTGCAGTACAAAGTGGTGGCATCAAAGCAGTTGCAATCGCAACTCCCGGAATCGGATTTCCTTTCTCAACACGTGTTATGGCAATCACGCCGACCAATCCACCAAAAAATGCAATCAAAACATCATAAATGGTGGGTGAAGTTCGAGCCAACAATTCAGATTGCGCTTCTTTGAAAGGGCTAATTAGGAAATATAACCAAGCAACAACCAAACTCACAACGGTTGCGGTCAATAAGTTTTTCAAGGATTTCTTCAATAAATCAAAGTCATAAATCGCCAAGGCGAAACCGGCTCCCACAATCGGTCCCATCAAAGGCGAAATAAGCATCGCACCGATGACTACCGCTGTTGAATTCACATTCAGTCCTACGGAAGCGATGACGATTGCACACGCCAAAATCCATAAATTGGAACCTCGAAAAGAAATGCTCGAGCGTACATTTTCTAAAACTTTATCTTGGGACTCTTCACCTACACTCAGGTTGAAAGATTTAAATAAGGAGTATCTCATTTGCAATTTGATTTAATTCACGAAAAAAAACGAATTAGATTAATGGCTGATTTTATTGATTTAAATATACTGTGCAATAATACAATAAAGTAAATTATAAATTCACTCTCATTATTTGATGAAATAAGAATGGAGTCTTACAGATAAAAAGTTAGGATCCAGACAATTAAAGCAGTAATGGCAGTGTAAAAAAGTCCAATAATAGAGATGTATGCCAATTTTCTATGCGTTTTAGAAGAGAATCCAGGTAGCGTTCGCTTTTTCCGAAACTTATTATCCGACCAAAAAATAGTGAAAGCCCAAATTAAGTAAGTAAGTACTGCGCCAATAATATGAGCGGTTAAAATGTACCGAAAAAATGAGGTATCTACGTATTTGCTTTGCGCGACTAAACTTCCAGAGCCTCCTGCCATTCGCAGTTGTACTTCAAAAATTACCACCCCTATAACACACACCCAAAACAATCGTTTTTGAATTTTAATGTGTCTTTGGTATTCTTTCTTCTTTATCAGCGAAACCGCATAGAGCGAAATAAAAGGAGCAAACATCGCAACCACAAGCAAACAAAAAATGAAGATAAAAGTTAGACTCATGGTTTAATTCTTCTTTTGAAGTTCAAATATACTACTTTTCACCTGAGTCTAACAACAATCGGGCGTGCAACAGTTTTCTTGTTTTTCACCATAAACGCTGATGCTGAAAATGATGTTTTTATTCGATTTATATACTCTAATTTCTTCTTCGTTCAAATAGTTTTTCAAAATATCATCCGGAATGATTATCGGTTTTTCGGTTTGAATTGCAATATTTTTAAACCCTGCTTCTTTAATAATTTGTAAATACTCTTCTTTCTGAATGGCACTTGCTACGCAACCCGCGTACATTTCTGCTGCATTTTTAATTTTATCAGGCAAATCACCGGTGAGAACTATGTCTGAAATGCTGAAGTGTCCGCCTGTTTTTAAAATACGATGTACTTCGTTGAATGCCTTGGGTTTATCTGGAACTAAATTCATCACACAATTACTCACAACTACATCGGCAACATTCGCTGTAATCGGAATGTTTTCAATGTCACCCAATCGGAATTCTACATTGTTGTATCCTAGTTTATCCGCATTGGCCCTGGCTTTTTCGACCATCGCTTCCGTGAAATCAATCCCGATCACTTTCCCTGAATCTCCTGTTTCATGTCGAGCTACAAAACAGTCATTTCCTGCACCACTTCCTAAATCAACCACGGTATCGCCTGCTTTAATTTTTGCGAATTCAGTTGGTAATCCACATCCTAATTTTAAATCGGCATCGGCGCTGTATCCTTCCAGATGATCGTATTCATCGCTCATGATGTTGTACACTTCGGTACTACAACCTCCGCTACCACAACAAGATGAAGCGTTTGTTTCTTGGTCTTGCAAAGCAATTTCGCTGTATTTTTGTTTGACCATTTCTTTGATTTCCTCGTTTGTATTCATTGTATGTGATTTTGAATTAGCAACATTCGTTTTCATTCTCATTTAGAGAAGAGATATGCTGCATAAATTGATTTAATTTTTCTAAGTTGGTTTTGTCCACGCAATAGCAAATGGTATTTCCTTCAATATTTCCTTTGATTAAGCCCGCATTTTTAAGTGCTTTCAAATGTTGAGAAACGGTAGGTTGGGCAAGAGGAAGTTGATCCACAATATCGCCACAAATGCAGGTATCTACACTCAATAAATACTCAATAATTGCAATTCGCGCGGGATGACCCAATGCTTTGGCAAGTGTTGCCATTTCGATTTGAGAATCTGTAAATTCTTTTGGTTTTAATTCGATCATTTTGCTATTGAATTCTATATTGCAATAGTACGATAAAGAAATAAAAACGAAACTATTTTCGTGTAGAATTTTTAAAATAATTATCTAAACAATCTCCATTTTTTTCAATAAGAACGAAGCATTCATATTTTTACAAACACCTGTTTTTAGTTGATAATCAAAATGAAGTTCGTTCTTGATGATTTCGGCATCGAAGTAATAATTTTTTACGGCGGTGAGTTCGTTTTCAATTTCACAAAGACTGAGATCATGCGTAGCAATGATGCCTGTAGAATTAGAATTGACTAATTTTTGGACAAATTTTTTAGAACCAATCGCTTTATCCACGCTGTTGGTTCCTTTTAAAATTTCATCCAGAATAATGAAATAGTTGTCATTTTTAATTTCGTCAACGATAAATTTTAAACGTTTCAATTCCGAAAAGAAATAGGATTCATCTTTTGCCAATGAATCTGACGTTCGCATACTTGTAATTAATTTTATGGGTGAATACTGAAATGATTTCGCACAAACCGGTAAACCCATATTTGCCATTACAATTGCCAAAGAAGCGGTTCGAAGAAATGTGCTTTTTCCTGCCATATTTGCTCCCGTAATAATAAAAAACTGTTGATTTTCAATTCTGAAATCATTGTCAATTCGTTTTTCAACTCTTAGTAGTGGATGACCTAATTGTTCGGAATGAATTACGTTTTTATCCGTGTTTATTTGAGGATACACATAACTCGGATGATTAAAAGCGAAATTAGAAAGACTGTTTTGCGCATCAAAAAAAGTAATTACATTCAACCAGTCTTCGGTTTTTTCTTTGTATGTTTTTATCCATTTTTCCACTTTGTAAGCATAATTTAAATCCCACAAAAAGAATCCATTTCCTATCAATGCTGTTAAATCATTGTTTCGTTGATCGAATATATCTAAAATCCGAGCGAATTTTTTAAATATAACGGATGCCTTTTCATTTTCTGTTTGAATTGCTTTTTGCTGAGCTAAAAGGATTTCAGATGTGAAAGTATGGTTCTCAACTTTATTTAAAAGTTGGTGGTATTGTTTAAATGTATCTTTTGCTTTTCCTGACTCCTCGTAAATGGCACTTGTTTTCTTATAATAAAAGCTTGAAATTCCTAAACCTATAAAGAACCAAAAAAGTAAAGTCAGAAATCCAACGACGTTAAAAAGAAACAAAACCGTTAAAATAAAGGAAGTCAAAGTGAAAACTTGCGGAATAAATGCATTGAATTTGGGTAAAACCGGTTGATAGGGTTGAATCCATTTCAAAATATCTTTTGCAGGATGTTTTACTTTTATTAAACTTCCAATGGCTGAGAATTCTTGCCGCCATTTCGGCATTTTAGCCAATTCTTGAATTACTTCTTGTTTTTGATTGATTCCCTCACTATTATTTGATGTTAATTGATTGGCAAATTCATGGGTGCCTTCTTCAGTAACGGTCCGATTCACATATTGAAAGAACGATCCCTTTCCAAAAAGATCAATGTCGTAACTGTAAAAATGAGTAGGATCTTCATATACCAAACCTTCATCAAAATTCAAGTAATCACCCTTCAACGCATTGATTTCAATTGTATTAATCTCAATTAATTTTTGAATGAAGTTTCTTTGATTTTGTAAATCGGTATGTCTAGAAACAAAAAATAAAAATAGTGCCAAGCCACCCACTGAAATTCCAGCGACGATTTGGAGATTTCCAAAAAAGAAATAAATTCCTAATCCGATAGCTATGAAAAGGAGCAATCGTATTGTGCTTGAAAGGCTTAATTTCTTCTTTACGGCATTTAAATCCTGTTCGTATTTTGATTTTTCGGCTGTATAAAATTCGAGTGGTTCTTGCATTTATTTTTCACTTTAGATAACAATTGCTTCAAAGCTAAATATTTTTCGTTTGGTTGCTTAGCTGTTTTTCAAATTCTTCCAAAAAAAATCGGTAAGCTAATTTAAACCTACCGATTTAGAATTTTCTTACATATCCAAAGTCTGTTCACCACCTCCATTGATAAACATCACTTGTCCACTGGTCCAACTAGAAATAGGTGCAGCAAAATAAAGTACCGCTCCTGCGATATCTTCTGCTTCTCCTAAACGGTTGATTGGAGTATGTTTCAGCATTGCCTTTTCCAACTCAGGAGTTAAAACTGTACTCAAAGCATAGGTACGGGTAGCACCAGGTCCGATTGCATTTACACGAATGTTATCCGGACCGTAATCAAACGCTAAATTTTGAGTCATGTGATTCACTGCAGCTTTTGACGAAGCGTACGCACTAATTGCTGGACTTTTATTGATGGATGCCATGGAAGACATATTGATGATACTTCCATATCCCGATTTCTTCATGTGTGGTGCCACCAATTGACAAAGTCGCCACATACTGAAAACATTCATTTCAAATACTTTTTTGAATTGCTCTACTTCAATATCATACGGACTTTCTTTTCCAGCACCGCCGCCACCCACGTTGTTGACCAAGATTTCAATACTTCCAAATTCCTGAAGGGTTTTATCCACTAAATTCACAAGCGCTTCGTCTTTCGTCACATCGCAATCGATTGCAATGGTTTTTCCGCCGTTTTCGTTGATTTCTTTGGATGTTTTTTGAGCCGCTTCTAAATTGTAATCTGAAACTACAACATTGGCTCCAAATGCAGAAAGCATTTCACAACATGCTTTTCCGATTCCGTTTGCACCGCCGGTAACTATCGCGGTTTTTCCTTTTAAATTAAATAATTCGGCTGTATTCATTTGTGTAAAATAAAGAATTTAAAGTTCTTTCTAAATAATAAAAAGTGTATTAGTAATTTCCCTGTTCTTTTCGAATTTCTTCCATTAGGAGATCGTAGCGTTCTTTTAAATGTCCCGATAGGGATTTGGAAGATTTATGCAGTCTTCGAAGTTGAAAAGCCAAAAAGATGCTGAAAAGTCCAGCAAAAAGAAAGCTTAGTGAAACTAAAATTACGACACTCAAACCAGCAAACGCTGGATTCCAAATCAATATGAAAGAAAAGATGGCACCTAATATTCCGAAGACTAATAATCCACCCCAATTTTTATTTCCGTACTTTTTAACGTCCCATGCAAAACTGATGGATGAAATTGATCGGAAAAGAAGTAAGAAACCCACATAAAATGCCAAAACCGTAATAGAAAGTGCAGGGTGGGAGACTAGTGAAATTCCCACAACAAAGGTTAGAATTCCAAAGGCCAAAGACCAAACCCAATTATCTAATTGATCGCGGTTGGTTAGTGAAAAAATAATTTCTGAAATTCCACTGAATAAAAAGGAAAGTGCAAAGAAAAAAGATAAAGCGAGCAAGGAACTTATGGGTGATGAATAAACTACGATGCTGATGATTACAAAAAGAATTCCGACTAAAAGGGGAATGTACCAATGTTTGATCGAGCTTTTGAGCGAATAGATAAAGTTCAAATTCATATTTATAGTTTTTAATTTTATTTTTTTTCTCTTGTTGAGATATTTTCTTTAGGAATTGGACTGAATAATTTTATATCGAATCCACCACCCCTTTTTTTATTGGATTTAAAGTGTATTTAGAGTTGCAACATTGATTCCGAAGGCGGCAAATACTCCACAACTTGCTTTTCCGATTCCAATTGTTTGGATTTTCTTAATTCGTCCTTTTTAATTCCAAAGTAATTTACAACTTCTTTTCTAAAACCTTCTATTTCCCCTATTTATTTTAATGTCAATTTCTGATAGTTTCACAAAAAAAAAACTACCCTCAAGAAATTCTCAAGGGTAGTTGTATGTTATTTGAAATAGGAACTTGTTAAAGTCTTTCCGGTAGGACTTCCTCTTCTTCCGGTTCAAATAGATAACGTTCTTTACTATCATCCATTTCATCCATCCATTCGGTATGGTGCTCGGCAGCCATAGTACCTGTAACCACACTTCGAAAGGTTTTATCACGATACGTTAAAATACATTCTTCTTTGTCTTTTAGCCATTCTTTAAACATCACACCTACCTGGTCCACGTTGAAATGTGGATAGTCGGAAAGAGCCAATAGGTCTTTAATGTAAGCGGATTGAAAATCAACATCATCATTTCCATTTTCCAATTGGTCATTTTTCTCTAACCATTTGTCCATATCCAATCTTCTTTCCTTTTCTGTTGGAAGCTCATATCGCCCCATCATGTAGTCACGTGCTACCCAAGCTTGTGCATCGAACATATTGAACGTATAATATTGATCCTGCATTCCTAAATAAATCAATTGAGGCAGCTCGTTGAAAAATATTCCTTTGTATAAATTGTCAGGGTATAAATTGTTTTTTGTTTTCAATCGAAGTTCATCGGGAAGAAACGGGAATTTATGCTGATAACCTGTACACATAATTACCGCATCAAATTTTTCGATGGTTCCATCTTTAAAGTATGCAGTATCTTCTTCAAAATGCGTAACCAAAGGAAGTTCTTTGATACCATCGGGCCATTCGATACCAATTGGATTGCTTCTATAACTCAATGTTACGGATTTTGCACCGTGCTTATAGCATTGAACACCAATATCTTCTGCGGAATAACTACTTCCAATCAATAAAATATTTCGGTCAATAAATTGGTCGGCTCCTCTAAAGTCATGGGCGTGCATTACGGTTCCAGGAAAATTTTCAATTCCTTTGAAATACGGCATGTTGGGCGTTGAAAAATGTCCCGAAGCAACTACCAAATAATCAAATTCCTCGGAATACGTTTTATCGATTTTTAAATCATCGAGTACCACCGTGAATTTTTTGGTGTCTTCGTCAAAACTAACCCAACGGGCTGTGGTGTCAAAACGGATAAAATCTCTCGCATTACTCTTCTTAATCCGTCCTTGAATATAATCAAAAAGTACGGGTCTCGGAGGATAGGAGGAAATGGGTTTTTTGAAATGGTCATCGAAAGAATAGTCAGAAAACTCCAAGCATTCTTTCGGTCCGTTTGACCAAAGGTATTTGTACATACTTCCGTGAATAGGCTCACCATATTTTCCTACACCTGTTCGCCAGGAATAATTCCACATACCTCCCCAATTGCTTTGCTTTTCGAAACATACGATTTCAGGCATTTCATGTCCTTGATCTTGCAAAGCTTCAAAAGCGCGGATTTGTGCCAGACCACTTGGACCTGCACCAATAATACCAATACGTTTGTTCTTCATTAAACCTTTCTTCATCTACTATATTTTAAAGTTAAATGAGCGCCTGATTCTTTACGAAGTCAGACCTCAAAAATTATCATTGCTTGTAAAAAATCTGCGAATCGCAGAAGGAAGAGTTAGAAACTCTACGTTGGGAATAAATTGATAAAAGATCAATACACTGACTTCCCAAACAGAAATTTTAAAAAAAGCATTCTTGCAAAGATAGGGAATTTTCAGACTATTTCCCAATTAACCGTTTGGGGTGCTGATCGAAACGATTAATTTTCTATGAAATTTCGATGGTTTTATAAAGGATGGAAACATAGAATCAAGCAGGGAAATAAGGATGATATCTTTAATCTAATTTTTGAATATATTTTCGTTAACTCACTTTGTAGTCAGATCAATTTTAATTTAATTCCGTTTGATGGTTCCTTGTTTTCCAGCACCCAATCCCATGTGGAGTTTGAGAAAAGCAACACCAATCATAACCAGAAGGGGGTATTTCCAATCCAATGTAAAATCAAACAAACTTCCAATGAATATAGGACCTGTTGCAGCGATAAAATAACCAACCGATTGAGCCATTCCCGATAATTCGGTGGCGGATTCGGTGTCATGAGAGCGAAGAACAATAAATAGCAAAGCCAATCCAAAACACGCACCCAAAACGAAACCAATCATTGAAATCCATATCCATTCCCATCCAAAATTGGGTAATAACAATCCGATTAAACCGAGAATTTCTATCGAAATTAGAAAAGCAACCATCGTTTGTTGGTCTTTCTTCTTTCCGGCTAGAAAGGGAATTAGAAACGAACCGAAAATACCAGTGGCTTGTGAAAGGGACAGCATCCATCCAGCAGATTCATGCGTATATCCTCGACTTATCAACAAGTCGGGAAGCCACGCTAAAATCACATAAAAAGTAAACGACTGCAATCCCATAAATAGTGCGACTTTCCAAGCCAATCGTTGTTGCATTAAACTCCTCATCGACTTTTGAAAGTTTCGATTTGACTTCACTTTTTTCAATCGCCCCAGTTGCGGAATCCATAGAATAAAGGCTAACACGGAAAGTATCGCCCAGACTCGTAATGAACCACGCCATCCTAAATTAAAGTTATATGCCAAGGGAACGCTTAACCCAGCCGCGACCGATGCACCGATTGCCATAGCACCTGAATACAAACTGGTAATTAAACCGGAATTTGTGGGGAAGTTTTGTTTGGTAAGTGAGGGCATCAACACATTTCCAAATGCAATGGCAATGCCTAAAAGCACCGTTCCTATGTACATGGCAGGAAGCCATGAAAGTGTTCGGATTAAAATTCCAGCGGTCAGTAAAAGTAACGCGGCCAACAAAACACGACCCATTCCAAATCGGTTGGTGAAAACGGGTGCAAACATTGAAACCACACCAAAAGCGAGTAGCGGCAAAGTTGTGAGAAGTCCCAATAGAAAATTACTTAAACCAGTTGCTTCTCGAATGTCGTCAATCAAAGGGCCTACGCTCGCTAAAGCGGGACGTAAATTTAGGGCAATAATTAAAATTCCAACAAGTAATAAAGCGGTTTTCTTTTTGTGGGACGTATTCGGTGGAATCACTCTGTGTTTTTTGACAAAAGTAAGTGAATAAGATTGAAAATAGTTGTTTCTTCGCTTATTATCCAAGGAAAAATCAAAAAGTATTACTTTTTTGAACATTGTTTTCAACTCATGAATTTACTGAAGATGGATAGAACTAGAATTCAAAAAAAAATCGCAATTCTTTTTAAAGAATTGCGATTTAAAATTTTTAAGTGGTTTGCTTAATCCTGAGGGATATACAAAACTTGACCTGGATAAATTTTATCTGGATCCGTTAACATTGGCTTATTCGCCTCAAATATTTTATTATATGCATTGGCATTTCCATATACTTCTTTCGAAATTTTAGATAAGGAATCTCCGGATTTAACCGTGTACATCGTTTTTGAAATATCTGGAATTTCGATTTTTAAAGGTTCTTTTAAAGTTAAACCGTCGTGAACGGAAGAAATCCCTTCTACATTTCCTGCAGTGGCCAAAATTCTTTGTTTTTCGTCAATGTTTTTTGCTTCACCTGAAACAGTTACTTCTTCGTCATTAACGGAGAATTTCACATTGGAAAGATCAAAATTATATTTTGATACATGTTCGTGTACTTTTGCAGCTTTCTCTTCTGCTGTTTCGCTTCCGCCGAACACTTTAGATCCGGCATTTTTAATGAAAGAAAATAATCCCATAATAGTTTTTAAAATTGGTTAATATTAAATTCTGATTTTTTTATAATTAATACGTAAAGATAAGAAAATATCATACCATTTTTTTAAAAAGTTCTGTTTTTTTAGTAAAAAAAGAAGATTTGAATTTGTTTAAGAATCTATATTTTCTGATTTATTTCTATTAATTTTGCTTTAATCGAACTATTCAATGATATAAATTAAAACAGCAACCGGAAGTACACCTGTTATATTATAAAGAATACCTCCATATGAACTTGAACCTTGACGGACATTTTTCCCATCATAATTATAAAGAATATTTCCATAGGAGCTCGAACCTTGTCTCACATTCTTTCCATCCCAATTGTATAAAATATCTCCGTACGAACTGGATCCATGCCGCAGGTTTTTTCCATCCCAATTGTATAAAACATCTCCATACGAACTCGAACCTTGCCTTAAGTTTTTACCGTCCCAGTTTGCAATAACTTCGCTATACGAACTTGAACCTTGTCTTAGATTTTTTCCATCCCAATTGTAAATAACATTTCCGTGTGCGCTTGATCCTGCTCTCACAAGGGTTTGTGCATTGGTTAATCCAGATGTCAACAGCATTATTATCGTTATAAAAAATGATTTCATGGTTTTTATTTTAATCGAAGAGTTTCCTTTTCTTATATTTCCCTCTAATTTAACAAAAAAAATAGGGACATCTTTTGACATCCCTATTTCCTTTATACATCAAAATTTCTTTTGACGGTATAGAATTTAATTAATTATAATTCCAATGCTTTCTTTGCGTCTCCATCCATCAATAGATTGATTGGATCTTCCAATCCTTCTTTGACAGCTACCAAGAATCCAACAGACTCACGTCCGTCAATGATTCGGTGGTCATACGAAAGTGCAAGATACATCATGGGATGAATCACTACTTTTCCATCTACAGCTATTGGACGTTGAATGATGTTGTGCATTCCTAAAATCCCAGATTGAGGTGGGTTGATAATAGGTGTACTTAACATAGAACCGAAAACACCACCGTTTGAGATAGTGAACGTTCCACCTGTCATTTCATCTACTGTAATCTGTCCGTCACGTGCGCGAATGGCTAAACGCTTAATTTCAGTCTCAATTCCTCTAAAAGTTAAGGTTTCTGCATTTCGCATTACGGGAACCATAAGTCCTCTTGGACCCGAAACCGCAATGGAGATGTCACAGAAATCATACGAGATTTTATTGTCACCATCGATCATAGAATTCACGTCAGGATACATTTGCAAAGCTCTAACAACCGCTTTTGTGAAGAAAGACATATAGCCTAAACCAACGCCGTGTTTTGCTTTGAATTCTTCTTTGAATTCATCTCTCAAATTACTAATAGGTAACATGGTAGCTTCGTTGAAAGTAGTCAACATCGCAGTTTCATTTTTGGCAGTTACCAAACGTTCTGCTACTTTTCTTCGCAACATTGAAAGTCTCGTTGTTTCTGAATTACGACTTCCACCGGTTGGTGTTCCCATGGATGGAACTTGTGCACTGTTCGCATCTTCTTTGGTGATTCGTCCATCCTTCCCACTTCCGCTTACGGATGAGGCTGAGACACCTTTCTCGTCCAAAATCTTTTTGGCAGCGGGTGAAGGAGTTCCACTTGCATACGTTGCAGCAGCTTTGGATTCTTCTTTTTTAACTTCCTCTTTCTTTGGTTCTTCTACTTTGGGAGCCTCTTCCTTTTTGGTTTCAGCTGGAGCAGCTTCCCCATCGGGTTTGCTTGCCGATGTGTCGATTAAACACACAACAGCACCTACTGCTATCAAATCACCTTCTTCTGCTTTCAAAGTGATAATTCCACTTTCTTCTGCAGGCAATTCTAGGGTAGCCTTATCGGAGTCAACCTCGGCAATTGCCTGGTCTTTTTCTACATAATCACCATCACTAACCAGCCAAGCTGCAATTTCAACTTCGGTGATTGATTCTCCCGGTGAGGGAACTTTCATTTCTAATACCATATCTGTTTAGTATTTTATTGCTAATTTATTCAAAAACTTTATTAATTGCATTGTTATGCGTAATTTCCGAAGATCGGTGTGATCCTGAAGCAGGAGCAGCACTCTCCGGCGGAGAAACCAATTCAAAGGGAACTTCTCTCATCTTACGCAATAAAAAGGTCCAAGCACCCATGTTTTCGGGTTCTTCTTGTGCCCATATCAACTGTTTGCGGTCCGTATATTTTTCTAATACTCGGCTAATTTTCACTTTGTCCAGAGGATACAATTGTTCCAAACGAACCAAAGCTACGTTATCCGCTTTTAATTCTTCTTTCTTTTTTAGTAAATCATAATAGAATTTACCTTGACAGAACACCAATTTATCCACTTTTTTTGCATCAGCCGTTGGATCATCTATCACGGTTTGGAATTCACCATTTGCCATTTCTTCCAAACTGGAAACAACCAAAGGATGACGTAGTAAACTTTTGGGTGTAAATACAACCAAAGGTTTTCTGTAGTTCGATTTGATTTGTCTTCGCAATACGTGGAAGAAGTTTGCGGGTGTGGTACAATTCACTATAAACATATTGGCTTGCGCACTTAGTTGTAGGAAACGTTCCATTCGTGCCGAAGAGTGTTCTGCTCCTTGGCCTTCGTAACCGTGTGGCAATAACATCACCAATCCATTTTGAGTTTTCCATTTGTCTTCGGCTGCTGAAATGTATTGGTCAATGATGATTTGAGCTCCGTTGGCAAAATCACCAAATTGCGCTTCCCAAATTGTCAAAGCATGGGCAGCGGCCATCGCATATCCATAATCGAAACCTAATACTCCATATTCTGATAACAATGAATTATACACTGTATATTCTGCTTGTTCTTTGGAAATATGGTTGAGTAATATGATTTCTTCTTCGGTATCCTGGGTTTTAATCACTGCATGACGGTGAGAGAAAGTTCCTCTTTCAACATCTTCACCTGAAAGACGAACGGGATGGCCTTCTTCGACCAACGAACCATAGGCTAACAATTCACCCATTGCCCAATCCAATTTATTTTCTTCCGCCATCTTTTTACGCTGATCCAACAAACGTTGAATTTTACGTATAATCTTTTTCCCTTCCGGAACGGTAGATAAGGTATCGGATATTTGCTTTAATTTCTCAATGGAATATGTCGTATCCACTGTTTCTAGCATTTTTTCTTCTTGTACTATTTCAAAACCTTTCCATTCATCCGGCATAAAAGGGTCCAACACATTTTTCTCAATGGTTTTGGAGGTATCAAAATTCTCTTCCAACAATTGTTTGAATTCCTTTTCTTTTTCTTCCAGAATTTCATTTCCAATGGTTCCTTCCTTGATTAATTCTTGTTTGTAAATTTCTCTTGGATTCGGATGTTTTGAAATGAGGTCGTACATTTTGGGTTGTGTAAAACGAGGTTCATCTCCTTCGTTGTGACCGTATTTTCTGTATCCCAATAAATCGATGAATACATCTTGTCCAAAACGCATTCTGAAATCTGCTGCAAAATGCAAAGCGTGAACTACCGCTTCCGCATCATCTGCATTTACATGCAAAATAGGGGAAAGGGTTACTTTTGCAATATCGGTACAATAGGTACTCGATCTTCCATCCAAATAATTGGTTGTAAATCCAATTTGATTGTTGGTAACTATATGAATGGTTCCTCCGGTTTTATATCCGTCCAAATCCATCATTTGAATTACTTCATATACAATTCCTTGGGCTGCAATGGCTGCATCACCATGAATTAATATGGGAAGAATTCGACTGTAATCTCCTTTGTAATCCAAATCTCCTTTTGCACGTGCAATTCCTCCCACTATGGAATTTACTGCTTCCAAGTGCGATGGGTTTGGAGCTAGGTTTAATTTTACTTTTTTACCGGAAGTGGTTTCCGTCATCGTTGATGAACCCAAGTGGTATTTTACGTCTCCTGCAAAAATATCTTCCTCAAATTCCTTTCCTTCAAACTCACTGAAGATTTGCGAATAAGACTTACGCATGATATTTGCTAAAACATTCAAACGTCCACGGTGCGCCATTCCTATGATTACTTCTTCAACTCCGGCATCTGCTGCACGGTTAATAGCCGCATCCAAAGCAGGAATCAAGGTTTCATTCCCTTCCAATGAAAACCGTTTTTGACCTACGAATTTAGTGTGCAAAAAACTTTCAAAAGCAACCGCTTCATTTAGTTTTAAAAGAATTCGTTCTTTTTCTTGCGAACTTAATTTCGGCCGATTCAAATTGTTATTCAACCAGTTTTGAATCCATTTGGTTTTATCGGGTTCTATAATATGCATGTATTCGACACCAATGGATTCGCAATACATGTGTTTTAAATAGGCAATAATATCACGAAGACTTGTAGCCGCATGAATTCCAATTAAACTTCCTGCTTCAAAAGTTTCATCCAAATCATTCTCGGTCAATCCAAAGTTTTCTAAATCCAAGGTGGGTTCATGTTCTCTTCTTTCTCGAATGGGATTTGTTTTTGTAAACAAATGACCGCGTGAACGATAGGCATCGATAAGATTAATAACTTTAAACTCCTTTTGTACTTTTTCCGGGATTTCTTGTACGACTTCTGCAGCGGGTGATTCTTCGGTTAAAGAATGTCCGTTGTAGGAAGTGTTTCCAAAGTCAAATCCTTGGAAAAACGCTCTCCAACTGGGCTCTACACTATCCGGGAACTTTTTGTATTGTTCATACAATTCAGCAATGTATTCTGAATGTATTGCATTTAAGAATGAAAATTTCTCCATTTTAATTTTGTCTCTTATGAGAATTAGCCTACAAATTTAAGGCTTTTGGTACTTTTAAAAAAATTGATACACTGTTTTATTATTGAATTCTGAATTTATCAAAAATTCAATGCTCTTTTTCTTGAATTCGTAAAATAACTGGTTTTTTTTTAAACTATGAATTGATTCCTTGTTATTTCATTAAACTATATTCAAAATGAATTTATTTTCCTTTGGGTATCACGAGCAAAGGAACATTGGAATGTTTGATTACTTCGGAAGCCACACTTCCAATAAATACATTGTAAAATGTATTGTGTCCCAAAGAACCGATTACAATTAAATCTGCATTCATCTCGTTGGCTTGTTCCACAATAGTTTCAGCTGGAATCCCTTGTTTTACGATGGATTCACATTTAACTCCTTGTTGTTCCACTTCCGTTTGAAGAACTTTCATTTGTTCCGCTTCTTCTTGAAGTGCCGTTTGTTCCAACTCGGGTAAATATGTAAAGCCAGTTTCGCTCACAATTACGCCAATATCCAACGTGGCAACATGAATCAGAACAAGTTCTCCATCTACTAATTTAGCATGTGAAATAGCTTTTGAAATCACTTTCCGATTAAAGTCGGAAAAATCAATGGGAACTAATATTTTTTGAGTCATAGTTTATAAGAATTAAATTGACTATAAAGATACATTATTTCACTGAAACTTCAAAAATTTTCAAATCGTCAATCCAACCCACCAAAATATCTCCTTCCTTTATTTGTCCAACTCCAGCAGGTGTACCGGTCATAATTAAATCTCCTTTCTTCAAGGTGAAGTATTTCGAAGATTCCGAAATAATCGCCGAAAAATCATGAATCATTTGTTGACTGTTCCCAATTTGAACGATTTCGTTATTTTTCTCCAATTTGAAATTTAAATTCTTCAAATCAAAATCGTTTTTATCATGAAATTCTCCAACGACTGCTGCGCCGTCAAATCCTTTGGCAATTTCCCACGGATGTCCTTTCGCTTTTAATTCTGACTGAACATCCCGGGCTGTGAAATCAATTCCGAGGGAGAGCTCCGTGTAATAATTGGATGTGAAATTCGGTTGTATGTGTTTTCCCGCCTTGGAAATCTTTAAAACAATTTCAACTTCGTAATGGATTTCTGAACTGAATTCAGGAATGTAGAAGTCTCTATCTTTTGGTAACAAGGCAGAATCGGGTTTAATGAAAAACACGGGATTTTCAGGGATTTCATTGTTTAATTCTTTGGCATGTTCTGCATAATTCCGTGCGATACAAACTATTTTCATGGCAGTGCTGATTTTATTTTCAAAAGTAAGCTTTAAATAGCAGCAGACAAAAAGTAGGAATCACTATTTCTGTGTAATTATTATTCCATCAAATGATTTTTCAAAAAAAAAATGTTAGTGAGTTGATTATGAAGCTATTTATCAATAGAATTCTCAAAAAAGACTAATTTAAAATGATTCAAGTGAGAGAAGCTATCGAAAACTATTGGGTAGTTTGTAGTTAATGCTTAATTTTGCGTAGAATTTAAAAGATTGTAATGAAAGTAAGACCATTATTTCAGTTATTGTCAATTTGTATCACCATTCTATTGATTGGTATTTCGTTCTTTTGGAAACCTGCTCTTTTTGGTTTTGTTTTGGTTGCTCCTATCATTGTTTTAGGAATTATCGACATGAATCAAAAAAAACATGCGATTCGTAGAAATTATCCGGTCATCGGTCGTTTGCGTTATGTTTTAGAGAGTATTCGGCCTGAAATCATGCAGTATTTTGTTGAAAATGACCGTGACGGTCGTCCTTTGGATAGGGTGATGCGAAGCATGGTGTACCAACGTGCAAAAAACGTAATTGATACGGTTCCTTTTGGGACACAAATGGATGTATATGAGCCTGGGTATGAATGGATGAATCATTCTATGTATGCCGGTAAGATGAAAGTGGATGAAGATCCGCGTGTGATGATTGGAGGTGAGAATTGTACACAGCATTATTCAGCAAGTTTATTGAATATTTCAGCGATGAGTTTTGGGTCATTGAGTAAAAATGCAATCTTAGCATTGAATAAAGGAGCCAAAATGGGTGGATTCGCTCACAATACTGGTGAAGGTGGAATCAGTCCCTACCACTTGGAACCAGGAGGAGATTTGATTTGGCAAGTGGGAACGGGATATTTCGGTTGTCGTGATGAAAAAGGAAGATTTTCTCCGGAGCTATTTGCTAAGAACTCTCAGATTGAGAATGTGAAGATGATTGAATTGAAAATTTCACAAGGTGCCAAACCCGGTCATGGAGGAATTTTACCAGCCAAAAAGAATACGGTAGAAATCGCGAAAATACGTCACGTAAAACCGCATACAGAAGTAGATTCGCCACCGTCACACTCTGCATTTAAAAATCCAGTGGGACTGTTGGAATTGATTACACATATGCGTGAACTATCCGGAGGAAAACCGATTGGATTCAAAATGTGTATTGGTCGAAAAGAAGAATTTATCTCCATTTGTGAAGCGATGGTAAAAACTGGATTGAAACCAGATTTCATCAGTATCGATGGAGGAGAAGGAGGAACAGGTGCTGCACCCGTGGAATTCTCAAATTCATTGGGAATGCCTTTACTAGACGGTTTAGCTTTTGCGATTGACACGCTGAGAGGATATGATTTGAAAAAAGATATCAAAGTAATTGCTTCTGGAAAAATCATGAGCAGTTTCCATATCGCCCGAGCGTTGGCTATTGGTGCGGATTTGTGCAACAGTGCACGAGGTATGATGTTGGCTATTGGTTGTATTCAAGCTTTGCAGTGTCACTTAAATACCTGTCCAACAGGAATTGCCACCCAAGATTTAAGTCTAATGAAAGGATTGGATGTAGGTAATAAAGCTACAAGAACGTATCAATTCCATAAAAACACGATGAAAAGTTTTGCTGAATTAATATCAGCCGCTGGTCTTGTTCATCACAGTGAGATTGATAGAACGTATATTAATTTACGTACGGATGTTCATAAAGTAATGCGTTACGATGAATTGTATCCAGTAGTAAATACAGGAGCTTACTTGGAAAGAGTAAAAGATAAAATACACGCCTAAAAAATTATGTCAAAAAATATACGTGTTGAGCATGCTCTTCAGAAAGTTGAGAGAGCAAATCAACTGTTCCAAAAAACCAAAGAAAACTTTCAAAATCGTCCCCTCGATAAAATTCGAAAAGTAGGGGAAGTATTACTTGCACGGAAACAAGAATTCGCAGAAGTAATCACGGCTGAAATGGGAAAGCCGGTTTTTGAATCGATTGCGGAAATAGAGAAATCTGCTTTAAATTGTGATTTCTATGCCGAACATTGCGAAGAGTTTTTAAAAGATAGAAAGTATGCAACCGATCGGTATGATGCTGTTGTTCGTTATGAACCTTTGGGTGTGATTTTAGGAATTATGCCATGGAATTTTCCATTTTGGCAAGTATTCCGTTTCGCAGTCCCAACGATTTTAGCTGGAAATACTGTTGTTGTAAAACACGCAAGCAATGTACCCAAATCCGCACAGCTTATTGAAGATATCTTCCGAGAAGCTGGGTTTGAAGAAGGAACTTATACGAATTTAAACCTCGATAGCAAAGATATAGAAGCCGTTTTAGATCATCCGTATGTGAAAGCTGTGTCTTTGACGGGAAGTGAAAAAGCAGGGGCATCCGTAGCTTCTATTGCGGGTAGAAATATTAAAAAATCCGTTTTGGAATTGGGGGGAAGCAATGCTTTCATCATTCTAGACGATGCAGATTTGGATTTAATTTTGAATAAAGCGATTAACGCTCGCTACAGAAATGCTGGTCAAAGTTGCATCGCTGCCAAACGCTTTTTGGTTCAAAAAGGAATTTATGATGAATTCCTTCGTCGATTTACCGAAAAAGTAAAAGCATTGAAAATGGGCGATCCTTTTGATTCGGAAACGGAAATTGGACCTTTGGCGCGAATGGATTTGGCCGAAGATTTAGAAAAACAAGTCGATGAATCCGTGAAAATGGGTGCAAAAATCCTATGCGGTGGGAATCGAAAGGAAGCATTCTATGAGCCAACCGTGGTAACTGAAGTCACTTCAGAAATGCCTGTTTTTAAAGAAGAAACCTTCGGTCCCGTTGCAGTGGTTGTCAAAGTAAAATCTTTTGAAGAAGCTTTGGAATTAAGCAATCAATCTTCTTTTGGATTGGGTGTTTCCATCTGTACCAAAGAAGTGGAAAAGTATGCGGAGAAAGCCCATCTTTTCGAAGAAGGTGCTGTTTTCTTTAATCAATTGGTTCGTTCAGATCCAAAATTACCTTTTGGAGGTGTGAAGAAATCCGGCTACGGACGGGAATTATCGAGCGACGGAATTCAAGAGTTTGTAAATACAAAAACAATTGTTTTTTCGAAAGAATAAATAATTGATGTACTATACAAAACTCACATTCTTAAAAGCTTGTGAGTTTTTTTTATCAATTTTACATTAAGATTTCTAAATCCCAAACAATGAAAATTTATATAGGAATACTAACTGTTTTTTTTAGTTTTTCAACTTTCGCTCAAAAGGCAAAAGTGGATACGGCGCAACTTATTTCTCCGAATAGAACGAATGCCACTGAAACTTTAGAGAAGCCATATGTTATTCTGATATCCTCCGACGGTTTTCGATATGATTACATGGAAAAATACCAAGCAAAGAATCTTCAGGATTTGGCAGACCAAGGAGTTTGGTCAAAACGAGGAATGTATCCATCCTACCCATCGATCACTTTCCCAAATCATTATACCATTGCAACGGGTTTGTATCCTGCTCATCATGGTTTGGTGGATAATGTTTTCTACGACCCGAATCGAGAGGAAATGTATATCATCGGTTCCGAATCTATCAAAGATGGAAGTTGGTACAAAGGTTTACCGATTTGGGGATTGGCTGAAAATCAAGGAATGCTATCCGCTAGTTTATTTTGGGTAGGTTCAGAAAGCAACGCTGGCGGAACACGACCTTCGTATTGGTACGCGTATCATGAACAGTTTTCAGAGGATGATAAAGTGAATATTGTAAAAAACTGGTTGACTTTGCCCGAAGAAGAACGACCGCATTTCATTACACTTTATTTTCCCGAAGTGGACCACATGGGTCATCGCCACGGTCCAGATTCCAAAGAAACGGAAGCATCGGTTCAGTATGTGGATAACGCAATTAAGAAGTTGGTCGATGAATTGGCACCTTTAAATTTACCGATTAATTATATTTTTGTTTCCGATCATGGAATGATTGAAGTAGAGGAGAAGGACTACATTTCTATGCCTGAAATAGACAAAGAGAAATTCAAAGTGGTGAATAGCAATACATTTGCTCGGGTTACTGCAAAAGATCAAGATGACATTCTTCCATTGTATAAGAAATTGAAAAGCGAGAAATCAGCAGATTACAAGGTGTATTTGGCGGATAAATTTCCACGAAAATATCATTACAGCAGTCGAGAAGATGATTCACGAAGAGTAGGTGATATAATTCTGACACCGAAAAAAGCGAAAATTTTAGTTAGTTCTGAGCGAAAACCATCTCCTGGAAAACATGGATTCAGCCATTGCAAAGTTCCAGAAATGAAAGCAACTTTCGTTGCGTGGGGACCTGCATTCAAAGAAGGAAAAATCATTCGACCGTTTGAAAATATACATATTTACCCTTTGATTGCTGAAATTTTAGAGTTGGAAATCAAACAACCGATTGATGGAAAACGTAAGGTTCTAAAGAAGACCTTAAAATAAAATATAAACTTCTTGAATTCTTCTAAATAGCTAAAAGCAGGTGTTGGATTTACGTAGGTATTATTCGTCTATTCGACTATAATTCGTTAATTTTGAACATTAATTAAAATAAAACAACATACAATATGAAATCATTTATTTCTTACGATTCAAATTCTGATTTTTCAATTCATAACATTCCTTTTGGAATCGGTATTTTCGATGACGATGTGATTGCATGCGTTACACGTATTGGCGACACTGTTGTTGATTTAGGTGCCTTGTTTCACAACGGTTATTTTGACAAATTTGATTTGGAAGAAAATGTTTTTGATGCTTTTACTTTGAATGAATTCATTTCTTTGGGAAAATCTGTAACGGTTCCCATTCGTGAGCATATTCAGCAACTGCTTTTGGAAGGCTCTGAATTATCAACAGACGATGAAACAAAGGAAGCTGCATTTTATCCGATAGATAAAGTTTCTATGCAAATGCCTGTTCACATACCCAATTACACCGATTTTTACAGCAGCATTGAACACGCGACGAACGTTGGTAAAATGTTTCGTGATCCCGATAATGCACTTTTGCCAAACTGGAGACACATTCCTGTAGGTTACCATGGACGTGCCTCCTCGATTGTGATTTCAGGAACCCCAATTCATCGACCCAAAGGGCAAACCATGCCGAAGGATGCAGAAACACCTGTTTTTGGCCCCAGTAATCGTTTAGATTTTGAATTGGAAGTTGCGTTTATCACTAACTCATTTACCGAATTAGGAGACAATGTACCTACAGCGGAAGCGGAAGATCACATCTTTGGATTGGTTTTATTCAATGACTGGAGCGCGCGTGACATTCAAAAATGGGAATATGTGCCATTAGGGCCATTCTTAGGAAAGAACTTTGGTTCATCCATTTCTCCTTGGGTGGTAACTTTGGAAGCCTTGAATCCGTTTAGAGTAGAAGGACCTAAGCAAGAACCCGAAGTTTTACCGTACTTAAAATACGAAGGAAAGAAGAACTTCAATCTGCACTTACAGACTTTCATTCAACCTGAAAATGGTGAAGAAAATTTAATCTGTACATCCAACTTTAAATATATGTATTGGAACATGGCGCAGCAATTGGCACACCATACCATCAATGGATGTAATATTGAGGCAGGCGATATGTATGCAAGTGGAACCATCAGCGGTAAAACGGAAGATTCCTACGGTTCTCTGTTGGAATTGAGTTGGAGTGGAACCAAGACTTTGAAATTATCAGACGGAACAGAACGAACTTTTATTGAAGATAACGATACCATTATCATGCGTGGATGGTGTGAAGAAGATGGAAAACGAGTTGGATTTGGTGAGGTTTCTGGAAAGATTTTACCAGCAAAATAATTTATAAATAGTTAATTTAATAGGGATTTGAATATAATATTTCAGAGTGAAATAAGTAAAGCGAACTTCGGTTCGCTTTTTTTGAATGTGTTTTTAACTTTGAATTTTTCATCAATTCTTGAATTTTGAGTAAATTTATATTGAATTTTTAAAACGAATAAAATGGATATTCTCAAAGAATTAAAAAATGATTTAACCAATGAATACGCAATAACTAAGAAATTCTTGGCTAATTATCCAGCGGATAAAAACAATTGGAAGCCGCATGGAAAAAGTATGAAAACCCAAGATTTAACGACCCATATAGTGGAATTATTCTCTTGGCCAACCACTGTTTTTCAAGCGGATTATTTGGATTTTGCACAAATTAAAAGGAATGACAACAAACCAACATCTGGAAAAGAATTTGAAAAACTATTGGACTATTTATACACCCAAAGTATGGAAGCATTGGAACGTGCTTCTCCAAAAGAAATAAGCAAAATGTGGCAGTTACGTCAAGGCGATACCGTTCTTAGTGAAATAAGTAAATACCAAGCTTTCATGATGAATATCCGGCATATCACACATCACCGTGCACAGTTAGGTGTTTACTACCGTTTGAATGATATTCCTGTTCCTAGCACAATTGGACCTTCTGCAGATGAAAAATAAATATTTTTTAATAGGCTTATAAGTGATTAAAAATCAATCTATTAAGATTTTAAAGAAATTAATATTTAAAAATAATTTAACATGATATTTGTCATGCTTGCATTTTTTTGTAACTTGGCTATTGAACAAATTTAAAATCAATTAGTATGAGAAGTATTTTGTGGTTAGTAGCCGTTATTTGTATCATTGTTTGGGTACTTGGTCTAGTCGGAGTTGGTGGCGGAATGGGAATGGGAAATTTAATTCACATTCTACTCGTTATCGCTGTAATTATTGTTTTATTTAATATTATTTCAGGCAGAAAACCTTTGGATTAAGGTTTATTCCAAACCAACATATCTTAATTTTAGATGATAGTTATTCTTTATTAAGATATATTACACATGAGAATAATTTATAAGAGCACTCTATTTGGGTGCTTTTTTTAAGGACATTTTAAATAGACAAATTTAGAAAGCTTATCCCACACGACTCCACGCTATTTTGTCTTTGTGGTATGTTTGAAAATGATTTTTTATGTTCTGATTTTGAGGTAAATCTAGACTTGGATCGATTTTCAAAACATCTTCCGCAATGAATCGTGCGGTTTGAAGGATTTTTTGGTCTTTGGCTAAATCTGCTAATTTAAAATTAAGGATTCCACTTTGTTGCGTTCCCATCATATCGCCTGGACCTCGAATCTGCATATCCACTTCCGCAATTTCAAAACCATCATTCGTTCGGCACATGGTTGAAATTCGGGTGAAACCATCTTGGGTTAGATTGTCTTTTGTCATCAGTATACAATAACTCTGTTCGCCGCCACGACCCACTCTTCCGCGTAATTGATGAAGTTGAGACAATCCAAAACGCTCTGCACTTTCAATAACCATTATCGATGCATTCGGAACATTTACACCGACTTCAATCACAGTAGTGGCGACCAGGATTTGAGTTTCTCCTTTTATAAAACGTTGCATTTCAAACTCCTTATCTACAGGTTTCATTTTTCCATGAACAATACTCACCGCATAGTTCGGAAGAGGAAAAGCACGTGTAATACTCTCGTATCCATCTTCTAAATCCTTGAAATCTAATTTCTTAGATTCTTCAATCAACGGATATACGACATAAACTTGTCGTCCTTTTTGAATCTCAGTTTTCATAAAATGAAACAATCCCAAGCGGTCTTTGTCTTGTTTATGAAGTGTTTTAATCGGTTTTCTACCCGCGGGCAATTCATCAATCACTGAAATATCCAAATCACCATACAGACTCATTGCCAAAGTTCGCGGAATAGGCGTAGCGGTCATCACCAATATGTGCGGGGGAAAGGTATTCTTTTTTAGAAATTGCGCCCGTTGTGCTACTCCGAATTTATGTTGCTCATCGATGATGGTCAAACCTAAATTGTTAAAAATCACATTTTCTTCAATCAGTGCATGCGTTCCGACTAAAATGTGCATTTCACCGGATGCTAATTTTTCCAACAAAATCCGCCGTGCTTTGGTTTTTACCGAACCGGTCAATATTCCAATCTCTAAATCCATTTCAGATAAATATTCTGTCAAAGCTTGGAAATGTTGTTGCGCCAAAATTTCGGTAGGTGCCATAAAAGCAGTCTGATAACCATTATCAGCCGCAATCAGTGCGGATAATAAACCGACCATCGTTTTGCCACTTCCCACATCACCTTGCAGCAGTCGATTCATTTGTACCGGTCGCGCTAAATCTCCTCGTATTTCTTTGACGACTCTTTTTTGTGCATTTGTCAATTCAAAAGGTAAATAATTCGAATAAAAATCATTGAAATAATTTCCAACGGTTGCGAATTCAAAACTCTTGTATTTACTTTGATGGTTGATTTTTTTGAGTAATAATCCCAATTGTAAAAAGAAGAATTCTTCAAATTTCATTCGATTTTCAGCGATTCGCAACGCCTCGATTGAAGTTGGGAAATGGAGTTGTTGATAGGTTTGAAGCCGATTTGGGAATTTAAATTTCTCCAGAATTTCAGATGAAAGATTCTCTTCCAAGACTTGAATTTCACTTAATAATTGCGCTTGTAATTTTTGTAAAACACGGTTACTGATTCCTTTTCGTTGGAGGACTTCTGTACTGGAGTAAACAGGATAGAGTGCGTGTGTAGAAGCTTTGTGACTTTCAACAGTTTCTATTTCTGGATGAACAATTGAAAAGGTTCGGTTGAATTCATTGGGTTTTCCATAGGCTACTACAGGTTCAAAAGCCAATTTCTGAAGATTTTCTTTCATCCATTTGCTGTATTTAAACCAAACAAGTTCCATTTGTCCCGTTTCATCTTCAAATTTTGCGACCAAGCGCTTTCCCCGTGTTTGTCCAACTTCAGTCAATCCTTTAATTCGTCCAATAATTTGAATTTCAGCCGATGCCGTTGCTACTTCATTGATTTTGTAATAACGAGAACGGTCGATGTATCGAAATGGAAAATAATTCAATAAATCTTCGTATCGATATATACCCAATTCAGATTGAAGCGTTTGCGCCCTTTCGTGGCCTACACCTCGTAGATATTCAATCGGAGTTTTGAGTAGTTTGTTAGACATTCTGCTAAATTAGGAAAAGATTGGAAATTTAAAGAATTATGAATTCCAATACCTATCAATGGATTCTATTTTCATTTATTTCGAATTTTTTGATAATAGAAACGATAAAAAGAATCATTTTCAATTTTCTGAAGGAAATAAAAAATAGTTCCACCCATTGCATAACAAACTATGTCCCATGGATCGCTCACATAAAAATAAATTTGTTTTGGAAAATAATATTCAAATAAATACGAATACATAACGACCAAAGTGAAAATTGTAAATACATCCAAACGAATGTCTCTGTCTTTTTTTAGGATCCAAACGCCATGTAAACAAATTGTCGCTACTATGGGAAGTACCAATAAATCCTTTACATAACTGGAAACCCAATCCGGCATTGACATTGAGAAATAGTGCATCGACTGAACAATGAGCGCTAAGACAACCGAAAATAAGGTATAAAAATGGAGAACAAGAAGGGGTGGACGCCAACTCATAATAGAATCCAAGTAAAAATCCAAGCTATAATCATACCGATGAAAACAACGACTAACCATATGGAATAAACAATATAAAAAAGAACGCGAACCAACCAAAATCGGTGTTTTTTCATTCGCTCAATAAATCCATTGCTATACTCTAAATCTTCAGATTCTTCTTCTAAATTTAGGGATTCGGAATTTTTTGAGGAGGAGGAGGTTAGTTCACTTTTTCTTTTAAAGTATTCGGACATTTAAACTCTTTTTATGCAAAGATAGCCGATTATAAGTCTGCGAACAATTCCGACACCAATCGGAAAGATTTCAACTTTGCATCAATGTCATACATAGGACTTGTAACCATAATCTCATTGATTTTCGTTTCCGAAACAAATGCATTCAATTGTTTTTCAAGTGATTCTTTATTTCCAATAAAACTACCTGCCGTCATTGCATCCACAGCATTTCGTACTTCTGGAACTTGAATATATTGAGAAATTTCGCCTGGAGGCATTAGTCCTGTTCGATCTTGTTTGGTGACCATGTTGATAAACATATTGAATAAACTCGTTGAAAGAAAATGAGCTTCATCGTCCGTATCCGCCGCAATGACATTGACACAAGCGATGATATACGGTTCTTTCAATTGTTCTGAAGGTTGAAAATGCTTTCTATAAAGTTCAATGGCGGAATAAAACTGTGCAGGTGCAAAATGTGTGGCAAATGCATACGGCAATCCTTTTTCAGCTGCCAATAGCGCACTGGAAGTACTTGAACCTAAAATATAAAAAGGAAGATTTAATCCTTTTCCGGGATAGGCATTGATTTTCTGATTTTCATCTTTGGGTTGAAAGTAGTTTTTTAACTCGTCAATTTCATTCGGGAAGTTTTGTGCATTTTGCAAATGACCTCTTCGCAAAGCTTGGGCGGTTGCTTGATCCGTTCCTGGTGCACGACCTAAACCTAAATCAATTCTATCGGGATACAAAGTTTCCAATGTTCCAAATTGTTCAGCAATGATTAAAGGAGAATGGTTAGGCAACATAATTCCTCCCGAACCCACACGTATCGATTGGGTTTGACTGGCTGCCAATTGAATCAACAAAGTAGTTGCCGAACTCGCTACATGCGGCATATTGTGATGCTCTGCAAACCAAATACGTTTGTACGAAAGGGAATCTGCCAATTGGGCAACTTTCATACTGTTTTCAATCGCTTCTTTCGGATTAGAGTTTTGATTGACAATGGCCAATTCCAACACCGAAATGGGTAAGTTATTCATTTTTATGTTTTTAATTTATTTTTAATTCTTAATCATTGTCCGTTTCTTTTTCATACGGACGAATGATTAACCGAACACTTTTGTTGTATTGAAAGTATTGAATAATCCAATTGGTCAATGCAATGGCTTTGTTTCGAAATCCAATTAACGAGGCCAAATGCACAAACATCCAAACAAACCAAGCAAACCAACCCGAGAATTGCCAATTCGGTAAATCGACTACCGCCTTGTCACGACCAATGGTTGCCATGGAACCTCTGTCTTTGTATTTGAAGGGTTTTAGTTTTTTATTTTGTTGAAGATTAATTAAGTTTTTTGCCAACAAACTACCTTGTTGAATGGCAACCTGAGCCACCATAGGATCGCCTCTTGGGATTTCTGGTGTAATCATAGCTGCGACATCCCCAATGGCAAAAATATTTTCAAATCCTTTGACTTGATTGAATTCATTGACTACATAACGACCACCCACAATCACATCTTCCCCTTCAATTCCTTTAATAAGTGAACCTTTTACACCCGCTGCCCAAATCATGGTAGTCGCATCAAAAGGTCGTTTGCTCGTTGAGATGATTTTTCCATCATAATCTTCTACCATCATATCAAACCAAACTTGCACACCTAATTTTTCCAAATACATTAACGCTTTATCCGAAGCGTTTTTAGACATGGAAGGCAACAAGCGGTCGGAAGCTTGAATTAAGTGAACATTCATCCGTCGAATATCCAAATCGGGATAATCAGAAGGTAAAACGTGCTTTTTTAATTCAGCCATCGCACCCGCTAATTCCACTCCCGTAGGCCCACCACCAACAATTACATAATTCATCAAACGATAACGTTCGTCCAAATCATTGGTCAACAAAGCAGCTTCCAAACTCTGTAAAATCAAACTTCGCAAATCCAATGCCTCTGGAATGGTTTTCATAGGCATTGCATGTTTTTGGATGTTTTTATTTCCGTAATAATTGGTATCAGAACCGGTGGCAATCACCAAATAATCGTAATGAATATCACCAATGTCGGAATAAATCCGTTGATTCACGGTGTCAATTTTATCAACATTTGCAATTCTAAAAAAGAAATTTTCCTTCTTAGCAAAAATTTGTCGAATGGCATGACCGATGGAATCCGGCTCCAATCCGGCCGTAGCTACCTGATAGAGTAGCGGTTGAAATGTATGGTAATTGTGTTTATCCAATAAAACGACCTGAAAATTCTCGGTCGATAGTCTTTTGGCTAAACGTAAACCGCCAAATCCACCGCCGATAATTACAATTCGTTTTAAATTTATATTTGGAATGTTCATTTATTTTGTTTTATAAACTCTGGTTAAATCTAGTAATTTCACAGGACTCATCGTGAATCCTTTGACATTTTTCTGAAGAAATATACTGGTTTGATCATAGAAAAGGGGAACAATTGGTGCTGATTCCATCATCAATCCATCCATCTTCCTGTAAATTTTTTCTCTTTCTTTTTCATCACTTACTTTAAATGCACTTAAATACAATGCATCGAATTCATCGTTCTTATAATGTGTATAATTCGGGCCTTCAGGTGCAAAGTTCTTGCTGTAATAAAGCGATAAGAAGTTTTCAGCATCTGGATAATCTGCACCCCAATTCGCTCTGAAGAATGAGAATTTTCCGGTCGCTTTCCCATCTCGCATCGTCGGTCCTGGAACTACATTGATTTCAATGTTCATTCCAACTTTGGCTAATTGCGCTTGAATGTATTCGCAAATGTCTGCATATTCCTGAACAGTTGTCAATTGGATTTTGGGTAAAACCTTCTTCTCATCCATATAAGACTTCACCAATTCACGGGCTTTAAGCGGTTGATAACTATATCCTGCATCTTCGTTGTAACCCGGTAATCCTTTGGGAATGAATCCACCTTCTGCTACTGTCGCTGCACCATTCATCATGTATTGAACCATTTTCTTTTTGTCAATTCCGTAATTGATGGCTTGTCGAAGACGTAAATCGATGGCTTCATTTCCTTCCAAATAAAAACAGAGGTAAACCGTGCTCAAATAATCATATTTTTGGAAATTGATTTTATCAGCGTATTTAGGGTTTAATTCCCCGACAGGTGTAAGAATTTCATTTTTGTAGGAAGGATCTAAATCCGCCATCATATCTACATTTCCTTGAATCAGCTGTAGGAATTCACTGTGTTTTTCTGGAAGAAAAGTCATAGATACCGCTTCCAAATACGGAAGGGAATTTCCCTTTTCGTCTTTTTCAAAATACAAAGGATTTTTACGGAATACCAATTTGATATTGTCTTCCCACATTTGAAACTGAAAAGGACCGGTTCCAATCGGATGTTTTCGGAATTTTTCTTGTCCGTCTTTGAACATTTCGTGGGGAACGACGGAACAGTATTTCATACTAAGCAATCCCAAAAAAGGAGGAAAGGCTTCTTTTAATTTAACTTGAAATAACGAGTCATTGATTGCCTTGAAACTTTCCACATTATTCAACACCCAACTTCCGGCTCCACCAACCGTTGGATCGGTAATTCTTTGAAAACTGTATTCGAAATCATTTGCGTTTACAATTCGGGTTTTACTTTCGCCAAATACTTCATTACTATGAAAATACACATCATTTCTTAAAGTAAAAGTATATATAATCCCATCGTCAGAAATTGACCATGATTTTGCTATATCAGGAATAATTTCTAAGTCGTCATTTAATTTAACCAAACTGTTATACATTAAATTACACACCCAATTGTTGGCTTGTGTTCGCGCAAAAGTTGGGTCGAGCGATGAAATATTATCGTATCGATTGAGTCGAAAAACTTGGGTATCATCAATGTCATGCGTTTTGGAACAACTGACAATGAGTGAAATAATAGTTACACAGAAAAAAAGGATGGGTTTTTTAATCATTTTGCTAAGATAATTCGAAATCGAATACTAAAAAAGTAGAATGCACATGGATTGAGATTCTATGAAAATAATCAGAATATTCCTTGATTTAATCATTTTAAAATCTTCAGAATCTCTTTATCTTGCGGACTATGCAAGAATACGATGTCATTATAGTAGGAGCAGGTCCCATTGGGTTGGCTTGTGCATTGGAAGCCAAGCGGAAAAAGCTAAGTTATTTAGTCATAGAAAAAGGCGCACTGGTCAATAGTTTATACAATTATCCTTTGTATATGACTTTTTTTTCGACTTCAGAACGACTTGAAATCGGCGAAGTTCCTTTTACAAATGTCTCTCCGAAACCGGGCAGACAAGAAGCTTTGGAATATTATAGACGAATTTATTTGCATTTTGAATTAAATGTCCACTTTCACGAAGAAGTTTTATCGATTGAAAATGAGGGAAATTCAAAACACATCAAAACTACAGATTCTGAATATTCTTCAAAAAATGTCATTTTAGCAACCGGATTTTATGACATTCCCAATTATTTACATATTCCTGGCGAAGAATTAGCCAAAGTTTCGCATTATTACAAAGAAGCACATCCCTATTCTGGCCAAAAGCTGGTTGTGATTGGGGCAAGTAATTCATCAGTCGACGCAGCTTTGGAATGTTGGCGAAAAGGGGCGGAGGTAACTATGGTGATTCGGAAACCTGAAATCGGTGAACGTGTGAAATATTGGGTAAAACCCGATATTGAAAATCGGATTGAAGAAGGAAGTATCAAAGCTTATTTTAACTCGTCTTTAAAATCAATTTCTGAAAAATCTGTGCTTATTCAAACTTCGGAAGGTGAGGTTGAAATTGACAATGATTTTGTGTTGGCGCTTACGGGATATCGACCCAATTTTGACTTTTTACGAAAATGTGGAATCGAGTTATCGAAAGATGCATTGCTTTTACCAAAATACAATTCCGAAACCATGGAAACGAATGTAAAAGGAATTTACTTGGCAGGTGTAGTTTGTGGTGGAATGGAAACCCACAAATGGTTTATTGAGAATTCACGAATTCACGCAGCAATAATTGTAAATGATATCCTTTCTAAACAGAAATAAAAAAAAACACTCATTGATTTCTAATTTCAATGAGTGTTCTAGTAAAATGTAGGTTTAGTTTTAATTCATCAAGAATTGAACGGGAATTGTAAACGTCATATTTACTTTACTTCCGTCATCCATCTCCGCAGGTTGAATAAATTTCCCTTTTTGAGTCAAACGTTTTGAAATTTGCTCCAATGCTTTTTGCGCTTCCGTATCGAACTGTTTCTCATTTCCATTCATCGCTTTGATATGAGTGATGGTTCCTAATTGATTTACAGTAAATTGAAGTTTTGTTTTGGCTAGACTGATGCCGTATTTATCTGCAATTCCCGCAAAATCATGCAGTTGAACACCTAATTCTTTTTGTAACTCTTTACTCATACAATTCTGTAAACTCACTTTGTCTTTAGCTGCATTTTCACAACCTGGAAAAATCGCCATTTTTGTAACTTCTCTTGGACTGTATGTTTTTTTCGTTTCAACTGGTGCAACCACTTTCGGTTGAGCAGGTCCATCATCACCCCCTGTATTTACCACAGGATCTTTCACATTTCCAGTCCCTTCCGTTCCGTCGGCATCTGTAGCAAGCGTTTTTCCTATATCTGTATTTTTAGTTATAGGCGTTTCCTTTTCAGGATTATTCTTTGGATCGGGAATCACTTTACTGTCCAATTTTTTCGCTTTTGCCACAGGAATCACCTTTGGAGCAATTACTTTGGGTTTTATTATTTTTAGATCATCCTCAATTTTGGTGAAATTGTGAACAATTGGCTTGGGTTCAGGTGGCACCACAATTTCTGCTTCCTTTGCTGTAAAAGAAAGAATTAATGCTAGAATTCCAAAGAAACCAAGGGTTATAAGCAGTGATTTCAGTAAATTCCAATTTTCATTGATCCTTATTTGATAAGCACCAAAGGCTTTGTTACGATTCTCAAATAGAAAATCATTCCAAGAAAGTTTTTGACTTTTTTTCATAATTGAATGAATTAAAATTAAACAATAAAAAGTCGGTACCGAATTTCTTTTTGGATGTAGTATTTGACTATGGGAACAAATAGCGCAATCCAAACACATCATGATATTTGTCAGCTTTCAAATTGTGTGCCTTTATTTAGAATCTGTATAATTTTAACATAAAATCCATTGTTGAAAACTAAAATTCTGAATATACTCCTAAGTTGATATACTATTTTATATCTTAGCCGACCCTATGGAGAAATTGGAAACATCAAGAGAGTTTAAAGCTAAAGATCAGAAAGTCATTAACTTAGAGAGAGGGAAACTTCCTCCTCAAGCTACTGAATTGGAAGAAGCCGTGTTAGGCGCAATGATGATTGATAAAAAAGGTATCGATGAAGTCATTGATGTCCTAATGCCTCAAGTTTTTTATAGGATTCAGCATCAAACTATTTTTGCTGCCATTCAAAAACTATTCAATAGTGCTGAACCGATTGATTTATTAACAGTTGCCAATGAACTTCGGAATGAAGGGAAATTGGAATTGGTTGGAGGGGATTATTATTTGATTCAGTTGACTCAAAAAGTTACTTCTTCCGCACATATTGAATACCACTCTCGTGTTTTAATTGAAAAATATATTCTTCGTCGTTTAATTGAAATTTCAGCAAACATTATCGACAAATCTTATGATGAAACAACTGATGTATTTGATTTACTCGATTATTCTGAAAGTAAATTATTTGAAATTACAGACGGTGGAATCAAGCGAAGTTTCTCGGATTCCAGTACGTTGGTAAAAGAAGCCTTAGAGAAAATCAAGGCGATGTCCGAAAAAGAAGGAATGAGTGGAGTTCCTTCGGGTTTCACGAAAATTGACATGATTACTTCTGGATGGCAAGAATCGGATTTGGTGATTTTAGCTGCACGTCCAGGGATGGGAAAAACAGCTTTTGTTCTTTCTATGGCTCGTAATATGGCTGTGGACCAGAAACAGCCTGTGGCCGTATTCTCTTTGGAGATGTCTAGTGTTCAGTTGATTACCCGTATGATTTCAGGTGAAACTGGAATTCCTTCGGAAAAATTAAGAAAAGCAAAACTAGAAAACCACGAGTGGAAACAACTGTATAGCAAAGTAAAAGCGTTGGAAGATGCACCTTTGTTTATTGATGACACACCTGCGCTTTCGATTTTTGATTTACGTGCAAAAGCAAGACGTTTGGTTTCGCAACATGGTGTGAAGTTGTTGATTATTGACTATTTACAGTTAATGACATTGGGTGGAGGAAAAACAAGTGGAAACCGTGAACAAGAGATTTCTACGATTTCTAGAAACTTAAAATCCATCGCAAAAGAATTAAATATTCCAGTGATTGCTTTGTCTCAGTTATCGCGTGCGGTAGAAACGCGTGGTGGTAACAAACGACCTATGCTTTCCGACTTACGGGAATCGGGTGCGATTGAGCAAGATGCGGATATTGTTTCTTTTATTTATCGTCCTGAATATTACAATTTAGAAGTGTGGGATGACGACGATGCTACCCCTTGTGCGGGTCAAGCTGAATTCATTATCGCTAAACACCGTAACGGTGCATTAGATAATGTCCGTTTACGATTTATTAACGAGCAAGCGAAATTCGCGGATTTGGAAGAAGATTTTGCATTCAGCGGAATGGAATTCCAGAGTTCTATGAATAAAGGAAATGCAAATAGTGAAGAATTTGGAAGTTCAATCAACCTACCGGTTGGAAATCCAGCCGATTCATTCGGAACTTTTGATGAGTTTAAAAATCTAGATTCGGATGAAGAAGACGATGGTTTGGCGTTCTAAATCTTTGGTGATTTCATTGATTTATTTCATTATTAAAAAAAAATAATTTCACCTAGTTTTTCCTTTCAATAAAAGGATTTGGTTAAGGTTGAAAATTATTTCTCCTTCAGTTCTCGAATTAAGTGGATATAAATGTCGAAATGGTATAAAATCATCTTTTACTTCTAGTTAACATTGTCTATTTTTGTACCGTATATAAACTAAACACAATGGCTCTTTTCGATAATACACAAATCGCTTTTGAAGCTAAATCTAGTAAGGATTTAAAAAAAGCACATTTTCTATTTAAATTAATGGGAAGTCCGGCTCTAACGAATATAGGAACTTACTTTTTCAAACTACCTTTTGCCACCCAAATTCCTTTTGTGAAAATGGCGGTGCGGAATACAATTTACAAACAATTTGTTGGCGGTGAAACGACCGATGACTGTTTAAAGGTCGCAAAAGAAATGTATCAATATGGTGTAACCTCCATCATGGATTATTCGGTAGAAGGACAAGAAGCCGAAGAAGAATTCAATCATGTGAAGGATGAAATTCTTAAATTAATTCAAATTTCAAAAGAAAATCCAAAAGAAGTTCCGTGTGTTGTTTTTAAACCGACTGGGTTTGGACGAATTGATATCTACGAAAAAGTAGGTCTGAAATTACCAATGTCCGATTTAGAGAAAAAGAAATGGGAAGCGATTCGAAGTCGGTACGATGAAGTGTGTAAAACTGCTTTTGAAAATGGAGTGCCGATTATGGCAGACGCAGAAGATAGTTGGATGCAAGATGCAGCCGATGATTTGATGGATGAAATGATGAAAAAATACAATACCGAACGTTGCATTGTTTGGAGTACGCTTCAAATGTACCGTCATGATCGATTGGCGTATTTAAAGAAAATTCATCAAAAAGCTGAAGCCGAAAATTATTTTATTGGTTTCAAAATCGTTCGTGGAGCGTATATGGAAAAAGAAAGAGCACGTGCTGCTGAGAAAAATTATCCTGATCCAATTCAACCCAACAAAGAAGCAACCGATCGCGATTTTAATTTAGCCATGAAATATATGATTGAAAATATTCATAGAATTTCAACCTTTGCAGGAACGCACAATGAATACAGTTGTGAACTTTTGACGGAATTGATGAAAGAGCACAACATTGATAAAAAATCCTACAACGTTTGGTTTGGTCAATTGTATGGAATGAGCGACAACATCAGTTTTACTTTGGGGAATTTAGGTTACAACATCTCTAAATATCTTCCCTATGGACCGATTAAAAAGGTGATGCCTTATCTAGTTCGTCGAGCTCAAGAAAACACCTCTGTGGCTGGACAGACCAGTCGTGAACTATCTTTAATCGATAAAGAAATTCAAAGAAGAAAGAAAGCGTAAGCTTTTATCCATTAGATTTTTTTAATCTAATTAATTTGGTTTTTAATTAATTATGAGGACTTCACTTTCAGCGAAGTCCTCATTTTGTTGATAGGTATTTTGTCTCATACCGCTTAAAATTTGTACCTTGGCCATCCACACTATGAAAGGAAATTACTTTGCTCAAATCATACTGCCACTGGCTTTACCGGGAACTTTCACCTATGAAATTCTTCCAGCTGATTTGGAATTCATTAAAATAGGCCAACGCGTTTCCGTTCCTTTTGGAAGCAATAAACTGTATACCGGAATTGTGTATTCCATTCATCAGAACAAACCCGAGTTATTCAAAACAAAACCCATCGATTCCATTTTGGATTCGGCTCCTTTGGTGACTGAAAATCAAATTAAATTTTGGGAATGGATGGCGGATTATTACATGTGTAGTTTGGGCGATGTCTATCGGAATGCGTTTCCAACTGCGCTGAAATGGGAAAGTGAAACCTTTGTGAAATTCGTTGGAACCATCAGTCAAATCGAAAGTGACTTATCCGAAATCGAATGGATGGTTGTTAATGCGCTCGATAAGAAAGGTTTACTTTCAGTCATCGAAATTTCGAAAATTATTGATCGGAAATCGGCAATTTCTATCATAAAATCCCTTTGGGAAAAAGGAATTGTTCATTTGGATGAAGTTCTGAAGGAAAAATACACACCCAAAATTGAGCTTTTTGTTCGTGTAAACCCAGAAGTAAAAACAAATCAAGTTTTATTCAATCAAAAAATAGACGAACTGAGAAACGCAAAAAAACAACGGGAATTTTTACTTCAATTAATTGTCGAAGAAGCCCAATCTCAGAAGTCAATTAAAATCTCGAAATTTTTAAAAACACACGGTGGAAGTCATGCAACACTTCGATCCATGGAAGAAAAAGGAGTGGTTGAAATCTATGATTTGGAAGTATCTCGAATTGAAGAAATAGACCATGAAATTTTTGATTCGGAGGAATTGAATCTCGAACAGAATAAAGCGTTGGAAATCATTCAAAAATCATTTGATATTGATCAAGCCGTGCTTTTGCATGGCGTAACTTCAAGTGGAAAAACAGAAGTATATATCAAGTTGATGGAGAGGGCTTTGGAAGAAGACAAAACCACACTTTTCCTACTTCCTGAAATATCAATTACCTCCCAAATGGTCGTTCGAATTCGAAAGCATTTTGGAGAATTGGTCGGAATTTATCATTCCAAATTCAATCAAAATGAACGGGTCGAATTATGGGGGAAAACGCTGAGAGAAGAATATAAAATCGTTATCGGCGTTCGATCTGCATTGTTTTTACCTTTTCAGAATTTGGGATTGGTTATAGTGGACGAGGAGCACGAATCCGCGTACAAACAAAATGATTCTAAACCGTATTTTCACGCACGTGATATGGCGATAGTTTTGGCAAAACAATTTGATGCAAAAGTGATTTTGGGCTCTGCTACTCCTTCTCTGGAAACCTACCACAATGCGAAGACAGGCAAATTTGGCTATATTCAATTGACCAAACGTTTTAGTCGGGTCCCTTTACCAAAAATCGAATTGGTGGATTTACGCGCTGCTCTTCGTACCAAAGAAATCAACGGAGATATTTCCGTGGTTTTAAGCGATGCCATTCAAGAAACTTTGAAAGATGGAAAACAGGTTTTAATTTTTCAAAACCGTCGTGGATTCGCACCAGTGGTTGAATGTTTGAGTTGTGGACATTCTCCGTTTTGTCCGAATTGTGATGTGCCTTTGACGTATCATAAATTCACCAATTTGTTGAAATGCCATTATTGTGGTCATACCCAAGGAAAACCCAGCAAATGCCACAATTGCCAAAGTTTGGAATTAACGACCAAAGGAATTGGTACCCAGCAAATTGAAGTTCAGTTGGAAGCGTTGTTTCCGAAAAAAATAATCCGACGAATGGATGTCGATGCCATGCGAAAAAAGAATGCGTATGAAAAAACCATTGAAGCTTTTGAGGAGCAAGAAATCGATATTTTGGTGGGAACACAAATGCTTGCAAAAGGATTGGATTTTTCAAATGTAGGAGTGGTTGGTGTAATTCGAGCGGATACCCTTTTGAATTTCCCCGATTTCAGAGCACATGAAAAAGCTTTTCAACTTTTAACTCAAGTTTCCGGTCGTGCAGGTAGAAGGGAAGAACAAGGAAGGGTTTTGATTCAAACTTATAATCCAGATCATGAAGTTCTTCAAAATGTAAGTCGATACGATTACGAAAAAACAGCAAAAGATATTTTATATGAACGAAAATCATTTCTATATCCACCATTTCTACGATTGATTCAATTGACTTTCCGACATGCCAATCGGGAGAAGGTTGAGAAAGTCTCCATGGAATTCGTAAAATTACTTCGAAATTATTTGGATGAAAAACACTTATTAGGTCCCGAAGAACCTTCGATTTCCCGCATTCGGAATTTATATATTCGGAACGTTTTGGTGAAAATTCCAGAATCTGCATCCCCTCAAAAAGTGAAACGGTTAATTTCGAAAAGCATTGAAAATCTGCATACGGTTAGTTCTTTTCGATCCGTGCGAATTGAAATTGATGTAGATCCCCAATAAAAAAAACACCTCTTTCGGAGATGCTTTTTCATTCAATCTATAAATTATTCGATTAATTCTTCGAATATTTCAATAATTCTTTGTTGTCTTTGTCCATGAAAATCAATTGGTTGTTGGTGATTTTGTATGAATCTACTTTATCAAACAATTGAAGATATTCATTTTCTTTTACACCTTCACAATACATTTTTGTAGCGCCCATTCCTGAAAAGCTGATGTTGTTTTGTTGCGTAGAAAAACTTCCAAACATTTGATTACAACCTGTGTTTCCAGTTAATTTCTTTGTGATAGCTTCTAATCGTAAGGTAGGTTTTTTATCTGGAAATCCTTTTTTGATATCCGTTCCTGAATCTTTGGTAATGTAATTCAAGGTCCAACTTCCGCTTAAATCCAAGTTTAAGGTTTGATTTTCTCCACCGGTTCCTGCTTGAGGAACGCATGATTGAAAACTTAAAAAAGCAAATACTGCCGTTAGTGCAAATAAATATTTCATAATTTTATATTTTAATAGTGTATAGCTGTTCTATTTTCAAACCGTATGCCACTTTGTTAAAATTTTAAATTAAAAACCGAGAATTTTATAAGAGTAAAGGATTCTTTTTCTGCCTTTTTCTGTCAATTTCTACGTTTTATGTAATTTCTAATGCCTAAGTTTCGACTTAAATCTCTATTTTTGAATTCTAACATTTCCAACTATGTCATCCACCAAATCGTATCAAAAATTTGAAGTACTCACTGCACCTTTAGAAGGAAGTAATCTAATTGAAGCCAGTGCAGGAACGGGAAAAACTTATTCCATTGCTATTTTGGTTTTGCGTTTGTTATTGGAAAAAAAGTTATTGATTCAAGAAATTCTGATGGTTACTTTCACCAAAGCAGCCGTTGCGGAATTGGAAGAACGAATTCGGATTTTTGTTCGGGCTGCAAATCGGCACAGTCGAGGTGAGGAAATTAGTAACGGTATGATTCGCGATTTAGTGGATCAAGCGATAAAAAAATTAGGCAAAGAAGAAGTGCAACAACTTTTGAATTCCGCCGTGATCAATTTGGATGAAACTTCCGTGATGACCATTCATGGATTTTGTCAACAGACTTTGAATGAATTTGCGTTTGAAACCGGGCAATTGTTTAGTGCAGAATTGGTTGAAAATACCACTTCAATTTTGGAAGAAGAAATTCAAGCCTTTTGGCGAACGCACATTACAAGTATTCGCACCGATTTGTTGAAGAATCTAATTCAACAAAATTTCAATCAAAGTGGAATTGCTGCAATTCTAAATGGCCATCTTTCTGGAAAGAATTATATTTTCTATAATGAAGATGAAAAGTATGAATTTGGTGAGCAGAAACAACAAGAGTTTTTTGATTTAATTTCTATTGCAGAAAAGGATAAAATTGAGTTGGAAGATGAATTGGTCAGTTATATACAGCAGAATGCTGAAAATATAAAAGTATTATGCGAAGGAAATACGTATGCAAAGAATTCTTTACTTCCTTATGTTGACAATCCAAATGTTTTCATTAAAGAGTTTATAGGAAAAAAAGATACAGGCTATGCAAATAAACTATTTCCAGAAATTGTTGAACAAATTCCTGCAATTTTAGAAAAAAGAAAAGAATTAGAAGAGTATGTTCAACAATGCCTGAATTATCTCTATTCCTTTGCGATTCAAGAAATAGTTCAAAACATAGAAAAACATAAAATTTCGCATAACTTATTGTCGTTTGACGATATGATTTTCAATTTGCACAAATCTTTGGTGGGAAGAGAAAACCTTCGATTGGAGGAGGAGTTACAAAATAAATACAAAGCGGTTTTTATTGATGAATTTCAAGATACCGATAAATTACAGTTTGAAGTTTTCAGAAAAGCGTTTCAAGGAAAATCGATTTTATTTTATATCGGTGATCCTAAACAGTCGATTTACGGTTGGCGAAAAGCAGATATTGCTACCTATTTCAAAGCGAGAAATGAGGTCGATAATTTATACAGTATGAATGTGAATTATCGTTCAACCCATCGATTAATTGAAGCTTTGAATCGTTTTTTCCTACCGGAAGAAGATTTTGATACTTTTCATTTTAGTGATTCTAAAGAACGTTTTGATTACCATCGCGTAGATGCGCCCGAAGATGATGGGAAAGGGAAATTGGTTCTAAATGGAGAAGAATGTGTTCCCGTAAGTATTAGAACGTGTAAAACCAAACCTGCAGTCAGTTCCGATTTAACAGATATTATTTTGGATTTATTGACGAATGAAAAGCATTCGATTTATGATTCAGAAACAAAGATGCAACGTAAAATTCGTCCTTCAGACATCGGTGTTTTGGTTCGAGCTAATAAGGATGGATTAAATATTAAAGCAGAATTATCAAAAGTTGGAATTCCAGCTGTAACGGTTTCAGAAGCGAAAATATTAGAATCTGCCGAAGCGAAAGAGTTAATTTATATCTTGGATTCCATGGTAAATCCTACCCGTTCCAAAGTGAATCGAGCGCTTTTATCTTCATTTCTTCAAAGAAGTTCGCTGGATATTCTGAATGTAGACGAAGACAAAACGACTCAACAATTCAGAGGGTATTTGGACCATTGGAAATTGCATGGTGTATATTCTACCTTGATGGATTTTATTTCGGATTTTGGAATTCAACAAAATTTAATTGCGGCGCATACTGAAAATGGCGAACGGATTATTACCAATCTCTTTCATTTAGTAGAAATTTTATACAAAACCGAGAATCGTCAAAATTTAAGTCCTGTAGAAGTGGTGGATTGGCTAAAGGTCAATGTTCAAAAAGAAGATAACTCAGGAGATGAAAAAGAACAACGTGTTGAAAATGACGAAGATGCGGTTAAAATTGTAAGTATTCATAAAAGTAAAGGATTGCAATATAATATTGTATTTGCACCTACTTTGGATTTTAATTATAATAAAAAGCGTGATGTAATTAGTTTTCGAAATGAAAACGGTGAATATGTGACTGCAAATAAAAGTCAAGTTTCGGAAGAAGATAAAATTCTTCACGAGCTTCAAGATGAACAAGAAAATCGACGTTTGCTGTATGTTGCGTTGACCCGAACGGTTTACAAGTGCTTTATACATCACTCAGAAAGTGGAAATAAGAGTTCTACGTTAAGAACTTTTCTTGATAAAACGAATTACGATGGATCTTTTATTGAAGAATTAGAGCTTATCCAGGTGGAGGAAGGTTTACTTTATGTTCCTTCCAAAACACAAGCTCAAAATCATCCGATTCTACAAAACTTTCATTTGAAGGAAAACTATTGGCAACAAATGAGTTATACGCGATTAGCAGCTTCAGGTGAATGGAAAATGAAAGATGTTTTTACGGAATCTGAAAACGCATACGATCGATTTATTTTTAAAGACTTGCGTAAAGGCGCAAAAACAGGGAATTTCTTACATTATATTTTTGAGAATTTGGATTTCATTCAATCGGGATCTTGGGAAAATGTCATCGGGAGAGCAATGCGACGTTTTGTTCCGAATGAAAATGCTGATTTTCAAGCGAATATCATCAAACTGGTTGATGAGGTGATGAATGCATCCATAAAAACCGAAGAGGAAACTATTTTACTTTCTTCTCTTCCAAGAAGTAAATGCTTGCATGAAATGGAATTCGACTTTCCGGTTGATTTATTTACACCACGGGATTTAGAGCAATTACTTGATAGTGGAATTCTAATCTCCAGTGATTTCTTCGTTCAAATCGAAGGAATGATGAATGGAAAAATTGACTTGTTTTTTGAGCACAATGCAAAATATTATATTTTGGACTGGAAATCGAATTATTTAGGCCCGAATTTATCGGACTATTCCAAAGAGAAAGTAGAAGAAGCGATGAGTGAAAACAACTATCATTTGCAGTATTTGATTTATACCTATGCCGTTCAGAAATACTTGAAACAAAGGTTGGGAGTGAAGTTTGATTATGAACGTGATTTTGGTGGAGCTATTTATTTGTTTGTAAGAGGAATGCGTAAAAATCAAGAAACGGGTGTTTTCTATCATAAACCAGCACAAAATCAACTTGCTATTTTAGACAAAATTTTTCAAAGAAAAGAAACTCAAATTACGGTATAAACAAAGCTAAAAAACCGAATGAAATCACCACAAATCATTGCACATCGTGGCTTTTGGGAAAAAGGAAAAGTAACTGAAAACTCTTTGGAATCCTTACAGAAAGCTCAAGAATTAGCTATTTATGGATCTGAATTTGACGTTCGGATGACCCAAGATGGGGTAGTGGTGGTCTATCATGATCCAGAAATGAATGGAATTTCAATTGCTGAAACTGATTTTAAAAATCTTTTGAATCATCAAATTTCAATCGGGAAATCTTTGCCCACTTTGGAGGAATTTCTAATTCAAGGGAAAGAAAATAAACACCTTGTTTTGGTCATTGAAATCAAGGATTTAGAAAATTTAAAGGATGAAGTTCGGACAACCAATTCCGTTTTGGATTTAATAAATAAACATGAAATGTGGAATCAGATTGAATGCATTTCCTTTAGTTTAGAAGTCTGTAAACACTTAAAAAGAGAACAAAATTCACTTAAAGTAAAGTATTTAAATGGAGATCTTAATCCACAGAAAATAAACGATTTAGGTATTGATGGAATTAACTATGAAGATCGTGTGTTTCAAGAGCACCCCAATTGGATTTCGGAAGCCAAAAAACTCGGAATTACAACAGGATGCTGGACTGTAAATAATCCCGATATGTTCAAAGAATTACGTCAAAAAGGGATTGATTTTATAACGACAGATTTTCCAAATGCCTTTCTTGAAAATTAATATCCTTTCACATTTTTTATAAAGACATCATCTTTTTCAGCAGGCGTTAATTTGGAATTGTATCCCGGAAGTGCAGATTCCCAATCACCGTATCCAGAATTTGGAAGAACGATGAAAGTCGACCCAAATTCATTGGCTAATTCATCAACCAAATGATTTCTTTGATTTTGCGATTTCTTATAAAACACGTCTGAAAAATCATTTAAATTATCGCCCAAATACATAAAAACTTCATAGTCTTTCAAAACTTGTTTTCTTCGCTCTGCTTTGTCTGAATTGTCTTTCATCACCAAAACATGGGATTCATCCGCAAAAGGAAAACCTAATTTTCGAAGATTCTCAATCGTTCCCGGCTTGTCGTTTTCATTTCGATTGGAAATATAAAAAACCGCAACATTTTGCGAAGCTGCATAGGTAAAGAAATCCACCGATCCTGGATAAGCAATGGCTTCGCCTTTCGATGTCCATTCCAACCAACTGTTCGAATCGAATTCTTTCCCATTCATAGCTTGAGTGACGGCATACGGTGAATTATCTAAAATTGTTTCATCTATATCCGCAACAATAGCAATCGGTCGTAAGTGCGATAAACTCGCTTTCTGCTTCACGATTTCGGTAGCCAAATTAAAAGTTTGGTAACAAAGTGCACGAAATTCGCCCGCATTCTGTTGCCACAGAGCAGAATACACTTTTCCATTTAATGCAATATCATCGAGTTGTCGGTTTTGTTTGGTGTGTGACGAACGTACGCCTGAGCCAACTTGAGAGTCACTGTCTCTGATAATTACCGTGGGACTGCATGAAGTAATAAAAATCAAAATCAAAAGTGCAGAAAGGAAAGAATGTGTTTTTTTCATGTTTTTCGCTGTTTAGACCCACAAAGTTAGTTTTTATTTGGAAATTTGGATTTTAAACCTTAGAATTTAAAAACAAAACCCATTTAATATTGAAATACAAAGTTCTTACAGACCAAGACATAAAATTCTTCAAAGAGGTAGTAACCGAGAAATACGTATTGATTTCGGATTTTGAAAGCTATAGTTTTGATGCGACTGAAAATCTTCAATTTTATCCGGATATCGTTTTAAAACCAGGTACGGCTGAAGAAGTTTCCGAAATTGTGAAATATTGCAACCAAAATCTGTTACCCATTACGCCACGTGGTGCAGGAACAGGATTAGCGGGTGGTGCGCTTGCAGTCAATGGAGGTGTGGTTTTGTCGATGGAACGGTTAAATAAAATCTTAGAAATCGATGAAAATAATTTTCAAGTTCAACTGGAAGCAGGCGTTATTAATTATGATTTGCAACAGGCATTGTCTGAAGTGAACTTGTTTTATCCACCCGATCCAAGCAGTTGGCAAAGTTCATTTATCGGTGGAAATATCGGTACCAATGCTGGTGGACCGAAAGCTGTAAAATATGGAGTTACATCCAATTATGTGTTGAATTTAGAAGTTGTTTTACCCAACGGTGAAACTATTTGGACCGGCGCAAATACGCTGAAGAACAGTACAGGTTTAAATTTGACCCAGTTGTTTGTCGGAAGTGAAGGAACCTTAGGAATCATTACCAAAGCCGTATTAAAAGTGATTCCAAAACCCGGAAAAGAGATTTCACTTTTGATTCCCTTTCGGGATTTGTACCAAGCGTGTGAAGCAGTCTCAGCCATTTTTAAGGCAGGAATTAATCCATCTACTTTGGAATTTATGGAACAACGCGCCATAGATGCGACCATCGATTTTTTGAAAGAAGTCAATATTCCTGTAGAATTCGGAATTCAAGCCCATTTGTTGGTTTCGATCGATGATAATATTGAGAGTGAATTACAGAAATGCATTGAAGTAGTTTCGAAATTTGATGTGGGTGAAATTCTTTTTGCTGAAAATCAAGTCGAAAAGGATCGGATTTGGCAAGTTCGACGAAAAGTGGCGGAAGTAGTAAAATTAAACGGTTATACCCTCGAACAAGATACCGTAGTTCCCCGTGCAGAATTAGCGAAACTGGTAGCGGCGATGCATAAATTGGCCGATGAAAATAACTTTAAAGTCGTTTGCTACGGTCATGCGGGCGATGGGAATTTGCACATTCGAATCAATCATCCCAATTTCAAAAACTCCTATCAAATTCCTGAAATTCAAATAATTCTAAAGCAGCTTTTCAGTATTGTGAAAGATTTAGGTGGAACGATTTCGGGAGAGCATGGAATTGGTTTGACTCAAAAACCTTATTTACCAATTGTGTTTTCAAAAGCAAATCTAGAACTTCAGAAAACGATTAAAAAAGCAATCGATCCAAAGAATATAATGAATCCAGATAAACTTTTTAGTGGGAGATAGACTGAAAAACAGATTCAAAATTCGTACTTTTACCATTCAATATTAGTCAAAATGCATTTCTTTCATAACTTCAACGAAGATATTCCTGAACAATTTAATTCCGCTGAAGACAACCAAGTTCCCACCGAATGTTCGGTGTGCGGAATGGGTTTTGGGAATCGACATTATTTCATTGAAAAAGCTTTTTTAAGAACCCACGATAAGTCCGAATTTGAAACCAGTTTTGAATATGCGATTTGCGAAGGTTGTAAAACGGATATGATGAAAAGTTTATCCAAAGAATCGATGAGAAATATTCAACAATTTGCAATGGGCATGGGTGGAATGCCAACGATGGAGGATTCGGAAGAAGTAGAAATCGATATGAATTACCTGCTTTCACATTGCATCAGTTCTGGAAAATCTATTGAAGATTTGGATGAATATCATTTGGTAGGAATTTTTAAAGAAGGAAAATTAGTTCAACTTCCCATGGTATATGGTGAGAGTTTTATTGAAGAATATTCGGAAATTTTATCCGAAGAAACCAAAGGTTTTTTCGATGATTTCTTTGACCATATTACGGTATTGCCACCCACTTTGGCTAAAATTCTAGAAGACGAAAAACCAAAAAGACCCGTGTTTATTTAAGTATAATCCTTAATTCAACCCATAAAAAAAATGCCTTAATCCAAACGATTAAGGCATTTTATATTTCTTAGAAATGGAAAGATTTATTTTAACCCTTTTCCTTCCAAAATAGCGTCAACACTTGGATCTTTTCCTCTGAATGCTTTGTAAGCATCTTTGTAATCCAATGTGTTTCCTACAGAAAGAATCATATCCCGGTAACGTTGTCCGTTTTCAGGTGTTAAACCACCGTTTTCGTCAAACCATTTTCCTGTATCCAAAGCCAACATTTCTGTCCATAAATACGCATAGTAGCTACCTGCGTATCCACCTGCGAAAATATGGTTGAAATATGTTGCACGGTATCTTGGCGGAACGTTATCCATCCATAAACCTTGTGCTTGAAGCGATTCTTTTTCAAATGTATCTGCATTGAAATCGGATTTCACTTCACTCAGGGTATGGAAATTAAAATCGAGATTTGCAGCGGCTAAAATTTCACCAAAAGAAAATCCTTGGTTGAAAGTCGATGCTTTTTTGATTTTATCGATCAATGCCTGAGGCATCGCTTCACCGGTTTGATAATGCTTCGCGTAGTTTTTCAAAACTTGTGGGTACAATGCCCAATGCTCGTTGGCTTGAGATGGATATTCCACAAAATCACGTGCTACAGAAGTTCCTGAAATCGAAGGATATTTTTGGTTTGCAAAAAAACCGTGTAAAGCATGCCCGAATTCGTGAAACATGGTTTCTACTTCGTCATACGTCATTAGTGCAGGTTCACCTTCGGCAGGTTTGCTGAAGTTACATACGTTGTAAATTACAGGTTTTTTATCCATCAAATGTGATTGAGTGACAAAGTTGCTCATCCATGCGCCTCCTCTTTTGCTTGGTCTTTTAAAGAAATCTCCGTAGAATAATCCCAATGTTGAACCGTCTTTTTCAAACAATTCATACACCAAAACGTCTGGGTGATATACGGGAATATCTGTTCTTTCTTTAAACGTGATTCCATACAATTGGGTGGCTGCATAGAAAACTCCATCTTCCAAAACGGTTTTCAGAGAGAAGTATGGTTTGATTTGATTTTCATCCAAATCGTATTTTTCTTTTCTAACTTTTTCTGCGTAGAAATTCCAGTCCCACGGTTTCAATTCAAAATCTTCACCTTCCGAAGCAATCATTTTTTGCAATTCAATGGCTTCTTTTCCAGCTGCTGCAACGGTCGCAGGAACTAACTTCGCATAAAATTCGTCGACCGTTTCCGTAGTTTTCACCATGGTATCTTGAAGATTCCAAGCAGCATAACTTAAGAAGCCCAAAAGTTTTGCTTTTTGTGCTCTTAATTCTACGATTTCTTTGATTAAGCCGATGGTAGAATATGTTCCTTCATCCGTTCTGTGCCAACCTTTATTAAATAATTCTTCACGTACTTCCCGATTTTCCAACGCTTGATTAAACGGTTGTTGGGTTGTATTTTGAATGGCAATTTTCCATTCGTCTTTTCCGTCTACTTTAATTGCGTTCATTTCACCTGAAGTCAATCCCGCTAATTTCGCAGTGTCTGTAATAATCAGTGCGGCGTCATTGGTCGCTTCTAAAAGCGTTTGACCGAATTTATTGGTCAATGTTGCCAATTGAGAATTGATTTCTTTCAACTTGGTTTTATCATCATTTGATAAATTCGCACCTGCTTTGATGAAGTTCTGGTATTTTACTTCCAACAAACGTAAATCTTCTCCTTCTAAATTTAAATTCTCACGGTTGTCATATAATTTCTTTATTCGCTGAAATAATTTTTCATTCAATGAGATATTGTCATAATGTTCTGAAAATTTAGGAGACATTTCTTCTTCAATCTTCTTTAAAACATCATTGGTATTTGCACCTGTAAGCGAATAAAACACATTTCCGACACGGTCAATAAGTTCACCTGCTTTCTCCATTTCTACCAACGTATTTTCAAAAGTCGGTTCTTCGGGATTGTTTGCGATTTTTTCAATAGCTTCAGTTTCTACTTGTAAGGCATATTCCAAAGCGGGTTGAAAATGTTCATCTTTAATTTTTGTAAAGTCAGGCGCAAAGTACGGAAGAGTACTTACTTGCACCAAAGGATTGTCTTTCATGTCTTCGGCTGTGTAATTAGTTGTAGCGGCTGTATTGCTTGCGTTTTTACAGCTAAAAAGGCCAAACAATAGAAGCGATACGATTGCGATTTTTTTCATTTTCATTCTTAATTATGGTTTTTATTTTGTTCAAATTTAAGGATTCAAAATCAAATGCCTATAAACATACATTGTGAAGTTGAAATATAAAGTTCGCATTGATTCAATCGGGCAGGCATAGTAAGTTGTCTTTTTGAATTTATATAGATAGGAATTTCATCAAATTGTTTAAATTTACAGATTAATCTCTAATTAAAATTTAACAAGTATGAAAAAGTATGTATTAACCACTGTATGTGCGTTATTTCTTTTCAGTTGCGGAAAGGATAACCCAGTTAGTCAAAAAGTCAAGGAACTCAAAGAAACCAAAGATGCGGTTTCTAACATGTCAAAAAGTGCGAGAGAAATCCAGAACATGCAAGGTGACATGGAGAAACTAAAAGAAATAGAACCCTTGACCAATGATGAATTAAAAGCATGGTTACCGGATGATGTTTTGGGAATGTCTCGAAAAAGCTTTAAAGCAGGAGAAACAGGATTTATCAATGTTTCTTCGATTTCCGCTTCCTATTCCAACGAAGATAAATCAAAAACGTTTTCAATTACGGTGTATGATGGAGCAGGAGAGATGGGAGCGCTTGTAACCGCTGGATTCCGAATGATGATTGCACAGGATTTTGAGGAAGAAGATGAAAATGGTTTCAAACGAACTTCGAAAAAAGATGGAAAAAAAATAATCGAACAATTTAAGAACGGAAACAGTGAAATTCAGCTGATGGAAGGCGATCGTTTCTTTTTGGAAGCAAAAGGAAAGGGAATGGATATAGATGAAACATGGAAAGCAATCGAAGCTTTGAAATTAAATAAATTGGGATAATCACGCATTCATTCCGAAGGATCAGATCAAAAGTTTAGATTTTATTTTATTGGAATTGAATTTAAAGGTTTACAAATGAGTGGTTTCGAGTGAGATTCAGTTATTTTAATCGAAATAGTTCAAGTATAAAACAGAAAGCTCTGAGAAATTGGAGCTTTTTTGGATTGTGGAAAGTTTAGTTAAAGTTTTTTTGGCGCTCGTGAATTCCGTATTTTTAGCAAAAATTTTGACGTATGAATTATCAAAATCTATTGATTGAGGTAGAAAATGGAATTGCATTGGTTACATTAAATCGACCTAAGGCGTTAAACGCCCTTAACAATGAATTACTATCGGATATAAGCTCTTTTTTGGATGAAGCCGAAAAGAAACAAGACATTCGAGTTGTTATACTTACAGGAAATGGTGAGAAGTCTTTTGTTGCAGGTGCCGATATCAAGGAATTCAGTGATTTTAACGGAGAAGAAGGCAAACGATTGGCTCGAGAAGGTCAGGAAAAGGTATTCAACAAAGTAGAAAACTTTCCCAAACCCATCATCGCAGCCATCAATGGTTTTGCTTTAGGCGGTGGATTGGAATTAGCGATGTCAGCTCATTTTAGAATCGCTTCTGACAATGCAAAAATGGGATTGCCTGAAGTGAGTTTAGGTTTAATTCCAGGCTATGGAGGAACCCAACGTTTACCCAAATTAATCGGAAAAGGAAGAGCTGCACAAATGATTTTTACAGCTGAAATGATTTCTGCGCAAAGAGCGTATGAAGTTGGATTGGTCAATGAAGTCGTAAGTCCGGAAGAACTTTTGGAGCGTGCAAAAGCAATCGCTATAAAAATATCAAAAAATTCGTTAACCGCTATATCAAAGGCGATTAAGGCAATTAATTCAAGTGACACTTCAAACGGCTTCAATGTGGAAATTGAAAGTTTTGGAGATCTCTTTGAGGAAGCCGATTTCAAAGAAGGTGTGACTGCTTTTTTAGAAAAAAGAAAACCTAACTTTAAATAGAAGAAATTTTATTTTCATATAATTGTATAGTAATTATGGTTTAAAAGAGAGGTGTTTTATTATAAAATAGCTTGATTTTTGAATTGAAATAAAAAAGATATATGACAGATTTTTTCAGCCATTTATCCAATGAGTTTGTGTTACCTCTACAAAATCCAGTTTTGGTATTTTCATTAATACTGCTGATTATTTTGTTGGCACCCATTCTTTTGAAGAAATTAAATATCCCAGGTATCATTGGTTTGATTATATCTGGAGTGATTATAGGTCCGTATGGTTTTAATATTTTAGAAAATAACTTTGCCATCCAGTTATTCTCAACCATCGGTTTGCTCTATATCATGTTTATTGCGGGTTTGGAATTGGATTTAAATGAATTTAAAACCAACCGGAACAAAAGTTTAGTTTTCGGATTTTACACTTTTATAATTCCTTTGGCGGTAGGATTTCCAGTTATGTATTATGTACTTGGTTATTACTACGACTTTGATTTCAATGCGAGTTTCCTTACTGCCAGTATGTTTGCGACACATACCTTGGTGGCTTATCCCATTGTCAGTAAACTCGGTGTCTCTAAAAATCAAGCCGTTGCGATTACAGTGGGTGGAACGATTTTGACGGATACTGCAGTTTTGATTATTTTGGCGATTGTGATTGGAAATAGCCGTGGAACTTTGGATCAATCTTTTTGGATTCAATTGGGAATTTCCTTGGTGATTTTTTCAGCCATTATGTTTTTAGTGATTCCCCGAATTGCGAAATGGTTTTTCAATAAATTAGAAAGTGAGAAACATGCGCATTACATCTTTGTTTTGGCTGTGGTTTTCTTTGCTGCTTTCTTGGCAGAAGTGGCAGGTGTTGAATCGATCATTGGAGCTTTCGTTGCAGGTTTGGCTTTGAATCCTTTGATTCCTCAATCCTCTGCATTAATGAATCGAATTGAATTTATTGGAAATTCACTTTTCATTCCTTTCTTCCTAATTTCTGTAGGAATGTTGGTGGATGTAAGTGTGATTTTAAGTGGATGGGAATCCGTAATAGTGGCAGTCACATTAAGTATCGTTGCTATTTTTGGAAAATGGTTGGCGGCTTTGATAACTCAAAAAACGTATAATTATTCCGTACCCCAACGAAACTTAATTTTCGGGCTAAGTGGAGGACACGCCGCAGCGACATTGGCCATTGTTCTCGTAGGATTCAAAGAAGGGATTTTAGATGAAGGAATTTTGAATGGAACCATTATTCTTATACTTGTAACTTGTATTGTTGCTTCATTCGCAGCGGAAAAAGCAGCCAAAAAAATTGCAGTAAGTGACGAACAAGAAATTGCAAATGCCGAAATAAGTAGTAAGGATAAATACAACGAACATATATTAATTCCGGTTGCGAATTTGGATTTTCTAGAAAAACTCCTCGACTTCGCATTGATTATCAAAGATAAAAATTCGGATAATCCTATCTCATTGTTATCTGTTGTTCCCAACAACGACGAAGCAGAAGCCAATATTTTGAGATACCGGAAAGAATTGGAACGATTCATTCCCCAAGGATCCGCTTCCGAAACGAAAATCAATACGCTAACAACCATCGACCACAATCCAGCAAGTGGAATTGCACGAACAGCCAAAGAAATTATGGCCGATTTTGTGATTATTGGCTGGCCTCAAAAAACTGGGTTTATGGATAAGATTTTTGGTGAAAAAATCGATTCGATTATTAACAATGTCGATAAAAACCTTATTCTAAGTCATTTCGTACGCCCATTAATTGAAAACAAACGATTGGTTTTCATCTGTCCTCCTTTTTCTGAAAAAGAATTAGGATTTCAGGCCATCATTCAAAAGGTGTTTCGAATTTCTCAAGAATACAGTATGCCTATTGCGTTGTATGCGGAAGAAAAAACCTACACGGCTATTCAGCAATTAATGAAAACATTGAAATTAACGGGAAAAATAACTTTCACGAATTTCAGTTATTGGGAAGATTTTTTAATTATAACCAAAGAATTCACATCCAATGATTTGATTGTTTACATAGCTGCGCGAAGAGGTTCTATTTCTTATTCCAGTCATTTGGAAAAAGCACCTTCGAAATTTGAAAAGTATTTATCGACCAATAATTTAATTGTAATTTATCCACAAGAAAATACAAGTGGAATTATAATTGATGAATACGGAAACTTTAGTCCAACACCTATAAGTAGAGGTATTGAAGCCATTGAACAATTAGGAAAAGGAATTGGAGGTTTATTTAGAAAAGACAAAGAAAATTAAAATCATGAAATTAAAAGATAAAGTAGCCTACATCACGGGAGGAACCAAAGGAATTGGTTTAGGAACAGCAAAAGTACTTTTGGAAGCAGGAATGAAAGTCGCTATCAGCGGTCGAAATTTGGAACAAGCTCAATAAGCAGCACTTGGATTAGGCGATGTAAGTCGAATTATAGGAATTCAATCCGATGTGTCTAATTTTGAAGATGAACAAAATGCCGTTCAGCAAATCATTCAGCATTTCGGTCACTTGGATGTCGTTTTGGCAAATGCAGGTGTAGGAATTTTCTCTCCGGTGGATGAGTTGACTTTGGAGGATTGGAATACAATGGTGCGTACCAACTTAGACGGTGTTTTTCATACAATGAAAGCAACTGTTGACGAATTGAAAAAATCAGAAGGATATTACATTAGTCTAGCCAGTTTGGCTGGAACCAACTTCTTTGAAAATGGAGCTGGTTACAATGCAACAAAATTTGGTGTGGTTGGATTTACGCAAGCTGCCATGTTGGATTTGAGAAAATACAATATCAAGGTTTCGACCATTATGCCTGGTTCCGTTGCAACGCATTTCAACGATCATACGCCGAATGAAAAAGACCACTGGAAAATTCAACCCGAAGATATTGGTCAATTGGTTTTGGACTTATTAAATATGAATCCAAGAACACTTCCCAGTAAAATTGAAGTTCGACCTACACGACCGGATTTGAAATAAATAGGATAAAATAACCTCTTGGTGTTCTTTTTAACTACCTTTTAAGGGAGCAACTCCCTTTTTGTTAAAATATCAACTGATTTATATCATGGAATGAGTGAAAAATTATATATTTGATAGGATTTAGTATTTCAATAATAACTAAATCAATCAATAACATAATTTTTTTGTCTATGTGGAAAACCTTTATTCTTTCGGTATTTGTAACCTTATTTTCAACCAACATTTTTTCTCAATCCATTCCGAATGGTACAATTACTCCCGTTTGTGATGGCCAATCCATTACCCAAGGTGCGCCCGGGAATACAGGAATTTATACGTTAACCATTCCATGTAATACGTCACAACCCTTGTCTCCTTTTATGGATTTTTATTTTGTAAAAATTCTTTCGGGGACTACTTTCACTTTTAAGGTAACCCCCATTGGACAAGATGATTACGATTTTGGTGCGTATTTAAATCCAAATTGGGATAATATCGCCGCAACACCGACCGCAAATAAAAGAGGTTCTCAAAATGATCCTTTTCAGACGATGACTTTTCATTTAGGCTTATCGTTGACCGCTACCGATTTGTGTGAAACAGGAGGTTCAACCGGAATTCCTGAACCGGGAATGGTTCGTTATTTCGATGTCCAACCGAACGATGAAATTTTGATTGCCATCGACCGTTGGAGTAATACCACCGATGGTTATACCATTGAATTTGGTGGAGATGCCATACTAGATTGTACCATTCTTGGAAATTCCTATGGAAAATGTGATATCGATAAAAACGGTTCAGAATCTTTTGTAGCTTCCGATTTTCTTCCGGACTTAAATACCGATTTCCCGAACCATAATTTTAAGTTTTATTCTACCCAAGCTGCTGCCGAAGCGGGGAGTGGAGCACAAGTAACTTTTCCTTTAACCGTAAATTACAATGGAGGTAATCCAACCGAACTTTTTGCGCGTGTTGAAACTCTAGCGGGTGGTTTTGTTCGTGTGGTAAAACTATTTCTTTTTGTCAATCCCGTTCCTGATTTAATCAATGAAACGGTGGAACTTCCACTACAATGTGACGAGGATAGCGATGGTGAAGCCATTTTTAATCTGATTCAGTCTCAGATTCTATTAGTTACCAATCCATTGATTTATACGTTTAAATATTACTTGACAGAAGCAGATGCAATTGCGGGTGGAACGAATTATATTCCCAACCCCAATACCTATACTTCTGGAAATGCAACGATTTATGTTCGAATTGAAACTGGACCTGTGGATGGGAATGATGAGGGGTGTTTTAGCTTAGGAAAAGTTCTACTTAAAGTATCCGATTTTAATGTCGAAGAACAAATTATAAATATGGATTCCATTTGTGATACAGATGGCGATGGAAACATAGTCGTCGATTTGACTGAAAATATAACGCAAATTGTACCGAATCCCGCTGACTATCAGATTAGTTATCATACCACTTTAGAAAATGCAGAATGGGGATTAAATCCAATTATTCCAGCTACAGCCTATACTATTTCCGCCGGAACAAATGTCACTATTTTTGTTCGAATTCATTCTTTAACCGATCCGTGTTACAGCATCAGTCGTTTGAATTATACCACAGTTGAACGACCCATATTAATTTCAGTCGGTGATTTCAGTTTGTGTGTGGATCAGTGGGAAGGAAATTACAACGTAGATTTGACTCAGTTTGCAGCTCAAATTGTAAATAACCCTGCAAATTATACCATCAGCTATTATACCAATCAGGCGGATGCAGAATTACCCCAAAATCCGATTGCAAATCCAGCGGCTTATCCAACTCTATTAAATATGGAAATCACAATTTTCATTCGTGTGGAAGCAGACGGGTGCCACAATGTCGGAAGCGTTAAAATATCCATTAACTCCAATCCATTTTTAAATGACAATTTAGAAATCAATTCTTTGTGTGATTTAGATGGAGATGGAACGGTAATCGTTGATTTAACCGAGACAATTCCGCATTTTACAGACAATCCTGCGGATTTTGTAATTAGCTACCATAACTCTCAACAAGAAGCAGAATTAGGAGATAATCCGATTATTAATCCAACAAATTATCCAATCACCGCAGGACAAACGATTGTGGTTTTCATTCGAGTGAAATCAAACACTACCGAATGCTATTCAGTTCGTTCCATTACTTATCAAACCTTGGAAAGACCGGTTTTAATTGATTTGGACGATGTGAATTTATGTGTGGATCAAACAACTGGAAATTACAATTACGACTTAACATCATTCAACAATTTGGTGGTTGCAAATCCTCAAAACTTCACCATAACGTTTCATCAGAATTTGACGGATGCGAATTCAGGTGATAATCAAATTCTACCTGCCAATGCCTATCCAATTCCTGTGAATTCTTCGGTTACAGTTTTTGTTCGCGTTGCCAACGGAGTTTGTTACGATATTCAAGCAGTTGAAATCACGATTAATTCCAATCCCGAAGTGACCGATTTACCGTCCCAAGCATTTTGTTCAACAGCACAAACGGGTACGATTCCTTACGACTTAACTCAGCATCAGAACGAATGGGTAACCGATTTCAATTTGTATAATTTTAGTTATCATACAAGTCAACAAAACGCGAATACGAACCAAAGTCCAATTCTTACCCCTACAAACTACATGATTCCAGTAGGTGCCACCACAACTATTTTTGTGCGAATTGAAAACAATCAAACGGGCTGTTTCAAGACGACAATTCTTACGTTGTTTCCAGGTGCCACAGCGACATTGAACGATGATTTGGCAATTACACTTTGTGACGAAGATTTTGATGGATTTTATACGTATTCATTGAGTGATTTAAATCCCCAATTGGTGGCTATAACGACCGGTTTGGTTTTTGCCTATTATTTAACGGAGCAAAATGCTTTGGCAGACACAAATCCAATTCCGCAAGCTCAATGGAATAATTATCAGATGAGTACGTTGCCCTTGAATATTTGGGTAGTAGCAACAACAACAGATAGTTGCCGTTCAATTCCCGTGAAAGTAACTTTTGATGCGGGAGTGGATATTCCTTTATTGACATCCGTAATAGGTCCTGTGAAATACTGTATGGAAGATGAAATTAATCTTCCGAGTTATGAAAATGATATGACCAATGAGAATGCAATTTTTTCCTATCACTACTCATTAAGCGATGCTCAAAACGAACTCAATCCGATTGCGAACACCACTCAATTCCATCCGCAAGGAAACAATTCTGTTTTCGTTCGTTTGGAACAAACTGACCGTTGTTCGGTACTTGTAGAAATTAAATTTGAATTACTGCCAACACCTTCTATTGAAGTCAATCAATCGACGGTTGAATTGTGTCCGGGCGATAGTTTTGAAATTATGGCTGTGAGCGATGATTCAAACGCAAGTTTTGCTTGGTATTTAAATGACGTGGAAATTGGTACAGGTGATCATTTGGTCGTTACTGAAAATGGTCTCTATACCGTAATTGTAACTGGAATGAACGGTTGTGTCAACGAAACAAATGTGACTGTAGTTAGTCCCGCTTCGCCAACGATTACAGGAATTGAAATGGGTCAAAACTCCATTTTGGTTTCAGCAAGTGCAGGAGGAAGTGGAGGTATTTTGGAATTCTCGCTCGACAAAGTGTTTTGGCAATCCAGTCCCAAGTTTGAAAATCTAATTCCAGGTGAAACCTACACGATTTATGTGCGGCAAGCGGGATGTATGATTGATAGTTACAAACTGACTTTACTATTTATTACCAATTTTATTTCACCCAACGGAGACGGTAAAAATGATTCATGGGAAGTAAGAGGAATCGAAGTAACACCCGATGCTACCATCAAGATTTTCGATCGTTATGGCAAAATATTTGTCGATACGAACTTCGAAGGAAATTATATGTGGGATGGAAAATACTTAGGCAGAACCGTTCCTTCAGGCGATTATTGGTACATAATGAATGTTCCAGGCGATGGAATCATCAAACCTCAGAAATTTATGGGACACATCAGCGTAAGAAACAAATAAAGCAACGTGAAAATTTTCCCTACATTTATGCCTTGAAAGAATGGTATGAATCGTTTTACACTACTTAAAAATCGAAATTTAAGCAAATGGATAGGCTTCCTATTTTCATTTCTGATTTTTGGTATGACGGTTTGGTACTCCACTCAATTTGTCAATCAATTAAAAATAGAAGAGAAAATAAAAGTTGAGAATTACGCTCAGGCTGTTCAACTTTTAGGTTCCGACGAGAATTTCAGTTCCAACGTTCAAGAATATTTGGTGGGAATTACCAGTGCAAACAAGACGATGCCTGTTGTTTTGGTCGATGATGCTAACGAAATTCTGTTAGCCAATAACCTTCCGAAAGAAGTATTGGAGAATGAGAAAAAGCTATATGAAATTCTCGAACGAATGAAGGAATTGCAAGAGCCGATTGAAGTCGATTTGGGCGAATTTGGGAAGCAATATGTGTATTACGAAAACTCGCAATTATTAAAGCGTTTGCAGTATTATCCCATGATTTTAATTCTAATCATCATTCTCTTCGTGTATTTCAGTTATTGGTATTTTAAAACCTTGAAAAATACGGAACAGAGTTTTCTTTGGGCTGGAATGGCAAAGGAAACCGCGCATCAAATTGGAACACCACTTTCCTCCTTATTGGGATGGATTGAGATTCTAAAAATGGAAGAAATGGACCAAGAACCGGTTTTGGAAATGGAGAAGGACGTGTATCGTTTGAATCAAATTACCGAACGTTTCTCGAAAATTGGCTCCCTTCCGGAATTGAAAATGGCCAATGTGGTTGAGACTACAGAAACGACTGTGAATTATTTAAAATCCCGAATTTCTAAAAAAGTTGATTTACAAATAGTCTCTCAACAAGGAGAAATCCGTATTCCATTAAATATTCCATTGTATAGCTGGGTTTTGGAGAATTTAATTAAAAATGCAGTGGATGCTATGCAAAACAAAGGGGCAATCAGTGTCCATATTTCCGACCAAGCGGATAAAGTAAATATTTCTGTTACCGATACCGGTCCTGGAATTCCGAAGAAATTACACAAACAAATCTTTGAACCTGGTTTTACGACCAAACAACGCGGATGGGGATTGGGTCTTTCCTTAGCGAAACGGATTATTGAAAACTACCACAAAGGGAAAATTTTCGTCGCCAAATCTGACAAAGCTTCAGGAACGGAAATTCGAATTATTCTGAAAAAAGAAAATGAAAGCGTACGTAAAAATCGGTAATATTCTTTTATTCAAGCAAATAGCTCAAGTTGTTTTTTACTTTTTGATGTAATTTTTTGGATTGAGTGCTGCGGGAGACCATTGGTTTAAAAATTCTAAAATTTTCTTTTTGCTGTGTCCATTTCCTTCTTCCAAATAGCCTGAATTCTGCGTATGAATACGTTTTCCATTTTGATCTAAAATCACAAAGACTGGAAATCCAAAGCGCTGTGGATAATCCAAAGATGCCAACACTTTTTCATTCGTGTTTTCCTTGCTGTAATTCACATGAACGACTTCAAAGTTAGCTTCAATGTAATTTTTCAACTCTTCGTCTTGGGTTGTTAATTCATGGAAAACTTTGCACCATCCACACCAATTTCCACCCAATTGTAAAAATACGTGTTTGTTTTCAGCCTTCGCTTTTGCCACAGCTTCCGCAATGTCTTTTTCAGCATCTGCTTCGGGATTGTAGAGATTAAAACTGTTTTGAGAAAACCCAAAACACGATAAAAGACCAAACAACAAGAAAAAAGTGAATTTATTCATTCGATTAATTTTATGTAAATGTACTGCAAATCTTACAAAAAGGAATAAAAGTGCTGTTAAAGCATTTTTAATTCCAATATAGAGCCATGATTTTTTAGTCCAAACCACTTAAATTTGTATTTTTACAGAAATTAATCCATTATGAAAAGAATACTACCTATTGCTGTAATGGCGTTGTTTCTCTACGCGTGCCAGATTACAGAAAGAGTCTATTTATCCGAAACAGGATCTGTTAAATATGAGTCTGAAATTGATTTTACAGAGATGATGAGTTTTATTTATACACCTGAGAAAATTGATTCTATGAAGTTGACGGGTGAATTTCCCATTGACACCATTGTATCGATGGCAGATTCCGATCAATTTAAAAAACCCAATGCCGAAGAATCCTCTCCAGCAGAAAAGAAATTCATGCAATCGCTCGATAAAACGAATATGCGGTTGGTAATGAATGAGAATGAAGGACGTATACTTGTAATTACCGAAGAAAAGGATGCGAAAAGTTTTAATGCCTATTTATCTAACATAGATAAGTCGTTGAAAGAATATGAAAAAGAAGATAAAGAAGGTGCAAGCCAATTTTCTGAAGCAGCGTATATGAATATTTTGAACTTGAGTTACGATGGAAAAACCTTTGAGCGAAAATCACTTTCTAAAGTTGTTGATTTAAGTAATTTAGAAACGGATAGTGCTGCTTTTTCAAGCAAGGACATGATGAATATGTTCAGTTATAGATTGGAATATCATTTTCCGAAGAAAGTAAAAAGTGTCGATTTGGAAGGCGCAATGATTAGTGCAGACGGAAAAACAGTAATTGCAGATGTTGAATATGTGGACATTTTAGAAAATCCTGAAAAATATAATTTCAAAGTGAAATTCGAATAAAAAATGAGTCTAGGAAGAGTTATTTTAGCGATAATTTTACCGCCACTTGCGGTTTTGGATAAAGGATGTGGATCCTTACTTATTGTCTCGATTTTAACGCTTTTTGGGTGGATTCCAGGTATTATTGCAGCTTTGGTTATACTCAATAATCCAAATCGTTGAGTAGTAAAGTAATCAAATAAGTAATCAAGCTAAATATCTATTATACAAATAGTTAATTGTGAAATGAGAGAAGTTGTTTTTAAAGATTTAGGAAAGGGGCAAGACTATCAAAAAGTATGGGATCTACAAGAGAACTACCTTTCTGAAATCATAGAAATTAAAGTGCGTAATCGAGCCAAAGAGAAGAATGGAGAAATGGATTTTGAACAAACTCCGAATTATCTTTTGCTTTTGGAACATCCCCACATTTATACTTTAGGAAAGAGTGGTCACATGGAAAATATGTTGGCCAGTCAAGATTTTTTAAATCAGATTGAAGCTACTTTTGTAAAGACGAATCGGGGAGGAGATATTACCTACCACGGTCCGGAACAATTGATTGGTTATCCCATTTTAGATTTGGAAAACTTCAAGCCAGATATCCATTTGTATATGCGGAATTTGGAAGAAGTAATTATCCGAACCATCGATGATTTTGGGTTGAAAGGTGAACGTTCCAAAGGAGAAACCGGTGTTTGGTTGGACGTGGGAAGGCCGTATGCACGAAAAATTTGTGCAATGGGCGTAAAAGCGTCGCGTTGGGTGACCATTCACGGATTTGCACTCAATGTCAATCCCGATTTAAAATACTTTGAATACATTATCCCTTGTGGAATTCAGGGAAAAGCGGTCACTTCTATGGAGCGCGAATTAAATCGAAAAGTTTCCATGGAGGAAGTAAAAGAAAAAGTGAAAATCCATTTTGAAGAAGTTTTTGAAACGGAATTTATAGAAAGTTTGAATGTGATTTAAAGAATTAGAAATTTATAATTTCTGAATAAATTCAATAAATAATCTTTTTAACCCTTCAAATCCAGCGAGATTCAATGATTCTGCTATGTCCAACGGATCGTGGTAATGTCCCGGTCCGCCCAATGTATAGATGAAAAAAGAAGGAACGCCTTTTTGATAAAAAGGGCAATGATCAGAGTTGCAAGCTTCTCCTCGTTTTCTGATTTGAGAAGTGTATTTTTTCTGGAAATTAATTTGATTTAATAAATCGTATTCGTTGGTAAAAATAGTACTGTTTACAATTTGAATTCCTTCGTTACCTGCGCCCATAATATCGAAATTCAGTAAGAATTTAATTTTGGCTAAATCAATTTCGGGATTTTCTACAAAATAATTAGAACCGACCATTCCCGCTTCTTCCGCAGCAAACGCGATGAAAACCAAAGTATATTCCGGTGGATTTTTGCTGAAATATTTTGCCAATTCCAATAAGAATGCGGTTCCACTCGCATTGTCGCTTGCTCCATGAAAAATAGTTTCTCCCACTTTTCCCAAATGGTCAAAATGTGCAGTTAAAACGATTAATGAATCACTTTTCCCTTTGATTTTACCAATTACATTTTTGGTCTTATAAGTTGATTGAAAATTTGATTCGATTTTATAATCGTCGATTCGTAGGTTTTTGGAATAGAAATCTTCCGAAACATAAAAAAGTGCTAAACTATCTTGATGTGTTGATAAAGAGGATGTTAATTTATCTTTCGTAAAGAAAAGTAGCGCACGATTTTGATTTTCTTCGGGTCTGTAAAAGGATGACCAATTTTTATAGTAGTTGTTTAAAGAATCTACCTGAAAAGTATGCGGTGGAAAAACAACATGTTTCCCTTTTTGTTGAATCATATCTCTTTGGATAAAATCAATAAATCGAGTTTCAGATGTGATGGAATTCTCAAAATCATATGCAGGAAACGTGTAAATGTCTTTTTTATGAAAACTTTGACTGTATGAACTTGGTTTGACAATAAAATCAATTCCGTATTTTAACTCTTTTCCATTGAGTATTAAACGTGCATTTTCAAGGATATTGATCGGCATTTCAAATTCTTGAAAATAGGAACCATTCACTTTTTCTAATCCGAACTTCTCGAATTCATCCGCAATAAAATCCGCAGTCCGATTCATTCCTTCATCCACATATCCACGTCCCAAAAATGCATCCGACGCTAAATTCTGAATTATATGTAAGGCATACGGTGAAACATTGGATTTTACTTCTTGCCCAAAAAGAGAGAAATTCAAAATTAGAAGAATACTTAAAATAAAAGTCTTCGCAGTCGGTTTGGAATTTTGCGTAGAAAACATGGGTTTATTTTTGTTTGGCTAATTGAAAGATATCATCCAAAGGAATGGAATGATTTCCATCGGAATATTTTAAAACTCCTTCTATCATTGCAGTTGCCAAATCACTTACTTCAATAGGTCTTTGCTTTTTAAGCAATCCCAATTGATTGAAAAAACGCAAAACTTTTACACTTATTTTCTCGCCACTTCGCGCGGAATCAGGTCTATCTAAAATTCCAGGACGGAAAATAAGTAGTTTTCCGAAATTAATTTCCCGAATTTTATCTTCGAGCTTTCCTTTCATTTTTCCGTAGAAAAATAGAGATTTTGAATCCGCATTCATCGCGGATAACAACACAAAAGTGGGAACATTCTGTTTTTTACATAATTCAGCAAAGTTGAATTGAAAGTCAAAATCCACTTTCCATTGTGCTTCTTTACTTCCTGCGTCTTTTAAAGTAGTTCCCAAACACGAAAAAGCAACATCGGCATTCAGTTCTTTGGAATAATCTTCCAGTTTTTCAAAATCAACAATTTGTTGTTTTAATTTCGGATGCGCATCAAACGAAGCTTTCCGAACCCAAACCGTAATTTCGCTGAACGCTTTGTGTTCAATCAGTTGTTGAACTAATTCTTTTCCCGTAGCGCCTGTCGCACCGATTACGATTGCTTTCATTTGATTTTTGTTTTTTTTGAATTTCTGTCTGAAATTACAATTCGTCTTTTAAGTATTTCGCGGTTATGCTGTTCTTATTTTTAACGATTTCCTCGGGCGTTCCTTGTGCAATAATTTTTCCACCTTTGTCACCTCCTTCAGGACCTATGTCAATCACGTAATCCGCGAGTTTAACCACATCCAAATTATGCTCAATAATTATAACCGTATTTCCATGATCTAGAATGGAATTGATAACTTCCATCAAAACACGTATATCTTCGAAATGCAGTCCTGTTGTGGGTTCATCGAGAATGTAAATGGTTTTTCCCGTTTGTCTTTTACTTAATTCCGAAGCGAGTTTGATACGTTGTGCTTCTCCGCCCGATAGGGTTGTAGATTGTTGACCCAATGTTATATAACCCAAACCAACATCTTGCAAAGTTTTTACACTTCGATAAATCTTTGGAATTAATTCAAAGAATTCTACCGCTTCATTCACAGTCATATCCAAAACATCAGAAATCGATTTTCCTTTGTATCGAATTTCAAGGGTTTCCCGATTGAATCTCTTTCCTTGACAAGTTTCACACGGAACATACACATCGGGTAAGAAATTCATTTCTATTACCTTCAAACCTGCGCCTTGACAGGTTTCACAACGTCCACCTTTTACATTGAATGAAAATCGTCCGGGTTTGTATCCTCTAATTTTTGATTCAGGTAGAAGCGTAAATAAATTTCGGATATCAGAAAATAAATTGGTGTACGTTGCTGGATTGGAGCGAGGAGTTCGGCCAATGGGTGATTGATTTACTTCAATTACCTTGTCCAAATGCTCTAAACCTTCAATCTTTTTATACGGCATTGGTTCTTTGTCCGATTTGTAAAAATGCTGACTCAAAATAGGGTAGAGGGTTTCCGTAATTAATGTCGACTTCCCACTTCCTGAAACACCTGTAACCACAGTCAGTTTACCCAACGGAATTTCAAGTTTTACATTTTTAAGGTTGTTTCCAGTTGCGCCCGTTAGCTTCAAAACCTCACCATTTCCTTCTCTTCGTTTCTTTGGAATTTCAATTTTCTGAATTCCATTTAAATAGTCGGAAGTCAATGTATTCGCATTTTTAATTTCGCTCGGTACGCCTTGCCAAACAATTTCACCGCCTTTTCTTCCGGCTTTTGGACCGATGTCAATGACGTGGTCGGCTTCCATGATCATCTCTTTGTCGTGCTCTACAACAATAACAGAATTTCCAATGTCTCTTAATTTTTTCAATGAATCAATTAATTTCACATTGTCTCTTTGATGCAATCCAATCGACGGTTCATCCAAAATATACAGCACATTGACCAATTGAGAGCCGATTTGAGTCGCCAATCGAATTCGCTGGGACTCTCCACCCGAAAGGGATTTGGAAGGACGATCGAGCGCCAAATAATTTAATCCGACATCCAAAAGGAAATTCAGTCGGGTTTCAATTTCTTTGATGATTTCTTCGGCAATTCTCTTTTGCTTTTTGTTTAACTTCTTTTCTAAGGTTTGCATCCAATTCAGCAAAAACTGCAAGTCAAAATGCGCAACTTCACCGATGTGTTTGTTATCGATTTTGAAATGAAGTGCTTCTTTATGAAGTCGATACCCTTCGCAATCTGGACATTGAATTTGTTTTGTGAATTTCTTAGTGATGCTTTTGTGCGAAGGATGGGATTTGTCATTGATAATTTCTTCCAGAAATGGAATAATTCCTTCAAAATCAATTTTATATACTTTGCTTACATCTGCAAATTTCAATTGAACATCCACGGTTTCATTCAATCCATGTAAAATATCATGAGTCACTTCTTTTTTCAATTTTTTATACGGAGTATCCAGAGTTTCACCGTGTTTGGCGTAGATGGATTCAATTTGTTTTCGAAGTCGATCGGTATGTTTCAATTCCTCCAAAGGAGCAATCATTCCGCTTTTCAGAGAAGCATTGGGTTCGGGGAAAACCTTTTCTAGATTCACTTCTTTCAATTCGCCCAATCCATTGCATTTGGGACAAGCTCCTTTGGGTGAGTTGAATGAAAAAGTATTCGGCTCTGGATTGGGATAGGAAATTCCCGTTGTGGGACACATTAAATTCCGACTGAAAAAACGCGCTTCGTTGGAATCATAATCCAAAACCATCATCACATTATCACCTTGCTGCATCGCTAGATCAATGGAACTCGTCAAACGCTCATCGGAAACATCTTCACTCAACTTTAGTTTATCAATCAGCAATTCAATATCATGGGTTTTGTATCGATCCAATCGCATACCACCAATTATTTCTCTAATTTCACCATTCACACGAACTTCCATATATCCTCTTTTCGCGATTTGAGCGAAGAGCTCACGGTAATGTCCTTTCCTTGAACGAACCAAAGGAGAAAGAATGGCAATACGTTTATCTTTAAAGTTTTCTCGAATTAAAGTCTTAATTTGATCGTCGGTATAACTCACCATTTCTTCGCCAGACAAATACGAATAAGCGATTGACGCACGTGCATAAAGCAGTCGTAGAAAGTCGTAGATTTCGGTAATTGTCCCAACGGTAGAACGTGGACTTTTGGATGTTGTTTTTTGTTCAATGGCAATAACGGGTGAAAGTCCTTCGATTTTATCAACATCGGGACGTTCCATTCCGCCTAAAAACTGACGGGCATACGCGGAAAAAGTTTCAATATATCTTCGTTGACCTTCCGCATAAATCGTGTCAAAAGCAAGTGAAGACTTTCCACTTCCGCTTAAACCTGTTATTACGACTAATTTCTCTCTTGGAATTTGAACATCAATGTTCTTTAAATTATGTTCTCTTGCTCCGTAAACTTCTATAAAATCATTCATCCCTTCAACTAATTCAAGCGGCAAAGTTAAGGCTTAATCGTCAATTAATGATGGGGATTACTGAACAGTTTTTGCTTTTAGTCTTTGATGGGAATGTAAATTTTGGTCAAAAGTTCACTTTTGTTTTTTACGGTTTCTGGATCGTTTAAATATTCCTCCCAAAACGGATTTCCTAATTTCAACTTATTCAGTTTTGCATACTCATTCATTTTTGAAAGGGTAGAGGACAGGGTGCTGTAATCTCCTTTGTGAATGCAAACCAAAGCTTCTGAGGCGGGAATAGAGAAAAGTTGCATTCCTTCACCCGGCTTAATTGATTCAGTCAAAGGATATCCACAAAAGAATTTGGTTTCTTTTCGGGCTATATCAATGAACTCAAAATAGGTGATTGGGTTATTTAGTTCGTTGGGTGAAACTTTGATAAAATCAATTAAGTAACTGTATATTAATCCAAAAGACTCTTCGGTTGCGGTTTTTATTTCATCTTCATCCAAAGAGGCAGTGTTTTGAACGACCAATAATTTCAAACCTTCGAAACTTTCTTTTGTAATCACTTCCGGCTGCAGAGATTGTGCTTGTTCGGGTGTAAGTGAAGCGGTTTTTAAACTATTTTCCAAAGTCATAAGCCCTTCTTCAAGTTTATCATTGAGTTTTTCAGATGTGAAATAGGTGTAATAACGAGAGAAATAATCTAGCTTTTCACTTGAAATTGACCATTTCACTAAGGTTTTACTTTTTGATACCGGTGAGAACTCGACCTTCATTTTTGATTTTTCACCCAAGTTATATCCATCCATTTTATATTCAATCAATTGATTGGCTTCGGATTTTAGAATGGTGATTTCTCCTGAATTATTGGAAGAAACCCATTTGTAGCCCGCTCCTTTTCCTCTATAGGGTGAATAAAACTCTTTTTCGGCTAATGAATCGGTCGAGGTCCAAGGTTCCCATTTTGAGAATTCATTTAAATTATTGAAATCTTCAAAAATTATTCCGGCAGGCACATCGAATTCTTTTTCGGCGATTGCGTCTATTTGGTTAGGCAAAAATATGGGTATAAGTAATACCGCCAAAACAATTAAAATTAATAATTGAGCTAATCGTCTCATTCTATATGGGTTTAGTTAATTGTACAAAAATAAATAATTAAAGCTTAAAGATAACTCAAATTTTGAAAAAAGCGTTAAATTTGACCATAATCAATCAAAACATATTAAATGGATTTTACAAATTTTTTACAAACAGCAATGAATGATCAAACGGTCGATGGAATTGCTAATCAGTTAGGCATTAAAAATGAACAAGCAAAATCGGCAATTTCTTCTGCACTTCCGGTTCTAGTTGGAGCCTTAAGTAGCAATGCTAAGAAAGGAGATAGTGAAAATATAGAGAAAGCATTGGATAGAGATCACGATGGAAGCATCCTTGACAATATCAGTGGATTTTTATCGGGCGGAGATTTTTCGGACGGTGCTGGAATTTTAGGACATATTTTAGGTGGTGGTCAATCCAACGTAGAAACTGCAGTTTCAAAATCTTCAGGATTAAGCAGTGCACAAACTGCAAAATTATTGGCGATTTTAGCTCCCATTGTTATGGGCTATTTAGGAAAACAGAAAAAGCAGGGTAGTGTCGCTTCAAGTGGCGGTATCGGTGGGCTTTTAGAAGGATTAGTTGGCGGAATGGTGAATTCAAAGGAAGCAGACACAAGTATTTTGGATGTTTTATTAAACCAAGGTGGAAAAAGCAAGGAGGGTGGTCTAATGGATATTGGAGGTAAAATTTTAGGCGGTTTATTTGGTAAGAAATAATTTCACAAAACATATAACAAGAAAAAAGGGAGAGAATTTTTTAATTTCTCTCCCTTTCCTTTTAATTCTTGAATAAGATAATTGTCTCATTCAAGACACCACTTCTAATAACTGATAATGTTTTTGAAAAATTTAAAATACTTTGGACAGTTGACCTTTTTGGTGATAAACGCTCACCTGCGAAAGAGTAGTTGTGCTTCATCTATATAGAATTAAAATTATTATATAGTGATAACGCCCCAACTGTAAAAAATATTGCTTATTTTACTTTGGCTAAGTGTTAAATTATTGTTAATGATAGCTTTTTCTCTTCGATAAGCTTCCTCAGATTTATCAAGGCATAACGCATTCTTCCCAAAGCGGTATTAATGCTCACATTGGTTTCTTCCGCAATTTCTTTGAAACTTAAATCCTTAAACATACGCATATAAAGCACTTCTCTTTGATCCTCGGGTAAAAATTCGATAATCGAACGTAAGTCTTTATCAATTTGCTCTTTAATGATTTTAGTTTCTGAACTATCTTCGGGGTCTGCCAAAAAATCAAAGATACTGAAGTCTTCGTCCAAGAAAGTTTCACCAATCATTGGCATTCTTGTTTTTGAACGAAAGTAATCAATACTTAAATTGTGCGCGATTCGCATTACCCACGGTAGAAATTTGCCCTCTTCGTTGTAGCGTCCTTCTTTAAGCGTTAAAATTACTTTTACAAAGGTATCCTGAAAAATGTCTTCTGCGACATCTTTATCAAGTACTTTGGAAAATATAAAACCGAAAAGCTTACTCTTGTGACGGTAAATTAACTTTTCTAAAGCCAATTCATCACCTTTCATGTACGAAGCTACTAACTGGGAGTCTTCATTGAATTCCATATCCTTCCTTTTTTCTCAAGTGTTGTTAAAAGATAGAATATTTCCTATAGGCGTATAATTTTTGAAGTTGTATCTGACAAATATATAAAATTTTTATTTCTGTTTACCATCAATTAATATAAAATAGTGTAAATCAATGAAATAAAGACTTTTATTTAAATGTAAAATGCTAAACTTCAGTTAATTATATGTTAAATTGAATGTGTTAATTTTCTAATAGATTACGATTAACACTCGTTCTGAGCTCGAATTTAATTTTTAAAAACGAAAAAAGCCAACCTTTGTAGGGTTGGCTCTTCGTAAGTATATTGTTATTTTATTGAGATAGTTTGGCTGAATAGATTACTAAGTCCGCCAACCGGTGACAGTATCCAACTTCGTTATCGTACCAAGCAACTACTTTCACAAATTGTGGAGATAACATAATCCCTGCATTTTTATCGAAAATAGATCCTCTTGAATCTCCCACAAAATCTTGGGAAACAACTGAATCTTCGGTATAACCTAAAAGGCCTTTCATATCACCTTCCGAAGCATCTTTCATTACTTTACATATTTCTTCATACGTAGTAGGCTTTTCCAATCGAACGGTTAAATCAACTACAGAAACGTTTGCAACGGGAACTCTGAACGACATTCCTGTCAATTTCCCATTCAATTCTGGAATAACTTTCCCGACTGCTTTCGCTGCACCAGTAGAAGATGGGATGATGTTATTTAAGGCAGAACGTCCACCTCTCCAATCTTTTGCTGAAGTTCCATCTACGGTTCTTTGGGAAGCAGTAGTTGCATGAACGGTAGTCATTAATCCTTCTGCAATTCCAAAGTTGTCATGCAATATTTTCGCTAAAGGTGCCAAACAGTTGGTGGTACATGAAGCATTTGAAAGAATTTTTATATCGTCTGTCAATTCCGTATGATTAACTCCTACTACGAACATAGGTGTATCATCTTTGGATGGAGCAGAAAGAATCACTTTTTTCGCTCCGTTGTCGATATGAACTTGAGCAGTTTCTGCAGTTAAAAACGCACCGGTTGATTCAATGATGTAATCGGCACCTACTTCTCCCCATTTTAGATTTTTTGGATCTCTATCTGAGAAAAGTTTGATTTTTTTTCCGTTTACGATTAAATCGTTTCCATCTACTTCAACCTCCCCATTAAATCTTCCATGAACGGAATCGTATTTTAATCGGTATGCTGTATATTCAGCACTACTTGTACTATTGATAGCTACAACCTCTACTTCTTTTCTTTCGAGTAAAACACGAAGTACAAGCGTACCAATTCGTCCAAATCCGTTAATTCCTACTTTGATTGTTGACATTCTTATTTTAATTTTAAATGTTAATATTATACGGCCAAAATCTTGGCTATTTTTATTAATTCTTTATCGATTTCATTGTGTTTCTTAATCGCTTCTTCAATCGGAGTGAAAACCGTTGAATTGGAACGAACGCCTGCCATCACATTGGCTTTTCCTTCCAGCAATCCTTCGACTGCAGAAACACCTAATCGGGAAGCAATTACTCTGTCCATACAACTTGGGTTTCCTCCTCTTTGAATGTGACCCAAAACCGACACACGTACATCGTAATCTGGAAATTTCTTTTCAGTTTCTTTGGCCAATTCAAACACATTTCCTAATTCCTCTCCTTCCGCAACCACAATGATGCTCGAGTTCTTTCCGGAATGCTCTGATTTTTCCAAGGATTCAAACATAGCTTCTAAGCTATCTTTGGTTTCAGGAATCAAAATATCTTGTGCACCGGAAGCAATTCCGCTATTTAATGCAATAAAACCTGCATCGCGCCCCATTACTTCTACAAAAAATACACGGTTATGGGAAGTTGCTGTATCACGAATTCGGTCGATGGCTTCAACGGCTGTATTCAGTGCCGTATCAAATCCAATGGTGTAATCCGTGCCGAAGATATCATTGTCTATCGTACCAGGAACACCTATAAATGGAACACCAAATTCTTTATGGAAAACGGACGCTCCTGCAAAAGAACCATCTCCACCGATTACAATCAGGCCATCGATTTTATTTTTCTTTGTATTTTCAAATGCTTTTTGTCGACCTTCTTTCGTAAAAAATTCTTGGCAACGTGCAGTTTGAAGCATGGTTCCACCTCGATTGATGATGTGTTTTACCGATCGTGCACCCAATTCGGACATGTGATTGTTAATCAAACCTTCAAATCCTTTTCGGATTCCAATACATTTAATGTTGTAATAAGCACACGCTCTAACTACGGCACGAATTGCAGTGTTCATTCCTGGAGAATCTCCGCCCGAAGTTAAAACACCAATGGTTTTTATATTGAAATCAGCCACGTATAAGTTTGTAATTTTTCTGAATTGCAAATATAAAGAATCAAAGACTCATTCGGAAACATTAAACCGAAAGAATTGACCTACTCAAAATCTTTAATTCTTTCCAATCTTCCCGATCGAAAATCTTTTTCTAAAATGACTTCTATGTATAAATCTTCGCGCGTCTTATGCGGATCAAATTGAGTTTTCAAGTCTAAATTATAAGCGCCGCCTGCCGTGCTCCATAGAAATGCGTTGAGTCCACCTCGAAGTTCTTTTATGATTTCATGGGAGGTTTTTCCAGTTTCTCTGTGAATTAGTTTAACTAAAATTTGACCCCGAGATAGGGATAAATCTCTTAATTGATTTTCAAATTCGTTGGCTAAATCCGTTTGACGCTTTTTGATGTATTTTTTTCGCTCTCTGTTATTATGAAAATACTGAGACGTATCTTGGATGGAATTGTATTCATCAACCGCAACCTTTACATACGGCCAAACATCTCTCACCCTTTTTCTCAACCACAGATAGTATTTTTTTTCCATCTCTGTTCGGAGATTTAAATGGAGTAAATTCGCGTCATCTAATTTAATTGTATCAAAAATCGCTAAATCTTCGGGAGAAATGGAATCCATTTCTGACAATTCTTGATTTATTTTTGTTTCGTTTTTGTTCTCCTGACCCCAAAGTAAAGTGGCAGGAATTAAAAACAATAGTAAAAATTTCCAATTCATAGTAGAGCGTTTAGCAAATTTTGTTCCTATTTCACTAAATTTGACAAAAATAATCAATTATGCCAAAATCAAAATTCTTTTCTAAGGAATCCATGGGTTTTTTAGAGAAATATCTCAATACCAGTTCTCCTACCGGATATGAATCCGAAGGACAAAAAGTTTGGATTGAATATATCAATGATTACGTAGATGAAATCCGTTCGGATAATTACGGAACTGCTTATGGAATCATCAATCCCAAAGCTAAATACAAAGTGATTTTAGAAGCCCATGCCGATGAAATTTCGTGGTATGTGAATTACATTTCGGATGAAGGAATGATTTACGTCATTAGAAATGGAGGTTCCGATGCAGTGATTGCACCGTCAAAAAGAGTAAACATTCACACCAAAAAAGGAATTGTGAATGGCGTTTTCGGTTGGCCCGCAATTCATGTTCGTGACAAAAGCAAAGAAGAAGCACCAGCGATTGATACCATTTGGATTGATTGTGGAGTGAGTACCAAAAAGGAAGTGGAAGATTTGGGCGTTCATGTAGGTTGTGTAATTACCTATCCCGATGAATTTATGGTTTTGAACAACAATTATTTTGTGTGTCGTGCATTGGATAATCGTGTAGGTGGTTTTATGATAGCAGAAGTCGCGCGTATGATTCACGAAAATAAGGATAAAATTGACTTTGGACTGTATTTTACCAATTCTGTTCAAGAAGAAGTGGGATTAAGAGGAGCGGAAATGATTACCAAAACCATCAAACCCGATGTGGCGATTGTAACAGATGTAACCCACGATACATCTACGCCTCAAATGAATAAAAACAAAGACGGCGATGTGAAATGTGGAATGGGTCCTGTGATTACGTATGCGCCTGCTGTTCAGAATAATTTGAGAGAATTAATCCTCGATGCAGCGGATGCTAAGAAGTTACCGTATCAACGTGCGGCAAGTAGTCGTGTGACTGGAACAGATACCGATGCTTTTGCGTACAGCAATGGAGGAGTGCCATCTGCATTGATTTCTCTGCCTTTGCGTTATATGCACACCACCGTGGAAATGGTTCATAGGAAGGATGTAGAAAATACAATTCGACTGATGTATGAAGCGATTAAGAAAATTGAAAACAACCAGAGTTTTAAGTATTTTTAATTCGAATTGTTTTCAAAAGAAAAGCACAGTTTCAAACTAGAAACTGTGCTTTTTTATTTCGTGTAATTTTAATTTGCTTTAAAATCAATTCAAATCTTCTGGATTCACTAAGTTCTGATAAGCCCCTGGTGTAGGAGCAGAGCCTGTTCTTGATTGATTTAGGATATCGAAAGGAACCCAAGTCGAATAGGTTGGATCACCCCATCCAGCCGCAGGAGATTCCAATACCAATCTCAAATCATTCTTCCCAAATCCTGGATTTACAAACATCGGATCTTCGTTTTTATTCGAATTATCAATTCCTGAAATTTCATCCGGAAAATCCAAACGGATGATGTTGTTTTTAAAATTATGGTTGAATGTGGTACTTCCCTGTTCGAAAATTAGTGCATTTGAAGCCCTTCCATAAAAAATACAATTGTAGAAATTGGCTTGCGTCAAAGGAATGGAAACATTGTTTTCACCGACATTCGATAAATACATACTGTAATTTCCACCTGCACCTGTACCGATATTAAAGAAATTACTAAAGGTTGAATGAACGAACTGAACGTCACCACCTTCTACAGCTAAAGCTGCAATGTTGCTGTTATTGATTACCACATTTTCACCTCGTAAAATCGCGTTGATACCGTATAAGCCAATTCTTTCGTTGTTTAAAATTTTGGTATTTGTAATTTCAAGATGCGATTGATCCACTTCCAGTCCAACACTTCCGCCTTTGATTACGGCATAATTTATAGCGTTAACTAAACTTGTATTTGGAGATTTAATTTTAATTTTTCCCCACATATTTGGTAAAGAATCCGAACGTTCATCCATTCGATCCGTTCTGAAAATCACTTCGTTATTTAAACTTCCTTGTACATTCAATTGACCGTTCACCGTTAAATTCGCAGCATCATGAAAATAAACTTTGGTTTTTGGACCGATTGTTAAATTGTTGGCATTGACCGTTCCGAAAACTACTCGGGAATAGTCGTTGCTCCATGTAGATTCCGATAATTGATAATTCTCATCCATCTCGGTATTGTAGAACTTTGCTTTTTCAATGTAAGAAAGTAGCTTTACTTGTTGACTTCCCGAGGAGATGTCAAAGTTAATTTCATCTTCATACAGCGGATTAATCGGCGCTTCACCCGCCGCAATTTCGACAAAGATTAAAATACTATCTCTTTTACGAACCGCTACATTTTCGAAATCAAAACCAGGCATACCGTCCACATTTATTTTAAAAAACGAAGATTCACCTCTGGAAAGGTAGATTCGTGGAATTTCAACGTCTTTGTTTTGATTGTTATGAATCGTTAATTTATAGGTTTGAGAGTTGGTATGATTGAAAATAGTATCCAGATTCAATGTGTCTTGTGAGAAATGCAAAGACTCAGAAGCTATGTCAAAGTCAAAATCATCACGACAAGCCGAAATGCTTACTACAGTGGCAATGACACTCAGAACTATCAGATTACGAAATTTCATAGGTTATATATTATTATAGATAGCAAAACTAACTAAAACTGATCAATGTACAAAGGGTAGAAGTCGGGATTATTCGTTAAATTTCGATGGAAAAGTAATTCGTAAACAATTTCTATGAAAAAGTTTTTTGTTTATTAAAAATGGCTATATTTGCAAACTCAAAAGTCAAGTAGAAATGAAAAAAGAAATTCATCCAGAAAATTATCGTTTAGTTGTATTCAAGGATATGAGTAACGAAGAAACTTTTATTTGTCGTTCAACGGCGGAAACCAGAGATACAATAGAAATGGACGGTGTTGAATATCCATTAGTGAAAATGGAGATTTCAAGCTCTTCTCATCCATTTTATACTGGAAAAGTTAAATTGGTTGACACGGCTGGACGTATCGACAAGTTTAGAAGCAAATACGCTAAATTCGATAAAAAATAAGATTATAATTTGTTCATAATTTATATAAAAGCCATCCCATTTAGTTGAGGTGGTTTTTTTTATGGATTAATTTCTCGTACTGTTGAAAGATGTCTTTTGAATAAAACAGGAGAGACGTAGCATTTTATTAAGTCTAAAGTTCATAATCAAACAAGAGAAAAAAAGCTGCTTCCTTTCGAAAACAGCTTTAAGAATAAATATTTCTTCCTTATTTTAAGCAAACATGGTAATTGGATTTTCTAAATACATCACCAAAGTTTGCAGGAATTGTGCTCCGGTTGCGCCATCTACAGTCCTATGGTCACAAGCCATATTTAGTTCCATTGTATTTCCAACCACAATTTGTCCGTCTTTTACAATCGGTTTTTCAATGATTGCTCCTACAGATAAAATGCAAGAATTCGGCTGATTGATAATAGAAGTAAAGGATTTAATGCCGAACATTCCTAAATTTGAAACCGTAAATGTACTTCCTTCCATTTCGTCCGCCTTTAACTTTCTTTCTCTTGCACGCACGGCTAAGTCTTTGATTTCAGCCGATATTTCTGTAAAACTTTTCATGTCTGTGTTTTTCACAACAGGAACCAATAAACCATCATCCACAGCAACGGCTATACCGATGTTTATATCGCCATGAATCAAGGTATCATCACCTTTCCACGAAGAATTCACTTGTGGATGTTTCCGCAAGGCCAAAGCAACCGCTTTCACAATAATGTCGTTGAATGAGATTTTGGAATCCTTGAGCGAATCATTGATTTGTTTCCGTGTTTGAATGCAATTGTCCATATTTAATTCCACATTCAAATAGTAATGCGGAGCTGTAAATTTGGATTCTGCCAAACGTTTTGCAATAATTTTTCGCATTTGAGAATTAACCACAGTCTGAGATTCTCTTGAAGTATACGTTGACGTAGTTGTCGCAACAGTCTTAGCTTTAGGCGTAAAGTTCTCGATATCTTTTTTCACGATTCGTCCACTGTCGCCACTTCCCGTCACATCGCTTAAATCAATTCCTTTATCCTCTGCTAATTTTTTAGCCAAAGGAGAAGCAAAAATCCGATCGGTTGACGTTGCAACCGGAGCGGAGCTAGTTTCTTCTTTCTTCGCTGTAGGTTCAGCTTTCGTTTCTGTTTCTTTTGCTTTCGGAGCATCTGACTTTTCTTTTTTCTTTCCAGTAGAATTTCCAGATTTGATACCCGAAACATCCGTTCCTTCAGGTCCTATGATTGCCAGAATGGTATCAACCGGAGCAGGTTTTCCTTCTTCCGCACCCACAAACAACAAAACGCCGTTGTATTCACTTTCGAATTCTTGTACCGCTTTGTCCGTCTCGATTTCTGCAATAACATCGCCTTCTGAGACTTTATCTCCAACGTTAAAATGCCACTTTGCAACGGTTCCTTCTTCCATGGTATCGCTCAGTCGAGGCATATTGATAACATGGACATTGTCTGGAATTTCTGAAGAATCAGAACTAGTTTCTTCTTCTTTATCGCTTTCTTCTTTGGAAGCAGAGCTTTCTTGCGGCTCTTCGGTTTTTTCGGTTTTTTCTTCTTCAGATGAATTGCCTTCATCCAAGTCAAATTTCTCTCCTTTTTCACCGATAACTGCTAAAATGGAGTCCACTTTTGCAGTTTCCCCTTCTTTCATTCCTTGGTATAAAAGAACACCATCGTATTCACTCTCGAATTCTTGAATGGCTTTATCGGTTTCAATTTCGGCCAAAACATCTCCCTCAGCTACTTTGTCTCCGACATTTTTATGCCATTTAACAAGTGTTCCTTCTTCCATGGTGTCGCTCAATCGCGGCATTGTTATTTTTTCAGCCATACTATTTTAATTATTTTCAATTTTATCTAAAAACGGATAATCTTCTTGTGAATAAATGTATTTGTACATAAGGTCTTTGGATGGAAAAGCGGATTCTTCGGCAAATTTTTCGCACGCATTCACTTCTTCTTTCACTTCCTCCACAATTTTATCCAATTCTTCTTGGGTTGCCCACTTTTTATCGAGTAACGTATGTTGCATCAATAAAATAGGATCTTCGTCTTTGTGTTTCTCAACTTCTTCTTTGGTTCTATACGGTTCCGCATCTGACATGGAATGACCGCGGTAACGATAGGTACGAATATCTAAGAAAGTCGGTCCGTCACCTCGTCTTGCTCTTTCTATCGCCTCAAAAGCAGCTTCCGCCACTTTCACTGGATCCATTCCATCCACAGGCATTGAAGGCATTTCGTAGCCCAAACCTAATTTATAGATATCATTGTGATTTGCCGTTCTGTCAATGGAAGTTCCCATCGCATATCCGTTGTTTTCACAAACAAAAACGATTGGTAATTTCCAATTCATCGCCATATTGAATGTTTCGTGCAATACACCTTGACGCGCAGCACCATCCCCAAATAGGCAAATGGTAACTCCTTTTCCACCGTTGTATTTGTCACCAAAGGCAAGACCTGCTCCCAAAGGAATCTGTCCACCTACAATTCCGTGGCCACCGTAGAAGTTATGTTCTTTACTGAAAATGTGCATGGATCCACCCAAACCTTGTGAAGTTCCGGTCTCTTTTCCACACAATTCAGCTAGGATTCGATTAGGGTCAACACCCATTGCTATGGGCCAAACGTGGCATCGGTAAGCCGTGATGACTTTGTCTTCGGGTTTCATTACGTGTAGGAAACCGGCAGGCAAAGCTTCTTGACCATTGTATAAATGCAAGAATCCTCTGATTTTTTGCTTTAAATAAAGCGAACGACATTTCTCTTCAAACCTTCTCCAGAAAGTCATTTCTCTGTACCATTGAAGATATGTTTTCTTTGTAACTTTTTTCATAAAATCTATCGTAAAGGGCAAATTTAGGTGTTAATATTTATTTGTCCAAAATTAGTCTAACTTAACATGTCACTATCGAAATGCAAAGGCAAGAGTGAACTCGCCGATGGGATGACCAAAACCGATCCTGAACGATTGTGTAAGAGGATTTCAATACCTTGACCTTGAAGGGTTTCATACTCCAAAATTGTTTGTCTGCAAAGTCCACAAGGTGACACATCTTTGTCGGTATCCAAGACCGAAATGGCTAAAATCATTTTCTTTTGATTTGGGAAATTGGCATGAACGAAGGATAATAATGTCCTTTCTGCGCAAATTCCTACAGGATAGGATGCGTTTTCTTGGTTATTTCCACTGAATGTTTCTCCATTTCCCAATAAAACCGTAGCGCCAACATGAAAGTTAGAATAAGGTGCATAGGCTTTTTTTGCAATTTCAATTGACTTTTCAAGCAAACCTCTACGAACGGAATCCAATTGCTCGATCGAATCGAATTTTTTATACTCAAACTCGTATTTTAATATATTCATACTTATTATTCCAAAATGTTCAGCAATTTAAAAATTATTCTTAACTTTTACTGCTAAATCCTCTTACTATGCTGACGAAAGTTTACGGAAGTGCAATTTATGGGGTATCGGCCCGGACGATAACCATTGAAGTGAATGTAGATACGGGAATTGGTTATCATTTGGTCGGCTTAGCTGACAATGCAATCAAAGAAAGTAATTTTCGAATTAGTACCGCTCTTTTGAACACTGGATTTAAAATTCCGGGTAAAAAAGTGACCATCAATATGGCACCTGCCGATTTACAAAAAGTAGGATCGGCCTATGATTTAACAATAGCCATGGGAATTTTGGCTTCGTCTCAACAAATTAGGGCTGAATCAATTGCGGATTATATCATTATGGGTGAATTGGCACTGGATGGAATTATCCGACCGATTAAAGGTGCTCTGCCCATTGCCGTTCAAGCGCGGGACGAAGGTTTTAAAGGTTTTATTCTTCCGAAACAAAATGCCAAAGAAGCAGCGGTTGTTACGGGTTTGGAAGTAATTGGGGTAGATAACATTTCCGAAGTCATTGATTTTTTCAACACAGGAAAAGAATTGGAAATCACCAAAATCGATATTCACAAAGAGTTTTATGATCAATTGAATTCCTTCCCGTTTGATTTTGCGGATGTGAAAGGTCAAGAAAATGTAAAGCGGGCATTGGAAATTGCTGCTGCAGGAGGACACAACATTATTCTCATCGGTCCGCCCGGAAGTGGAAAAACGATGTTGGCAAAACGGATTCCGTCCATATTACCGCCATTGACTTTGGAAGAAGCGTTGGAAACGACGAAAATTCATTCTGTGGCTGGAAAGTTGGGCGAAGTTTCTTCGTTAATGACCGTTCGGCCGTACTGTTCGCCGCATCATACGGTTTCTGACGCAGGTTTAGTTGGAGGAGGATCGTATCCACAACCGGGGGAAATTTCATTGGCCCATAATGGCGTTTTGTTTTTGGATGAATTGCCTGAATTTAAACGAACCGTTTTGGAAGTAATGCGTCAACCGCTGGAAGATAGAGAGATTACGATTTCAAGAGCGAAGTTTACAGTTACCTATCCTGCGAGCTTCATGTTGGTTGCTTCCATGAATCCAAGTCCAAGTGGCTATTTCCCCGATGATCCCAACAATACGTCGAGTTTACAGGAAATGCAACGGTATATGAATCGGATTTCAGGGCCTTTGATGGATCGAATTGATTTACATATTGAAGTGAGTCCCGTTCCCTTTGAGGATTTATCCGCCGAGCGAAATGGAGAAAAAAGTATCGAAATCCGAAAACGGGTAGAAAAAGCACGGAATTTTCAAACAAAACGGTATAAAAACATTCCTTCCATCCATTGCAATGCTCAAATTGGTTCCAAACAGCTGGATGAATTTTGCCAAGTTGATGAAGCTGGAAAAAGCTTGATTAAAACCGCCATGGAACGGTTGAATTTATCTGCCCGTGCATACGATCGAATCCTTCGAGTTTCTAGAACCATCGCGGATTTGGAAGGTGTAGAAATGTTGAATAGCACCCATATTGCGGAAGCGATTCAATACAGAAGTTTGGATCGAGAAGGGTGGGGGATTTAACTTCACAATCCAAACGAGGTAGTTAATGCACGTGTTAACTTACGATTAAATTTAAATTAAATTGATTTTGCTTCCACCAACATTTCTGCAACTCGTCTCCCGGTTTCAGCAGCGCCATTCATAAAGCCTTGGAATAATTCACTGCAGTGTTCACCCGCAAAAAAGAAATTCCCAACCGGTTCCATTTCCAATCCAGCAATAGACGACCATTGACCTACTTTGTAACAGCTGTAACTCGCTTTTACATACGGATAATCAATCCAGTTTACAAAAACATGATGACCTGTAAAGTGCGCTTTGGAGTTGATAAAGATTTTGTCTAATTCCTCTACATAGCCTAGCACTTTTTCCTTGGGTAACTCGGTTCTCCAAACGTGGGTTGCAGGTGCTAATGGACTTTGAGTAGAATCATTGCATAATTTCTGAGAATATTCTCCACCAAAATACGCGACATAGGCTCCATTTGTATTGTTTTCGGTTTTATTTACACTTCCGTCCCAACCGTTTGTCATATTATTGGTGAAGAGATAACCCATAGCATTGTTCTCCTTATTTCGCCAAGGTTGACTGTCGTATCCCAAAACCAATTTCGTGTTTTTTCCGTAGCCTAATTCGTCAATGCATTTTCGTTTCTCAGCTGAAATTGATTTTAAATCCAATTTCAAATTCCGAAGAATGGTAAAAGGAAGTGTACAAACAATCGCTTTGGATTTAATTGCCTCATCATTATTAAAGGAAATAAGGTAAGAACCATCTTCTTGTTCTACAATGGATTTTACCTCATATCCATTGTGGATTTTATCTTTGCCCACTTTCGCTGCCAAACCTTTGATGATTTCAGAATTTCCACCTTTGATTCGGTAGCGCTCATCACTACTTCCGAAAACTTTAAAACCTTCTTCGGTAGAAGTATCGATCATGTCTAACATATTGATGGTGGAAAGTTCTTCACAATCCAAACCGTATTCTGCAACCCAAGCTGCAACGAATAAATCTTTGAGCCAATTTGCGCAATTTAGAGATTGAATGTATACGGATAAAGGTGTGTTATCCAAAATCTCAGCATGCGGCGTATCGTAATTCTCACCAAGTGAATCGACATCTTCTGCAATTTTGGGTGCGATTTTCATAAATTCCTGAATGATTTCTTCTTCACTGATTTTTCGATTGTCGAAATAATAAATATCTTTCACCCAGTCATTGGCCTCTTGTTCTGCAATCATATCAAGTAATTCCAAATTAAATTCTTTGGCTAAATCCAACATGTCTTGATGATCCGAATCGATGAAATCTCCGCCGAATTCAGGGAAAATTCCCAATCCCATTGAATCGTTGTAATGAGTTAGAATGCGTCCACCCACTCGACGATCCGCTTCAAAGATTTTGAAATCCAATCCCGATCCCAAAAGATGGTTGGCACAGTTTAATCCAGACATTCCACCGCCTAGAATGGCAATGTCCAAAAGGTTTTCATCTTTAGTATCTGATGGATTTCCACTTTTACAAGACGTTAAATACGAAGGAAAATTATAGGCAATAGCAACACCAGCAGCAGCCTTGACGGATTGGGTTAGGAATTTTCGACGATCATAATTCGGTGAATTCGTTCGATGGATTTTCACCTCTTTATTTAAAGAGGAGAACAGTTGATTGAGCAAATTACTTTTCGGTTTTCTCATGGTTGTATTGTTTTGAAGTTTTAGTATTAGAGAGTTACTAAGATAATTCAAAAATTAATAAGATTTTAAATTTCGAATCAAAAAAAAGCACATTGAAATATTTTCCTATTTAATTCGTTCGCAAGAAAAATTTGGTTTAGAATTGAGGCCTTACTTTCAAAGGTTTTCCACGTATTCTCTCAATTCATTTCAGGATTTTCTTTTTAATTAGAAAAGATTAAATACATTTACGTCTAAGATTTAGTAAAATGAAAGTATATACAAAAACGGGGGACAAGGGTGGAACTTCATTGTATGGAGGAGTTCGGGTTTCTAAAAATAACATTCGAATTGAAGCGTATGGAACGGTGGATGAACTGAATTCCGCATTGGGATTGATTCGAAGTGGTTCTATTTCAGTCGAAATGAGTGATCAATTAATTAAAATTCAGAAAAATCTTTTTCATTTAGGGGGAGAATTGGCTACGCCGAAAGAAAAAATGTATTTAGCGAATGGAAAATCGAGGTTACCGAAAATTCTGGAAGAAAAGGACATTGTTCAATTGGAGAATTGGATCGATGAGATGGACGCAACTTTACCCGCTTTAACCCATTTTATTTTAGCGGGTGGAAATATGGAAGCGTCGCATGCTCAATTGTGTCGATGTATTTGCAGACGTGCAGAGCGACGAGCCGTGGCGTTGGCGGAAGTGGAAGAAATCAGAGAAGAAGCGGTTAAATATTTAAATCGACTATCGGATTATCTTTTTGTGATGGCCCGAAAAATCGCGCATGATGCAGGACATGAAGAAATTAAATGGTTACCAAACGAAGAGTAATGAATAGAGTCGCCTTATTTCTAAACGGGTTACCACCCAAGAAAATACCGAATCTGAGTCAATTCAATCAGATTTATTGTACCGATGGTGCATATCATTATTTAATTGAAAAACGGATAAAACCCGATGTGGTTTGTGGAGATTTTGATTCATTTCCCAAAGAAGATATTCCAGAAGGAATTGAAATCATTGAGTTGGCCGATCAAAATTACACGGATTTCGAAAAAACACTTCGACTTTTAAAAGAAAGGGAATTTGAAGAAGTGTATATTTATGGAAGTAGTGGTATGGAACACGATCATTTTTTGGGGAATTTATCTTCCGCCTTGAAATTCAAAGAGAAAATGACATTGTTATTTTTTGACGATTACAGTTATTATTTCTTTGCCGATAAGGAAACTCAAATGCAAGGTTACAAAGACAGAGTGATTTCTCTTTATCCTTTTCCATCCGCTAAAAATGTGGAAACAGAAGGTTTGAAATTCCCACTTACGAAAGAAGATTTGGATTTAACGAATCGTATTGGAATTCGAAATATTGCAACAAAAGACGAAGTAATTATTCGTTTTGAAGAAGGAAATTTGTTATTATTTATAAAAAATGGGGATTAAAAAAGTTGTTCATCTGGTTTTAAAATTCCAATTCCACCAAAATAGGACAGTGGTCGGAATGATATGCTTCAGGTAAAATAACCGCTCGTTTCATATTGTTTTCCAAAGTTTGACTGACCATATTGTAGTCAATCCGCCATCCTTTGTTATTGGCGCGAGAATTCGCTCGGTAACTCCACCAACTGTAATGATTGGGTTCTTTTACAAAATGCCGAAACGAATCAATCATCTCACATTTCTCCATATAATTTGATAACCATTCTCTTTCCATCGGTAAAAATCCAGAAACTCTTGCATTCCGAATGGGGTCATGAATATCAATGGCTTGGTGACATATATTGTAATCTCCGCAAACTATAAGATTTGGAATTTCTTTGCGTAAATCTTGAATGTATTCCAAAAAATCATAACAAAACTGCATTTTGAAATCCAAACGTTTGTCCCTATTCGTTCCGCTTGGAAGGTAAAGACTAATCACAGAAAAATCGTCGAAATCCGCTCTTAATACTCGTCCTTCATAATCCATGTAATCGATTCCTGTTCCATATTCGATATGTTTGGGTTTGGTTTTCGATAAAATTGCAACGCCACTGTATCCTTTCTTTTCTGCAGAATGCCAATACGTATGAAAGCCCAAATCAGAAAGGATTTCAATTTCAGCACCAATTTGATCCACGTTTGCTTTGATTTCTTGGATACATAAAACATCGGGTTGCGCTGCTGAAATCCATTCGCCCAAACCCTTTCGCATCGCAGCGCGTATTCCGTTTACATTGTAACTAATTATTTTCAAGGATGAATTTCTAAATGATTTAAATTCGAGTGGAAGTTAATAATTCCATAAACGAATCAATTTTTCTTCAAATTCTACATCCGGCATAAATTGTTTTTCCAATTCCGCATTGAAAGGAATCGGGGTATTCATGCTGGCTGCTCTAAATACAGGTGCATCCAATTCTTCGAAGATTTCTTCTGTAATTAAGGCAGAAATTTCCGCACCAAATCCATTGATTAAAGTGTCTTCATGAAGAATAATAACTTTTCCCGTATGGCGAACGGATTGAAGGATAGTTTCTTTGTCCAACGGAATCAATGTGCGTAAATCAATAACTTCCGCATCGATTTCTGGATGTTTTTTCAAGATATCCAAAGTTATGTGAACGCCCATTCCATAGGTAACAATGGTAAGATCTTTTCCTTTTCTATGAATCCGCGCTTTGCCAAAAGGAAGTGTATAATATCCTTCTGGAACTTCGGATTTTAGGCTTCGGTACAATTTCTTATGCTCAAAATAAAGGACAGGATTTGGATCTGCAAAAGATTGCAACAACAAACCTTTGGCGTCCTCGGGCGTAGATGGATAGACGATTCTAAGCCCAGGAACTTTGGTAAACCAAGCTTCGGTCGATTGCGAGTGAAAAGGTCCTGCTGCCATTCCGCCACCCGTTGGCATACGAACGACTACGTCTGCATTTTGATTCCAACGGTAATGGGCTTTTGCTAAATTATTTACAATTTGATTGAATCCTTCGGTTACAAAATCCGAAAACTGCATTTCCACCATACTTTTTTGTCCGCAAATTGATAAGCCCAATCCAGCGCCAACAATAGCTGCTTCACAAATGGGCGTATTCCGAACGCGATCTTTTCCGTATTTGGTAACAAAACCATCGGTTACTTTGAAAGCACCTCCATATTCTGCAATATCTTGACCCATCAAAACCAAGTCGGGATATAGTTTCATCGCTTCATCCAAACCTTCGGTTATGGCATCAATAAATCGAATTTCGCGGTTGGAAATTGATTTGGGTAGAATTTCTTCATTCGAAAAAGGAGCATATACATCGTTTAATTCCGTTTCCTTATTCGGAATTATTTTGGGTAGATTATCTGCCTTTTCCAATTCTTCTAAAATAAATTCACTCATTTCCTTTCGGTAATTTTGAATCAATTCATCGGTTAGAATTCCTTTATCTTTCAATACTTTCTCGTATTGAAGAACTGGATCTCTTTCTTCCCAGGATTCAATTATACCTTCGGGATAATAAGCTGTTCCGGAGGCTTCTTCATGACCACGCATTCTGAAAGTCATGCATTCAATCAAAACGGGTCGTGGATTTTCACGGATTTCCTCGGCCCAGTATTTTAGGGTTTCATAGACTTCTAAGAAATTATTTCCATCAATCGTTACGGCATCTATTCCGTATCCAATTCCTTTGTCTTTGAAAGATTTCATTCTGAATTGTTCAGAAGATGGCGTAGAAAGTCCCCATTGGTTATTTTCAACAAGGATAATTAGCGGAAGTTGCCAAACAGCAGCGACATTCACCGCTTCGTGAAAATCACCTTCACTGGCACCACCATCTCCGGTAAAAACCAAAGTTGCTTTTTTGTTTTTTTGCAATACGTTGGCTAAAGCGATTCCGTCTGCTACGCCCATTTGCGAACCGAGGTGAGAAATCATTCCCACAATGTTGTAATCTTGGGTTCCAAAGTGGAAGGAGCGATCTCGTCCTTTTGTAAATCCTTCTAATTTCCCTTGAAACTGCGCAAACAGCCGTTTTAGGGGAATATCTCGTGAAGTAAATACGCCCAAATTTCGGTGCATAGTCAAAATATATTCTTCCGGATCCAACGCCAATGTACTGCCGACTGAGATTGCTTCTTGTCCCCAAGCCGAAAACCACTTTGAAATTTTCCCTTGACGCAAGCCGATGAGCATTCGCTCTTCAATCATTCGTGGAAGAAGTAATTTTTTATAAAACGTAATGTATTGATTATCAGTGTATGATTCTGAATTCATTTTTTTAATTTAAAAAGTCAAAATTAGCCTATTTATTGAATCTTAAAAACAAAAAACCCGTTAAATATTTAACGGGTTTGCTTTGGTATATGTTTATAAAAAGGATCTATTGCAACGATTTTTCAATTGCGCGCATTTGATCTTCTTTGTCAAACATTTCTGCTGCTTGGTAGGCTTGTCTCAGAATTTTTGCGGATTCATAATCGGTTTTATCCAATTCAAATGCTTTCTCTAAGTAAGGAAGAGCTTCCAAGTATAAAGCTTTTCGTTTTCCTGTATATTCTTTATACACTTGTTTTTCTTTTGAGCTAACTCCTAAATTCGCATTGATAACTTCAATGAATTCTTTTTCAGGTTTCACTTTAATCAAGGCAATATTAGTATAAGCGTTTTTGTATTTTGGATCGGCTTTAATTGCTTTTTCTAAATACTCAATCGCTTTTGCATCATCGTTTTTTTGCATGTAAAGTACACCGATATTGAAATAATTTTCAGGGTCATTCGGATTTGCTTTTGCGTTTTCTACCAATTTAGAAAGGAACATATCTTCTTTCCCTGATAAATGGTAAACACTTCCTGCAAGACCTTGTATCTTGGTGTCTTTTGGATATTTAACTACAATTTTTTCTACGATGGGATCATGCTTTTTTAATTCGACTAAAGTTCCCAATGTATAGGTATATAAATCTTGTTCAACCGAAGGTATTTTCACTTCTTTTATGTTTGAAACTACACCTAATTTCTGTTGTAATTCTGCATCTGATTTTGATTTGAAGCTAATTTCTTCACCTGTATCTTTTTCAACCCCTGACCAATACGAACTTGCGCCCGTGTAGTTGTTTTCAATTAACTCTTTGTACAAATCAAAAGCTTTTTGATAGCTTTTCCCTTTGTGATAACTAATGGCTGCATTGTATTTCAGCATATCTGCATCACCTCCGATTACTTTTGCTAGATAGGAGGCTTCCAAAAGTTTGTCACCCGCTTCTACGTCCCGACCGCCATCCATGGCAGCTTGAGCTTGTTGAAGAACACCTTGTGCTTTTGTTGCCAAATTATCTTGAATCAACAAGGTGTAGTTTTGATTTAGAGGTTCTTCTTTCACTTTTGCATAATCTCCAGAGGCAGCAACTTTTTCTGCTTCTGCGCGCGTTGCGTAAAATTCCGTATTCTTGGTCGATTTATTTCGAACGGAATACATGAGTCCCTTTTCATATTTCCCCAATTCCCCAAATAATTTAGCCGCTTCAATCGAATTTCCTTCTTGAAGAGCGATTTGTCCCGCAACGAAGTAGTATTTCGCTTTGGATTCGGGTTTAATTAAGTTGGAATTTATCTGTCCAGCTACTTTTGATAATTCCGCTTTGGCGGAAGTCATATTTTTGGATTCATATGCAGAATAAGCTGCGTCGATTTCCTTTTCCTGAGCGAATAATCCACCCATGACTACAAGGGTGGCTATTGATAAAACTAATTTTTTCATATCTATTCGTTTATTTCTGAGTCTAAATTATCATTTTCTTGAGAATCATCTTTGATGTCGTCATTCGTTTCGTCTTGAGTTTCATTGTTTACTTCACCATTGATTCCTTCTTCTAATTCTTCATTTTCGATGTCTTCGTTTTCTTCATTTTCGTCAATTGCAACTTTCGCAACCGCAGCGATTTCATCATTCTTTTTCAGATTGATTAATCGAACTCCTTGGGTTGCACGTCCCATGACTCTCATTTCACGAACACCTGTTCGGATCGTCACACCTGATTTGTTGATAATCATCAAATCATCTTGATCATTTACAGATTTAATCGCGATCAATCGACCGGTTTTTTCTGTAATGTTCAAAGTCGTAACTCCTTTTCCTCCTCGATTCGTAACCCGGTAATCTTCGATATTACTACGTTTACCGTATCCTTTTTCGGACACCACCAAAACGGTTTCTGTTTCTTTGTCTTCGATGACAATCATTCCAATCACTTCGTTTTCCTCGGTTCCTAAATTGATTCCACGAACTCCAGAGGCGGTTCTTCCCATAGGACGAACTTTTTCATCCAAGAAACGAATCGCTTTACCGCTCAACGATGCAATCATGATTTCACTCTTACCATTGGTCAATTTCGCTTCGAATAATTGATCTCCTTCACGAACGGTAATGGCGTTGATTCCGTTTATTCTCGGACGAGAATAGGCTTCCAAAGAGGTTTTCTTAACGATACCTTTTTTGGTTACCATAATTACATAATTATCCTTCACGTATTCGGGATCCCTTAAATCTCGTGTATGAATATACGCACGAACTTTGTCGTCCGGTTCAATGTTGATTAAATTTTGAATTGCTCTTCCTTTGGATGTTTTTGACCCTTCTGGAATTTCAAATACACGCATCCAGAAACATCTCCCTTTTTCAGTAAAGAATAGCATGTATTGGTGGTTGGTGGCAACGACCATATATTCCAAGAAATCGGCATCTCTTGTAGTCGCTCCTCGGTTTCCGACACCACCTCGGGTTTGTTTTCTATATTCCGTTAAAGGTGTACGTTTGATGTATCCTAAATGGCTGATAGTTAATACCATTTCCTCATCCGGAATCAAATCTTCAATATTCATATCACCCCCGGCATAGTCAATTTCAGAACGTCTTTCATCACCATATTTTTCCTTGATTTCTATCAATTCATCTTTGATGATTTTCATTCGTAATTCTTCGTTGGCCAAGATTTCCTTTAAGTATTCGATGGTTTTCATCAACTCTTCATATTCGGCTTTGATTTTATCAATCTCAAGACCTGTCAACGTTCTTAAACGTAATTCCAGAATGGCTCTGGCTTGAATTTCTGATAATTCAAAGGCTTCCATCAAACCACTTCGTGCTTCATCGGGTGTCGCACTTTCCCGAATGATTTTTATCGCTCGGTCCAAGTCATCTTGAGTTCCGATTACCTTCATGTACCCCTCTAAAATGTGGGCGCGTTCTTCGGCTTTTCGTAAATCAAATTGGGTACGACGAATCACAACGTCATGACGGTGATTTACGAAATGTTTGATTAAATCTTTTAAATTCAATTGTTCCGGTCGACCATTTACAAGTGCAATGTTATTCACACTAAATGAGGACTGTAGAGCTGTGTGTTTATACAAAAGGTTTAATACAATATTTGGAATTGCATCCATCTTTAAAACATAGACGATACGCATTCCATTACGATCAGATTCATCACGTATTTCAGCGATTCCCTCTAGTTTCCCTTCTTTCACTAAATCCGCGGTTTTCAAAATCATATCCGCCTTATTTACTTGATAAGGGATTTCGTTCACAATGATGCAATCTCGACCGCCAATAGTTTCAAAAACGGTTTTTCCACGCATTACAATACGACCTCTTCCGGTTTCGAAAGCTTCTTTTACTCCGCTGTATCCGTAAATAGTTCCGCCTGTAGGGAAGTCAGGTGCTTTTATATGTTGGATAAGTTCATCAATTGTAACCTCATTATCATCAATGTATGCAACGGTTCCATCAATTACTTCAGACAAGTTATGAGGCGCCATATTGGTCGCCATACCTACCGCGATTCCCGATGCTCCGTTGACCAATAGGTTTGGAATTCGGGTGGGAAGAACTTTGGGTTCGTGTAGACTATCGTCAAAGTTTAGCTGTAAATCAACGGTCTCTTTGTCGATATCCGAAAGCATTTCTTCTGAAATCTTTTGCAATCTCGCTTCGGTATATCGCATAGCTGCAGGTGGATCACCATCCACGGAACCAAAGTTACCTTGTCCATCCACCATCATATAGCGGAGTGACCATGGTTGCGCCATACGCACCATGGCATCATAAACGGAAGTATCACCATGTGGGTGGAATTTACCTAAAACCTCCCCAACAATACGTGCCGATTTTTTATGTGCCCGGTTGGACAATACACCTAATTCATACATTCCATACAAAACCCTTCTGTGAACTGGTTTCAAACCGTCACGAACATCTGGTAATGCACGAGATACAATAACCGACATCGAATAGTCGATGTACGCCGATTTCATTTCATCCTCGATGTTAATCGGGATTAGTTTTTCTCCGTCATTCGTCATTTAGTCATTTTTTTATTTAATCCTGAATTCTTTACGATAGGGAATTCAAGCTGATTTTTTGTTAGTATTAATTTTCATTAATAAATATTTGTATTCGAATCTGGACCTCCAATCGATTTACAAACTTTAAAACGTGCTAAAATACGAATTTTAAGCCAAATACTTTGTGTTTTCTTGGTGAGTTTTCAACAAATTATGTGGAAAAATGTTGATTTTTAATTTCTGGAAAATTTATTAGGAATTAGAAGAATAGTTTAAGATTTGAAATAGAGGAATTGTTCCATTTCAATAAATTACGAGATGAATAAAAACGGTTCGAAAAGTGAGTTGAATTAAAAGATCTAAACTACTCGAACTTTCATAATAAAGCGGTTTGTTTCGTCTTAATTCTTCTTTCTGAAATAAAGATAGATTCCAATTATCAATCCCACGCTCAAAATAGCGATTCCAGTTTTCATAAAAAGTGTTAAAACAAGAAGTAGAATTCCACTTATTCCTAATAATAAGGACACGAGTAATAAGAAGACAAAATCTGCTTTTTTCTTTATTTCTTTTTTTAATTTTTTATTTTCAATTAAATCCTGCTGACGTCCTGAATTAATTTCGGTTTGAACTTTAAATTCCTCAACTAAAAAACGGTAAGCTGTGGAGAATTCTTCAAAATCAGTATTGTATCCAATCGATCGAAAAGACACTTTTTCTCTTTGGTATTTGAATCGTTTTTTATGGTCAGATTGAAATTCTTTTAATTCGGTAAGAAGATCTTTTGGATGAGAATAAAATTGGATTAATTCACTAAAATCAATTTCTAAATCGGTGTTTTCTGCTACTTCGCTTTTCAGGAAATTTAAAAATTCCGTGCGAAGTGTTTTCTTTCGCTGACTTTCCGAACTAATTGCTCTCTCCATCTTCGAGAGGTTACTTATGGCTATTTCTATAGGAATTATAAGCTTCGCGTTTTTAGCCTCTTCTTTTTCTTCAAAAGCAGTTTCAATCCGACTTTCCTGTTGTTCCAATAAATCGATGGATAAAACTTCTTGCCATAAAAAAGGAAGCGTAGTCGAATAGTGAAAGCTTTTTAATTGATACGCTTTGTCCCGATAATTTAGATAAACTTGATTTGACATTTTAAATGTTCTACTACAATTTGAAGGCAGCAAGTTACTTAAAATATCAGGACACTCTGAAATTTCCAAGAGAATATAAGTCATCGAATTATTCGCAAAAGGCTAATAAAACATTTGAAAACTTCTAGAGATTATGGAACACTATCCCTACAAAAACATCAGAATTTCGTAATATTGAATAAAAAATTAGAATCATGAACAAACCACTTTACAAATTTTTCACGGAGGATCATCATCGACTGGAAGCGATTTTGGATAAGGCGACTGAGAATCCAAATGAAATAAATATGGAATTTTATCAGAAATTCCGAACGGGTTTGTTGACACATATTAAAATGGAAGAGAAAATTCTTTTTTTAGCTGCTCAAAAAGCAAATAACAACGAACCCCTTCCAATCGCAGGACAACTTCGATTGGAACACGGTGCAATTACGGCGTTAATGGTTCCTAGGCCTACCCTAGACATAGTAAAAGTATTGCGATATGTATTGGGAAAACATGATTTGGCCGAAGAAGAACCCGGTGGAATGTATGATGCATGTGAAGCCATGACCCACCATCAGACCCAAGATATTTTGGATCAATTGGCTGGTGTAACCGAAGTTCCCGTTCATCCGCACAAAGATATTCCTTTGGCAATGCAGGCTGCGAGACGCGCTTTGAATAGAGCAGGATATGATTTCGATGAAATTGTTGCGCTCTGATATTTCTAAAATTAAAAACAAAAACAATGAAAGACACAAAAGCATACGGAATGCATTCAGAAACCGAGAAATTGGTAGAAATGCAGATTGAACGAAGAGAAAACCAGCCGACTGATGTACAGATTGAGATTTTGTATTGCGGAGTTTGTCACAGTGACATCCACACGGCAAAAAACGAATGGGGTGGCGCGAAATATCCCGTTGTTCCGGGCCATGAAATCATTGGAAAAGTCACAAGTGTTGGAAGTGAGGTAACTCGATTTAAAGTTGGAGATACAGTAGGAGTTGGATGTATGGTTGATTCGTGTCGTACGTGCTCTTCGTGCGAAGAAAACTTGGAACAATATTGCGAGAAAGGAGCAACTTTCACCTACGGAGGACGCGATAAATTCTTAGGAGGATTCACTTTTGGAGGCTATTCTGAAAAAATAGTTGTTGATCAGGATTTCGTATTACAGATTTCCGAGAAATTAGATGCTTCGAAAGCAGGTCCTTTGTTATGTGCAGGAATTACGACTTGGTCGCCCCTTCGGCATTGGAAAGTAAAAGCAGGAGATAGAGTAGGAGTCATCGGTTTGGGTGGTTTGGGTCATATGGGAATTAAATTCGCGGCCGCATTGGGAGCTCATGTGGTGATGATTACAACTTCGCCTGAAAAAGGCAATGATGCGAAATTATTAGGTGCGCATCAAGTTCTTCTTTCCAAAGATATTGAAGCTATGAAAGCACAAGCCAATTCCTTTGATTTTTTACTGAATACCATTCCGGTCGGTCACGATGTGGATCCGTATGTTAATCTGTTGAAACGAGATGCAACGATGGTTATGGTCGGAGCCATTGAACCTTTGACACATGTAAATAGTGCAGGATTGGTTCTAAAAAGAAAGAGTATCGCTGGTTCTTTAATCGGTGGAATTGCGGAAACCCAAGAAATGTTGGATTTCTGTGCCCTACATGGAGTTTTGCCCGAAGTGGAAATGATTCCTATTCAAGATATAAATGAAGCATGGGATCGCATGGTAAAATCCGATGTGAAATATCGATTTGTGATTGACATGAAGTCCTTGAAAGAATAAAATAATTTAATGAAAATAACCGTATGGAATTAGGAATAGGAATGTTTGGCGATATGACTTTTGATAAAAGTCGAAATCATTTTCAATCTCCAGGTCAAAGATTGCAGGAACTAATTGAACAAGTTAAGTTGGCAGATGAATTGGGAATTGATGTTTTTTCTATAGGAGAACATCATCGTCCGGATTATTCTGTATCAAGTCCTGAAATAGTGCTATCTGCACTTTCCACAGTAACTAAAAACATCACATTGGGAAGTGGAGTTACCGTATTAAGTTCGACCGATCCCGTAAAAGTATATCAGAATTTTTCTACGTTGGATTTACTTTCCAATCAACGTGCAGAGATAATTGCAGGAAGGGGAAGTTTCATTGAATCTTTTCCTTTGTTTGGGTATGACTTAAAGGATTATTCCGCTTTATTTGAGGAAAAATTGGATTTGTTGATTCAATTAAATGCGAACGAAAGTTTGACTTGGAGTGGGAAATTCCGAGCACCATTGAATGAACAGACCGTATATCCACGTCCAGAACGAAAACTTCCGATTTGGATTGCTGTTGGAGGAACGCCCGAATCAGTTGTTCGTGCGGCTAAATATGGAGTGCCTATAATTTTCGCAATTATTGGTGGTATGCCTAAACAGTTTCTTCCCATGATTGAATTATACAAACAACAATATCTTCAGTTTGGTCACGATCCTAAGAAAATGGAAATAGGCGTTCATTCACATACCTTTATTATGGATTCACACCAAGATTTACTCGATATTTATTTTCCATATTATGCGGCTCAAATGGATCGGATTGGAAAAGATAGGGGATGGGCACCGTATACTAAAATGCAGTTTGAAGGGGGAATGAGCCCAGAAGGTGCATTGTTTATGGGCGATGTAAATCAAGTCGCAGAGAAAATGATAAAAACCATTGAATTATTTGGCTTGACTCGATTTATAGCACATATTGACATCGGTGGGCCAAGTCACAAAGAACTTATGAAAACCATAGAACTCTACGGTACAAAAGTTCTTCCGCTCGTTCGAAAATCAATTCAAAACAAATAAAAAAAACCGTCTCGTTAGAAAAGCGAGACGGTTTTTTTACAAACTATTTAGTGATTTATTTTTTGATTAACTTTTTAGTGATTGTTCCATCCTTCGTTTGAATTTTCACTACATAAACTCCAACAGAAAGACTGCTCACGTCAATGCTTGCTCTTTGTTGTTTCAGATCAACTGATGTTTGGTAAACCGTTCTTCCGGTTAAATCTTGAATGTTAATTTGAGCATCTGTGTAGGATTTATCAGTCAAAATATAAAATTCACCTTTTGTAGGGTTGGGATAAATACTTATTTCCTGATTCATTAAATCATTTGTACCCATTTCACAACTCAATACGTTGGTTGGTGGCATATCGAAAGATTCGGTACCATCCTGTACATTGTTTGCGCTTCCTTGACTTGCGCCGTAACCTAAACCACGTTTTGCAAATGCTTTCCAAATACTACATTGGTTTGCACCTTCGTTGTTGTTGATATCCGCTTGTAAAATAGCATCACGACCTGTAACAAATCCCGGACCACAAGGTTGTAATTTCATTCCGTCCATCACCAATTGCATCGCTAAGTTATTCCCACCTGTTCCGTCAATTAAATTAGGATCAAAACCATATACATCAATCAATTCCCAAGTCATTTCCCAAAGCATTGTTGCCCAAACATAACCCACGCCATGTGGTACAGAAACCGATTTAATTCGATTGTAGGTAGAAGGATTGATTGCCATATCTGTAGAATAACGAGAAGGTCTAATTCCTACCCCTGTCGTAGGCTGAGAGATTGCATACGTCCCAATTCCTCTTCCGTCTGTTCCTTGATCACCTGGCTCAATAGTCATCATCAATCCAAAGTAGTCACTCCAACCTTCGCCCATTTGCTCTTCGTTATTTAAACATCCGCTGTTCGCAGGACCTCCTGTTAAACGGTTAGAAATTCCGTGGGTATATTCATGAATCATGATTCCATTATCAAAAGTACCGTCTTTGTATCCATCCCAGTGTCCATCTTTTGGAACCGAACCGTTTAAGGTTGTTCCACCTAAAATAGCAGTCATAATTGGATTTCCATCAGCCATTGAAATCATGACTGCTGGAATGGTAATGGTTGGATCCTCTCCACCCATTGCAATAGGAGCACCTGCTACGTTATTTACCATAACTACTGCTTTTGCGCCTGCAACTTGAGCTTTTTTCACTTTCGTAACAAAGTCACAATCTCCTCTTCGTATTAAAACAATTTTCCCATTCAGTTCGGCTGTGTTTGTAATATTATCACAACCGTCGTTTGCATCCGTTCCACCATTTGCATTGTCATCTTTTAAAACGGCTAAATTTTCTGTAATCGGTGGAGTAGGTAAACCACCTCCAAAACCAGCTAAAACTCCGTTGTAATTTCCTTGGTGCGTTCCCGCTGTATTTACGGAGAATAAATGACTATCCCCTTGGTTGGATGTCCACATAAACATAATCATATATGGATTTCCACCTTCGGCAGGCGTTCCAAACATCGCATTGTTCATATAGCCCATGGTTTCTCCGGTTTGACCAAAAGCATATACATGGTCGTTTCCAACACCTCCTTTTCCGTAGTTATTCTGTTGGAAATTTCCAGCTGCTTCAGTGAAACCATAATGATACCAAACATCATGAATCATATTATTAACGTAAAATAAATTTGTCGTTGAGGCATCAGCACTTTCATATAGATTTCTTGTGAAATCAATTGGGAAATCAAAATTTAATTGCGTTCCACCCTCAGCAAATCCTGAAAAAGTATAAGCTCCACCGCCAAATAACCATCCCAGTCCTGCACTATTTTGATCATTTACAGCGATTACATTGTTTCCTCGGGTGTAGGTGTATTCTGCACCTGCTGCACCATTTACATCATGCCATCCGTAAGGAGAAGCGGTTGTGCTTGAAGGGTTTTCAATAATACTACGACTACCAAAAGTAGGAGCTTCAATGGGAAGTTGAAATACATTGTATTTTGAACCATCGTCATACATTGTACTGGTTGCGTATTGCTGTTCCAACCATTGTACTTTCTCGCTTTTTTTGTATTCCGTCAAAACATTTTCAAATGGTGTCCCGTCGAAATTACAACTTAGTAATTGGTTGTGTTGTGCATAGATTTCACCTGTTTTCGCATTGGAAATTACTTCGAGAATTTTTAATTCAGTGCCAGTATTCACATTGAAATGAACCATCCAACTTAGATTTAATTTACCGTCTTCTGTTGCATAATACATGATTTGATTTGTAAACTCTGTATTTAAAAACGCATTTTCATTCAGCGTCAATCCTAAATTCTGAACGACTTTTGAAGAAATTACATCCAAGTTCAATTCCGCATTTTGATTTCCAATACGCTGAGCAATGTTTTTCTGAAAAGTTTGTGTCATATAAACTACTTTTCCATCCTTGATTGCAAAGTTGGCAATCGCCCCATAAACTGGATAGCCTGCAAAGTTCTGTTGAACATAGGCATATTCAATTTTTGATTTTTCATCTGTGTAATTCGTCTGAACTACTAAGTCTTGAATATCTGTAGCGTCAAACCCCAAAGTGGAAGCTTGTGATTCTAAGTATTCTTTTGTCATCGTTAAAACTGACGAATCTTGTGCCCAAACTGTATTATATGAAAATAAAAACAGAAAAGCCACCCAATAAATTTTTCTCATGTGTCTGTGTGTAAAATTAAGTTAGCTGTAAAAATAAGGAAAATAAGTTCTTGAAGGTGTAAACACCTATGAAAATATTGCAATTATTTTATAATTAAATTGATATATAGATCTTTAACCGATTTTTAACCCTTATTTATCTTCTAAATTATTCAAATTGTATTGGTATAAAGTAGGATAAATTTACAAAAAAAGGTTACTTTTATTTTTTTTAAAATGAAATGAATTTTTTAATCATTGGTGATATTCACGGTTGCTATTATACCCTTCAACGTTTACTTAAAAAGCATTGGGACAAAGAATCCGAAAGGGTTTTATTTTTAGGAGATTATGTAAATAAAGGAAAGCATTCGTTCAAGGTTTTGGCTTTCTTAATGGAGTTAAAAAAGAGGTATGGAAGTCAAATCATTCTTTTGAAAGGAAATAATGAAGTTTTATTTGAGAAAAAGTATCGAATAAAAGCTAGTGCTGAAAAAAGAAAGAAGTTTGAGAAACATCTGTTGGATTTCGATGAAACTTTGGATTTCCTGAGTGAATTGCCTCATTATTGGGAAAATGATTTTCTGTTTGCATCTCATGCTGGAGTTCCCAAAAAGAAGGAGTTTCCTCTTGGAGAGGAAGATTTGGATTTATTATTCAATCGAAAAAGTTTGGCAAATATTGGTAAAACACAAGTCTTGGGTCATATCGTGGTTGATGAACCTTACTATGACAAAAAAGCGGATGCGTGGTATTTGGACACGGGTGCAGCTTTTGGTGAGAAATTAACAGCGGCAAAAGTGAATGCAAGTGGGATACTGAGAGAAATAATCAATGTACATACAGATCCAAGAGATGTTTAAAACTTAGACTTTCAGACTGATACGGTTATCAATTCCTAATACATTGTATATAATCTTCAAATGGTATTTGACCGTGTTTTCTGAAATAAATAATGCGGAACCGATTTCTTTGTTCGTTTTTCCTTGTTTGATTAATTCTATAATTTCAAGTTGGCGTTCGGATAAATCATATTTCTCCAAATCCACTTTTGAATGATCGATTTGATCTAACTCCCAACTTAATTTTTCTAGTTTTGCTCTAATTCGGTCATTTTCACTTTCTACCAAAGCTCTTTTTTGCTTATTTACTTTAAATAATTTGAATAAAACAAGAATTAAGATAAGCAGAATCGTTAATAAAACAGAGAGGAAAATTAGCATATTTTGCTCGTTCTTAAGTTCTAAACTTGTGCGGGTTTTGAGCATTTCATTTTCAAGCATATTCATTTTTCCGCTTTGATAGGGTGCATTATATTTTCCGGAGAGCTCAGAACCTAGGTTTTGATAGAAATAGGCGTTTTTATAATCTTCACGAGCTACAAAAAAGTGGCTGTACTCAAAATACAATCGGATTTTATAAATATCCATTTTATACTCTTCTGCATAGTGCATTCCTTTATCAAAGGCTGAACGAGCCATTTCACTATCATTTAAATTCTCAGCTAAAGCAAGAAGCTTTATGTAAACTCCAGGTAGGTGTTGAGGGTCTGTTTCTTCCAGAACTTTTATTCCTTCATACAAAGACTTTTCTGCTTCCTTCAATTTCCCCTCTCTTATATCTATTACGGCTAATACATTGTAATAAAATGAAAGTGTGGTACCATCAATAAGTGGAAGCGAAGATTTATCAATTTCAGCTAGATGCTGAGGAACTTTGTCAAAATTAAGTAGATCAAAATCAATAAACATTTTTTCAATGCGAATCCGGGTTTCCACTTCTTTTTTACGTTCCGTTTTCATTCCTTCTTTGTAAGCCAAATCCAAATTATCCAAAGTGGATGGATAGTTGAAAACCCTCTTATAGGTTTGCGCTTTTAATAAATAGGCATTGTATTTATCATACGATGTGCTTTTACGGTCATTAATAATATTTTCTAATTTAACAATTGAAAGCTCATAATTGTAGTTTCGGTTTAAATCTGATATTTCTTGATACAGTTTTTTTGCATCAATGGATTGTGCAAGGAGAGAATTCCCATAGAATAAAAGTAAGAAAAGGTAAATATACTTATTCACAAAAATATTTTAGCAAAGGTTTATAATTTGATTTTCAGAAGTTTAGACCACTACCCTTCGGGTAGTCTACCAAACTACCCAACTACTACACTGGCAAAAGTAGTTAAAATTGAAATTATTTCACACTTTCGCATCAATTAATAGTTCATCTCTGTATCTCTACCCAAAACAAATGGATGAGTTATTAAAAATGAACACCAATTATACCTACCTTTTTAGAGCTTACCTCAGCCTAAAAACCTAAACCTGTAAAACAGATGTTTTACACACCTTGAAAAGGGCCTCTTACATTTTTTAACCGAAAATATGAGGGCTCTTTTTAAATTCTACTTAATAGGGATAATTTAAATGGAATTCAATAATGCAATGATTTCTTCTCCATATCGACCAATTTTCTTTTCACCAAATCCTCTGAGTCCACTGAAAGCCGTAATTTCTTTAGGCTGAGCTCTTGCAATTGTATAAATATCGGAATTGGATAAAATCATAAAAACAGGTAGTTCTTCTATTTCTGCTCTTTGATTTCGCCATTTCTTTAATTGCTTTACAATTTCTAATTCTTCAGGATTTAAATCCTCGTAGGTAATAATAGGTGATTTAACTGCTTCTTCAGACGGAGAAGGAGAGTCTTCTTCGGGTAGTTCTTCAAAATGAATTAATACAGACCAAAATGAATTTTCACCTTCTACAAATGCAGAAGATGATTTCTTGAATTGAACTTTCTCTAAAAAGGAATTGACTGTATTTTGATCAGTTTCAAAATATTCTTTTTCTAAACGAATAATAAATACGCGTATTTTCATAACAATATAGGTTTTGGTTAGACCTATAAAATTAAGAAGATTTTAATAAATAAAAAAGTGAATTTACACGCTTATAATAAGTTATGTAATTTAGTTAAAGTTAAATTCGTTTTGAAATTCTGAAGAAACTCCGCTAAAAAACTTATTTTTCAGTCAGCGTTCCACTCAACTTTTCCATTAAATATTTGGCTGTAAAAGATTCTTTCACTTGAGAAACTTCTTCTGGAGTCCCTTGTGCGACTATATTCCCGCCTTTTTTTCCGCCACCCGGACCTATGTCAACAATCCAATCTGCGGATTTAATGATGTCCATATGATGTTCAATTACAAAAACTGTATGTCCATTTTCAATCAACGCTCTAAGTGCCTTTAAAAGCTTTTGAATATCATGAAAATGCAATCCTGTAGAAGGCTCATCAAAAACAAATAGGGTTGGATGTTGGCTGTGTCCTTTCCCTAGGAAAGAGGCTAACTTGATTCGTTGCGCTTCTCCGCCTGAAAGTGTATTGGATGATTGTCCCAATTTCACATAGCCCAATCCCGTATCTTGAAGCGGTTGCAGTTTTTCAACAATTTTATCTTCGCTATAGGTTTTGAAAAATTCAATCGACTCATCCACCGTCATATTTAAAATATCCGAGATGTTTTTCTCATGAAAATTTACTTCCAAGATTTCTTTCTTGAAACGCGCACCTTGACAAGATTCGCATTCCAATTCCACATCCGCCATAAACTGCATTTCGATGGTGATTGTTCCTTCGCCTTTGCATACATCACAACGTCCGCCGTCCACATTGAATGAAAAGTGTTTCGGCTGAAAACCCATCAATGCACTTGCTTTTTGCTTGGAATACAAAGCACGAATATCATCGTACGCTTTAACGTAGGTAACAGGATTTGATCGAGAAGATTTTCCAATTGGATTTTGATCGATCAGTTCAATTTGTTCTATTTTATCTACGGAACCTGAAATTTCATCAAACTCACCAATTTTATGTCCAAATATTCCTAAATTCCGTTGGATTGCAGGAGTCAAAATATCTTTCATCAACGTACTTTTTCCCGAACCACTAAGGCCTGTTACAACCGTTAGGGTATTTAAAGGAAATTTAGCATCGATATTCTTTAGATTATTTTCACGTGCACCTTTGATTTCGATGAAATTTTTAAATGGTTTTCTTTCTTTGGGAATTTCAATTTCCATATCGCCATTCAAATACTTGGCAGTCAAAGTATCTGTCTTAAGCAATTGTTGATAATCACCTTCAAATACCACTTCACCACCTTGCGTTCCCGCTTCCGGTCCGATGTCGATGATGTGATCCGCAGCTTTCATAATATCTTCATCATGCTCAACGACAATCACGGTATTTCCCAAATCTCGAAGTTTTCGTAAAACACCAATTAAACGTTCGGTGTCTTTGGAATGCAAACCAATCGAAGGTTCATCCAAAATATACATCGATCCCACCAAACTACTTCCCAAGGAAGTGGCTAAATTAATTCGTTGACTTTCACCTCCCGATAATGTGTTGGAAGCTCGGTTCAAGGTGAGATAACCCAGACCAACATTCATCAAAAAGTCAATACGACTGCGGACTTCATGTAATATTCGTTTCGCTACTTTTTCTTCAAATTCTGTCAAAGTTAATTCATCAAAAAACACTTTCAATTCATCCAAAGGCAAATCCACCAAATCTTGAATCGGCGTATGGTTTATTTTCACATACGACGTTTCTTTTCTCAAACGTTTTCCTTTACACGTCGGACATTTTGTTTTTCCGCGGTAACGAGAAAGCATCACACGGTATTGAATTTTATAGGCATTGGATTCAACCATCTTAAAAAAGCCATCAATTCCTTCCCATTCCTTATTTCCATGCCATAGGAAGTCGATTTGCTCTTCGGCTAATTGAAAATAGGGTTTATGAATCGGGAAATCATATTTTGCCGCAATCTTAATGAAATGATCTTTCCATTCACTCATTTTTTCGCCTCTCCAAGCAACCACTGCATCTTCATAGACGGATAGTTTTTTGTTGGGAATGACTAAATTTTCATCGATACCAATGATTTTCCCATAACCTTCACAACTTGGACAGGCTCCATACGGATTGTTGAAACTAAAGAAATGAATATTCGGTTCGTTAAAATTAACTCCATCCAATTCAAAAGCATTCGAAAAAGATCTTTCCGATAAATCATCCGAATTTTTCACAATCAATTCTCCTTCTCCTTCAAAAAATGCGATTTGAATGGAATCGGCCAGTCGATGGTAAAAAGATTCATCGTCCTGCGTTGCCACACGGTCTATCACCAAATTGATTTTGGTTTTCTTTTTGGGTTCAAAGTTAAATTCGATTAAATCTTCAATTTTCGCTTGATTCTCATCGATTTCTAGCCGTGTAAATCCTTGTTGTTGAAGAACGATTAAATTTTCAGAAAAACTTCTTTCGTCATTTAACTGAATAGGAGCGAGGAGGAGGATTTTGGAGTCAATCGGTAAAGATTGAATGTAATCAATCACATCGGTCACCGTATCTTTTTGTACCAATTCGCCTGAAATGGGTGAATAGGTTTGTCCAATTCTTGCATACAACAATTTCAAATAATCATAAATCTCGGTGGTTGTACCCATGGTAGAACGCGGATTGGAGCTGATTACCTTTTGTTGAATCGCAATCGCAGGTGCAATTCCTTTGATATAATCCACTTGCGGTTTATCTAATTTCCCCAAGAATTGACGGGCGTAGGAAGACAAACTTTCTACATAGCGACGTTGCCCTTCGGCATACAAAGTATCAAAAGCCAACGAAGATTTCCCCGAACCTGAAAGTCCGGTAATAACCACCAATTTTTTTTTGGGGATGGCTAAGTCAATGTTCTTTAAATTATGGAGTTTGGCCCCTTTTATTAGAATAAATTCCTTGGGATTGTATGTAGATAGATCTTTTTTCATTTGACGGGCAAAGTTACAAAAAGGATAACCATTTTGTCTATGAAACGAAAACAATTTTTACATTTGACCCATGGAAGGAAAAATTAAATTAATCTGGGATTTCCATGGAATGGATGCTCAGAAAACGGCAGAACATCATGTTCATCATTTGGAACAATACATTCAAAAACATAACTTAAACAATAAGATCAGTGGATTTGAACATTTGGGAGAAATGCATTCGGTTGCTTATATGGTAGTGGATGAAGAGGAGATGTTTGATGTTCGTGATACTTTACGTCCACATCGAGGAGCTTTATACAACGCGGAATAATTTTTGAGTTAAATCTTTTGAATTATAATTTTCCGGAAATAATTCCGTTAAACTCATAAAAGAAAACAGAACATGAAAAAAATTGCAGCATTACTATTTGTATTGACTATTGGATTCGGATTGAATTCGTGTAGTTCGGATGACGATGATAACTTACCAAACTATACGGTAGTGGGAAAGTGGAAAATAACTAAATACACCATCGACGGCGTAATTTCTGAAAATTGCAGTAATAAAGGAGTTCGTCAATTCAAAAATGACGGCGTTTATTTGCAAGATGACTATGAAATTAATCCGGTAACTGAAATTTGTGAAGAGTCTCCAGACAGTCCATTGATAGGAACATACACCAAATCAGTTGACAAAGTAAAAACAACTTTAGGAGCGATAACCAAAACCTATGATTTGGATTTTATAAACGAAAACACGTTTACTTTAACGGAATCGTATAACGATATTGATTTCGTGTACACCTACACACGCCAATAAAACGAAAAAGGTAAAGAAATAATAGGAACCGGTAAATTTAAATTTGCTGGTTTTTTTTGTTTTGAATGAATTTATTTCATGTTGAAAAGTCGTTTTAGAATCTTTTTTTTAATACCCTGAATCCAATCAGAAAGCCTTAGTTTTGCAAACAAATAAATCAGCAATGACTTTAGAGCAATTACAAACACATGTTCAACAATCACGCAGGGATATTTTGCGTATGGTACATGCGGTAAATAGTGGTCATCCAGGCGGTTCGTTGGGATGTACAGAATACTTTACGGCTTTGTATGGTAAGGTAATGAATTATTCAACCGATTTTAAAATGGATGGAGTAGGAGAAGATTTGTTCTTTTTATCGAACGGACACATTTCACCTATTTTCTATTCCACTTTAGCCCGATTTGGATTTTTTCCGGTGGAAGAATTGGTTACATTCCGAAAATTAAATTCACGTCTTCAAGGCCATCCCACAACTCACGAAGGTTTACCTGGGATTCGGGTAGCTTCCGGTTCTTTGGGACAGGGATTATCGGTAGCCATTGGTGCTGCAATCGCTAAAAAACTAAATGAGGACGAAAGTATCGTTTATACCCTTCATGGCGACGGTGAGTTGCAAGAAGGTCAAATATGGGAGGCTTTCATGTATGCAGCAGCCAAAAATATGGATAATATTGTGGCTACCATTGATTACAACGGCCGACAGATTGACGGAGATACCAAAGATGTTTTGGATTTGGGTGATTTACATGCCAAACTTAAAGCTTTTGGTTGGTTGGTTTTGGAAGAAGAAGAAGGGAATGATTTGGAGAAAGTGCTTTCCGTTTTGGAAAAAGCAAAGTCAGAAACAGGAAAAGGAAAACCAGTCGTTATTATCTTGCATACCGAAATGGGACATGGCGTAGACTATATGATGGGAACCCATGCGTGGCATGGAAAAGCACCGAACGACGAACAATTAGCAATAGCATTGGAACAGAATCCTGAAACCGAATTAAAAGATTATTAAAATGATTGATCTTAAATATACAGAAAAAAAAGATACACGTAGTGGGTTCGGTGATGGATTGACCGAATTAGGAAAACAAAATCCAAATGTGGTAGCCTTATGCGCCGATTTGATTGGTTCATTAAAGATGGATGATTTTAAAAATCAAAATCCAGAGCGGTTTTTCCAAATTGGAGTTGCCGAAGCCAATATGATTGGAATTGCAGCAGGTCTAACCATTGGTGGTAAAATTCCATTTACAGGAACCTTTGCCAATTTTTCCACGGGTCGCGTTTATGATCAAATCCGTCAATCTGTGGCATATTCCAACAAAAATGTAAAAATCTGTGCATCCCACGCTGGATTGACATTGGGTGAAGATGGAGCAACCCATCAGATTTTAGAAGACATTGGTTTGATGAAAATGCTACCTGGAATGGTGGTAATCAACCCATGTGACTACAATCAAACCAAAGCTGCAACGATAGCCATAGCCAAACATGAAGGCCCCGTTTATTTACGATTTGGCCGTCCAGCAGTGCCTGTATTTACACCCGTAGATCAGAAGTTTGAGATTGGAAAAGGAATTATGTTGCACGAAGGAACGGATGTAACACTGGTAGCGACAGGTCATTTGGTTTGGGAAGCGATGATTGCTGCCAATGAATTGGAAAAACAAGGAATTTCTGTGGAAGTAATTAATATTCATACCATCAAACCGTTGGATGAAGAGATCATTCTGAATTCTGTAAAGAAAACAGGAAAGATTGTTACGTGTGAAGAACACAATAAATACGGAGGATTGGGTGAAAGTGTTGCACGTCTTTTGACAGAGAAATATCCTGTTCGTCAGGAATTTGTAGCGGTTAACGACACCTTTGGAGAAAGTGGAACGCCTGCTGAATTAATGAAGAAATACGGATTAGATTCTACAGCAATTGTTGATAAAGTAAAGAAACTGATGATATAAATCATGCTTCATCCTTTTGTACAAAAGAGATTTAAGGGTTATTAACAAAAGTTAATAACCCTTGTTCATTTAATGTCAATATGTTAGACTGAATTTTATTTGTTCACATAATTTATTTTCACTACATTTGATATATCAAAATGGAGCTTCTGAAAGATTTATGCAATTAGGAAGTAGATTTAACTTTTTTGTTAAAGAATATCATTCATTTTGTAGAATTAACGTTCTTTCAAATTATGTTCAATGTGGTTAATGTACGAATCTTACGAGTGAAGTATATTGACTTAATGAATTTGAGTTAGTTAGTGTGTAATTAACTTTTGACTTTGTCAATCCGAAGACTTACTACGGTAGTTTTTGGTGCAATTCTTCAATCGGAGATAGAACAAAGGAGAAATTAATAGCGCCTGTGCGGATGATAATCGATTAATAAAGCTTACCTAGAGTAAGCGTGAGACGTGAATTTTCGCAGTAGTGCATACACCTACGAAACTCGTCTTTTTAAAAACAAACTGAGACGGTATCACATGAAAGATGCAAAATCAGTTAAACCGAAAGGGATTAAACCTTTTCAAATCAAATGTTTTTAAAAAGTGAAAACCCTGTTTAGCCGAGGCTGGACAGGGTTTTCTGTTTTATAAAAGTTTCACTTCAATATTCAAAATCCTTTTTTTAGTTAAATAAAAGACGAAAAGGTGTTTTATGTTTATTTATTGGTTATTTTTGCAATCAGTAAGCAAATCCATCAAACTTCTACAAACTCGGAATCCATGAAAACCATTTCCACAAAAAGAAGTTTGAAATTAATACAAACAAATAATTATAGTTTTATGCATCCATTGAATCCTCACCTTTTTCATATTCCTGTCATGGGAATTGGCTTTACCATCGACTCGCCCATCAAAGTGGCTGCCTATGGTATCGACTCGGTTATATCCATTGTTGACGATATTATCATCGAACAAATGCGCGAGTTTTATTCGCATTCTTTGAATTTAGAATTTATACCTATCTCTAAAAAAGAAGTTGATTATAGAGCTCGAAGAATTACGGCCTATCTTAATTTAGTTCATAAAATAGTTCAGGATAAGTTTCAAATGCTTAAGAAGCAAGAATTTAGAGAAGGTGCTGATATTTGCAAATATTTTGAGTATTTACCAGATTCTTCTCCTTTAAAAGCTTTGTATGAAGCGATGTGGGTCGAAGAAAACCATGAAGTGAAAAATCAAATTCAAGAAGATTTACGAAGTCAATTGGTTTGTGGAACCATAAATGTCAACATAATGGCCAAGGTGGATACCGTGAACTACGATTCCAAAGGAAATGAATTGCCTGAAATGTATAATGATGCAATGGCGGCGCTGAGAGGGTATGCCAACAGTGATTTGAATTCATCCATCATTTTAAGTGCCGGACTAAATCCAAGACTATACAGTTATTTTGAAGAGTTTAAAGATTTTTTTCCGGATGAGAATGGTGAAGTGAAAAAGAAAGTCATCTTAAAAGTAAGTGACTATCGCTCTGCTTTGATTCAAGGAAAAATGCTAGCAAAAAAAGGATTGTGGATTTCGGAATTTCGAATTGAATCCGGATTAAATTGTGGAGGACATACTTTTGCGACGGATGGGAAATTAATGGGTCCTATTTTGGAAGAATTCAAAGAAAATAAAGAAAATTTGATCGATGAATTGTATTCAATTTGTCAAGCTTCATTGGCTCGGAAAGAAAGTAAATTATACAATGAAATTCCACCAATGAAAATTACCGTTCAAGGCGGAATCGGAACTTCAAACGAAAGTAAATTTCTTTTAGAAAATTACAAGGTAGATTCGGCCGGATGGGGAAGTCCTTTTCTTTTGGTGCCAGAAGCAACCAACGTGGATGAAGATACTTTAAAGCGCCTTGCTACAGCCAAGAAAGAGGATTATTATGTGAGTGATGCTTCGCCCTTAGGTGTTCCATTCAATAATCTTAAAAATACTTCGTCACAACGACTTTTAAAAGAACGTATTCAAAAAGACAGGCCTGGAAGTCCTTGTCATAAAAAGTTTTTGACTTTTAATACCGAGTTTACAGAGCAAAGTATTTGTACCGCATCCAGACAATATCAAAACTTAAAATTGAAGGAATTGGAACAAACCACAACTTCGGCCGAAGAGTTCGAAGAAAAAAGTAGAATAGTTCTTGAAAAAGAATGTTTGTGCGAAGGTTTGGCCATTCCCGCAGCCTTGGTAAATGATGTGGCAAAAGCAAAGCAACTTAAAGCCGTTTCTGTTTGTCCAGGCCCTAATTTAGCGTATTTCTCCGGAACTTTTTCATTGAAAGAAATGATTGATCATATTTATGGAAGATCGGTTATTCTGAATTCCTTAAACAGAGAGCACATGTTTATCAATGAGTTAGAAATGTATGTAGATCATTTGAAAAAAGAAATCAATACAGTTGTGGATGAACTTACAGTTAAACAAACCAAGTATTTTGATGGTTTTAAAACTTCGTTGTTAGAAGGAGTTAATTACTACAAAGAAACGTTTAAAAAAATGAAATTGGAAACTGAGGAGTACCGCCAAAGAGCGGAGACATCATTGGAGTTTTGGGAAGAGAAAATCGCTCAAATCCGAATTCCTCAAGTAGAATTGGTGTAAGGATTCCGAATTATAAAAGATAGCGAGCGTGTAATTGAAAATTTACACGCTCATTTGTTTTTATTAATTTATTCCATGCGAAGACTTAAACCCAAGGTTGCAAAAAAGCTGGATTTAAATTTATTGTTTAGGGTCAATTCGGTTTCATTGAAATTCTCATTCAAAATCTGAAATCCTCGGTATCCTGCATATCCCGCCCGGTAATTTAACCAAAGTTTTGAATGAAGATTGTAAGCAAGCGTTGGAGCGATTGTGATGGTTGACGCCTTTAAATAGTTTTTTGATGTATTTTCAGGAATTTCACTGATTTTAAAAATAGCAGACTCCAGTCGATAACTCAATCCATACTCGAACCGTGGGGAAGGCGTCATTACAAAATGAAAGAAACTGGGAAGAATGGTATAAATTCGGAAGTTTGATTGGGAGTATTTTAAATAACCAACAGGAAAGATAGCATCTTTATTCAAATCGTTGTTATACGAAATTCCAACTCCATAAATCAAATCCTTATTTTTAGCGGATGTTTTCAATACCAAAACACCTAAACTTGGAAATAGACCGTGCATTCCTGCATTATTCGAAAAATCCGTCCGAAGATTTAGTTGCGGAGTTACCCCAATTTCCCAATGGTTACTCACGGATTGCCGAAGGATAAATCCCAAACGAAAATCGTTTAAATTTTCTGGCAACATTTCCACAAATGCATCTTTGTAGTCATATTGATTCTGTTTGTAAGATAAATTGGTAAAAACCTCCGTTGATTTCGATAATTTAAAGGAAGGCAAAACTACAATGGCTTCCAGATTTTGATAGGATGCTTTTCCCTTTGCATTCTCCCATTCAGAAGTTGGGTAAAAGCTGTAATTCAAATAAATAGGATCTCCTTTGGTTTGGCAATTGAGCATTGAAGGGATTAGAATTAAAGAGGTAAAAAGGAAAAGTAGTTTCATGAAGAGAACTTTTTGGTTTTTCAAAAATAACCTAAATTCCTTTGCGTTATCAATTAATTCAAACGATGTTTCTCAAAAACCAATCGGGAATTAAACCAATAAATTAATAGGGAAATTGCACTCAACCCGGCAGTGATTAAATACATGTTTGAAAACCCATAACGACCTTCCAAAATTGCACTAAATAACATTCCAGCACCGATTCCTAAATCAAATCCCGTCAGATAGGTTGAGTTTGCTGTTCCTCTTTTTGAGGCAGGTGCCATATTGATGTAAATCGTTTGAAGTGCAGGAAATAAAGTTCCGTATCCAATTCCAATTAAAAATGCAGAGAGGCAAAAGAAGACGACTCCTTGCAACAATGCGAAACTAACAAAGCCTATAGTTATCACAAAAAGTGCAGTTACCATAACCTTGTGCAAATGCCCTTTGTCCACAAATTTCCCAGAAGTGACTCGCGATAGAATAATTCCTCCTGCCAAAAACAAAAAGAAAATTCCCGAATTCTGAATTCCAATTTTCTTTCCATACAAAACTGCAAAAGCGATCAAAGTTCCCCAACCAAAAGACAAAAACAATTGATTGATTAAAATTGGAATTGCTTTGATTAATATAAATCGGTCAAAAGAAAGTGGAGCCACTTTGTCTAATTTTATTCGTTCAGGAACTTTTATAAAAAGAACGACAAAAATCGAAATCAATCCCATGGCAATGGCACAACTAATCAGAAAATGAAAACCTTTGGCATCGTAAATGTTTACCGCAATCAAAGGTGCAATCGCCATCGCGAGGTTAGTATTCACACCAAAAAAACCGATTCCTTCAGCTCGTCGAGAGGCAGGAATAATGTCTATGGCAACCGTATTGGCAGACACTGTAGTCAATCCCCAAAACATTCCGTGGATGAAACGAAGGATGATGAAAAACAGTACACTTACCGCAAAATAATAACCAACAAATGTTGCAATGAATAAACCTAAACCAAGTAAGAATAAGGGTTTTCGAGAATATACATCGACCCAATATCCACAAAATGGTCTAGTAAATAATAGGGCGATGGCATAGGAGGAAAGGACAAGTCCTATTTTGGAAGATTCTACATTCAACTCTTCCGATAAAAAGATAGGGATTGTAGGCATCAAAAGGTTGAAAGATGCGGCAACCAGGAAGTTAGCTATACATGCTATTATAAAATTCTTATTCCAAAGTTTTTCTTTAACCTCCATATTCGTTCAAAAATCGAACGCAAAGGTATCGAAGATTCCATGGTTTGAAACGGTTATAATCGAATATTTTTCGATGAACCGATAAAATAAATTCATACCAAAAAGGATTATTTCGCTTTTCTACATTCTATAATTTTGATCCCATCTGCCGTAGAAGTTAATATCATTCGGGATATATCGCCCACAACAGAATAGATGCTCATTTCACTACCATCTAAATTCAAACGGAACTCTTCATCAATAAACCAATATCCTTCTTTTTCAACGATCTCACCATCAATTACTTCGGAACGTTTATACGTATTGTCTGAATTAAATTCAAACCAAGTATTTTCAATATTTTCTGGAAGGGTACGATCTTCTATCTGATCAAAACGTTGAACCCATACATTCCAACGACCGGAAGTCACGATTTCAATCACTTCTTCCGCTGATTTTTCAGTTGGAATAAAAACATGATGAATCAATCCAATCTTAAATCCGCCGTTATCGACATAATGTAGAACCAAGCTCAATTCGCTGATTTCATCAATGATGGCTCTGTACTTTCCATTTTTCTCCGCAAACTGAATGGCTTTGGTTTCTGGATTGTAAGTCCATTTCCCAACGGTTTTTCCCGTCACACCAGCAGGCATTTCAAAACTGCCATCTTTGTTGAAAATAACCCAACTCGAACGAATTTTCTCTGCACTTTCTTCATCGATTCGTTCTCCTTCAGGCGTAATGTTGTACGAAACATTCCACGTACTGGAAGTCAACATATTCATGACTTCAGAGGTGTCTAAATTGATTTGGCTCCAAACAGAAAACGGGAATAATAAAGGTATCAAGTATTTTATCATCATTCAAAAATAGGAAATTATTATGATAAATCCTTGCAAACGGTTATTTTAATCCTTTAGCGCAAATCATTCGGTAATTTCCTGAGATGTCCTTTTTTAATTCTACTTCTTCAAAATGTTTGTCGAATAACTCTTTGGTTTCCAAGGCCAAATCTTGGTTAATTTCCACATAGACCTTTCCATGTTCATTTAACTTTTGATGTGCCAATTCACAGATTCTTCTATAAAATAGAAGAGGATCTGAATCTGGGACAAACAAAGCTGAATCCGGTTCGAAGCCTGTAACGTTCCTATCCATTCTTTCTTTTTCCACTTTAGAAATATAAGGTGGATTACTTACAATAAGATCAAATTGAGGTAATTTACTGAAATTCATTTCCAAAAAATCAGCTTCTAAAAATTGGATTTCGGTTTGATGGTATTCTGCGTTATTTTTCGCGGTTTTCAATGCGTCTTTAGAAATGTCCAATGCATATATATCCGAATTAGTCCATTTTTTTTTTAAAACTATGGGAATACAACCACTACCGGTTCCAATATCTAGGATTTTACATTCAGGATTTAATTTATGGGTTAAGATCCATTCGATTAATTCTTCTGTTTCCGGTCGAGGAATTAAAACACTTTCATTCACAAAAAACTTGAATCCATAGAATTCAGTTTCACCTAGAATATATTGAATGGGTTTGTGGTTTTTTAATTCCCATAAATTATACGAAAACAGTAATTTTTTTTCATCAAAATCCGCCCATTCCTCGTCGTGGGTCATGCGTAAAATCGACGCGGGTTTTCCAATGATTTTTTCAGCGACCCAATAGAAAATGGAATCGATTTCACTTACAGAATAGATTGATTTTAATTCCTTTAGATACGAATTTTTCAATTCAGAAAGCTTCATTTTTTATAGTCTTGTATTAGATTAATTAATCTTCGTAAGTTAATGTAAGTGAATAGGATAAAACCAACTAATAAAGCGTAATTTAATACAGCATTTACGTTTGGATCATCCATGGCTAAATATCTTCTGTATATGATGAAAATACCGGCAATTACAAAAACTGCATACAGTATAATCATGGGAATCTTCTTATTCATACGAAATGAAAAATTTGTGTGTTTAAGTTCATATTAACTTTCATTAAAACCCAACGCTAACACCTACGATGGGTCTTAAACCGGTTGAGAATATTTTGGAATCATCTTTGTGCAAAACATTGTACATAATTCCTGTATAGAAACTAATTTTCCCGGGACTTCGGTAACCTGCACCTACCCAAAGTGCATCTTCATCGATGTCTATCTCTGCAGGAGCTCCACCCAATTGGTCGTATTTGTGTTTTCCTGTAAAGTACTCATAATGACCACGTACAAATAGAGATTGAATCGGATAGTAATTTAAATAAGGACCTACGCTAAATAGATTTTGCTTTGAATATTTCCATTTAGAATATTGATATCCAGCGGTTAATCCACCTTCTAGCGAGGGTGCAATTTCATATCCGACGAAAGGGGAGATATTTAGACCAAAGTAATCGTTGCTTCCAAAACCCAATCCCATTCCACCTCCGAAACGCCATTTGTTATCGTACGAACTTTTGCCAACTCCAATTTGAGAAAACGACAAAGTAGATACACTCAAAAGAAGCACAAATAAGAATTTATTCATAGTAATTAGTGGTTTATGATTATACACATAGTATAATGTGACATTTTTGGTTAAATTTATTAAAAATATACATATTATGAAACTAAAAGAAGAAATTAGAAGACAAATCATTGAGAATGAAGAGATGGAATTGAAAGGCTTAAAAGATATGTATGCAACACATACAGATGCTTCAGATATTGATGAAGAAACCTCCTTAGGCTATGAAGATTTCGCTAAACAAGATGAAAGTAGAGAGTCAGCAAATCAGCTTAGAATCAGAATCAATCAAGCACAAGAAGCATTGGATAACTTTGTAAGTCTCAGTTTTGGAGCCAAGACCGAAGTGGGACCAGGTTCCTTGGTTTTGACCGACTCCTTAAATTTCTACATTGGAATTTCTGCAACAATGTTTAATTATGAAAATAAAACTTACATTGGTTTGGATGTTGACGCACCGATTTATTCTGAATTGAATGGAGCTAAAGCCGGTGATGAAATTACTTTTAAAGATCAGAAATATAAAATCTTAGAGGTTTTATAAGGAATATATATATTGAACAGGAATAAAAAACGACCTAACTCAGGTCGTTTTTTTTTGAATTTCACATAAAATTAAAAATCAATTCACTTTTTTCACACTTCCGGAACCTCTTTTATTCGAGGTGATATTGGTTGGATTTCCTCTGTATAATACATCGCCCGAACCCATTGAATTAATCGTTAAATTACCATTGCACGTGATTTTACTATCACCTGAACCTGTTTTCTGAAGATTTACATCTCCAGCCACCAATTCGTAGGCTTTCAAATCACCTGAACCTTTGTTAGTTGCAGAGAGTTGATTTGTTTTTCCTGAAAGTGTTATGTCACCTGAACCGCTGATGGAAGTACTTAGTTTTTTGGTATCTACTTTCGCAATAACATCGCCCGAACCTTTGACAGAAATCTGTAAATCATCCGATTTTTGAGTTCCTTTGGTGGTAACATCTCCAGAACCGATTAACTCAATAGATTTAAGGTTCTGAGCATTTAAAGTAACTTTAACCGATTTATTAATACTAAGACTTAAATTCCTTTTATACATTAATACTAGAATTCCATCTTGAATACTAACATCCATATTTTCGATGATATTTGATTCTCCATTTAATTGAATTTTTCCGTCTTGCGGCCCATCGTTGATTATCAAATCAAAAGAACCTGCAGTCTTTACACCGTTAAATGATTTATTGACCGTACGTGTTTCCGTAATTACTTGCCCATTTCCAACTACTCGGGTTTGAGCGAATAAAAGTCCTGAAATGCTGATTGAAAGTAGGATTAGTAGATTTTTCATAGTTGAATTTTTAAATTATAAGTTTTTATTTTAAGAAGTTTCAAGTTACAAAAATCAGTTGGAATTTAATTCTGTTTTATAAAAATGATACAATGAATAGAAATTGAAACTGATTGAGTAATTCTATCTACAAGACGATTAATTCGTAGGAATTGTTACAATGAATATGAAAATTCTAAGATTAAATTCTAAAATAAATTCTCGCTGCCAATAAGTTTCCCTATTTTTGAATTCCTTAAATTCGTACTATGAAAAATCCGATCTATAAAATTCTAAGTGTTTTTATTGTTTTATTTCTGCTATCGTGCACGACAACTAAGTCAAACACCGATACGACCAACAATGAAGTTTGGGAAGAAGGAATAAGTACCGTAACCGGAACCATCACGAAAGTTACGCCTGAAAAAGACGGTCAAAGTCTTGTTTTGACTACCCCAAATCAAATAGAATACAATCTAATTGTAAGCATTCCCAATTTAGGTGAAAATGCAGCACAATACCGAACTATCCGAATAGGAGAGTACTTAACTTTCAAAGGGAATCTGGGAAAAGATAATACGATGATTGTTCGAGAAATTCTCGAAACCATGTAATTTATTGCTTTTTCTCTTTTTTACTTCCTTCGTAAATATCGTAACGGAGATAATCACATTCTAATTTCCCATTAAATATTTTTACTTTTTTGGATGGTTTCAGTCCTACGTATTTTTTAGCGGTTAAATCGGAAGAGATAAACCATGCAAACGTGTTGGGATAGTTGTTCTTTAACGTATCTCCAATCGCTTTGTACATCACTTCGTTGTCACTTTCCAAACGCTCATTATACGGTGGATTGAAAACAATTAAAACAGGAAATAGATCTTTTTCGGTTTCAAAGAAATCTTTACAAAACACTTCGACAAAGTCTTCCAAATTCGCGTTCATAATATTTCGTTCGGCACTATTCAAAATCGATGGATCTATATCGTAACCGACTATTTTTCCACTAAATTCTCTGATTCGTTCCAGTCGAACTTCTTTAATTGTCTGAAAAAGTTCGGCATCGTAATCCGGCCAATTTTCAAAAGCGAATTTCTCTCTATGAACTTGAGGTGGAATGTTTGCCGCAATAAAAGCAGCTTCCATTAATAATGTTCCTGAACCACACATAGGATCTAGAAAGTTTCCTTTCCCATCCCATCCAGCCATTTTCAAAAGACCTGCCGCCAAAACTTCATTAATCGGCGCAATTCCATGTTCCACTTTGTATCCGCGTTTGTGAAGGGATTCTCCACTACTGTCCAGAGATAAAGTTATTTTATCATGACTGATGTGTAGGTTGATATAAATATCCGCTTGATTTTTTTCAACGTTCGGTCGTTCTCCAAATTTATCTTGATATCGATCTACAATCGCATCTTTTACTTTCAAAGAAGCATAATGAGAATGCGTGAAATAGTCCGAATGAACGGTAGAATTAATGATGAAAGTTTGATCTACATTCAAAATTTTCTCCCATTCAAAACTATTTACTCTATCGTACAGTTGATGTTCATTTTTTGCAGAAAACGAAAGGATTGGTTTTAGAATTCGAAGGGCGGTTGATAAACTATAATTCGCTTTGTATAGAAAACCCAAATCACCATAAAATTCAACCAAGCGGTTTTTCACTTCCACATCGGCAGCACCCAAAGCTTTCAATTCTTCCGCCAATATTGATTCATAACCAAAAAAGGTTTTGGCTTGCATTCTAAAATTTTCCAAATCGTTTAATTTTGTACAAAAGTACGGTTTATGAAGTATTTAAAAAATTTATGGACCTATTGTATTTTTACTACAACAGATCCATAAACTCATCTTAATCCATTAATCAATTTTTACTGATTCCGAACAGAAATATGTCCGGTTATTGATTTTCCTTCTTCAATGGTAATGATGTACCAATAGTCACCAGATGCAACCTGTCTTCCCATATAGGTTCCGTCCCATTTAAATCCTGTGGTTAATTTTCTATCTAAGAATATTTTTCCGTATCTATCAAATATTTTAATGTGTGAATTTGGATACGCTTCCAAACCTCTTACAGAAAAATAATCGTTGATTCCGTCACCGTTTGGAGAAATGAAGTTTGGAATTCCAAGTACACCAAACATTTTACCTGTGGAAATACAACCGTATTTACTTTTTACAATCATATCATGGATTCCAGACGGAACGTTGTGCATAATGTAATTATTCTCCCAAATCAATCCGTTGGTATAACTGTAATTGTAAGGTGCATATCCTCCGTTAGCAGAAACTGTAACCGTACTTCCATTCACTTCAATATTTGTAATTATAGGTGCAGAGTCAAAAATTACTTCAATGTCTCTTCGGGCAGGACATGCTACACCTGCTTCTGTTACTTCCAACGTATGCGTTCCGGGTTCGGTAAATTCGATGGTTGCATTTGTATTGATTACATTTCCATTGGGACCATACCACGTATAACTTTCAAAATCACCTAAAAATTCAAAGGGCTTTGAGAAATCATAGTCACAAAACGCAATCGTGTTTTTCATTTGAAATTCAGGAACAGGAAGAACATTCACTCTGAATTCGGCCACCCCTGCACATCCACCTTGACCAGATGATGCTTGAACATAGATGGTTTGTGGATTTTCTGTGTTTTGGAAGTTTGTGGGATTAGCAATTGGACTTGCACCGCTTACTGCATCTTCTAACGAAGTATGGTAAGTTAAATCGTAATTTGTTCCACCAAGAATGATTTCTACCGCTTCATGCATTTGTGTTAAATCAAAAGAGGCAATTCCATCATTCATTTGATACGGATCGTCACATACTTCCAGTACTGTTTGGATTTCCTCATGAACCAAAACCGCTGTCAATTGAATTCGTCCGATATCAAAACATCCGTTTGCATTTTTAATTCGCGCGAATACAATTTGATTAGCCACTGTATTTTGAAATGTATTGGGCAAAGGATTTGTTCCATTAAAAGCTTCGTCATACGTTAAGTGATAACTGAAGTTTAGTCCTGTGGTGTTTGCAACCAATTGATCGTTTGCGTCGGGAAGGAAGAATTGGGTGAAGTCAGTTAAACTACAATTCTCAAGCGACACAATTTCATCCGTCGCATCGGGAGATTCTTGTAAATTAATGGTCAAAGTTTGATAGTCTTCACATGTACCGGCCGTATTTCTAACCAAAACAAAAATAGTAGTCGGATTGGTTGTAACTTCGTAAGTTTGTGGATTTGTAATTTCTGCTCCCCCAATTTCTGTGAAATAGTGCAGTGAAGCGCCCATTCCTTGCGTCACAACAATATCGTTTTGGGTTAAATCTACAATTTCAGTTCCATCGTGTAAATTATCACATGTCGTGATTTGAGCAGCTTGAATTTCTGGGAATTCTGTCACTTCCAATGTAAGTTGACCAATTGAAATACATGCATTTTCACCCGCCGTTGTATCTAGAAAACTTAGGTAAACGATTTGTGGATTGATTGTATTTGTAAAAGCCTGTGGATTTGCAATCGGCTGTGTAGCTTCTGGATCCAAGAAATAACCGATCTCTATGTTATTGGGCGGACCTACTAATAAATTTGCAGCCAAATCTTCCAAATTGAAAACTTGGAATCCATCGCCGTTATCGTCACAAATAGGTGCCGTAAACGGAACGGTATCGGGACCGTAATTTACTTCGAGAACCAGTTCGGCGACATTGTAACATCCATTTTCATTTTCTACCCGAACAAAAATAATTTGATTGTTCTCTGTATTGGTGAAATCTTCTGGAAGTGCATTTGCAGGATCACCCGCAACGGCAGCATTAAAAGATAAATAATAGGAAAAGTTGATTCCTGTCGTATTTGCTAAAATTTGATTGTTCGCATCCGGTAAATGGAAATTCGAAAAACCAGTGGAACTACATTTTTCAAGATTCGCATTCTGGGAATCCGGTGCTGGATTAAAATGAATGGTAAAGGTTTCACTTCCATCACATGTTCCATCACTATTTTTAATAAGAACTGTAATCACAGTGGGTGAAGTTGTTACTTCGTAATTGGTTGGATTATTAATTTGAGCACCTGCTTGGGTAAAATACGTATACGTTCCCGTGAATCCTGTGCCAACGACAATGTCATTGATGGTAAGGTCTATGAATTCAGAGTTATCGTTTAAATTATCACAAATCGTCAGTTCATCGGCTTGAATTTCGGGGAATTCATTGACGATTAAGGTTAATTGTTCCAAAGATTCACATGCTTCATCGCCCAATGCGGGATCAAATACTTTGACATAAATAATTTGTGGATTGGATGTATTTGTAAAGTTCGTTGGATCTGCAATCGGTTGGGTTGCTCCCGCATCTAAGAAGTACTCAAAAGTTAATCCCGCAGGATTTGTAACTACAAGATTGTTGTTTTGCGAAGTTAAATCAAAAACGGCAACGCCTGTACCATTCACTTCACATTCCGGATAACTTATAGGTTGTGTTTCTGGACCCACTCCAACTTCCAAAGTTAAAGGAACGACTTTGAAACAACCGTCTGCATTTTCCACGCGAACAAAAACGATAACAGTTCCTGTTACGGGAAAGTTTGTGAAATTAGTAATTAATTCCGCTGGATTTTGAGTGAGTGCACCGATGTTTGTATTGTAATAGGTAAAGGTTGCACCCGGCGTAGTTGATAAATTCGTATTAAAATCCGTCAAGTTGTAATTGTACGTACCACTCGCAGAACAATGGGATGTTTCATAGGGCATTGCGTCAGGTGAAACACTAAACACCAAATCCACATCAACTTCCACCGAACATTGCGCAGAAATAATTTCTACCGAATAGTTTCCAGTTTGTGTTGCCGTGTATTGATTGCTTGTTGCACCTGGGATGGGAACTCCGTTGAAAGACCATTGAAAAATCGCATTGGGAATACTTACATTCGCAATAAGTTTAAATTCTGTTAAATCACAAAGCACCTCATTCTCGCCCAATTCGATTCCTTCTTCATTGATTAAAGTTGAACCTAAGTTAAAAGAACCTGCCTCTAAGAAAACAGCAGAATCATACGAATTATCCCCTGTATCGGCAATAACGAGTCGAATGTGATACGTTTCACCTGGAATCACCGCGGATTGAGCAGTCAAAACAGTGGTTCGTCCTCCATGCTCGATATAAGGAAAGGGACCATGCACATAATAGGTTGCATTTCCACAACTTTGGTTATTTACATTGTTAATAGTCACCGGCAATCCGTTGGGCAAAAGAGCGATATTTTTCCCAGCTAATCCCGGATCATTTACAATGCCAGGGCCGGAAATAATAAAGCCGAAAACATCATTGAATGTTGAGCAAGCGAACGTTGGATATTCCTCGGAAGCAAATATGTAGTTAAAAGCGATTTCATTACCGTAAGGCGTAAAATCGAATTCAAAAACCGTGGCGTTATTTGTATTTCCGCCAGCCAACACATTGGCCTGTGAATCTCCTGTCCAATTACTACCTCCATCTGAAACAATCCCTGAATCCGGCCCTTCTGTTTGTTTTGCAAAGCCAGAAGTTAAAACGATTCCTTTTTCAAAAGGAAAAGCTGAGTTTCCTTTTTCAAAATACCCCCAACTTCGATTTACATTTGGAAATTGAGCCGACGGATTGTCTTTCAATTGGAAGTTCGAAATGTCGGAACATGCACCTCCACTAATCAAAACCTCGCGCGTTAAATCTTCTGCATTTAGATTCGATTCGGGTTTGTTCGTAGGATTAACAATAATAGACTGGGCATCTACTATGGAAAAATGAATTAAAACTATTAAAAAAGTAAAAAGTGCTCTCATGTTTGTGTGTGTGATTTCAATTTTTGTGTATTGTAATGTACGAATATATAATTTTCTTTTTAATTTTTTTAAGTTTTCGAATTCTCGTTACTTTTGCAAGCATGTTTGAAATCTTCATATTAATTCTGTCGGTCGCTGTAGGTAGTGTTTTGGGTCATTTTTTTGTAGGTAAAAAGTCCTTAGCAAAATTTTTACTAATTTTTAGTGGTGCCTTTTTTTTAGCAACTGCCGTCTTAGAAATTTTTCCTACCGTTTATGAAGTTCATAATCACAACATTGGTTTATTTGTTCTCGCAGGACTGTTTTTCCAAATGCTCGTTGAATCTTTGAGCAAAGGAGCTGAGCATGGCCATGTTCATTTTCAAAAAGAAACCACTTTTCCATTAAGTATTTTTATAGGTTTATTTTTACACTCTCTTTTCGAAGGGATGCCTTTGTCTCATCAACAAGGACATAATTTATTATGGGCAATTGTTATTCATAACATTCCGATTACAATGGTTCTTTACGGAGCCGTTTCTCAAATGAAAATCCCAGTTGGTCAAAGACTTTTATTTATGTTGGCCTTTGCACTCGCTGGACCTTTGGGAATTGTGTTTGGTGATACAGTTTTAGCTGATTACCATGAATATGCCTTGGCATTTGTGGCAGGAATATTTATTCATATTGCCACAGTGATTTTATTTGAAAGTACAGATAGCCACAAATTCAAAGCCCAAAAGGTTTTGACGGTCCTTTTGGGCTTTGTAATTGCGTATCTAACGATTTCAGTTGGACATGGTCATTGAACTAGTTGTTCTTCGCTTTCCAACTATCAATTCCTTCATTCATCCATTTTAAATAGCCATCGATTTCATACATCGCACCCATAGGTTCGTTGTAGTTGTTTAAATGCTCATCGACAATGATGTAATAAGGTTGTGCATTGTTTTGGTATTTTTCGATCTGAAAAACAGTCCATTTATTTCCGACGGTCTTTAAATTTCTTCCTAAAGTTTCTGAATAGATTTGTTCTTCAATCGGTAATTCCGTTCGTTCATCTACATACAATGAAACGAGCACTACGTCATTCATCAAAGATTCTTTCACTTTGGGATTTGACCATACTTTTTCTTCAACTTTTCGACAATTCGCACAGGCATGTCCTGTAAAGTCTATAAGTAACGGTTTATTAACTTCTTTGGCGTAGGCGAATGCATCTTCTAAATCTCTAAAAGATGGAATTTGATGCGGACCGTATTCTTGACCTTTCTTCAGTCCCCCGCTAGAGTCACTGCTTGCAAATCCTACGGAAGCTTTTCCAACTCCATTTGGAGATTCTGCATATTGGATAGGCGGAGTTAAACCACTTAAAAGTTTAACGGGCGCACCCCACATCCCTGGAATCATATAAATTACAAAAGAAAATGTCAATATGGCGAAAAACAAACGCGGAACGCCAATGCTGTCTTCTTTTGAATCCAATGGCAATCTGAATTTACCTAATAAGTAAATTCCCATCAATCCAAATACCGCAATCCAAATCGCTAGAAAAGTTTCTCTTTCTAACCAATGTGCTTGCCAAACCAAATCGGCGTTGGATAAGAATTTGAAAGCAAAAGCCAATTCAATAAATCCTAAACTTACTTTCACGGTATTCATCCATCCTCCAGATTTTGGCAAGGAACTGATCCAGCTAGGGAAAATTGCAAATAATACAAAAGGAATGGCTAAAGTCACGGAAAACCCTAAAGAACCCACGATTAATGCGTAATATTTTCCAGTAGTAGCAGCTTGTGCAGCCAAACTTCCAATGATAGGGAGTGTACAAGAGAAAGAAATAATTACCAAGGTAAACGCCATAAAGAAGATACCTAAATATCCCCCTTTATCAGCTTGTTTGTCGGTATAATTTGCCCAACTTGCTGGAAGTGTAAGTTCAAATGCACCAAAAAAGGAAATGGCAAAGAATATAAATATCGCAAAGAATGCAATGTTTACCCAGGGATTTGTAGAGAATTCATTCAGCGCGGAAGGCCCAAATACCAAGGTGGCAAAGGTTGCCAATACTATGAAAATAGCTACAATGGAAAGTCCATAAATCAACGCTTTCGATATTCCTTTACTCTGTTTTGTAAATAAACTTACTGTTAACGGAATCATCGGAAAAATACAAGGCATAACCAAGGCAAGCAATCCGCCTGAAACACCCAAAAGGAAAATTCCCCATAGACCACTTGACTTTTCATTTTCATCGGGAATTTCTGATGTTTCAATAGTTGAAGCTACTTTTGTTGAGTCTTGAATTTCATCCATCACTACCGTAGCAAGGTTTGCAGAATCAATCTCAGATTCTGTTAGCGCGAGGTCTTCTTCTTTTTCAACAACAGCTGTGGACTCCTCTTCCTTTTTATCTTCTACTTTTGACGGAGTAAGTTTCACTTTAAACTCTTGCCAATCAGGGGCTAAACACTTTTCAGCATCACAAACTTGGGTTTCTGAACTGAATTTTACTTCAACCGGTTTGTCTGATTTTACTTTTATCTTCTGTTTGAAGGTTACTTTATTTTCATAGAATTTTTCTTGCTGCATGAATAATTCGCTGTACGCATCCAGTAATTTTCCAATTTCTACAGTTTTACCAATCAATTCATAATCTTTGCTTTTTTCGAATTCAAGCGTTGCAGGAATTCCAATACCATCATCTGGATGTTGTTGTGAATACATATGCCAACCAGCGTCTAACTTAGCATGCAACATTACTTCAAATTCATTATTACCCAAGTCCTTTGTCTCGGTACTCCATTTGACAGGAGTTAGAATTTGTGCTCCTACCAAAAAGGGCAGAAACAGCAGTAATAATAAAGTCTTTTTTAACATAAATATATATTTAAAAATTTGTGTGTGTTCTCATTAATTTTAAAACGGTCATCCGCTCTTTTTCCTACGATATATAGAATTTGATCTTCGTTATCAACCAAAATCCAGGTGTTTTCTTTTTCTACTTTTGAGAATTTTTCATCTTTGAAAAATTTACTCAGTTTTTTTGACCCTTTCATACCTAACGGATAAAAAACATCGCCCGTTTTTTGCTTTCGCAACCGAAGTGGAAACTTGATCGCATCCAAATCCAAAGATTCAGACGCGCTGAAATCCCTATTTTCCGATTTCGAAATCTTCAAATATAAGGGTTTTTCAATCATTTGATTAAGTTTTATCTCAATTTCGTTTGATAAAATTTCATTCTGGATGGGAAGGAGAATAAACTCTTCCCGATTTTTAATTAATCGGAATTTAGGAGATTGAATTTCACCATTATTCGTTGAGAAAAGCAATTTCTCTACTTCCAACGGATGTTTAAATCCAAAATCAGAAAATAAATAATAAAGATAACTGCGCAATGGCGTTAACTTTTCCAAATCTTCAATTGAAATAGAATACGTATCGCCCTCTTTTTTAAATAATTCCGATCGAAGTGTTTCTACATGATTTTGAATTAATAAAATATCGGATTTCAGAAATTCAACCGTTTTTGAAAAGTTTTTTAAGAAGTTGGGATGAATTTCATTTAAAACAGGAGTGATTTGATGACGTATTTTATTTCGCACATAACCATCTTCGAAATTGGAAATATCTTCCCGCCATTTCACTTTATTTTCAGAGGCATATTTTCGTATTTCTTCTTTTGAAAAGGGGAGAAGAGGCCTAAAAAGGGTGTCGCCTATATTTTGAATTCCAACTAAACCTTCGATTCCCGTTCCGCGCGAAAGGTTAATTAAGAAAGTTTCGAACGAATCATTCTGATGGTGAGCCGTTAATAAACAGTCAAAATCATTTGATTTCATTAATTCTGAAAACCAGTCATATCGCAATTCCCGTGCTGCCATTTGGATGGAATAATTTTTCTCTTGCTTAAATTTTTCAACATCAAATTTCTTTGAAAACAATTCCAACTGATTTTTTTTACAGAATTCCTCCACAAAAAATGCATCTTCATCCGAGTCGATTCCTCTCAATTGGAAATTACAATGTGCCACTGAAAATTTTATTTGTGATTGAATCAATAAATCGCATAAAACCATACTGTCAACGCCGCCACTTACTGCAACAAGAATTCGTTTGTCGTCGGTAAGATTGAGTTCAATACTATGTTTTAAAAATTCAGTTTGTAAATTTCCCATTCCGTGACAAAAATAAAAATTAATACGGCATTACACGAGAAATAATTGCTAAACAAAATACAAAGTCATTTTTAATCCAAATACGTAAGAAAACTTTCCGCTGAGATATTTACAGCGCCCAAACTTTCTAAATGTTGCGAATGGATTTGACAGTCGATCAATTCATAATGTTCAGCATATTTTTGAACAAAATAAATAAATCCCGCTTTGGATGCATTGGATACTTTTGCAAACATGCTTTCCCCACAGAAAATACGTTTACCTTCTATACCATAAAACCCACCCACCAATTCGCCATCTAACCAAACTTCCACACTTTTTGCAATTCCCAATGGATGAAGTTGAAGGAGCGATTCTTTTAACTCGTCCGTAATCCAAGTTCCATCTTGACCTGATCGATTGATTTTCTGACAATTTTCAACGACTTCTTTAAAATTTTTATTTTCTGTAATCATAAATTTCTGCTCACGCATAATTTTTCGCATTGACTTTGAAATTTTCAAATCTCTGGGAAAAAGGACAAAACGCGGATTGGGAAACCACCAAAGAATGGGATCACCCTCACTGAACCATGGAAAGATACCTTTTCGATACGCCACAATCAGTCGTTCCACACTCAAATCACCACCGTACGCAAGAAGTCCGGATTCTTGGGCAAAATGATAGGCGGGAAATTCAATTTCATGCGGAGTGGAATCCATAAGTGAGTCTTTTTTTATTCAAAAGTAAGTAGAATTAATCGTTTCATAAAATGCATTCAAATAGAAAAAAAACATCCAATTCAAAAGGGATTCAATTCCTCGTATTTTTGAATACGTTTTTAAACGTAGTATCTTTGGCAACCTATAAAAAAGAAAAAATGAGTGTAAAATCAATAGATACTTCTCAAGTAACTCCTGCAGAATCGATTCAATATTTACAAAATGCAGTGGCACCCAGGCCGATTGCATTGGTAAGTACTGTTGATCGCGCTGGAAATGTGAATGTTAGCCCGTTTAGTTTCTTCAATGTATTCAGTTCAAATCCACCTATCTTGGTGTTCTCGCCTGCACGTCGTGTACGAGATACAACCAGTAAACATACTTTGGAAAATATCGAACAGGTTAGAGAATGTGTGATCAATACCGTTTCCTATGAAATAGTTCATCAAACTTCTTTAACAAGTACGGAATATGAAAAAGGTGTCAATGAATTTAAAAAAGCAGGTTTAACTGAAATTCCTTCTTTTAAGGTAAAACCTCCGAGAGTGAAGGAATCCAAAGTTTCTTTTGAATGCAAAGTGAAAGATTTAATTTATTTGGGTGATGGAGGGGGTGCTGGAACTTTGATTGTTTGTGAAGTCCTGATGATTCATGTCGATGAATCCGTTTTGAATGAACAAGGATTAATTGATACAAAGAAAATTGATTTGGTGGGAAGGATGGGTGAATCTTGGTATGTTCATGCCAACGAACCTTCGCTCTTTGAAATCCCAAAACCATTGAGAACCCATGGAGTAGGCGTGGATTCATTGCCCGAAGAAATCCGATGTAGTTCCATCTTATCTGGAAATGATTTAGCCATGCTTGGAAATGTTGAAACTTTTGATGAGGGTATTTATTTGGAAGATGAATTGGCCCATCGTCATGCAAAGGATTTATTGAGAGACGGAGATGTAGAAGGAGCTTGGTTGGTTTTAAAAAAATAATTCGAATAGAAATAATACGCATAAAAAAACCTCAGCTATAAACTGAGGTTTTTTTGGTATTTGAAATCAAATTATTTTTTGATGATTTTCTTAGTCATTGTCCCTTCGTCTGATTTAATGTAAACCATATAAACACCCGGAGCAAGATGTTTCAAATCGATGGATTCTGTGTTTTTCAACGAATTGAATTTATTTAAATAAGCAGTTTGTCCCATCATATCAAAAACTTTGATTTGAACATTGCTTAAGTTTTTATCGATCTGAATATTTAATTTATCGTTAACCGGATTAGGGAAAATTCGAACTGAATTGTTTAAGGCCATATCAACGGTACTCAAAGCAGATTCAACACCTGAAATAGCCAAAGCGAAATTCTGAGAACCATTCACCAAATTACCTTTGTGGTTAACTGTCAAAGTATATGTTTGACCTGCCACTGGGTTTTCGATAAATACTTGTTCTGCATTATCGATGGTGTTATCTTCCTGAGTCGCTGCTGAAGCGGGTGAATCCGGATTTAATTTCCAAGGATAATACGTGTTTCCTCCGTTGGTAATTCTTAAATCCAAATCGTTTACTAACATCGGAGTTCTATCGTTCAAAGCAAGTTGAGGCAATGGAGTTCCCGCTGGGTCCAACCATGCAATGGTTGCTTTGATAGGTTCTCCACCAACTGCTTTAAAACTCATGGTAAAGGTTTCGTTATTTTGAAGAATCAAATCATTGGTGTACGATTTACCATTTGAATTTAAAAGTGTTTCCGCTGCACCCAAAGCATTGATTAAACCATAACCAAATTTATAATCCGGTCCCAAGTGGATACCTGCTTCATTTGCGGAATTAATCAAAAGCGCTCTCATCATATCCGAACGTAAATAACCTGTTCCTGTTTCTTTTTTTACTTGTTGCAAAAGCAATCCTACTCCAGCTGCTGCGGGAGAAGAAAATGAAGTTCCTGCCCAGTTGATGTAAGCATCATCTGCTGTGTTGGTAGCAGCATATACATTTTGACCTACGGCAACCACATCGGGTTTGATTCTACCGTCGTCGGTAGGTCCAAAACTTGTGAAATCTGTCGCCACAACATCGCTCGGTCCGGTATATCGGTTACTTCCTGGTAAAGGTTTAACTGCTCCAACTAAAATAATATTTTTTGCAATCGAACCAGAAAAAGAAAGACAATCGTATCCACCGTTTGCCGTACAGTCTCGTGGACGATAAACACCGGTGTAATATACCCATTGGTTGGTTTCATCATAGGCATAATGGTTTACAGTTCCAGACGGACCTTCTCCGTTATTATTACCCGATGATTTAAATATACTGTGTTGAGGAGCATTAAACGCAACATTGTCATAATTTGCATCATTGGACGTATAGAAGCCAAATAAGGCAGACTCAGTCGGTGAAATATGCGGATAACCATACCAATACCATCCATCTGAACCTCGGTAAGACCAGCCGGTTAAAGAACCATACGAATGGTTTGAAATCATATAGTCTGCATTTTCAGGTTGATTGGAATGATAAGCCATTTCAGTTATCGTATTTCCAACGGTGAAATTCATTACTTTCAAATTAGCGGTTGGAGCCATTCCTAGTGCAATGGGAACAACACCTGCTCCAATAATCACCGCACCTACGCCTGTTGCGTGGTCTGAATCACTTCCACTAAATTCGACTTGGGTAGCACGACCTGAAAACTCGTTGTGTGTCAATCTTGCCTTTCCGCCATCCCAAATAAAAGCAGTCATTCCTTCACCAGTTACAGCTACACCCGGAATGGTATTATTTCCCAATTTATCAACGTTCATGGAAGCAATTTGATTTTTACTATCCAATGCATAATAATAAGGGATTCCATTGGCAAAACCTTGAAACGAAACACCTTCTTCTGAACCATGTCCGGCATATTTTACCTTTTCTAGTTGAACAGCATCCTTATATTCCGCCTCTACTTCAGTCGCTATTTTTTGAAGCTCTGAATGGTTTACTTTCTCTTGTGCAAAACCACTAATGGCGACAAGAAAAACACCTAAAAATAAATTTTTTTTCATCAAATTGTCCTCTTTAAATTTTATAGATATCAAAGATAGAGATTTTTGCAGTAAATTGACCATAATTTATAGTGACAGTTTTGTTTTTTATTTTTTCAACTGTACCAATACTGTTGCTGTCCTTTATTTTAACTCGGTCACCAACTTTCAGATTATCAATTGATTTCTGAATCTCTTCTTCTTTTTTCAGTTCAATTTTCTTTTGTTCTTTTTGAATTGTTTCCTTGTGAATTTTTAATTCTTTTTGAATTTCTTTTTGTATAATTTTCTCTTTTTTCTTTTCTACCGGTTTTACTTCTCTCTTTTTAGAATTTTCTATTTCTACCCATTTTAGAAAGTTGGCAATCAGCTTTTTCTTGTTTTTTGATTTGGAATACTCATCTGCCCATTCATTCATTTTTCGTCCAGATTGAAGGGTTTTCATTTCTTGGTCATACAATTGTTGGAAATCAACGAGTTTTTCTTGCATTCTTTCTTGGGTGGACACCAGCTCTTTGGATTGATCCTGAGATGTTTGCTTTAATTCTACAACTTCATTTCGGGTTTTTTGAATTTCAAATTTCTCTTGCTGTAATTTCAATATCGTTTTGTCCAAACGAACTTTATCTTGTTCTATCTTTTTCTTTGCACGATTGATAAGTCGATACGGAATTTTGTTTTTTTCTGCTACTTCAAATGTAAATGAACTTCCGGCTTGACCAATTTCTAACTTATAAAGTGGATTCAAGGTTTTCTCATCGAAAAGCATACTCGCATTCAAAGCTTCGGGTAGATTTTCTGCAGCAATTTTTATGTTGGTATAATGGGTGGTGAATACTCCAAATGCTTTTCGTTCATAGAATTCTTCAAAAAAAACTTCGGCCAGCGCTCCTCCTAATTCAGGATCGGAACCGGTACCAAATTCATCAACCAGCATCAACGTATTTTCATCTACATTCCGAATGAAGTGGGACATTTGTTTTAATCGATAACTATACGTACTCAATTGGTTTTCAATCGACTGATTATCTCCAATATCTGTGAAAATCTTATCGAAAAATCCGATTTTTGATTTAGGATGAACGGAAATTAGAATTCCAGATTGAATCATCAATTGATTCAATCCCACCGTTTTTAAGGTGATACTTTTTCCTCCTGCATTGGGACCTGAAATGATGATAATCCGATGGTCTTTGTCGATTTTTAACGATTGAGGAATGGTTTGTAATTTCTTTTCCGAATTCGATAAAAAGAGTAGCGGATGATAGGCATTGATTAAATCCAGAGCTTTTTCTTCTTTGATTTCGGGTAAAACTCCATTTATTTTCAAAGCAAAACGCGCTTTGGATTGGGTGAAATCCATGTATTCGAGTAGGGATTCATAGTCTTCCAATAAAACCTTGTGAACTGAAATGACCGCTGTTAAATTCCGAAGGATTTTAATGACTTCTTTGGATTCTTCTTCTTTTAATTCATCCAATTCTCGATTTGGTTTTTGTACACTTTCGGGTTCTATGTACGAAATCGATCCTGTTTTGGAAGTTCCTAAAAATCGACCTTTCACTCGTTTTCTGAAACCTGAAATTACTGCAAGCACCCGTTTATCATCGACCAAACTTTCTTTGATATCGTCGAGATACGGGGAATTATAAGTCAATGATTTTTTAAACAATTCGTAAATCCGTGCGCTTACATCCTTCATCTGTCGACGGATTTTCAATAATTCCGGACTGGCATCATCTTTCATTTCACCGTGTTTATTAAAAACGGCGTCAATTTCCTTTACAATCTCTTTCTCGTAATTTACTTGAGATACAATTTCATTTAAAACCGGAAAATACTCTTCAAACTTAAGAATGAATTTAGTTATCTCCCTGATTTGAATCGCATTGGATTTGATCTGAAAGAATTGTTCAACATTCAAATAGAAATTCTCAATTTCTAAATGAGGCAAAAAATCATTCATATAATAGAATTCCGAGAAAGGAATTTGGTTGTCTGATTCAAAACTTGAAAGATATTCATTGGTACTTTTCAAGTCTTGAATTAAATGAGCTCTATTCGCGTACGGCTTCAAATCCAATAGCAATTGAGCGGTTCTTTCATTGAAAGAAAACTCAGAAATTAATTGAAGAATTTTTGGGAATTCTAAATCGTTTAATGTTTGTTCGGATACCTGCATTGCTGCAAAAATACTCTATATTTGGAAAACAGAAGGCAAAATAATGAAAGTTGACATCGAAACCTCTTGGAAAGAAATTTTAAAGGATGAATTTGAAAAAGATTATTTTAGGAATTTATTCGATTTTGTAGAATCAGAATACCAAACTCAAACCGTTTATCCACCCAAGGAAAAAGTGTTTTCCGCATTTGAATTCACGCCCTTTAACCAAGTAAAAGTCGTCCTAATTGGTCAAGATCCTTACCACGGTTCGAAACAAGCAAATGGACTTTGTTTCTCTGTTTCTGATGGAATTCCTCATCCACCCAGTTTAAAGAATATATTTAAGGAAGTGAATTCGGATATTAAACCGAATGATTCACGAAGTGGAAATTTGGAAAATTGGGCGAAACAAGGTGTTTTGTTATTGAATACCATACTCACGGTTCGTGCTTCCCAAGCGGGTTCTCATCAGAAAAAAGGATGGGAAGAATTTACGGATGCTGTAATTCAAAAGTTAGCCCATGAAAAAGAAAATTTGGTATTTATACTTTGGGGAAGTCAGGCACAAAAAAAAGGAAAAATGATTGATGAAGACAAACATTGTGTGATTAAATCCGTTCATCCGTCGCCTTTGTCATCGTATAGAGGTTTTTTTGGAAGTCAACCCTTTTCAAAAACAAATTCGTTTTTAAAATCGATTGGGAAAGAAGAAATTGAATGGTAATCTCATTCTTCTAAATTTTCTTCGGGATCATATTCCACTTCTTTGTAATCCACTAAAACCGCGTAAGGTGAAGGTTCGATTCCTTTGTCAAATTGAAATGAATACTCTTTTGTAAACTCTGCACCATAATAAAGGATTGCGGCGGAATAATACACCCATAACAATAAAATAATGATGGATCCTGCTGCACCAAAGGCATTTGCTGTGGCATTGTTTTCTAAATAAAATGAAATTCCAAAACGTCCCAACATAAATAAAAGCGCAGTGAAAACAGCACCTCCGATTATATCTCGATTTCGAACTTTTGCATCGGGTAAAACTTTATATATGAATCCAAAGATGGTGGTTGTAATTAAAAAAGTTAATCCCACATTGATGTTATTCAACATTTGATTTGAAATTCCAGGAATGATTTCAAAGAAAAAATTCATCAAAATCAGTAACAATGAATTGATTAACAAGGAGGTAATCAATAAAAAACCAAGACCTATAACCATTGAAAACGAGGTCAATCGGTCGATTATAAATTTCAACCAGCTCTTTTTGGGTTTGGGTTTAATTCCCCAAATTGTGTTGATAGAGTCTTGGATTTCAATGAAAATGGTGGTTGATGTGAAAATCAAAGTCCCAATTCCAACTAAAACACCAATTTTTGATTGGGTAGAAATCGCTAAATTGCCCATGGCAACTTTGATTTGTTCTGCCACTTCACTTCCTAAAACTTCTGACAAACCACTCAAAACTTCTTGTTGGGCTGTAGAATCTTCCAAATGTTCACCATAGAAAAATCCCAACAGCCATATAACAATCAACAACAAAGGACCAATTGAAAATATAGAATAATACGCCAAAGATGCGCTCATTTTCATGCACTTATCATCCATGAAATTTTTTGCTGCCCGAATCGTAATTCGTCCGATTGTTTTCCAATAATTTAAACTGAGTAAGCTGTAATTCATTCTTGTTTTTTGGGTTTACTACCTAAATAGATCGAAGTAAAGTACGAATTTACTGCTTTTCTACCTTCTTTGATTTTAAAAAACACAGGATAATGAAACTTATAACAAAAGATCCACCCATCGCTAAGGTTGAAACTTTCATTCCATCTGTCATTTGAACAATGACACCAAAAATAAATAAACCTATAAATAGCGCCGCTTTTTCAAACACATCATAAAAACTGAAATAGGTTGCATGATCTTGGGTGGGCGGTAAAAGTTTGGCGTAGGTAGAACGCGCCAAGGGTTGAATTCCTCCCATAACCAATCCGACCAAAGCTGCCATAATGTAAAACTGCATTTCTACCGTGGGACTTTCTTTGTTGATTTTATAACCCAAAACACATACAAATACCCAAATGAAAATTCCAATAAGAAGCGTATTCCGATTTCCAATTTTTCCGGATAAATAGGAAAAAATCCAAGCTCCCAAAATAGCTTCAATCTGAATCAAAAGAATCGTCATAATGAGTTTATCACTGCTCAATCCAATTTCCGAAGAACCAAATAAAGCCGCGACCAAAAAGATGGTTTGCATTCCCAAACTAAAGAAAAAGAAAGATCCTAAAAATATGCGAAGGTTTTTATGGCCATTCAATTCCTTGGCTACATTCACCAATTCCTTAAAACTGCTTTTGATGATGTTTTTCGGAACTTTTCGGTTGTAAACATTGACAGGAAGTTTCCTAAAGGTGATTTGAGCAAATCCCAACCACCAAATTCCGACCAAAACAAAACTGATTCGGGTATAATATCCTTCTTTGCCTTCAGCCGCTGTTAAAATCAAAATCAAACACAAAATCAACAGAATAACTGAACCGATATAACCCGTAATATAGCCGCCTGCCGAAGTTTTATCCAATTTATCTTCGGTCACAATTTCAGGTAAATAGGCGTTGTAAAAAACCATACTTCCCCAATATCCGATTCCTGCCAAAACATTCAAAGCCAATCCCAATCCCACTCGATCTTCGGTAAAAAAAAACATAGCCATGCAACTCATAGACCCCAAATAGCAGAAAAACTTAAGGAATTTCAACTTATTCCCAAGTGTATCTGCAATCGAACTCAATACGGGTGAAAGTAAAATGACAACGAAAAAACAAAGTGCCAATGAGAAATTAAAAGCAGCTTCGGGATTCAATCCCAAGAACTTAATGGGATTGGCCGTACCCGATAAGGTTACAGCTCCATAATAAATAGGGAAAATTGCAGACGCAATGACAAGTGAGTGAACGGAGTTCGCCCAATCGTAAAATTTCCACGCGGTGATAACTTTCGGATTGTTTTTCTGAAACATAGAATGCGAATAAACTACAATTCTACAAAGTAAAAAAGATTTTAGGAGAATTAATTTTGATTCAAGAATTTTCTACGCCATTAACAGCCTTTTCACGAATCCAAATTAACTTTTTTATCCATATGCCTTGTTATGCACATTCGCAACAGCTCTTCCCGAAGGTTCATTTACATTCTGAAAAGATTCATCCCAAAGTAAAGCTTGCGGCGAACTACACGCTACCGATTTTGCATAAGGAACCGTTAATGCAGCCGTATTGGAAGGGAAATGTTCTTCAAACAAAGAGCGGTAATAATATTCTTCTTTGGACAAAGGAGGATTTATAGGAAAACGCGAAGCCGAATTGGTCAATTGCTCATCCGAAATCTTTTTATCGACCATTTCCTTCAATGAATCAATCCACGCATAACCCACGCCGTCTGAAAATTGCTCTTTCTGTCGCCAAGCGATTTCTTTGGGTAGATAATCTTGGAAAGTGTCCCGCAAAATCCATTTTTCTATTTTTCCGTTTTTAATCATTTTATCTTCGGGATTCAAACGCATAGCAACATCCAGAAATTCTTTATCTAAGAACGGAACACGAGCTTCAATTCCCCATGCAGCCATGGATTTATTGGCTCTTAGATTATCGTATAAATAAAGCTTACTCAGTTTTCGTACATTTTCTTCGTGGAATTCTTTTGCATTCGGAGCTTTGTGAAAATACAAATAACCACCAAACATTTCATCGGATCCTTCACCCGACAAAACCATTTTTATTCCCATAGACTTTATCGCTCGCGCCATTAAATACATAGGCGTTGAAGCACGAATCGAGGTAACATCATACGTTTCAAGATAATAAATCACATCACTCAAAGCATCCAGACCTTCTTGAACGGTGAAATTTATTTCATGATGAATCGTTCCAATATGTTCGGATGCAATTTTAGCCGCAATTAAATCAGGTGAACCTTCCAAACCCACTGCAAAAGAGTGAAGTTGGGGATACCAAGCAGATTCTTTGTTATGTGATTCTACACGTTTCGCTGCAAATTTCTTGGCGATGGCTGAAACAATCGATGAATCCAATCCACCGGACAAAAGTACTCCGTACGGAACGTCGGACATCAATTGTCGATATACGGCATTTTCCAAGGCTTCTTTCAATTCTACTGTATCGCTTTGATTGTTTTTCACTTTATCAAATTCTTCCCAATCTCTGGAATACCATTTCTTAGGTTCCAAACCTTCTTTGCTGTAAATATAATGACCCGGTGGAAAAGTTTTGATAATCGAACATTTTCCTTCCAACGCTTTTAATTCGGAAGCAACAAAAAATTGATTGTGGTTATCAAAACCATAGTACAACGGAACAATGCCCATGTGATCTCGTGCAATAAAAAAGGAATCTTCCTCCTCATCATACAATGCAAAGGCAAAAATCCCATTGAGTCTCTCCAAAAAATGAATTCCATTTTCTTTGTATAAAGCCAGAATGACTTCACAATCGCTTTTGGTTTTATACGGATAATTGGGCGTTTTTTCGCGAAGTTCTTCGTGGTTATAAATTTCTCCATTGATGGCAAGAATTACCTTATCATCTGAACTATACAGAGGTTGTTTCCCCGAAATTGGATCAACGATGGCTAATCTTTCATGGACGAGAATCGCGTTTTTATTCGTGTAAATACCTGACCAATCGGGGCCGCGATGACGGATTTTCTTTGACATTTTTAAAAGCTGGTGACGTAAGCTATCCAAATCCTCTTGTATAGCAAACACGGCGGTAATTCCACACATAGGTTTAAGTTTAGGTTAAACAAAAGTTTTAGTTTTTAGAGACAACCAATTTATTCCTTTTATTTGAATTTAATACAAAAAAAAGCAGGAAAATCCTTTCCTGCACGCTTTAATTCATTGTATTAATAGAACATTTATCGCTTCAGATAAATTTGTGTTACCATTTCCATTCCTTCGGGCATTTTCTCAGCACCCAAATCTAGAGAAGCCATGTCTGCATTCAGTGTCATTTTTGAAGAAGTTAAGCTTTCAATTTTATATTTAATCGTATTTCCATCAACGGTTAAAATTAACTCATCTCCATTTTTTGTCCATTTTCCTTTGTCTTCAAAAACACTTCCTACTTCTTGGGTTTGAGAAGAGAAAACAGTTCCATTCATCTTGGTTGTGAATTTCATTTTGAAATCCTTGTTTTCTGCCGTAAATGTGTTGTTATCATGGAAAGTTAAATACGTGCTTTGCGAACCATCTACCGTTTCTGCATTAAATTCTATTTCTTGGACACCCGCACCCATATCCATCGTCTGACGGCCATTCATTGTAAATCCTACCGTTTCCCATTTTCCTAATAAGTCACTGGAATTACTGCTTTTGTTCTCAAGATTCGACTCAGAGTCTGAATCCAAATTTGTTTCATCTGTCAATGTTTGTATTGAATCATCTGCGGTTTTGATCAGCGTGTTACTTTCTTTTTCGCACGATGACAAACTGAATAAGCCAACACTTACAAACAGTACTGCTAATTTTTTCATGTTTTTCATGTTTTTTTAAGTTTTTAGATTTTTTAAAGTTACAGCGTATTTATGAAACTCTAAAAAGAAGATGCAAATAATCCTGTTTTATAATCGCATTTTTCACTGAGAATTCCATTTGTTTTTATATAATTGTTGGAAATTACAACGTAGATTTTCTATACAAATGAGAAATAAAATTCTTTTGACCCCAATCCTTCTATTTTTAAGCACTTTATCTTTCGCCCAAATTCAATTCATTTCCAATAACTTAACTAAGATCACATATCAAGTCAGTTCAAATGGGATTGTGAATGAAAATCAAAATCCCATTTGGGTTTTTGCAGATGCTGAAAATGTTTTGATTACTTCAAGAGACCTCATCCAGCAAAAATCAAATTTCCCTTTTGAAATGACTTTTGTACAACCACAGAAAGCAAGTTACAGTCAATTTGGTTTTTTAAACTCCAACGAAGCGATTTCTATGATGGATTCAGAATCTTTGGCAAGTCAAGACTTTGAACTTTTGGATGAAACTAAAAAAATATTGGGTTTTACTTGTAAAAAAGCAAAAACCAGCATCAATTCGAATACCATAGAAATTTGGTACACCAACGATCTGAAAATAAAAGGCGGACCCTCTGTCTTAGGTCAAGGATTAGGTTTGGTTCTGGAATATGTTAGAAATGGAAATTTCGCAATTCAAGCAATAGAAATTAAAAAAGAAAAAATTAAACTCCCTGACTTTATGACGAATTCAAAAGTCGAGGTTTTAGAGAAAATAGACTATCAAGATAAAATATGGAAAAGTCGATTTGTCACTATTCCTATTTTTGAGAATCAACAAATTCATTGGTCAGAAGAGTTTGAAAAGCGGGAAGGAGTCCTTCGGTATGCGAATGGAACCCTTGCCTTAAAAAAAATAAAATTTCCCAAATTAAATTCTGAACAACAAATTTTCTTGGATTTAACCGAACAATCCTCAGGAGATGCTTATGACCGAACGGGAAGTGTTTTCTTAATTCCGACCGATAAAAAACAGAGTTTCTTGGATGGTTTAGAAAACGGCGCAAATACACTTCCAATTTATGAAAATGGAAATGGGAAAAAGTATCAAGGAATTACAGCAACAGAAGATTATTCTCCTCTAGTGGAATTGATGCGATTTTTCACTCCGTTTGGTGTTAATTATTTTAACGATCGGGTTACTCTTAAAAATAAAAAATGGCAAGATTCCGTATTTTATCGTCAAGACATTACATCTTACACCTCTTTGATGAGCGATAAAGAAGTTTATTTAGGTGTTTTCATTGGAAATTACGACAAAGGAGGTCATACGATTTCTATGAATATCACCATTCACCCTAATGAAGGCACAAATCATAGGTTGAAAAAAGTAATACCCTTATTCAACACCCTAAATGTGATGGAGATGGCAGGGCAGGAGTACAGTACCCTTTTTGATGTGGAGAAAGGTTTGGAAGTTGAATTTGAATTGAAACAAGAATTAAAAAACGCGCATATTCGCTATATTACAACAGGACATGGAGGTTGGGAAAACGGTGACGAATTTGTACCGAAGAAAAATACGGTTCTATTGGACGATACAGTCATTTTCGATATCGCCCCATGGCGGGAAGATTGCGGATCGTATCGGTTGTATAATCCCGTTTCTGGGAATTTTTCAAATGGACTTTCTTCCTCTGATTACAGTCGATCAAATTGGTGTCCGGGAACAATCACGAATCCATATATTATCGATGTTGGAAATTTAAAAGCAGGAAAACATAAAATTCAAGTGAAAATTCCACAAGGAGAGCCCGAAGGAAATAGCTTCAGCGCTTGGAATGTGTCGGGAGTTTTGATTGGTGAATGAAAAAACTCCGAAAAATAATCGGAGTTCTTGGTTTAAACCATAAATTTAGGTTGAGGCTAGCTCCCTTTTAGATGGCAATAGGTATTTCACCATCAGGAAAAACTAATTGGTAGCAGCAAATCTAAGGAAATTAATAGAGTCAATGATAAATTTCATGTGTTTTTTTACTATAAATTTGAGATGAGTCCATCCTACGTAGTTTCCGAGCAGTCCGACAGTAGGATTTTATGCATTTAAATGATAAAAAATTTTAATTATTTTCAAAAGCACAATCGATGTTCCAATATTCATGTGCTTTTATAAAACTACAGTCTTTAAATTGCTTTGGAATTTGAAAATAGTAAAATTGGCGAATTACTATTTAAGTTCCTTTCTATTTCTTACTTTTGCTTCCAAAATTTAAATAAAAGAAATGGCAACAGATTATTTTCATATGGATGACTTATTGACGGAAGAGCATAAATTGATTCGTCAAAGTGTACGTGATTTTGTAGAACAAGAAATTAAACCCGTAATAGATAAAGCCGCACACGATCATACCGATCTTCCCGGTCTTATGCCGAAATTAGGCGCAATCGGAGCTTTAGGCCCTTATATTCCCGAACAATATGGAGGAGCAGGTTTGGATCAAATTTCTTATGGTTTAATTATGCAAGAATTGGAAGCGGGCGACAGTGCTGTTCGTTCGGCTGCTTCGGTACAATCTTCTTTGGTAATGTATCCCATTTATACGTTTGGATCGGAAGAGCAAAAAATGAAATATTTACCCAAATTAGCTTCCGGTGAAATGGTAGGTTGTTTTGGATTAACCGAACCCAATCACGGTTCCAATCCAGCTGGAATGGATACGCGATTGGTTGATAAAGGTTCTCACTTCGTACTAAATGGCGCAAAAATGTGGATTACCAATTCACCGATTGCAGATATTGCCGTTGTATGGGCGAGAGACGAAGAAGGAAAAGTAAGAGGTGTTATTGTTGAACGTGGAATGCAAGGTTTTTCAACGCCTGAAACACATAACAAATGGTCGCTTAGAGCGTCTAAAACGGGGGAATTGGTTTTCGAAAATGTAGAAATTCCAAAAGAAAATGTTTTACCTCTTGCAAACAGCTTACGAGGTCCGCTTTCTTGTTTGAACTCTGCGCGATACGGTATCAGCTGGGGTGTAATTGGTGCAGCCATTGATTGCTATGAAACTGCATTGAAATATTCGTTGGAAAGACAACAATTCGGAAAGCCGATTGCTTCTTTTCAATTGCAACAAAAGAAATTGGCCGAATTCGTAACTGAAATTACCAAAGCACAATTGTTGGTTTGGCGTTTGGGAACTTTGAAAAATGAAGACAAAGCAACGCCTGCTCAAATCTCAATGGCAAAAAGAAACAATGTGAAAATGGCTATTGACATTGCACGTGAATCCAGACAAATTTTAGGTGGAATGGGTATTATGGGTGAATTCCCAATGATGCGACATGCAGCCAATTTGGAATCCGTAATTACCTACGAAGGAACGCACGATATCCATTTGTTGATTACAGGAAGTGACATTACCGGAATCAATGCATTTGAATAATTTTAGATATTAATCCATAGATTTCATTCAAATTCAATGAAAGAAGTTCAAATTCTTCTTCCAAAAATGGGAGAAAGTGTGATGGAAGCAGTGGTTACCAATTGGTTGAAAAACCCAGGTGACGCAATTTCCAAAGACGAAGCTTTTGTTACCATAGGTACCGATAAAGTGGACAGTGAATTGCCGTCAGAATACGATTGTATTTTGAAGGAAATTTTGGTGGAAGAAGGGGATGAGGTGAAAATTGGGCATCCCATTGCTATCGTGGAAGTTTCTGAAGATACGGTGGTTCATTCCGAAGTATTTGAAACTGAGGAAACAGAAGTCACAAAAACCGATTCACAAGTCGAATTATTGGAAACGAAAAGTCTGGATGGAAAATCCTTTCTTTCCCCTGTAGTTCGTCGAATTGCGGCAGAAAATGGATTGGAGATTGAAGATTTAAAAAAAATTATACCCACAGGGGAAAACGGCCGAATTCGGAAAGTGGATATTTTAAAGTATTTGAAAAAAGACGAAAAACCCGTTTCTCAAGAAGTTGTTTCTCAAAAGATGATTTTAAATATTCAGCCCGAAGATAGGGTGGAACCGCTTCCTCGAATTCGACAAGTCGCTTCCGGTTTTCTTCAATCTTCCTATCAATTAATTCCACACGTAACCACTTTCTTGGAAGTGAACGTTTCCAATTTGGTGAAACACCGCGAGGAAATAAAAGATGAATTCCAAAAGGAAAACGGAGTGAAAATCACCTACACTCATTTCATCATGAAAGCGGTAGTGGATACTTTGAAAGAATATCCGAGTTTTAATGCATGGATGAATGAAGATGAAGTGATTCTAAAAAACGACATCAATCTCGGTTTTGCAACCGCACTTCCAGACGGGAATCTAATTGTTCCAAACATTAAAAAAGTCAATGATATGAGTCTAAAAGACATCATTGAGAATGTAAATGTTATTGGAAACAATGCGAAATCCAACAAACTCAAAGCTACTGATATTCAAGACACCACTTTTACAGTAAGCAATACTGGGATTTTTGGAAGTTTGATGGGAACGCCGATTATCAGCCGTCCACAGGTTGCGGTTTTGGCATTGGGTCAAATCCGCTCAGGAGCAGGCGTTGTCGAAGTGAATGGTAAAGAAGAATTGGCGGTTTGTAAAATGATGATGCTCTCTCTCTCCTATGACCATAGAGTGATTGACGGCGCATTAGCTTCTCAGTTTTTGAGCACATTGAAGAAGAGATTAGAGAAAATCTAAAAGAAGATAGTAGAAATTGAAAAATTCAAATACCAAATAGAAGAATTAGAATTCAAATCTGTTTTTTCAGTTTGGTATTTTATTTTCAAGAAAATCAGAACGACTCGAATTCAAACCAAAAAAGCGATTAAGCTTCTTAATAATTAATTAAATCTTGAGTAAACCTGAGGATTTCAATTGATATATTGTACTTTTGTGGTTATTCAGTTAAAAATATGGATTACAATACAACAAGAAGACCTTTGATCATACCAGAGTACGGACGTCATGTTCAAAAAATGGTGGATCATTGTATGACAATTAAAGACGACGTAAAAAGAAATGAATTTGCAGGAATTATTGTAGAAGTAATGGGTGAATTAAATCCCCATTTACGAGATATACCTGATTTTCAGCATAAACTTTGGGATCAACTATTCATCATGTCCAATTTCCGATTGGAAGTAGATTCCCCTTTTCCGAAATTGACGCGCGAAATAATTCAAGCTCGGCCAAATAGAATGGCCTATCCAAAAGAAGAGTTCAAATACAAGTATTACGGAAAGAATATCCGTCGTATGATTGATGTTGCGCTTAGTTGGGAAGGAGATAAACGAGAAGGTTTGGAAATGGTGATTGCAAATCACATGAAGAAATGCTATTTGATTTGGAACAAAGATACAGTGGATGACAAAACAATTTTCAACCATTTGTACGAATTATCGAATGGAAAAATTGATTTAAGAGATGGGGAAGAAGCTTTACTATCCAGTGATCGACTTCAGGTCAATACTTCCAGCAACAAACCTACAGCGAAAAAGAAAGGAAAGTCAAATCGTAACAAACAAAAGCATAAATAAGCGGCTAAAATGTCAGTATTTCAAATTAAAGGGGGAAATCGTTTAAGTGGTGAGATTATTCCTCAAGGAGCAAAAAATGAAGTTCTACAAATATTGTGTGCAGTTCTTTTAACAACGGAACCCGTTCGTGTAAAAAACATTCCCGACATTCTGGATGTCAATCGGTTGATTGAGATTTTGGGTGATTTGGGCGTGAAAATTCAAAAGAACGCAAAAGGAGATTATACCTTTCAAGCCGATTCCATTCGGATGGATTATTTGCATACCAAAGAATTCAAAAAACACGGAGCAACCATCCGAGGATCCATAATGTTGATGGGACCACTTTTGGCAAAATACGGAAAAGCGTATATGCCCAAACCAGGTGGTGATAAAATTGGTAGAAGAAGGTTGGATACCCACTTTTTAGGATTTATTAAATTAGGTGCCATCTACAGATTTGAGGATGGTGAAGATTTTTACGGTGTAGAAATCGATCCCAAAAAAGGACTAAACGGAGCCTATATGCTTTTGGAAGAAGCATCCGTGACAGGTACTGCAAACATTGTGATGGCAGCCGTTTTGGCCCAAGGAAAAACAACGATTTACAATGCGGCATGTGAACCCTATTTACAACAATTGTGTAAAATGTTGGTGCGTATGGGTGCAAAAATCGAAGGGATTGGTTCGAATTTATTGACAATTGAAGGAGTAGAATATTTGAGTGGTACTGAACACACTATTTTGCCCGATATGATTGAGATTGGGAGCTGGATGGGTTTAGCAGCCATGACAAAATCCGAATTGACGATCAAAGATGTTTCGTGGGAGAATTTAGGAGTAATTCCTGATGTTTTCAGAAAACTGGGAATTCAAGTTGAAAAAAGCAACGACGACATTATCATCCCCTCGCAAGAAGAATATGAAATCCAGAAATTTATGGATGGTTCCATTATGACTATTTCAGATGCACCTTGGCCGGGTTTTACGCCTGATTTACTCAGTATAATCCTCGTAATTGCTACCCAAGCCAAAGGAAGTTTATTGGTTCATCAGAAAATGTTTGAAAGCCGTTTGTTTTTCGTGGATAAATTGATAGACATGGGCGCTCAGATTATTTTATGTGATCCGCATAGAGCCACAATAATTGGATTAAACAATGAAGTTGCTCTTCGTGGAACAACGATGACCTCGCCCGATATTCGTGCTGGAATTTCACTTTTGATTGCTGCTTTATCCGCAAAAGGAAAAAGTGTCATCCATAATATAGAACAAATTGATAGAGGATACGAGCAAATTGATACTCGATTAAGAGCAATAGGTGCAGATATAATTCGTGCCTAAAAATACAAAACGTATAGTTTAATACTGACCCGCTGGATAAGTGCAAGAGATATTTGAATTTTTCACCAATTTTGTAAGCAGACCCGATAAAGTTCTGATGGATTTCATCCAGCACTACGGTTATTGGATTTATGCTTTTCTATTCTTGATTATTTTTGCAGAAACAGGACTGATTGTCGCCTCTTTTTTGATGCCTTTCCTTCCGGGAGATGCCTTGATTTTTGCCGTAGGAATGATTGCTGCAAGCGACCAACAAAATCATTTGCATATTGAATTCGTTATTCCTCTTTTAATGGTCGCCGCTATCCTCGGTGACAATTTGAATTACTATGTCGGCAAGAAGTTTGGCGGATGGCTTTTGGCGCATCCAGGTAAGTTTTATTTGCAGCCCAAACACATTCGCATGGCGGCAATTTTCTTCCATCATCAAGGAAAAAAGGCAATTATCATCGCGCGATTCATTCCGTTGGTGCGAACTATTATGCCTTTTATATGCGGTACAACCGGTTTAAATTACCGAATTTTTATTACCTATAGTTTTATTGGTGCGGTTTTATGGGTTGGAATTATTTCTGTTTTGGGTTATTTCTTAGGTGGTTTCACGTTCGTACAGAATAATTTAGAGTTCTTTATTTTGGGTATTATCATCATTGCCAATCTTCCCTTAATTAGCCGACTCATCAAACGAAAATTCTCAAAGAAAAGACGAAAAAAATGAAGCAATTTGGCTTGATTGGAAAAGACATTTCGTATTCTTTTTCTGAGAAATACTTCTCGGACAAGTTTAAGAATGAATCGATTACCGATTCCAACTATTCAATTTTCGATCTTCCGAATTTAAACCTATTAAATGCGCTTCTTGAAAATGAAAATTTATTTGGATTCAATGTAACGATTCCTTACAAAGAAAAAATCATTCCGTATTTGGATGAATTAAGTCCGGAAGCCGAGAAAATTGGAGCGATAAATTGTGTGAAAATTCAACACTCAAAAAAAGTCGGATACAATACAGATGCATTCGGATTTCGAGAATCTTTGAAACCGCTTTTAACGCCAAATCACAAAAATGCTTTGATTTTGGGAGACGGTGGAGTGGCAAAAGCAGTTAAATTTGTTCTGGATGAATTAAATATTCAATTCAAAACCGTCCGTCGAGACAAAGGTTATATCTATTCAGATATCACCAAAGAAGACGTATTAAATCAATTACTTATCATTAATTGCACGCCTTTGGGCACTTTTCCCAAGATTGATGAAAAGCCCGACATACCTTACCATCACTTGACTAAAGAGCATTTACTTTTTGATATGATCTACAATCCTGAAAAAACTCAATTTTTAGAATTGGGCGAATTAAAAGGCGCTACTATTCAGAATGGGCATGAAATGTTGGTTTTACAAGCAGAAAAATCATGGGAAATATGGAATCAACCTTTGTAAATAGCGTATGTTTTGTTAGATTTGCTACCCTAAAGTAAAACACGCATTATGACAACTGATTTGGATAACCTGCACAATGAGGCAGACGGACTGAATGAATCGAATTCTAACGCACAAGAAAACTCAGAGAAAAAGACTGATGGTGAATTAGATACGCAACCTTTAGAAAGTCAAGAAAGCACAAAGTCACAGGAAGAAGAAGTGAAAGAAGCTCCAGAAAACGAAAAGGCTGAAGAAACTACGATTGAAAACGCAAACGCTGATTCTAAGGAAGTAGAAGCTACTCCAGAAAGTACAGAGAGTGAAGAAGTGAAAACGGAATACTCTCATTCTAAAATGGAAAAAGCAGAAACTACAACCGATGAAAACGAAGCGGACAAAGTAGAAAGCTCAAGTTCTGATTCGGAAGAAGCAAAAGAATCTTCAGAAAGCAAAGAAGGAGAAGACTACAAAGTGGAAGATACAAGTTCGGAATCGGAGGATGAGGAGGAAGAAGTAGCTGCGGTAGTGGATCAAATTCCTTTGAAAAATTATTCAGACTTACCTTTGGGTGTTCTGATTGGAGAAGCCAAAGAATTGTTGAGTAACCATCCCGCAAGATTGCTTAGAGAGCACTTCAACCAAATCCGAGATGCGGTAAAAGATAAGATAGAAGAAGACTATCAATCAAAAAAAGAAGCTTTTGAAGAAGAAAATCCAGAAGCGACTGATTTCCATTATGACAATCCCATTCGTAAAGAATTCTATGCGATTTATGTCGATTACAAAAAACAGTTGGATACGTTTTACAAAGAACTAGAGAAAACGCAACAAGAGAACTTAACAGAACGTCTTCAAATTATTGATGATTTAAAAGGATTGTATTTAGACAATACCCAAGAAAACACCAATATATTTACGACCTTCAGAAATATAAAAACCCGTTGGCACAATGCAGGTCCCATTCCAAGAGCACAAGCTGGAAATGTTTTCAAAACCTATTTTCACCATTTGGATAATTTCTATGAATATTTAGATTTAAACAAGGAATTGCGTGAATTGGATTATGCACACAACTTGGAAGTTCGTCACAAGATTATTAAACGTTCCGAAGAATTAGTAGCAGAAGACAACGTTCAGAAAGCATTGAATGAGTTGCAATACTTACATCGACTTTGGAAAGAAGAAGCCGTTCCAGTAGCGGAAGAACACCGTGAACCAACATGGCAAATCTTTAAAGATTTAACCAATAAAATTCACGAAAGAAAATCGGAAATCAGTGAGAAACTGAAAGAAGAGCAAGATAAAAACTTAAAAAAGAAACAAGAAATCATTGCTGAGATTCAAAGTCTTACCCAAGAATCAACTAAAAAATCGCACGGTGAATGGCAATCAGGTATCCGTAAGTTAAATGCATTGAGAGAAAGTTTCTTAGCGGTAGGGCGTGTTCCCAGAGAATTTAATCAAGAAATGTGGAATCAATTTAAGACAGCAACTCGCGATTTTAACCACCAAAAGAATGAATTCTATAAAACCTTGAAATCTGAACAACAAACCAATTTGGACAAGAAAATGGAATTGTTGAAACTCGCCAAAGAACATGCGGAAAGTACAGATTGGCAAGAATCAGTTCAAATCATTAAAAGAATTCAAGCCGATTGGAAGAAAATTGGACATGTTCCACGGAAATTCTCGGATTCAATCTGGAAAGAATTCAAAGAAGCTTGTAATAAATTCTTTGATAATTACAAGGAAAGAGGAAACAAAGCGAACGAAGCCTACGAACAAAATTTCGTCAAAAAAGAAGCTTTATTTAAAGAGTTAAAAGCATTTACACCGTCTGAAGACACAAAATCAAATTTAGATACTGTCAATGATTTCAACACACGTTGGAATCTTCTTGGAAAAGTTCCTGCTTCCAAAATGAGCATCAACACCGAGTTTAACAAAGCAATCAGTCAATTAATTAAATCGTTTGGACTTTCTGAAAATGAAGTTCAAGACTTTAAAATGGCTTCTTTGGTCGAACAAATTAAATCGGGACAAGATGATCGTTTGTTGGATGATGAAATCAAGAAAACACGGAAAACGATTGATGATCTTGAAAAAGAAATCAACCAATTGGAAAACAACATCAGTTTCTTTGCAAATGCAAAAGAAGACAATCCTTTATTAAAAGATGTATTTAGACAAATTGATGATAAGCGCGGTCGTTTGACAGAAGCTGAGATTCGTTTGAGAAAATTACACCGTATTGATTTTGGAGATGAAGATGACCAAAACAATTAAAAGATAATATTTTATAAATTTACACCTCACAGCAAAAACTGTGGGGTGTTTTTTTAGGTAGTAAATAGAATGCGATGAAAAGAAGGGACGAAATAATGATGGAGCGATGTATTCAACTTGCCCAAAAGGGTTTAGGGACAACCTATCCGAATCCTATGGTCGGTTGCATACTCGTTCATGACGGAATAATCATTGCAGAAGGTTGGCATCAAAAAGCAGGAATGCCACATGCGGAAGTTAATGCCATTCAGCAAATTACCGACAAAGAAATCCTGAAAAATGCTACACTGTATGTTTCCTTAGAGCCCTGCGCTCATTTTGGAAAAACGCCACCTTGTTCAGACTTAATCATTGAATCCCACATTTCAAAAGTAGTGGTTGGAACAATGGATCCTTTTTCAAAAGTGAATGGTTTGGGAATTCAAAAAATGAAGAATGCAGGTATTGATGTGAAAGTGGGTGTTTTGGAATCCGAATGTCGGGAGTTAAACAAACGTTTTTTTACATTTCATCAGAAAAAAAGACCGTACATCGTTTTGAAATGGGCACAAACTGCAGATGGATTTATGGCGACTGAAAACGGTGAACAAAAATGGATAACAAATTCCTTTTCCAAACAACGCGTTCATTTATGGCGAACCCAAGAGCAAGCAATTCTTGTGGGAACCGAAACTGCGAAATTTGACAATCCGCAACTAAACGCTCGTCTATGGGATGGAAATCAACCCATTCGAGTAGTTTTGGATAGAGACTTAAAACTTAATTCAAATTTACATTTGTTTGATCAAAGTCAAAACACCTTGGTCTTTACCGAGATAGAAAAGGAAAATAAAAAGAATCTTTCGTTAATTAAAATAGATTTCGCTTCAAATGTAGAGAAACAAATTCTTTCTGAATTGCATCAAAAAGGAATTCAATCCCTTATCATTGAAGGTGGAAAACGAACGTTAGCTAGTTTCATCAAAAAAGATTTGTGGGATGAAGCCCGAATTTTCACATCAAAAGAAAGTTGGGGAGAGGGAGTGGAGGCTCCAAAAGCAATGGGAAAACTTATTTCAACGGAGAAATTAGCGGATGATACATTGAAAATATTTGTAAAATGATTTTTTCCTATCAAACTATTCAGAAACCCATCGAGGAAATTACTTTCAAAGAAAAAGGAAGTAAGTTTATTTCGTATGCCTATCCGATTCAAGACGAGGAAGAAGCAAAAGAGAGATTAACCTATTTATGGAGTATTCATCCAGATGCTACCCACATTTGTTATGCATATCGGTTGGGATTGGAAGGAGAGAATTACAGAGCCAATGACGATGGAGAACCTTCTGGTAGTGCAGGTTTACCGATTTACAATCAAATAGTTTCCAAAGAAATCACCTTTGTTTTGGTCGCTTCTGTACGGTATTATGGTGGTACCAAACTAGGAGTAGGTGGTTTGGTCAGAGCCTATAAATTATCCGCTCAACTTGTTTTGGAAGAATCAAAAATTGTAGAAAGACATTTAACCGAAAAAATTCAATTCGATTTTTCGTACGAAGATCAAGGAAATGTGATGCGAAATGTAGATAAATTCAACGCGGAAGTTATTTCTACCGAATTTACCGATACATGCAATTTAATTGTTCGAATTCGAAAAGAGAATTTAGACAATTTTTTAGCATCATTTGAACCTCTTTACCAAGTAAAAATTAAAAATATTTCCTAAATATGAATCGCTCAAAAATTAAAAGAGTTGAAACTCTTTTATGGGGAGCAATTTATCTTTTAGACGTTTTCTATTTTACGAAATTTTTATTCTTTTGGCATCAAAGATTCTAACCGTTCAATCATGTATTTTGGACAGCGAACAGGTCTTCGAGTTTGCTTATCCACGAAAGCAAGAATAGCATAACCCGTTGTTAATAACTCTTGTTTTTCATTGAAAATTTTATAATCAAATCGAAAACGAACGCCGCGTGGAATTTCATGAATTGTTGTTTCAATTTTTAAAATGTCGTCGTAAAAGGCTGATTTTAAATATTTTAAACTCAGCTCGTAGACGGGAAGTAAAATTCCATTTTCTTCGAGCTCTTTATACGGAAGACCAATTTCTCTAAAAAGTTCAATTCTCCCTTGTTCAAAATACGCCGGATAATTGCCGTGATAAACGATTCCCATTTGGTCGGTTTCGCCATATCTAACACGGACTGAAATTGTTGATGAAATCATATTAAAGTTATTGTTAAAACTATACAAATATATTTGATTAAAGTCAATACACTATCTATTTTTTTTACTAGATAATTATGAGCATTTTTGTACTTATTAAAAAAAACAGGCTATATTAGTGGAGATAAAATTATTCATTAATAATATAAAACATTTTCAATTAAAAAACTATGGGAAAAACTGCAGATTCGGTTTGGAAGAATTGTTTGGACTTTGTTAGCGATAACATACAAGAACAAGCCTTTAAAACTTGGTTTTCTCCTATTCGACCAGTCAAACTTAAAGAGGATATTTTAACCATCGAAGTGCCAAGTAAATTTTTCTATGAGTGGTTAGAGGAACATTATGTAAAACTTTTAAAGATAGCACTTCAAAAAGAATTAGGGAAAGAAGCAAAGTTAATGTACAGTATTGTAATGGACCAGAAACATTCTGGTAAAGATGCCTATACAGTAAGAATACCCAGCTCCAACCGTGAAAAAATGAAACCTCAGGAGGTAGATGCGCCGATGCCTATCGACAGCAAAAAGGTGAAAAACCCTTTTATCATTCCAGGTTTACAAAAAATTAAAATTGATTCTCAATTAAATGAAAACAATAACTTCGCCAATTTTATTGAAGGTGAAGCGAATCGATTAGCGCGCTCTGCGGGAAAGGCAGTAGCAAAAAGACCCGGTGGAACTTCTTTTAACCCTTTGTTTATCTTTGGAGGAGTAGGTTTAGGGAAAACACATTTAGCACATGCCATTGGCCTTGAAGCCAAAGAAAATCACCCAGAAAAAACCGTGTTGTATGTTTCTACTGAGAAATTTTCACAACAATATGTGGACGCATCACAAAGTAACAACCGAAATGATTTTATTCATTTCTACCAAATGATCGATTTGTTAATCATTGATGATATTCATTTCCTAACTGGAAAGAAAGGAACACAAGAAGTGTTTTTTAATATTTTCAATGACTTACTTCAAAAAGGAAATCAAATCATTTTAACGTCCGATAAGCCACCGTCTGACATCCAGGATATTGAACAACGTTTGATATCGAGATTCAAATGGGGACTTTCTGCAGATCTACAAATGCCAGATTACGATACACGTGTTACGATTTTAAAACACAAAATCGAAAAAGACGGAATTGAAATGCCGGAAGATGTGATTGATCACATTGCGAAAAACATTAAATCAAACGTTCGTGAATTGGAAGGATGTTTGAATTCAATCATGGCGCAAGCTACTTTGAATAAAAAAGAAATTACGCTCGAGTTGACGCAAAAGACTTTGTCTAATTTCATTACACATACTCGAAAAGAAATATCCATTGATTATATACAACGTGTGATTTGTGATTATTTTAAAATCCCGATTGACGATATTCAATCCAAAACACGAAAACGTGACATCGTTCAAGCACGTCAATTGGCGATGTTCTTTGCTAAAAAATACACAAAGGCTTCCTTGTCCAGTATTGGAACACAGATTGGAAAGCGAGATCATGCCACCGTTCTTCACGCGTGTAAAACCGTTAAGAATTTATCTGAAACCGATAAGATATTTAGAGGCTATGTGGAAGATTTGAATCGAAAAATCAATTTGGAATAAATTTAAAGAAAATGAAAATTTTAATGGTTTGCTTGGGGAATATCTGTCGATCACCCATTGCCGAAGGTGTTTTGCAATCCAAACTCGGTTCGGATTTCATTGTAGATTCCGCAGGTACAGGGGATTGGCACGTCGGACAAAAACCGGACGAAAGAGCGATTGCTGTTTCTAAAAAATACGGTATCAATATTTCCAATCTAAGAGCTAGACAAATTCAAACCCAAGATTTTGACGAATTTGATCTAATTTTTGTGATGGATCAAGCGAATTATGCCGATGTCCTTTCCCTGGCGAAAACAAAAGAACACCGGGAAAAAGTACAAATGATTTTAAAGAATGAACAAAATGTTCCGGATCCTTACTTTGGAGACGATGAAGGTTTTGAAGAAGTCTTTAAACTCTTAGACGAGGTGACGGATGAAGTTGTCAATCAATTGAAATCGAAATGAGTTGTAAATTATATTTGATTCCAACCTTATTAGGAAATGATGATTTTCAGCGAAGTTTACCTGATTATAACATTCAAATTGTCAATCAAATTATAATTTTCGTCGTTGAAAATGAAAAGTCAGCACGAAAGTTTATAAAAACCATTTTACCTCAGAAAGATCAATCTGTACTTCAAATTCATATTCTAAATAAAGATACGTCGGACCAAGAAGTTTCAGAGCTTCGGAAACTATTCGATAAAAATCAACCGATTGGAATTTTGTCTGAAGCGGGTTTACCTGCTGTTGCAGATCCTGGATCTAAGTTGGTTAACCTTGCTCATAAAAAAGACATTCAAGTCATTCCTTTAGTCGGTCCTTCATCGATGATGTTGGCACTAATGGCATCGGGAATGAATGGCCAACGCTTTATGTTTCACGGTTATTTACCAATTGATAAATTTGAACGCAAAAAAGCAATTCAAAAATTGGAAATCGATAGCCGAAATAACAACTGCACCCAGCTATTTATGGAAACGCCGTATAGAAACAATCAATTGATGGAAGACTTGGTCAAATTCGGTCAGCCATCTACATTGGTTTGTGTTGCAGCGAATCTTACGATGGATGATGAATTCATTTTAACCCTTCCTTTAAAAAATTGGGCACAAAAAAAAGCGGACTTTCATAAAAAGCCCGCCATTTTTCTATTGGAATCGTATTGATTCCTTTCTTAGTTTGTATCCGGCGCTTGCCCAATCAACTCCATGAACTCATCCAATAGAGGAGTAATGATGATTTGCGTACGTCTATTTTTAGAACGTCCTGCATCTGTAGCATTACTTGCAATTGGATTGTATTCACCACGACCACCAGCAGTTAAACGTTTTGGATCAACTCCATGTTGGTTTTGCAAAGCCTGAACAACAGAAGAAGCACGTAAGGTACTTAAATCCCAGTTGTTACGAATGTTTGGCTTACTGATTGGCACATTGTCCGTGTTTCCTTCAATCAACACATCGTAATCTTTGTAATCTTTAATGATTTTTGCGATTTTTGAAAGTGTTTCATTGGCAACAGGGCTAATTTCGTAACTACCAGATTTGTACAACATATTGTCAGCAAGTGAAATGTAAACCACTCCTTTCAATACTTGAACATCTACATCTCTCATTTCTTCTCTACTCAATGAACGGGTTAAATTGTTTGTCAACACCATATTCAATGAATCATTTTTACGGTTGATTTCTGTCAAATGCTTAATGTACTTGTTTGATGCATTGATTTCATCAACCAATTTGGAGATGTTTGCACCTCCTTGCTTAGTTCCTGCTAAACATTCTGTTAATGCCGCTTGCAATGCAGTAAGGTTACTTTGCTCGGATTGAATTCTGTCTTCCAAACTCGATACTCTCGATTTAGCAGCCGCCAGTTCGGTTTGACAACCCTGGTTTTCTGAATAAACACTGTTGAATTTGCTTTGTAGTTCATCGTACTTCTTTTGAGGTACACAGCTTGTCACGACTAAGGCCGCAATTGCTACTACTGAAAAAATGGATAATCTCATAAATACTTTTTATTTATTACACTTAATTATTAACGTAATTTTTATGGTTTTAGTTTGTTGGTTTTTATTTCTTATTTTATGTGCGAATTAACATATAATTTTTCTCATTAAATAATTTTATTTCACCCTAAAATACAAATTATACCTCTTTTCATAAAATCTAATTTTGTTCACGTTATGTCAAAAGATACAATCTTAGACGGATTAACAGCAATTCTTATTCCATTCTTTGAGTATTTTGAAAATAATTTAACAATCTAACTACTATTATAACTAATTCACCTGAATTTCATTCCTTCGTAATAGTATAGAAAAAAAGAAAGGCTTCTGCCTATTGCAGAACATTCTCGAAATTTTTATCTTGCCACCAACTATTGTGAATATGAAAACGAAGATTTTATTGATTTATACCGGAGGTACCATTGGAATGGCAAAAGATTATGAAACCGCCTCTTTAAAGCCCTTTGACTTTGATAATTTATTGAAACATATTCCCGAATTGAGTCTAATTGATAGTGATATTAGTTTTACTGGATTCGAAAAGCCAATCGACTCTTCGGATATGAATCCCGAACATTGGAAGGAATTGGCGCAAATTGTAAAAGACAATTACGAAAAGTACGATGGCTTTGTTATTCTTCATGGAACGGATACCATGGCTTATTCCGCATCCGCATTGAGTTTTATGCTGAATGGATTACAAAAACCCGTGATTTTTACCGGTTCTCAATTGCCCGTAGGTGATTTAAGAACAGATGCCAAAGAAAATCTTATTACATCCATTCATTTTGCTTCCTTAAAGAAGGATGGAAAATCAGAGATACGGGAGGTTTGTATTTATTTTGAATATAAATTACTGAGAGCCAATCGCACTACGAAAATTAGCGCCGAGAATTTCGATGCCTTCGCATCGCCTGATTATCCCGATTTAGCCGAATCAGGAATTCGATTGGATGTGCGCTCCCATGTTTTACGTTTTGAAGATGAAAACATTCCGTTTTCTATTAATACCCAATTAGATTCCCGACTAGGTTTGATGAAAATCTTTCCAGGCATGTCAAGAGAATTTATTGAAGCGGTTTTTAGCGCGTCAAATTTAAAAGCGATGATAATTGAAGCTTTTGGATCGGGAAATATTTTTTCCGACGAATGGTTCAAAAATTTACTTCGAAAAAAAGCGGCCGAAGGTTTATTGTTTATCATAAATACCCAATGCGCAGGAGGAATGGTTGAAATCGGTCGCTATGAAACCAGTGAGATTTTTCAAGAAATCAATGCCATTAACGGTTATGATTTAACCACAGAAGCATCGGTCGTGAAAACCATCTATTTATTGGGTCAGAATTTATCGGCGCAAGAATTTAAAGTACAATTCGAATTAGACTTAAAAGGAGAATTATCAAAATCCTAATCCTTCATCGATTTCTGTTTTCTTGATTTCACTGCAAATCAATTCAATCAAAAAACTCTTCTCGTTAACAATTTGTTAAACTCGCTTGCAGGGCCTTTTTGCTAACTATATTTAAGTAACTTTAAGCCACAAAATCAATAAATCATGCAACAAGATATTTACAATCTCCGAAGGGAATTGAAAAGCTCCAAAGGAGAATTAACGTATTACAGTCTTTCAGAGTTAGACAAACAAAACGGAAAGGTGAGTAAATTACCTTTTTCCATTCGAATCCTTTTAGAAAATGCACTACGGAATTTCGATGACTTTCAAGTAACAAAGGGTCATTTGGACACTATTTTAAATTGGAAACCCACAGGAAGTGATAAAGACGTCGCTTTTAAACCAGCGCGTGTATTGATGCAGGATTTCACGGGTGTTCCCGCAGTGGTTGATATTGCTTCTTTGCGTGCAGAAGTTGCGCGTAAAGGAAAAGACGCATCCAAAATTAATCCTTTGATTCCTGTTGATTTAGTGATTGATCACAGTGTTCAAGTGGATTATTTTGCCGCTCAATATGCCTACCAAAGAAATATGGAAATGGAATACGAGCGTAACGGGGAACGTTACACCTTCTTGAAATGGGCACAACATTCGTTTGATAACTTCAGTGTAGTTCCTCCAGGAATGGGGATTTGTCACCAAGTAAACTTAGAATACCTTTCAAAAGGAGTCATTGCAAGAGATGGAATGGCTTTCCCAGATACTTTAGTAGGTCTAGACAGCCATACGCCAATGGTAAATGGAATTGGTGTTGTAGGTTGGGGAGTAGGTGGAATTGAAGCAGAAGCTGCAATTCTAGGACAACCGGTTTATTTCATCACACCCGAAGTAATCGGTCTGAAATTAGTGGGGAAATTACCAACCGGAACAACCGCTACGGATTTGGTTTTAACCATTGCGAATTTGCTAAGAAAATACGGGGTTGTTGGAAAGTTTGTTGAAGTTTTTGGTCCGGGATTGGATCACTTATCCGTTCCAGATCGTGCAACCATTGGAAATATGTCTCCTGAGTTTGGATGTACTATTACCTATTTCCCGATTGACAATAAGACCTTGGAATACATGCGTAGCAGTAACCGAAGTGAAGAACAGATTCAATTGGTGGAAGACTATTGTAAAACCAATATGCTATGGCGTGAAAATGAAGACTTAATCGAATATACAGATATTGTTGAACTCGATGTTTCTACCGTTCAACCTACGGTTGCAGGGCCAAAAAGACCCCAAGATAAAATCTTATTAAAAGACTTAAAAGAAAAATTCATCGAATTGGAACATTCCTCTTTCGGTCGAACCTATATTGAACCCAAAGAAAGAGAAAGAGCGTTGGCTCGTTGGAAAGAAGAAGGTGGTGACACCGTTTCTGAACAACCCCATGATCTTGCGCCTGATATTGAAATTGAAGCCAAAGAAGAAAATGGACTTAAAACCGTTTGGATTTCAAGAGACAATCAAAAATATATGCTATCCGACGGAGCCGTTGCCATTGCAGCGATTACATCGTGTACAAATACTTCAAATCCATTCGTAATGATTGGTGCAGGTTTGGTTGCAAGAAAAGCAAGAGAGCGTGGTATCGATGTGAAACCATGGGTGAAAACCTCCTTGGCGCCCGGTTCGAAAGTAGTAACCGATTATTTGGAAAAAGCCGATTTATTGAATGATTTGGAAGCATTGGAATTCCACTTGGTGGGATACGGTTGTACGTCTTGTATTGGTAACTCGGGACCTTTGCCTCCTGAAATTTCAAAGGCAGTGGACGATAATGGATTAATTGTGACTTCGGTCCTTTCTGGAAACCGAAACTTTGAAGCACGAATCCATTCCCAAGTGAAAATGAATTTCTTGATGTCACCTATGCTCGTTGTCGCTTTTGCAATTGCCGGACGGGTGGATATTGATTTAACGACCGAACCACTTACGCATGATAGAAATGGAAAAGAAGTTTTTCTAAAAGATATTTGGCCGACGGATGATGAAATCCGAAGTGTAATGGATCAAGTACTTACAAAAGAGGACTTTAAAAAGAATTACGACGAAATTTTCGCTGGAAATGAGATTTGGAGAAATTTAGAAATTCCTGAAGACCAATTGTATTTGTGGGATGATAAATCCACCTATATAAAAGAAGTTCCCTTTTTCGAGGATTTATCTGAAGATCCTAAACCGCTTCAAAACATTGAAGGAGCACGGGTTTTATTGTTATTGGGGGACAGCATCACCACCGACCACATTTCACCTGCTGGATTATTTGACGAAAATTCAGAAGCGGGTAAATATTTGATTTCAAGAGGTGTGGAAAAGAAAAACTTCAACAGTTACGGATCCCGTCGTGGAAATGATGAAGTGATGGTGAGAGGAACTTTTGCCAATGTTCGAATTAAAAATGAATTAGCGACCAAAGAAGGTGGATATACAACTTATCTTCCAACGAATGAAGAAATGTCAGTATATGATGCAGCTCAAAAATACAAAGCGGACAATACGCCCTTGGTTGTTCTGGTTGGGAAAGAATACGGTAGTGGATCTTCCCGAGATTGGGCTGCAAAAGGAACTTTCCTTTTAGGTGTGAAAGCCGTTTTGGCAGAGAGTTATGAACGTATTCATAGAAGTAACTTGATTATGATGGGCGTTCTGCCCTTGGAATATGTCAAAGGAGACAGTGCCGCTAAATACGGTTTGACTGGAAAAGAAGTAATCAGTATTTCTGGGATTGAGGATAATTTAAGTCCGTCTAAAAAACTGAAGTTTACGGCCGAAAAAGAAGACGGATCAAAAGTGGAGTTCGATGTAATCGCACGTCTAGATTCACCTATTGAAGTGGCTTATTATGAAAATGAAGGAATTCTTCAGTATGTTTTACGTCAATTTCTAAAAGCATAATTCAAAGTTTAAAATTTATTTAAAGTTTTTTTATAATGCAATTCTAAGAACAGTAGCGAGAGTTGTCTTGCTACTGTTTTTTTAGAGGAAAATCGGTTAAAAACCTGACAAAATCAGTTTGGAACGCATATTGTCAAAAGGACATCGAAGATTGAGAATGACGATAAAACAATCATTCTCAATTTCATAGAAGGACGAATCCGTTTTACAAGCTTAGAATGTTTATTCATTGTGCAAAACTGATTCTGATAAAGGTAATTAGATAGTAACTATTGTGTAAATTCGTGGTGTGGAAGAAGAATTCTTAAATAATGAAATCATTGAGCGTTTTGAGCGTATGCTTGAAAACAAGGAGCAACTATTTTTTGATACCGATGAGTTTTATGAAATCATCGCCTATTATGTAGATGTGGGTGATTTGCCTTTTGCAAAAAGAGCATTGGACTATGCTTTGGACATGTATCCTGCAAATACAGAAATCCGAATCAAACTTTTAGAATATTACCTTGCCCTTGACAAGCTAAAATTAGCGCATCAATTGATTGATGAATTGAAAGAAGTAGGAAAAAGCGATATGGATTATTTAATCTGTGTGGCTCAATATTGGTCAAAGAAAAAAGATTCAATCCGTGCTTTGCAGTTTTATGAAGAAGCTTTGGAATTCGGAGATGATCCAGAATACATCCACAATTGCATGGGAAATGAATACCTCAACCTCAAAGAAATTGCAAGTGCTTTGTTTCATTTCAAAAAAGCACTGGAATTGGATTTGGATGACGATTTTGCTTTCTTTTCATGTATTCATTGTTTCGACGATATGCACCTTCATAAAGAATGTATTGAATTCTTGCTCGAATACATTGATTTACGTCCGTATTCCGAATTTGCTTGGTCTGAATTGGGTCAGCAATACATGACGATAAAAGATTACCAAAACGCACACAGAGCCTTTGATTATACGACTTTGATCAATCCAAGAAGCATCATGGCGTATACCCAAAAAGCAGCTTGTCTGGAGAAATTAGAGGATTTTGAAGAAGCGATTAAAGTGTACCAAGAAACCTTGGAATTGGACGATTCGGCTGCATATACCTACATGAAAATTGGAAATTGCCACTTAAAATTAGGCAAACCTTTTAAAGCCTTGAAAGCATTCCACCAATCCATCCATGAAGATCCCCAATTGGATCAAGCATGGGTTGCAACCAGTGATTTATATGAAAGTTTAGGAAATTTCGAAGAAGCCTTGTATTATTTAAACCGCGCCTTGGATTTAGATGGTTTGAACTCAGATTACTGGAAACGAAGAGCGTACATTCATATTCAGTTGGTTCGATTGGAAGAAGCCGCGTTGGACTATTACCGAATGGTAGAATTAGAACCGGATAATTATTTCAATTGGTTGGGATTGAGCGAAGTTTTAATTACAATTGGTGATTATCAAAAAGCAATTGAAGCAGTTCTAAGTGGATTAAAAAGATTCAATAAAGCAGAATTGTACTACCAACTTAGTAATTGTTACTATTTATTGGCCAACGAAAAAGAAGGAAAAAAAGCATTCGACAAAGCGTCGGAAATGAATTCAAGCATCCAAAAAGAAATGTTTGAAAAATATCCGATTCTGGAGAATAAATTAAAAATTTCTGCCCAAAAATCAATGAAGAAAAAATAACTCCCATTTTCCTTTTGAATATTAATAACCCCTTTTTGTAAGCTAGACGTCGTCATTTTGTTTTTATAGAATTTAATTTGATTTAACGACTCATTTTGTCGTGGCTTAATTTTATCTTTCACTAAATCTTGTTATTTTTATGCCAATCAATTTGTCTATTCCATGATACAAACCAAAGATGTTCACAAACAATTTGCGAACTATTTCAAAAATGAAAATCTGAAACCTTATTTATATTTAATATCCAAAGGATTAAGTGAAGGCCATATTTGCCTGGATATTAACACTATAGACTTCAAAGAATTAGAGGAAGAAGGGTTTTCAAAGTTAATATCAACTGAAGAATTGCGAAAACAAGAACTCGTTTCCGAAGGATCGGATTACAAGCCTTTGGTTTTGTGGAAGAATAAGTTGTATTTGCAACGTTATTTTGCGTACGAAACCCAAGTTTTTGAGAAAATTCAAAATTGGATTCAAACTGAAAAAGAGTGGGAATCGGTTCGAATGGAAGAATTGAAAAAAGAAAAAATTCGAATCGAAGAATTATTTCCATCCTCATCCACAAACCGAGTAGATTGGCAATTGGTTGCCGCTTTAACCGCAGTTCTCAATCAATTTACCATCATCACTGGCGGACCTGGAACAGGAAAAACAACTACGGTTGCCAAAGTTTTATCGGTACTCTATCATTTAAATCCCGATTTAAAAGTGGCTTTGGCAGCGCCCACGGGAAAAGCAGCCGCACGAATGGCGGAATCCTTGAAAAATTTACAGCATATTGATTCGGATACAAAATTGCACTTCGAAAGCTTGGAGCCTTCTACCATTCACCGTTTGCTCGGTTACCAGAAAAACAGCATTTACTTTAAACACAATGCAGAAAATCCCATTCCGCATGATTTGGTGATTATCGATGAATCTTCGATGATTGATATTGCGCTTTTCGCGAAATTGGTGAATTCCATCCGTCCAGAAACTAAAATAATTTTGCTGGGTGACAAAGATCAATTGGCATCTGTAGAAGCAGGAAGTTTATTTGGAGATTTATGTATGGCTCAACCAAAATTAAATCAATTCAGTTCAAATAGAGCAGAATTTTTTAATCAGTTTATTTCAAATGAAAACCAGAAAATTCCAGTAGAAAATACCCAAGAAAGTGGACATCTTCTTTTTGAACATAGTGTAGAATTGCAGTTCAGTCACCGATTTTCAGACGATGAAGGAATTGGACAATTGAGTAAAGCCATTCTTAGAAATGAGAAAGATTCGATTCTCAAATTCTTCAATAATCAAGACGGTAGGGTAGAGGTGGATACAAACTATTCAGAAGAAATATTTCATGATTTTATTAAGGGATTTGAAGCATACATTCGTGAAAAAGATATAAAAAAGGCATTTGAAAAATTAAATCAATTGCGAATTTTATGTGCAATTCGCGAAGGCGAGGAAGGAATTTATATCCTCAATGACCGCGTTCAAAAATTCCTACAATCCAAAGGTTTGATTCATTTGGATTCACCGTTTTATGAACATCGACCGCTCATAGTCAACACCAACAACTATGAATTGGGATTATTCAATGGTGATATTGGAATCGTAAGAAAAGATGAAGAAGGAGTTTTAAAAGTTTGGTTTGAAGGTGCAGATGGCGAATTAAAATCGATTTTACCTGCCTTCATTGATTCGGCAGAAACGGTTTTTGCAATGACCATTCATAAAAGCCAAGGTTCGGAATTCGGAAAAGTAATGGTCGTTTTGCCCCAAAGCGCAGATATTCCTTTATTAACCAAAGAATTACTGTACACCGCCGTTACCCGAGCGAAAGAAAAGGTAATTATTCAAGGAAGTAAAGAAGGAATATTGACTTGTGCAGAGCGAAGAGTGCAACGCGGTTCGGGAATCATGGATCGATTTAAATAAAGAATTCTACTAAAAAATCAGAAAAAAGAAATGTCAATACAATTAAAAGTTTCAAATTCACTTAAAAGTTTACTTCTTGAACTTACAAACGAAGTCCAAGAAACCACCTCGGTTTTTCGGCCATTCTACCTAGTTACACAAACCGAGGGAATGAATAATTGGTTGAAATTGCAATTGGCAGAACAGTTAGGAATTTCTGCAAATATTCAATTTCTAAAACCCAATGACATCATCCATTTAGCGTACAGACTTTTGGGTGGAAAGTATTCGCAATCGATTTCTGCGCACGATTTAAATTGGCTCTTATTCAAAGCTTTGGGCGAAAAGGAATTCATCCAAAAATACCCCTACATCGCGGATTATTATTCCAAATCTTCTTTGGATGCCGATAGCAAACAAATGGCTTTGGCAGAAAAAGTTGCGGATTTATTTGACCAGTATCAAGTCTATCGAACCGATATGATTCAAGAATGGAACGATAATAAAGGAGAGGATCATTGGCAAAAAACACTTTGGCTACGTACCAAGGAGTTAGCAGGGGATAGTTTTCCCGATAAAACGATGGTGGGAAATTACATTTTGGAAGCTTTAAAAAATCCAGAAAATGTAGAAAATCTCAAACAAAATCTACCGACGATTTATTTCTTTGGATTGAGTTTAATTACAGATTACCATTTGAGTTTAATCCATGCTTTGTCCCAACATATTTCCATTCATTTTCTGATTCAAAATCCTGCACCCGCAGATTATTGGTACGAAGATAAATCTGAACGCGTAATCGATTTTTTAAAACGAAAAAATATTTATCCAAAAGAGGAAGAATCGATGGCCAATCCACTTTTGGTCGGTTGGGGAAAGTTGATTCAAGATACGTTTATGATGCTATTCAAGGACGAAGAAGCCTTGAATAATTACCAAGACATTCAATCCTTTGAACCCGGAACCGATACTTTATTGCATAAAATTCAGAATTCTATTTTTCACAATGAAAAAGAAAATTTACACTTTTCCAATGAATTAATTTCAGATGCATCATTGACCATCAATTCCTGTTTCGGTCCGGTTCGGGAAGTGGAAGTTTTGTACAATTATTTGGTTCATTTGGTCGATCAGAAAAAAGAAGAACTTTCTGCGCGAGATATCGTGGTAATGGTATCGGACATTGATCTATACGCATCCTACATCCGTGCGATTTTCGATAATGCACCTTATAAATTCAGATATACCATTGCCGATGAAAGTTATGCGGTTTCCGACAGTATTTCCAATACGTTGATGGCGGTTTTATCGATGACAGAAAGCCAATTCACCTCCGAAAAAGTGGTGAGTTTATTGGATTTCTCAGCTCTTCGAAAACAGTTTCAATTGAGCGATACCACTCAAATCCGTCAATGGGTAGATGCCGTGAATATCCGTTTTGGAATGAAGGGAAGCCGTGCCGATGATTCAGATTATTTAAGCTGGGAATACGGTTTGAAACGAATGATGTATGGACTTTGTATGAGCGGTTCCGAAGAATTCGGCGAAGGAGAAACCAGTTTTTATCCACTCGATGCCATCGAAGGTTTTGATATGTTTCAAGCAACTCATTTCGCCTATTTTGTAGAAACCTTGATGGATTCTATGAAAAGAAGACGTAAAAAACGAAGCATCGCCGAATGGGTGAATTACATGGAAGATACGATTCGAATTTTCATTGGAGAAAG